>Ga0185299_10007371_pt1 | contig 11307 bp, 11 predicted proteins | sample PaiPotPPA55metaG_FD_128002 | JGI IMG/M metagenome (GOLD analysis project Ga0185299, IMG submission 128002) | Iron sulfur acid spring bacterial and archeal communities from Banff, Canada, to study Microbial Dark Matter (Phase II) - Paint Pots PPA... ...
AAGAGGCCCGCCGCGGCATGATCTGATTGTTGGGGTAGAGGATCCCAAAGCACTTCTCGCCGGGCCGGTGCAAGACAAACTCCTCGAAGCGCCGCATGAAGGGCATCTGCTCCCAGTAGGTGCCCAGCGGCTTGAAGCCGAGGGCGAGCATCTCCTGGTAGAGATCGCCGTCCAGCTTGGTTGGCCAGTAGAGGTCGGCGTCCTCGGAGCCGCCGGCCATCCCGTTCTGCAGAGGGTTCCGGCCGAGGAGCGCAAGGATTTCCGGCAACAGCAGCCGGATGACGATCAGCACGGAGACGATCGCGAGGACGAGGGTGAAGGTATCTTGCAACGGCATAGGATGGCCTTCTGACGAGGCGCCGGAGGATGTCCTACCAAACCCTAGCTCAGAACGCGACCGAATGCTGTCCGGCGCGCTTGACAAACTCTTTGGCAAATTGGCAAACTCAATGTTCTCATCTGTAATTCAGTTGCAGATGCGCATCTGGTGGGAGGCATATATGCGAAATCCTGGCCGCAAAACTGGCAAACGCAAAAGCTCAAAACGACCGCGCCAGGGTCCGGAAGGTAGAAGAAGCTCAGAAGTATGCGGGGCTGCCGCAACGTTCGCAAGCGGCGGAGCACGCCGTGAACACGTGGTACGCTGCGCATATTGTCATGTACGTCACCTTCAAGCACGGGTCTCAGGATCATTATCCTGTCTGGGAAAACATCGTGCTTGTCGAGGCTCCAACCGAAGAGGAAGCTTTTTCAAAGGCAGAAGTAATCGGGAGAGCGGGCGAAGGCGATTCCGAAGGAACTTTTCGCTGGGACGATCGGCCCGCTAAATGGAATTTCGGAGGAGTTCGGAAACTCGCACTATGTCAGAACGCCGACGTGAAGCCCGAGGACGGCACCGAGGTTACGTATTTGCAATTCAAGGTGCGTTCGAAAAGAGACCTCGACCGTCTGCTTAATTCAGATGAAGTTACGGTCACATTTAACGAAGAGTTCAAGCGCAACGGGCATGCCGAATCGTGCGGAATCCCAACCAGACCGCTCTTGCAACGAAACCGCTTCTGAAATAGCCTGTTAGCAACATCTTTCTCTTAACTCGCAGCCCGGCAAGGAAGCGATCCATGCGAGAAGCACTGGAATTTCTCAGGCGCGACAAACTGTCGTTCATCGTCACGGCTCTGGCCTGTCTCTTTACGTTGATGCTCTGGCCGCTGACGCAACGGCTGCCGGTGGCCCTGTTCCTGGCGGCGCTGGCGCTTGCGGCCTGGCAAGAGGGACCGAGAGCGGCCTTGCTGACCACGGCACTGTGCACCGCAGTGCTCGTCATGGTTTGTATGTTGCTGGCGGCAAACGGCTCGGCGGACGTGATCGCGCATCTGGCCATTCTGGTGATCGTCGGACTGCTGGCGGCATATCTGGGTCGGGAATTCGAGCGCGCCCATCAGGCCAGCGAACACGTCCAGGCAGCACTCGCGGGCTCCAGGGACGCCGTCATTTTTGCCGATGCGCGCGGACGCGTAACCAGGCTCAACTTCTCCGCCCAGGCGCTGGTCGGCTGGCATCCGCTCAACGCCCTCGACCAGCCGCTGGGACTGGTGCTCCAGGTTAAGTCGGAGCAGACGGGCAAACTCATGGATGAGCTTGCCGGCGGCGCGCTGCAGCGACCCGAGACTCTCGACTTGCCCGCCCAGGCGCTCGTCGTCTCCACCCAGGGCAAGGAGACACCGGTCGAGGGCTATATTGCCTCGCTGGTCGATTCCGGCGGGCGCATCACGGGGCTGATGGTTTGCTTTCGCGATGTGAGCCAGCGCCGCCAGGCGGAGCAAACGGCCCGGCTGCGCGAGGAGAAGCTGCGCGAAAAGCTCCTCGACGCCTTGCGCGATGGGGACGGGCGGCTGCGCTCCGTCCAGACGGATTTCGAGCCGCGCCTCAAGGAGCAGCAGGAGAGCAGAACGAAGGCCGAGGCGGCACTCCAGCAAGCCCAGGCGCAATTCGAGCGCCACCTGGCGGAAAAGGATTCGGCTCATGGCGCGGAGTTGGCGGCTCTCCGCCAAGTTCGGCAGGACCTCGAAAAGCAACTCCAGGACCAGTCGGCGCGGCGCCTGGAGACCGAGACGGCCCTACGCAAAGCGAAGGATGACCTGGCGGCAACGGCGGAAAGTAACCACTTTCAAGAGGATCTCGAAAAACAACTGAGCCAAGCGCTGGCTCTGAAAAAGCACGCGGAAGAGGAATTGCACAAGCTGCGCGACGAACTGGCCGCCTTGGCTTCCGCGCGAACGGCGGAGCGCGCGGCAGCCGAGGAACAAGTGCGACAGGTGCGCGACGAACTGGCCCGGCAGTTCGATGAACACCTGACCGATCATAGAGACCAGCAAACTTCCTTGATGGCGGAACTGGCGAACAGCAAGGCAGACCAGGAGGGGCTGCGCGCGAACAATCAGCGCTTGCAAGAACTTGTGGAGCAAAACCGAGAGCAACTGGCCACCGGAGAAGCCGCTGCCCTGGAGCACCGGCAACGCGCGGAATTGCTCGAATCCCTGGTCGAGAACAGCGGCCTGGGCATGTTCGCGTTTGACCGTGAGTGCCGACTTACCTTCTGGAATGCAGGCATGGAGCGCATCACCGGTTTTGACCGGTCCGCGGTCCTTGGCAGGCTGGTATTTGAGGTCTTTCCTGCGCTGGAAGACTCGGGGGAGAGCCGGCATTTCCTGGACGCGCTGGCGGGGAACCGCGTCCAGGCGCAGTCTGCTGTCCTGTCGCAGGATGGCAGCCGTGGCGAGCTCGAGCAAACTTATGTTCCTACCCCCGGGGAATCACCGGCCAGCGGCGGCATGGTCTTCGTGCGCGAAATCGTTGTGCCCAGGCGGAACGGCGACCGCATCGAGCAGGCGGCTCGCGAGTTCGCCGGGTCTGTAACGGCTGGTCGAGAACGCGCGTTGGCTTCGAGTCTCTTCAGGGCGGATTGGGACTGGCTGTCGTTCAATTGAAATACCGATTGTAACGCGAAGCGCCAGCGAGGGCCCCTCGCTAGCGCTTCGGGTTACAATGCTAGTTGTAGGCGAGCCAATCCGCACTGGTCCATGCAAAGTGGGCATTATCCACGGACATGGGATGACTGTGCATCTCTTTCATGCCCGGCTGGTGTACATTCCAGCCGCTGATGGATTCGTGGCCCGTGTCTCTACGGATTTCGCGGCCGCTGCGGACCGCGATTTCCTGGCGTAGCTTGTGCAGATCGGCCGCGGACAGGTAAAGATTGACCACGTCATCTCGGGAAACAAAGCTCAGGCGATAGCCTGCACCCTCAGCAACAACCAGGCAATCGCGGTCACAACCGTCCCTCAGGGAAATGGCAGTGACACGGCGCTGATCGACTTGCATGGCAACCTCCCTCGCCTGTTCGAAAGCCTTTCCGGACGCCGCGGGGCTTATAGGCAAGAGGGAGAGGACTGTCAAGCACAGCCGAAGTTAAGTTGCGAAAGGAAGCCTGCCGGGACTACAATGCACGACGAAGCCTGGAAGCGCATGGTCTTTTGCAGGCCGCGGGTTAAGGATTATCGGCCTGACTCTCTTACCGGGTGTTTCGTGCCCGAATTCCCTGCTGGCAATCAGGATTCACGACGGCCCCGGAAGGTCGTCGTGCTGGGTTCGACGGGATCGATCGGCACCAACTGCCTGGATGTCGTGGCTCATCTCGGCGAGCGCCTGAGCCTGTCCGGCCTGAGCGCGCACTGCAACTGGGAGTTATTGCTGCAGCAGGCGAATCAGTTTCGGCCGCGCTGGCTGACGGTTACCGGGCCCGGGCTGCAAGAGGTAATCTCCAGGGACTGCCTGCCGGCCGGCACGCGGCTCTTATTTGGAGACGACGGAATCGCCACGATGGTTTCCGATCCCGAAGTAGACGTGGTCGTGACCGCAATCGTCGGCGCCGCAGGTCTGGCGGGGACCTTGGCGGCCCTGGAAGCCGGCAAGACGGTCGCCGTGGCGAACAAGGAAACGCTGGTCATGGCCGGCCCGCTGGTCATGGAGCTGGCGGCCCGGAAAGGCGTGCGCGTCCTGCCGGTGGACAGCGAGCACAGCGCCATTTTTCAGGCGCTGCAGTCCGGCCGGCGCGGCGAGGTCGAACGAGTGGTGCTGACGGGGAGCGGCGGCCCGTTTCGCGGACGAACGTCCGCGGAACTCACGAATGTGTCCGTGGCAGATGCCTTGCAACATCCAACCTGGCGCATGGGCCCCAAGATTACCGTGGATTCCGCCACGCTGATGAACAAGGCGCTGGAGATTATTGAAGCACGCTGGCTCTTTGACCTGCAACCGCAACAGATCGAGGTAATTATTCACCCCGAATCGATGATCCATTCCTTCGTGGAATTCAGGGATGGTTCGATCCTGGCCCAGCTATCGCCGCCGGATATGCGCTTGCCGATTCAGTACGCGCTCACCTATCCGGAACGTCTTCCGGGGCCGGCGCGGCGCTTGAACTGGCGCGAATTGGGGGCCTGGCATTTTGAACAGCCCGATCAGGAGACCTTTCCCGCGATACAATTAGGGTATGAGGTCGCTCGCCGCGGCGGCACCTGCGGCGCCGTGCTGAACGCCGCCAACGAGGCGGCGGTCGGCGGCTTCCTCGCCGGGGAGCTGGATTTTCTGGACATTTCGCGTGTGTGCCGCGCGGTCCTTGACAACCATAACTATAATTCCCGGCCGGCGCTGGGCGAGTTGCTCGCCGCCGACCGTTGGGCGCGCCAGGAGGTAGGACGTTGGCTGAACCGAATTCATCCGAAGCAAACAACCCGATAGCCCCGGCCGATGCGCAGGGTGCGCGCGGCGGCGACGCCAATCCGCCCCACGATCAGGATGCCGCCCGCAATCCCTGGGGTTTGAACCAGGCCGTGCTGCTGGCGCTCCTGGCCGTGGCTGTGGTGATGCTGTTCCGCAGGTTTGGCCTGGAGGGGATGCTGAGCATCGGCCTGGTCGCCGTCGGGCTCGGCTTTGTGATCTTCATCCACGAGCTCGGCCATTTTGCCGTCGCCAAGTGGTGCGACGTTCACGTCGAGACCTTCAGCATCGGCTTCGGTCCGGCGATTCCCGGCTGCAGTTTTCAGCGCGGCGAAACTACTTACAAGATCGCCTGGTTCCCGCTGGGCGGCTACGTAAAGATGGTGGGCGAGGGGGCCGAGTCGGAAGAGGACGAGGACGACCCGCGCTCGTTCCGCAACAAGTCGGTCTGGCAGCGCATGGCCATCATCTCGGCCGGCGTAATCATGAACGTGCTCCTGGGAATCGTGTGCTTCATCTTTGTCTATCGCACGCACGGCGTGGAACATCAGATCACGCAGATCGGCCAGGTCGAATGCGCCTCGCCCGCGTGGATCAAGGGCCTGCCCGCCGGCGCCATCATCGACCGCATCGGCGACAGCAACAATCCGTTTTTCGATGATCTGAAGTATGAGGTGAGTCTGTCCTCGGCGGACCAGTCGCTGCTTTGCGAATGGCACATGCCGGGCGAAAAGACCCCGCATGAGGTGCGCATCCGGCCGAGGAAGGAAAAGGACGATCAGTATCCGGTCATCGGCCTGGCCCCGATAACCAGCGTGAAGTTGATGCCGCCGTCGATGCGCAAGGCCATGCGCATGCCGGTGACGCACGACAGCGCCGCGGCCAACGCCCAGCCGCCGTTTGAGTTTGGCGATGCGATTGTGGCGACCACCGATCCGAACAACCCCGGCCAGGTGAAGCCGCTGGCGAGCGCAGAAGGCTCCGATTACTACGAGTTCTTCCGCCGGCTGAAGTTGCTGACCGGCCGGCCGATGGTCTTCGAGGTGCGCAGGCAGAGCGAGGACAAAAAGACCACGACCGTGGCGATTCAGGTGCCGCCTTCCTATCACTATGTGCTCCCCGGTCTGCGCATGCGCATGGGCGTGGTCACGGGCCTGCGCGAGAATTCCGCCGCGGCCAGGGAACTCCGGGCCCGCAACCTGAGCATGGGAGACGACGGCGACATCCTGAAATGGCTGGAAGTGACCGACAACGCCAAGCGCGTGACCCGTTACATCACCGCTCCGCCCGATCCGAACGAACCCGTCCCGCCGGGGGTTACCAGGATATACGTCGATCCAACGCGCTTGCCTTTTGAGCTGCAGAAATGGGCGGACGAGAAAAAGGGCGAAAAGATTGTGCGTGTGAAAGTGCTTCGCGAAGCGGAGCACAAGGCGCGGGCGCCGTTTCCGCCAAAAAATGACGTCATCCAACTGGCCTGGGACGACCAGTGGAAATTTGACCGCGAGGTGCCCTATAGCTTGCGCGCGCCGTTGGCAATTCCAGGCCTGGGTATCGCCTATCAGGTCGATGCCTATGTGGCTGACGTGGACAAGGGCTCGGCCGCGGATATCGCCGGACTCAAGGCCAATGACCAGATCAAGGCGGTCCGCTTCCAGGAGGCCAATCCACAAACGGATGAAAGCGTCTCCGGCAAGTGGGCGGAAATTGATCCCAAGCAGCCGGACCAATGGGCCAATATTCACTGGGTCCTGCAGCGCGCCGACTACAAGGAAATGAGCCTGTTGGTCGAATCGCAAGGCGAAACGCGCACGGTTTTCCTGGTCGCCCAGCAGGATACGACCTGGCCGATGGCGGACCGCGGCCTGGTCTTCATGCCGGCCACGACGATTGAAAAGGCGGATACCACTGCCGAGGCGGTGCGCTTGGGGATGAGGCGGACGCTGCGCAGCATCGTCATGATCTACCTGAACCTGCGTGCCATGATCACGGGCCGCGTCTCCTTGAAGAGCGTGGGCGGTCCCATCATGATCGCCACGCTGGCTTACGAGGTCGCCGGCCAAAGCGTGTACGACCTGGTCCTGTTCCTGGGCATGATCAGCATCAATCTGGCGGTGATCAATTTCTTGCCGATCCCCGTGCTGGACGGCGGCCACATGCTCTTCCTTATCTGGGAAAAAATCCGCGGCGTGCCCGCCTCGCAAACCGTGCAGGCGGTGGCTACGTACGTCGGCTTGCTGGTCATCCTGGCCTTGATGGTGCTGACGTTCTGGGTGGACATTACGCGCCTGTTTTGAGAGCCGGTCCGAAAAGAGTCGGGAGCCTCGGACTCTGACAATCATGGGCACTAAGGAAGAGAAAGCGGAGCCTGATCCCAACAAGGAAGAGCCGGTTGAGGCCGAACAGGGAACTTGCCGCGCCCCCGTGGCCGCGCTCGTTGTCTGGTTGTGTGGTTTTTTCCTGTTGCTGGCATTTCTGCTCTGGGATTCCCTGGTAGAAGTCGTGCGCTGGTTCTTGGCCCACTGAGCGGCAATTTAGCCGAGGCCGTTTTCTTCGAGAATGCTCCAAAGTTGATCCCAGACTTGTTCCGGTGTCGGCGCCGCCGGGTCTCCGCGCGACCAGGCCCGGGCAGCGTCTTGCAGGCAGCGCACGGCCTCGTGACGAATAGTTTCATCGCGAGCCGGGCGCTTGGCGGACTTGGGCCGGGCTTTGCGGGCGGCCGGAGCGCCGCACTCCTTGGCTTCGCCGTCCAGCACTTCGTTACAAAGCCGGTCGGCATGGCCGTTCTGGGCGCGCGCGACATGACGGATGGCCACCAGGTCGAAGTGTCTGGCCAGCATCTTGGCCTCGTCGAAAAGATCGCGCAACTGCTCGTTCTTGACGCGATACTCTCCATTCATTTGCTTGACCAGCAATTCGCTATCGCTGTTGATGTGCAGGCGTGTGCCGCCCAGGGCACGCGCCCGCTCCAGCGCCTTGACCAGGGCCGTGTATTCCGCGACGTTATTGGTTGCGGAACCGAGACAGCCGGCTTCTTCGATCAGGGGATGGCCGCCGCCCGTGATGACATAGGCATAGGCCGCGGGGCCGGGGTTGCCGCGCGCTGCGCCGTCGATATGGATGGTCAGGACGGCTTCGTTGCTCATGGCCATGATCCTTCTGACTACGGGCGGCTACCGTTGCGTGACAAGTGGAGAGCATTGTAGGCAGCCAACAAGCAACCCGTCAATCGTGCCGCTGAGCAATGCGTATAACTGCAATATGAGCACCATCGAGCCACGGTTGCTAATTCTGGAAACGTCGGGACGCGTTGGCTTGGTGGCCCTGGCTCAGGGTGCCCGGATGCTGGCGGCACGACGTCTGGACGAGGCGCGCCGGCACGCGCGCGACCTGGCACCGGCTGTCCATGAGCTTCTGGCCGAGCACAACTGGAAGCCGGGTAATGTTGACGCCGTCATCGTCAGCCTTGGGCCGGGCAGCTACACCGGCCTGCGCGTCGGCATCGTGTCGGCCAAGACGTTTGCCTACGCGACCGGCAGCTCCCTTATCGGCGTGGAGGCTTTCCACGCCATAGCGTTTCAGGCGGAGCAGACGATTCGTCTGGACGTGATCGCGGACGCGCAGCAGGACAAAATCTATGTGGAGCGCTTTGTCCGGGAGAGAGATGGCGAACCCTGGTGTGTCGAGACAGATCTGCATATAGCCAGACTGGACGATTGGCTGGCCGCGCTGCCGGGCGACGTTGCTGTTACCGGACCAGGGCTGCACGTTCATGGCAACAACATTCCCGGCCACATTCGCCGGGTAAGCCCGGAGCAATGGGATCCCCGTGCCGACAGCCTCCTGCAGATTGGACTGCTCCGATTTCATTCCGGCGAACGCGACGATGTTTGGAAGGCGGAGCCGATTTATCTGCGCCCTAGCTCCGCCGAGGAGAAGAAGCAGGCACTTCACACCTGCGAGGCTCCGCTTCAGGGTGATCGGAAGAGCCCGCTGTCATAAATCACATCGACGGAACCGTCGGCAAGAAAATGGGCTTGCACGCTGTAACTGCCGTAGTTGTAGACGATGCGGTCGCGCACATGCTCGATGCGCGGCGTGCCGGCCGGAAAAGAGAGCGGCACGGTAATCGGTCGCTTCGAATAGAGATGCTGGAAGGTCAGGATATGGGTCGGCCTGGGCTGGTTGTAATAGGGCTCGCGCACCGCGCCCAGCCAGCGCACGCGCTCTCCTGCACTGCCGCTGGGTGTCGGACGGAGAGAGGCGTTACCGGCGACATCGACTGAGACATAATGAAAACGCACCTGGCCCGCCGGGCTTATGCCGGCCGCGAACAAAAGCAGGCCAATACTGACAAAGCCAATCAACTGTTGCCGTCGCGGACGCATGGCATCTCCCGAAGCCCGTGTCTTGACACGCTGCGCAGCGAGCGGAGGAGCCGCAGCGCTACCTCACGTGAGGCACGGCAGCCCTGCTTTCCGGGTCGCACGGTAGTCAACGTCCGAAGTTTGGCTGCGGCGTCACGATGGCGCCGGGCGGCGGAGCGGTGACTGCTCCGGGTGGCGGGGCCGCGGGCACTGGGGCGGCAGGCACAAGCGGCCCGGCCCCGGGCGTGCAGCAGGCCGGGCCGGGCGCCGGACACGGCCGCGCGTGCGAATGGCAGCAACCGGCCAGCAGCACGAGCGTCAGCGTTATTGCCGCAGGTAGCTGACGAAGAACCATAGAAATCTCCTTTCCTACCGAACCGCAGCGGCTCCTGGGCAACATGCCGGTGCCGTGCGATGATCGAACCTGATTTTGCAAGGCGCGTGTGCTTGCCGGTATTCCCCGGCAAGCGCGCCGAGCGGCTCGCTTTTTACGGTATGTTCCGGCGAAACGGCAAGCAACAGAAACTTGCGTGAAAGCCGTAACAAAAATCCTGTCGGCAACAGGCTCTACCGCTTGCGCCGACTGATGCAAAGAGGGGGAGTGGACCGGTTGGCCGCACTTTGCCGGCAGTAGCGCTTGTAGTCCCTCCGGCAAGCTCGCTAAGATGAGCAGCAACACCACGAACTCGCTCCGGCCTCAGCCAAAGAGCTTTATGAGCCAACCGTCCGATCCGTTGTCGCGGCCCGGCGCCGGAGGCTTTTTTGACGTGCGTATGCGCGGCTTCCGCGACCGGGCGGACGTTGCCGAGGTGCTCGGCTTGCTGGCTGCGCGCCTTGAGAGTTTGCCGGAGGAATCAATTCCGCTACAGGAAGCGGCGGGACGAGTGCTTGTCGCGGATGTCGTTTCCGATCTGGCTGTACCCGGCTTCGAACGTGCTGCCATGGATGGGTACGCGCTTCGCGGCAGCGAGACCTTCGGCGCGGGCGCTTACAATCCTTTAGAATTCGAAGTGGTCGGCGAAGCCCTTCCGGGCCAGCCGTTCACAGACGCGCTTCGAGCTGCCCAGGCGGTGCGCATCATGACCGGCGCGCCGTTGCCCGCCGGTGCCGATGCGGTCTTACAGGCGGAGGCCGCACAGGAAACCAGCGGCCGGTTGCACGTCACGGACGCGGTCGCCCCCGGCCGCAACGTCGGGCACTGCGGCGAAGACATCAAGGCGGGCGAAGTGATCTTGCAGGCGGGGCGGGCGCTTCGGCCCCAGGATCTTGGCGTGCTTGCCTCGGTCGGCACAGCCGCGGTTCAAGTGGTGCGCCGGCCCAGCGTCGCCGTTTTTGTCACCGGCAACGAGCTTCTTCCAGCGGGTTCGCGGCCGGAGGGTTACCGCATCGTGGATAGCAATTCCATCATGCTGCAGGCCCTGGTTGGGCGCGATGGTGGTGTGACCAAGGTCTCGCAAGCACTCGCCGATGTGCGTGCGGAAGTGCGGGCAGCACTGGCCAGCAGCGACGCCGATATGTTGTTGATTTCGGGGGGCTCATCGGTCGGCAAGGAGGATCTTGCACCCGGCGTGCTGGCCGAGCTGGGCGAGTTGAGTTTTCACGGCATGGCGCTACGCCCGGCCAGCCCGGCGGGCGTCGGCTTCCTCATGCACCGGCCGGTCTTTCTGCTGCCTGGAAACCCGGTGTCTTGTCTATGCGCCTATGATTTCTTCGCAGGCCCGGCGCTGCGTAAGCTGGGCGGGCGCTCCATGGACTGGCCTTATCGTTCGTGCACTCTGCCCCTGAGCCGCAAGATCGTCTCGGAGGTAGGGCGCGTGGATTATGTGCGCGTACAGATTCGCGACGACCAGGTCGAGCCTCTGGCAACGAGCGGCGCTGCGATCCTCAGTTCGACGACTCGCGCCGACGGCTTCGTCATTGTGCCGCGCGATAGCGAAGGCTACCCTCCGGCCGAAAAGGTCAAAGTGTTTCTGTATGACTGATGGAGGGTTCTAAGGAGGTCATTGGTCATTAGCCCGCACGGTACCGAGTACCGAGTACTGAGTACTTCGACTGTATGGCTTATTCCTGTTGATTAACCCTTTTTGGCGGCAGCAGGTTACGTTTCTTCCAGTGATAGAAACGCGCCTGCTCAAGGCGCTGGAGGCGGCGGGTCATGGTG
>Ga0185299_10007373_pt1 | contig 11304 bp, 12 predicted proteins | sample PaiPotPPA55metaG_FD_128002 | JGI IMG/M metagenome (GOLD analysis project Ga0185299, IMG submission 128002) | Iron sulfur acid spring bacterial and archeal communities from Banff, Canada, to study Microbial Dark Matter (Phase II) - Paint Pots PPA... ...
CATTGCGATCGACGAGAATGACGGCGAGGAGCACTGGACTTCTTCGGGCATCAATCAGGTGACCTATCGCATTACGACCAATGCGGGCGAGACGATGCGTCCGCTGGAGCAGATCGCCTCGGGCGGCGAACTTTCGCGCGTCATGCTGGCATTGAAGGCGAGCGTCGAAGCGGGGACTAATCCTGCTGGGAAGAAGAAGTCGGCGGCGGCGCAACGCACATTAGTCTTCGACGAGATTGATTCCGGCATCGGAGGGCGCGCCGCTGAGGCTGTGGGGAAGAAATTGAAGGCTCTCTCCAAAGGCAATCAGGTGCTCTGCGTCACCCACCTGCCGCAGATCGCAACCTTTGCCGATCACCACTACCTGATTGAGAAGCGCGAAGCCGGAGGACGGGCGAGGACCACAGTGCGCCAGATCGTCGGTGAAGAGCGCACCGAAGAAGTGGCGCGCATGCTGTCTGGGGCGAAGCTGACCGAGACTTCTCGGAAGCATGCGGAGCAGATGATTCGGGCGAATGGGTGAGGGCAAGCGCTCTTACCCACCGCGCACCTACAATACGAGTACATCGGCACCACGCGTCTGAAGCGCGCGGTCAAAGGTGACGAGCTTTACGCCTCCGACCGCTGCGAAGGCCAGCAGGTAAGCATCCGCCCAAACCTTTGGGGACCGACTGGACAACCGCGACCGCGAACGGAACTCCTTTTCGAGGTCATCCGGCTCTGGCAGAAAGGCAATGCGAGTGTCGGCCCAGACCCGGTCCCACAAACTCCAGGCTTCGGACATGGTCTTTGTATCTTTTCCCATGATCTGATCGGTCGTGAGGAGCCGTAGAACGGTTATCTGCGTGAAGCGGCAAAAAAAGAATTGCTCCTCATCGGCCCGCTCGAACCATGACCTGGCTCTTTCCGAATGCACGTGGCGGCTCCAAGCCAACGCCACCCACACGTTCGCATCAAGGAAATTCAATGTGTTCATAGATTTGTTCGTTGGTCAGGTCGACCTTCGGACCGTCGGAGACGATCAGCGGGAACTGTACTCTCTTCGGACGTGGACGCTGTCCCTGTACTAACACCGTTCTGACACCCGCCAGGACTAGTTCGCGTACCGAGCGCCCATTCGCAGCGGCTTGCGCTTTCAGCTTCCGATATAAGGGTGCGGGAATGTCAACGGTGGTGCGAACGGAATCCTGTTTCATGAATATAATTATCCCACGCGTGCCATAAATATGGAAGTCATTCGTATTTGACTTAGCTAAGCGGAATTAGCTAACATGTATTCATGGAAACTGTCACCATCCATAAGGCCAAGACCGAGCTTTCGCGGCTGATTGAGAAGGCTTGCCAAGGCGAAGAAATCGTGATCGCTCGCGGGAAGAAACCGGTGGTGCGTTTGGTTGCGATCGAGGACAAACGAGGTCAACGCAAGCCCGGAGCGTGGAAAGGGAAAATCGAAATCGGTCCTGAATTCTTCGAGCCTCTGCCGCCGGAAGAAATGGAAGGCTGGGAGTAATTTCGATTGCATCTCTTGCTTGATACGCACGCTCTGATCTGGTGGATGACTAACAGTCCCTTGCTGCCCGACACCGTCCACCGCCTGATGCTCGATAAGAGGAACACAATCGTTGTCAGCGCGGCGTCGGCGTGGGAAATGGCGACCAAAGTTCGTCTGGGAAGGCTCCCTGCCGCCTCCGACATCACCCGGAATTTCCAGGAATATCTGTCGCAGTCGGGATTCGAGAGCCTTCCAGTAAGTGCGGAGCATGGCATTCGAGCGGGCTTGCTTCCAGGGCCTCAGCGAGATCCATTTGATCGGATGTTGATCGCTCAAGCGCAGGCCGAGAACTTGACCATCGTCAGCAATGAGCTGGCTTTTGATAGCTACGGCATCCGACGCGCTTGGTAGGTTGCCATTCACTGTTCAAATCTCCCCACCCGCTGCTAATCCTCACATCCTCAAAGGCTTACATTGACCTGAGGGTGCATCTTTCGATACCCTTAGAGCATCTTTTCGAATGAGAAAGTGTACCCTAGTGGGTGAGGGATCGACTTGTCTGAAACTGGGAATTTGCACGCGAAGACCTTACTGCTATTGAAGCCGCGCGGATTCTGCGCTGGGGTGGTGCGGGCGATCGATATTGTCCGGATTGCGCTGGAGGCGTTTGGGCGGCCGATTTATGTGCGCAAGGAAATCGTCCACAACCGCTTCGTGGTGGAGGAACTGCAACAGAAGGGCGCAATCTTTGTCGATAACGTGGACGAAGTGCCTGAGGGCGAACGCGTCATTTACAGCGCTCACGGCGTTTCTCCGGAAGTGCGCGAGGCGAGCAAACTGCGGAAGCTGCGCGTGATTGATGCTACGTGTCCGCTGGTCACCAAGGTGCATGTGGAGGCGGTGAAGTTTGCCAAAGAAGGCTATTCGCTGATTCTGATCGGCCATCGCGATCATGACGAAGTGATTGGCACGCTTGGCGAGGCGCCTGCGGTGACTCAAGTGGTGGGGTCGCCTGCGGAAGTGGCGTCGGTGACGTTGCCCGACCCCAACCGAGTTGCGTACTTGACGCAGACTACGCTTAGCCTCGATGAGACACGCGACATTATTGCCGCGCTGCGAAAGCGGTTCCCGAACATTAAGGGTCCGGCGGCTCAGGACATCTGTTATGCCACGGAAAACAGGCAGGTTGCCGTGAAGCACGTGGCCTCCGACGCCGATTTGCTGCTGGTGGTTGGCTCGGACAATAGTTCAAATTCCAAACGGCTGGTGGAAGTTGCTCGAAGTTTGGGCACCGAGGCGCATCTAATTGATGACTGCCGGGATATCCAACCGCAATGGTTGAATGGGGTAAAGACGGTGGCCCTGACCGCGGGAGCATCGGCTCCCGAACACCTGGTGCAGGAAGTGGTCGAGTACCTGGCGGGACAGGGCTTTGGCGACGTGCAGGAGTTGGAAATCATGCCGGAGAATGTTCGCTTTGGATTGCCGCCGGAAATCGTGGCGACGATCGCCGCGGCACCGGCCATTGCGATGGAGTCATAGCGGAGACATGAATGGAAGAATCCTCCCCTTATAGATCGGCGCATAGTTCGGTTAATAGTTCGGTTAAAAGTACGTCCGAAAATTCGGCTCAAAGTTCGACACAGAGTTCTACACAGAGTCCTGCAACAAGTTCGGCCTCCGCACCGCAGATGCGATTTGGAAAGATCGATGACCTGGGGAGCCGGGTCGCGGTCGCCGTCGATGCGGCACGCAAGTATCTTTTCTCGCAGCAGCACGAAGAGGGTTACTGGTGCGGCGAACTGGAAGCCGATACCAGCCTCGAATCTGACTACATCCTGCTCCATACGCTGCTCGGCACGGGGAGCCAGGAACGCTTCGACAAGGCTGCGCGCTACATCCTGAACCATCAGAATGAAGATGGCGGCTGGAGCATCTATGCCGGCGGCCCTTCCAACGTCAGCGCTTCGGTTAAAGCCTACTTCGGACTCAAGCTGGCCGGATTCACTGCGGATCACCCTGCGCTGGCACGCGCCCGCAGGAAGATTCTCGAAATGGGCGGGGTCACAGAAGTTAATACATTTACCAAGATCTATCTCTGTTTCTTTGGGCAGTACGATTACGATGCGGTGCCTGCGGTTCCGCCGGAGATCGTGCTATTTCCCAACTGGTTCTGGTTCAATATCTACGAAATTTCTTCGTGGTCGCGCGCCATCCTGGTGCCGCTTTCGATCTGCTACGCGAAGAAGCCGTTCAAGAAAATTGCCGACGAAATGGGAGTAGAAGAACTCTTTGTCGGCGGGCGCGACAAGTCGCGCATGCATCTGCATTGGGCGAAGAAGCTGATTTCGTGGCGTAATTTCTTTTTATGCCTGGACCGCCTGACGCACTGGTTCGAGCGTGTGCATATTCGTCCGCTGCGTTCCCTTGCTCTGAGGAAGGCTGAGAAGTGGATGCTGGATCGCTTCGAGATGAGCGACGGCCTGGGAGCGATTTATCCCTCGATGATGAACGCCATCATCGCGCTGCGCTGCCTGGGGTATTCGGTGGACGATCCGCAGTTTATCCGCGCCATGGACGAGTTCGAGAAGCTGGGCATCGAGGAGGACGACACTTTTCGCATGCAGCCCTGCATGTCTCCGGTGTGGGATACGGCGTATGCGCTGTTTGCCTTGGGCGAGGCCGGAGTTCCGGCGACCGATTCGCGGCTGGTGAAGTGCGCCGACTGGATCCTGCAGAAGCAGGTGCGCAAGCCCGGAGACTGGAAGATCAAGAATCCGAAAGGCGAGCCCGGCGGCTGGTACTTCGAGTTCAATAATGAGTTCTATCCCGACGTGGACGACAGCGCCATGGTCTGCCTCGCGCTGAGCCGGGTCGAGCATCCGAACGGGCGCTATCAGGCCGAGTCCGTGCAGCGGGCGATTGATTGGATCTTGTCGATGCAGTGCAAGGACGGAGGCTGGGCTTCGTTCGACAAAGACAACGATCGGATGGTGTTCCAGTACGTGCCTTTCGCCGATCACAACGCCATGCTTGATCCCGCAACCGTCGACATCACGGGCCGCATTCTGGAATGTCTTGCGACCTATGGATACGACCAGAACCATCCGGCAGTGAAGCGTGCGATCAAGTTTATTCGCGAGCAGCAGGAACCAGATGGAAGCTGGTTCGGCCGCTGGGGCGTGAACTATATTTACGGCACGATGCAGGTGTTGCGCGGCCTGGAAGCGATGGCGGTGGATCGGAACGACCCCATGATCCAGCAGGCGGCGGAGTGGATGCGATCAGTGCAGAATGCCGATGGTGGCTGGGGCGAGACGGTTGGTTCCTATGACGATCCCAACCTTCGCGGGACGGGCGAGAGCACGGCTTCGCAGACCGCGTGGGCCATCATGGGATTGCTGGCCGTCGGCGACACGCGCAGCGAATGCGTGGCCCGCGGTATGGCGTATCTTCTGCGCACCCAAAGCAAAGACGGTTCATGGGACGAGGCGTTCTTCACTGGAACCGGCTTCCCGCGCGTGTTCTATCTGAAGTATCACCTGTACAGCGAGTATTTCCCGCTGATCGCGCTGACGACCTATTCGAAAGTGATGGCGGAGAAGAGCAGCAGTTAGCAATTAGCACTTAGCTAACCCGGCCGGGCCAGACTAAACGCTAACTGCTAATTGCTAAATGCTGGCTTTTGTCACCGGCGCCACGGGATTTCTGGGCAGTCATGTTGCGCGTGTTCTGGCGGAACAAGGAGCCGAGTTGCGGTTTCTGGTGCGGCCGACCAGCGATCTGCGCAACCTTAATGACGACGACCTGAAGAATGCTGATCGAGTGGTGGGCGACCTGCGCGACTCGGCTTCGATTTCGAAGGCGCTTTCCGGGTGCGACGTTGTATTTCACGTTGCGGCGGACTATCGGCTGTGGGTGCGCGATCCTGACGAGATGTATCGCTCGAATGTTGAGGGCACGCGTTCCTTGCTTGAAGCTGCGCGGAAGCAAGGTGTGCGGCGCGTGCTGTACACGTCGAGTGTGGCGACCATGGGCTTTACCTCGAACCACGCAGCTACCGAGCTGCGCTCGGCCGAGGGCGCCCGTCCCCACACGAGCACGGTGGCGGATGAAGAGAGTCCGGTGTCGCTGGCGGATATGATCGGGCACTACAAGCGGTCGAAGTTCATGGCGGAGGAAGTAGCGGTCGAGGCCGCGAGATCGGGAGTCGACGTGGTGATTGTGAATCCTACGACGCCGGTCGGCGAGCGCGATATCAAACCGACTCCGACAGGGCGAATCGTCCTGGATTTCTTGAAGCGAAAATTCCCGGCGTACGTAGAAACGGGCTTGAACCTGGTGGATGCGACCGAGTGCGCTCGTGGTCATGTCCAGGCGCTGGAGAAGGGAAGATCGGGCGAACGCTACATCCTGGGCGGAGAGAATTTGACGCTGAAGCAGATTTTGGACCGGCTGGCCGTGATCACGGGTTTGAAGTCTCCGACATTGAAACTGCCTTACGTGTTCGCGTTCGCGGCCGGAGTCGTCGATGAGATGGTGACGGGCCGGATTCTAGGCCGCGAGCCCCGCGCGACGATCGACGCGGTGCGTATGGGGCGCAAGATGATGTTTGTGAGTTCAGCTAAAGCGGAACGAGAACTGGGCTGGCGGAGGGTTCCAGTCGATGGAGCGTTGCGCCGGGCGGTGGACTGGTTCCGGGGCAACGGGTATGTCTAGGATTGCCATCATAGCCGCTATGGAGCGAGAGGTTCGACCGCTGATCCGAGACTGGAAGGTCAGGACAGTCAGGACAATGGAACACGGCGGACGGCGATATCGACTATTTGAAAATGGCGAAGCAACTCTCGTATGCGGCGGAATTGGAGCGGAAGCCGCGCGCCGCGCTACCGAGGCGGTGATTCGGGAAGTGCAGCCGGTGCGGGTGATCTCGGTCGGATTTGCTGGAGCGCTGGATGCCTCGTTGCAGGTCGGGCATGTTTTTGAGCCGCGTACGGTGATCAATGCTGCGGACGGCGTCCGAACAGAGGTCGGATCGGGTGAGGGAATATTGGTGAGCTCCACAACGGTCGCTGGCAAGGCGCAGAAAACACGATTAAGCAAAGCCTATGGTGCGACTGCTGTGGACATGGAGGCCGCAGCCGTGGCGCAGGGAGCGCAGGCGCGGGGAGTCGAGTTCGGAGCTTTGAAGGTTATCTCCGACGCCGCCGATTTCAACCTGCCTCCGCTGGACCGCTTTGTGGCAGCTGATGGAAGGTTTCAGTCCGTCCGGTTTGCGTGCCATGTGGCTCTGCGCCCTTGGCTGTGGGGCGCGACGATTGCGCTGGCGCGGAATAGTGCGAAGGCAAGCCGGGCTCTTTGCCACGCGGTTACCAGTTACCTCGGTTGCGAGTGTCGTGATCATGAGTCTCGCGATCATGAGTCTCGCGATCGTGCAGCCTTGCCTGACGAGTCTTTCGTAGCCGCGCTGAATCCAACAAAAGCTGGACCAGAGTCCGCCAGCGGACATACGTATCTCGGCCCCGAAGTGCATACTCGGGCTAAACGACAGCAATAGGAGCGCGAATAAAATCTGTTATGGCAATGGCTCGATCATCGGCGTCGACGTCGACACTAGCGGTTGATAGAACCCTCGAAGGGGAAAGGCGCAAGCTTCCTTCCACGATGAGGGCCGCGGTATATCGCGGTGTGAACGATGTCCGCCTGGAAGAAGTGCCGGTGCCTGAAATCGGGCCAGGGGAGATTCTGGTTAGAGTCCACACTTGCGGGATCTGCGGAACCGATCTGAAGAAGATCGCGACCGGCTCGCACTCCGCGCCGCGTATTTTTGGTCATGAAACATCGGGCGTCATCGCGAAGGTGGGAGGAGGCGTTCGAAAGCTCGGCGTCGGCGAACGCGTAGTGATGTTTCATCACATCCCCTGTGGAGAATGTTATTACTGCCGCCACAAGACCTTCGCGCAATGTGCCACCTACAAGCAGGTGGGTTGCACAGCTGGGTTCGAGCCATCGGGTGGCGGATTTGCGGAATACGTCCGAGTGATGGACTGGATTGTCGAGAAGGGGACGGTGCGCATCCCGGACGGCATCAGCTTCGAGCAGGCATGTTTTGTCGAGCCGGTGAATACCTGCATCAAAGGTATTGAGACCCTTCGTTTGGAGGCGGGGGAGACCGTGCTGGTGATTGGGCAGGGGCCGATTGGTCTAATCCTTGCGACTCTAGCGAAGCGGGCGGGGGCACGGGTGATTACTTCCGATTTGCATCCGGCGAGGCTTACAATAGCTAATAGCTTCGGCCTCAATCTGACAATTAACGCTTCCAACGCTGACGCCGGAGAAGTGGTGCGCGGAATGACGGAAGATCGCGGGGCTGACGCTGTGATTTTGGCGGTTGGCGGGAACGGCATGATCCGGCCTGCCATGGATGCCGCCCGCCCCGGAGGTCGTGTGTTGCTGTTTGCCCAGACTGTGCGCGGCGAGGCCACGATCGATCCGGCGGCTGTGTGCGTGGACGAAAAGGCTTTGCTGGGATCCTACAGTGCATCACTCGAATTGCAGGAGGAGTCGGTGCGGTTCGTCATGAACCGTGAAATGGATCTGGAACGGCTTATCAGCCACCGTTTCCCGCTGGGAAGCGGTGTGGAAGCGCTGAATCTGGCTGCCCATCCTCAACCGGACTCGATGAAGATTGTCATCCAGCCGGGCAGGCCGGGGTCCCCAACACGCGGGGTTTTGGCGTGATGGGGTGGAGGGCGTGGGAAGGACATCAACTGTGAATGGCAAGATGACGGCTGCCGTCCTCTACGGCAAAGAAGATATCAAGATTGAAAGAGTGCCGATCCCGCGCGTGGGTGACGGCGAAGTTCTGGTGAAGGTCCATGTGGCGCTCACCTGCGGCACGGATTTGAAAGTGTATCAGCGCGGCTATCATGCTCGCATGATTGTGCCGCCCGCGCTGTTTGGGCATGAACTGGCCGGCACGGTCGAGGAAGTCGGAGAAGGCGTGCGCGGCTTCAAGAAGGGCATGCGCGTGGTCGCGCTCAACTCCGCTCCCTGCGGCATGTGCTTCTATTGCTCGAAGCACCAGTTAAACCTCTGCGAAGATCTACTGTTCAACAATGGCGCCTACGCCGAGTACATCCGGATTCCGCGGCGCATTGTGGAAGCGAATATGCTCGTCGTGCCTTCGAATGTGAGCTTCGAGGATGCCGCGATGACCGAGCCGCTGGCCTGCGTTCTCCGCGGCCTGCATGAAACTGGAGTCGAGATCGGCGACACCGTGGCGGTCATTGGCGGCGGACCGATTGGCCTGATGTTTGTGCAGGTGGCGAAAGCAATCGGCTGCAACGTGATCGCGGTCGTCAAGCGCGATTCGCAGGTCGCATTGGCGCGCAAAAAAGGTGCGCACGAGGTGGTGCAGATTACAAAGGTGAATGATCCGGTAGAGGCGGTGCGCCAGTTGAGTCCCGAGAGGCGCGGCGCCGATGTGGCGATTGAAGCGGTGGGGCGCCCGGAAGCCTGGGAGTGGGCCGTTCAGATGGTTCGCAAGGGCGGCACGGTAAATTTCTTCGGCGGGTGCGCTTCCGGAACCAAGGTGCAGTTAGACACCAACCGCTTGCACTACTCTGAAATCACATTGAAGGCAACATTCCATCACACCCCGGAGACGGTGCGCCGCGCCTTCGGTTTGATTGCCGAGAAGAAAGTTCGCGGCACCGACTACATCACCGGCGAAGCTCCACTATCGCGTTTGCACGATGTGCTGCGCCACATGCTGAACCGCAACGGGGATATCAAGACGGCGATCATCCCGGGTCATTAGGTAAGTCATAATGTGGAGCGACGGGCGTCCGCCCGTCGGGTCGGGCGAGGGCGTCCGGCGGTCCACAAGCAATAATAAGACGGCATTCATTATGTCTCTGTGAAGGTGTTACCCTGTGACCTCTGTGTCCTCTGTGGTTAAGATTTTCGTTGGGCGGAAATCTAGATGACAACTGCTGCCAGCCATCCGCCGACTGCGCCGCTCTCCTCCGCCTGGAGTGCGCTGCCGCCGGAGTACGCCATCCCTGACCATGCGCCTTCGGAAGCGGAAGCGCGTGATTATTGCCGTCGGCTGGCTCGTTCGCATTACGAGAATTTTTCGGTCGCGTCCTGGTTTCTTCCGGAGCGGCTGCGCCAGCACTTCTTCAATGTTTATGCGTATTGCCGCATCTCGGACGATCTAGGGGACGAGGTGGGCGACACCGCTGCATCTCTCCAGTTGCTCGATCAGTGGGAGACGGAGTTAAACGCGTGCTACGACGGTCATCGTACTCGGCCGCGGCATCCCGTATTTGTCGCGCTCGCCGAGACCGTGCGCAAGTTTGAAATTCCGAAACATGAATTCGCGGATTTGTTGACCGCTTTCCGGCAGGACCAAAGTATCACCCGCTACGAAACGTTCGATGATCTGCTTGGCTACTGCCGGTATTCGGCGAATCCGGTCGGCCATCTGGTGCTGTATCTCTGCGGATACCGCGATTCCGAGTGCCAGTTGCTTTCCGACTACACCTGCACCGCGCTGCAACTCGCAAACTTCTGGCAAGACGTGAGCGCGGACTTTGCCAAAGGACGAATTTATCTTCCACTCGAAGATCTGCCCCGCTTCGGCGTGAGCGAAGAAATGATACGTGATGGCGAAAACACTTCCGCATTCCGCGAGATGATGCGGTTTGAGGTTGAACGCGCGCGGGAATGGTTCACGCAAGGCCTGCCGCTAGTCGCGGAGGTCGACCGCACTCTCGCCACCGACATCGGACTATTCAGCCGCGGCGGACAGGAAATTCTGAACGCAATCGAGCGCCAAGATTATGCGGTGCTGGGCAGGCGTCCCGCAATGTCGAAAGCCCGAAAGCTGGCTCTGGTCGCTCGTGCCGCGCTGGGGAAGTTGCTGGCGAAGCCGCGGGAGAAGCCGCGGGAGAAGCAAAGATGAGCACCGCCGTGGGAAACGCGCCCGCGCAGTTTGCACCGACTGCTTCGCAGCTCGATATGGCGTACTCTGTCTGCCGGAGTATTGCCCGCTCCGCCGCCAAAAATTTCTACTACGCATTTGTGGTCCTTCCACGGCGGAAACGTAATGCATTGAGCGCTGTATATGCTTTCATGCGGCGGTGCGACGACATCGCTGACGACAACACGCTGAGCCCTGATGATCGTCACGACAAGCTGGCGGAATGGCTGGACAAAGTTCATCGCGCATTGGCTGCCCAGCCTACCGACGATCCGGTGCTGCTGGCGCTGACCGATGCGCAGCGCACGTACCAGATTCCGATTGGACTTCTCGACCAGCTAGCCTACGGTACGGCTGCGGATCTCGATTATGCTCAACCAGAGCCGTCCGCCGATGCGCAGCTGGCCGCGCGTTACCAGACTTTTGAAGAGTTGCGCCAGTATTGCTACGGTGTGGCATCGGTCGTTGGATTAGTATGCATCAAAATTTTCGGATATCGCGATCCCGCCGCTGAGCCGCTGGCCGAGCGCTGCGGTCTGGCATTTCAGCTGACAAATATTATTCGTGACGTCAAAGAAGACGTCGCCATGGGCCGGGTTTATTTTCCACAAGAGGATCTGGCGCAGTGCGGCCTCTCGGCCGCCGATCTGGCCGTCCCGGATGTTGATGTCGCCCGCGTCCGTCCGCTTCTGGCGATGGAGGCCGACCGCGCTCGCGACTGCTACTCGGCCGGAGACGAGCTGATCCCGATGGTCAATGAAGACAGCCAGCCCGCGCTGTGGGTACTGATCACCATCTATCGCCGGCTGCTCGAAAAGATTGC
>Ga0185299_10007374_pt1 | contig 11303 bp, 15 predicted proteins | sample PaiPotPPA55metaG_FD_128002 | JGI IMG/M metagenome (GOLD analysis project Ga0185299, IMG submission 128002) | Iron sulfur acid spring bacterial and archeal communities from Banff, Canada, to study Microbial Dark Matter (Phase II) - Paint Pots PPA... ...
GTTTCTTCCAGCCTCCGACCTGGGTCGGGTGGACTCCGAACATCTGCGCGATCTGGGCCGCTGTCTTGTGCGCCTTGATAGCCTCGACGGCCACCTTGGCCTTCAGACTGGGTGGGTGACTCTTGCGGGTTTTGGGCATTGACTCTCCTCTATTTTCAATGCCGCCCACCATCTAAAGAAAAGGCCTTTTTTCTGTCCAACTTTTGGGGTCCACTACAGTGCTCCTCCAAATCGTCGTCATATCTTAAGTACAACCCTCCCGAAAGGCCTGCTTTCGATCTGGTATCGTAGCGCTTCCGCTGCATCCTCAAGGGCGAACGTCCGTGCCACGATCGGTTGGATCGCTCCGGATTCGAGCAACCGAAAGATCGCTGCCCAGGCCGTGCTCCACATCTCCGGCGGTTGTGCAAAAAGCGAGAAACTCTTTATGCTGGCGCGCTTCCAAATGAGATCGGTAACGTCGATGGTCGACTTACGGCCCGCCGAATAGCCTAGCGTCGTCAGACTTCCGCCCATCGCAAGCGTGCCAAGCGCTTCGCTCAATATATCGCCGCCCACGGCATCGATCACAATGTCCGAACCGTAGCCCTCCGTGATTCGACGAACGCCCTCGCCGAGTTTGCCTGCGGAGAGATCGATGACCTCATCGAAGCTCAAGTGTTCCGCTTTTGCATGACTCGTGGTCGTCGAAATAGCGTGCCTGGCGCCCAAGGCCCTTGCCAACTGTGTGACGGCATTGCCTATCGAGCCTCCGATGGCAGGCGAAAGGACTGTCTTGCCCGCCTGAAATCCAGCAAGGCTGAGCACCATATGAGCGGTCAGGTAGGCCACAGGGAGTCCTGCCGCTGAAACATCGTCGATGTTCCCGGGGATCAAATTGAGGTTTTCCTTGCGCACAGCAAGATACTCACTGTAGGCTCCGTCCTCGGAGACACCCCGGCCGCGGTGAGCTTTACTAGTACCCGTCCGTCCGACACGTGCGGCTTGGGAATGTCCGCCAGCTTCAGATCCTGGTAACCCCTGAATCCTTCCGCTCTCATAGCGCGCATGATTTCCATTTCCTCCTCATTCAAAACTGCCGGGCAAGATTTAGCCGACCAGGCGGGCACTCCCCGGACCCACTCGCCGTTGGGCCCTCACGTTCCCCCTTGAGATGAACGCCCGCTGGGCAACACCCTGACCGAATGACACGTTATCGCCGGGCAACTCGTAAAGCACACTTAGCAGAATCATGCGATGAAATTCCTGCTGCAGCGACTGGGTGTGCAGAAAGCGGTTCCTGGCCAGAACAGGGATGATCTGGAAAAAATCATCGGCCGGAACATTCAGAATCCTGCGCAGCGCGTCCTGTACGGCTGCCGACAGTTTCTGAAGTCGCGGCTCGTCACACTGACCTTCGGTAACGTGGATTTTCGCGACGGGCATTATTAGATTCCTTGCTATCGAGTCTTGACCGCCGGCATCATCTCGAGCTCCCCGCGGGCTTGATTTGCGTTGACTATTGGCCTGCTGCCATCCGATACACCGGCGCGCCGATCGGAGCCCCGGTCGCGCCTCCATCGACGACGATCTCGGTACCGGTAACAAAGGAAGCTTCGTCCGATGCCAGATACAGCGCGGCCTTCGCTATCTCCTCGGCTTCACCCATGCGGCCGAGAGCCGTCATTCCCGACAAGGTCTTTTCCAGCGCCGCCATGGCTTCGCGTGTTGGTGCCCGGCCGGACCAAATAGGCGTCTTGGTTCCGCCGGGCGTAACCTGGTTCACGCGAATGGCGCGGGGCGCGAATTCTGAAGCCAGGTTCCGCGTCATAGCGCGAACACCTGCCTTGGTGGCTGCATAGGCAGAATACCCCGGCACTCCCATGACCGCATGAACCGAGCCATTTAGAATGATCGATGCACCCGGGTTGAGATGTGCCGCGGCAGCCTGCACAGTAAAGAACACAGCGGTCAGGTTGGTCCGGATGATCTCCTCAAACGCGGCAAGGGATGTCTCGCCGACTGGCGTGGCGCCGGGTATCCCGGCGTTGGCGAATACGATGTCGAGTTTGCCAAACTTCTCTATGGCTTTTGCCACCGCGCGTTCGGTTGCCTCGATATCCGTCACGTCTGCCTGAATGGCCAACACGTCGTGCCCAAGTTCTGCAACCGCCGCGTCCAGCGTTTTCCGGTTCCGCCCGGTAATGGCAACGCGGGCGCCCTCTGCTAGAAAAAGGCGTGCGGTGGCCAAGCCAATCCCGCTGTTACCGCCCGTGATCAGTGCCGTCTTTTTCGCCAGTCTCATCTCGGTTTGTACGTTCCTCTCTGGATTATTGCTATAATCTTTCTACAGGATTAGATGCGTAATCCTGAATTGGTTGCATGTTTTTAGGAGGGCCATGGGCCATTCCAAAGCTGAGAAAGCAGAAACTCACAAGCGCATCGTTAAGATCGCCTCCAAGAGGTTCCGCGAAGAAGGCCTCGCGGGGATTGGAATCGCAGAGCTGATGAAGGAGGCCGGTCTTACAGTGGGCGGTTTCTACAAGCACTTCGACTCGCGTGACGATCTGGTCGCTGAAGCGGTCAGCTCCGCGTTCGGCGGCTGGAAACGTCGAATAGACGCGGCAGCATCCGGCGGGTCGCCGGTATCCTATGCGAAGCTGATCGATGATTATTTGAACGAAGCGCACCGCAGCAATCCCGGTGCGGGCTGTGCCTTCAGCGCTCTGGCGGCGGAGATCGGGCGCAGCGGTAAACGGGCCCGCGCGCTCGCCTCCGAGCAGGTCCGGAACGACCTTCAGTTGATTGCCGGTTTGCTTCCGGGCAAGGACAAGCGTGCGGCAAGGCCAAAAGCGATCCTGACGTTCAGCGCACTTGTCGGAGCGATGTCGTTAGCACGTGCCGTTTCGGATGAGGCGCTGTCACTCGAAATCCTGAAGACCGTGGCGGAGGTTCTGAAGAACTCCGCCTTGTAAAATCACACCGCGACATCAGCGCGCCTGCGACCACAACATGGGTGATCTGAATCAGGACGGCAGTAGGCCCAGAAGCTCCCCGACGGTCAGAATAGCGTGTGTGAAGGACGGTCCATTAACCTCGTGCCCCGTGTGCATTGCCTTCCGGGCCGAAGGCAGCGTCGCATCCTTTATAAGCGACGTGGAAGCCAAGCTCGATACCAAAGAACGGTCTCTCTGTGCGATGGCTGACGGGAAAAGCGGGTTTAGAATTCGTCTAACATTTTTGGGTTCACAGGCCTCGCCACGTGATCCAAACAAATGGACACCGAAATGAATTGGTGGATACTCTGAGAGAATGGCGGGTTCGAACGAAATCGTGCTATCAGAAAGGCAAATGGAGCTGGTCGCGAAGGCGCTGGCCGAGCCGCGGCGCGTGCGAATCCTTCAAGATATTAGCGAGTTCGGCGAGCCAATGCCATGCGGAGAGCTCTGTGGAAGGCACGATATCAGCCAGGCAACGATGTCGCACCATGTCAGGGAGCTTGAGAATGCTGGGCTGATACGTGGGACGCGGAGTGGTAAGTTCATAAATTACACCCTGGAGCGAGACATCCTTCGCGCATACTCCAAGCGAATAGCTGACATCTCCGGGACTCCACGAAGCAAGCGCTAGTGTTCCGGCCCCCATGACGCCGCTGCAGCGCGTTTCCTTCCCGGGCGCGTAGCAAACATCCTGTCACGATCGACGCGGCTCACCGACCACCGTACAGCAGGCTTCAGCGAACCAATCGCATTTGACCTTCGTGATACGCGGCGTGGTTGACGCGGCTCATTAGCACGGCCAAACGATTACGGAGAGGGTCCTTTGCAAAATCCTCCTCAGATACTGAGCCGTGCCGCTGCAGCCACTCGTGCGGTTGCAGCGGCTCGAATGCCTCGATGAGTTTGCGGTTTACTTCCGACCAGACCCTTCTGAGTTCCGCCGGCGCGACCTCGTCACCCAGGAATTTGCGGTCAGGACTGTCCAGAAACTGACTGTCGAGTTCGGGGTGTAGCCGCTCACCTAGCCGAAGCAGCGGGAACAAACGGTCATGAATTGCGGCGAGGTGGCCCATGAGGTAGTACAAACGGTTCTTGCCCGGAGCTACCTCGAGTTGGAGTTCATCATCGGTAAACGAAGCCAGGGTCTTGCTGGTGCGGTCGATGGTAAGGCGCCATGACTGCATGGCTGTAGTGATCAATAGCGTGTTCGGATTCATTCTGAACTCTCTTCTTGGGGTTTAGACCGCGACAAGCCCGCCATCAACCGGCAGGTCTATTCCAGAGATGAAGCTGCTCTCGTCTGACGCTAGGAAAAGCGCAGCAGAAGCGACCTCTTCCGCGCGTCCCATCCGACCGAGGGGAATGCGCGCCTTGAACTGCTCCCGCAACGCGTCGGCAGCTTCCTTCGTGGGAAACTGCTTATCGATTATAGGAGTCTCAACTGGTCCTGGACTAATCACGTTCGCGCGAATTCCACGGTTTGCAAATTCTGCTGTCCACGTTCGGACGTAGGAGCGAAGGGCCGCCTTGGTGGCAGAATAAGTCCCGTAGATGGGAATGCCTTTCTGCCACGCCCCTGAGCCATTGAGAATGATTGACGCGCCGTCGTTCAGCAGCGGAAGGGCTTTCTGTACCGTAAAGTAAGCGCCGCGGGCGTTAGTATTGAAGGTCCTATCGAAGTGCTCTGGCGTGGCCGCCGGTGTCTCTACTGTTTCCACAATGCCAGCGTTGGCGAAGACGATATCGATCTTGCCCTTCTTCGACTTGACCTCCTGATAGAGCCGGTCGAGGTCTTCAAGGTTGGAAACGTCCCCTCGAACTGCCGTGACGTTCGATCCAATTTCGGCTGCGGCTTCATTCAGTTCAGCCTGTCGTCGTCCCGTGATGAAGACGTATGCTCCTTCAGCGACGAACCTTTTGGCGGTTGCTAGACCGATCCCGCTATTGCCGCCTGTGATGACGGCCACCTTCCCCTTTAGAGATGCCATAAATGCTTCAGCTCCTTTGTCGCTCCGTCGAATCCCATAGACATATGGACAACCGTCTAAGTGATGTGAGCACCCGCAGGCGAGATTCAGAAAGCATGCGGAGACCGTCAATAATCGACGGACCCCGTCTCGCCGCTTTCGCTGCCACGGTGATCTAGCCGGTCAAAAAAGAGGTGACGTTGTTATACGCAGGATCACAGGCCGAATTGTAGCGTCAACTAGAGCCACCAGTCGTATCTGAAGGATCATCTGCAGGCGGCTGTGTGGAATGCGCAGTGTGCGGACCCGGCGACGATTGCTGGTCAATGGGAGTTTCTGTACGTTGCGTCAGCTGGTGCTCATTGATGCTCCATACCTCGGATGCGCATGGTCCGTCAGCTTTTTTCGCATGCACACGACCTTGCCGTGCTCTTCGAAGGAAACCTCATCCATTAACGCTCTGATCAGGTAAATCCCGCGACCGTGACTCAGGAGCAGGTTATTTCGATCTGTCGGATCTGGTAACACTCCGGCATCGAAGCCCTGCCCATCATCGCGCACGGTAATCGAGATTTCTCCATCCAAGGCGCAACCGCAAGCGACATAAACCCGCTTCCGCGGATCTTCCTGATTGCCGTGGATAACCGCATTGGCGAGAGCCTCGCGCACTGCCGTTTCGATGTCTTCCTCGGTTCCATCCATATAACCGTGCTTCCGAATGAACGTCCGGATAAACGCAATGAGTTGAGTAACGAATGGCGAGATGGCCGCGCGCTCGCTGGCGAGCGACCAGCGCATTTCGGCGAATGGTGCGGAGTGCGCACGATCGGACATAATCGGGACCTTCCTTGTTCGAGTCATATCGTGGCTCCCCAATTTTGAATAAAACATCGGACGCGACCACACCCGGGCGGGAGCGCGGCACCGCCCGGGGTTCTTGATAGCCGAAGGACGTTCAGAACCTCCAATCGAACCCAATCGACGGTTCTGCGCGGTGTGTGATGCGATCGAGACCGTTAAGGGCTGCGAGTTCGTAGGCCGGCGAGTTATAAACGAATCTCCTTGCGCGTCCTCTGCTGCTCAAGATACTTCCTTCCCGCCGCCTGACTGCCCTCCGATGGAGTGACGAAGACCCGAAGCAAGAACTCATCGGCTGGATCGTAGTCGGATCCAAAGATCTTTTCTGCCTCGGGAGTTAGCGATGCCGTCCCTTCGCGACTCGTTGGGACACTGCCAACGAGAATGAGTTTTCGGACCAGGCCGCGGTCCTCGGGAAATCCGTCGGTCAACGCGGAATCCCAGTGATCCATGGTTCCGGTAAAGTGCATGAAGAAGAGCATCGGGATGTCGATGGTTATGCCGAAGCGGCGGTTGGCAAGCGACGGTACGCGAAGCGAATGCCCGCCGCCTCCACGAATTGCGTCGGCGCGGTCTGGTGCGTGTAGTTACTCATAAGAAATCTCCGTCTGGAGGCGGCCCCAGAATATTAATCCGCGATCATCCCTCCATCCACTGGGATGGAGGCGCCAGTCATGTACGACGCGTTCGCCGAAGCGACAAAGGCGATCACATGAGCGATCTCTTCTGATGCTGCGAGACGTTTGACGGGCACGGTCGAGACGAGCGCGGCTTTGTTTTCATCTGTGTTGGTGAAGCGAGTGAGCATGCCCGTATCCGTAATGCCCGGAGCCACCACATTAACGCGCACACCGGTCCCCGCGACTTCCAGTGCAGCGGACTTTGTTAGCCCTTCCACTGCATGTTTGCTGGCCACATACACGGATGCTCCGGCAGCGCCGACGCTTCCATAGGCCGACGAAACATTGACGATGCTTCCGCTCCCGTGTGGGAGCATCGCCCGCAGTTCGTGCTTCATGCTTAAGAGCACACCAAGTACGTTGGTATCAAACGTAGCCGCGTAGCTATCTGCGGTCTGCTCTGTTACGAGACCCCGCAATCCTTCTGTTCCGGCATTATTGACTGCGATATCCAGGCGTCCGAAACGCTTGACCGTTTGATCCACAAGGTTGCGCACGTCCTCATCCTTGCGCACGTCTGTACGAACAAAAATGGCCTCTGCTCCGAGCGCTTGTAGCTTTGCAGCTAACTCTTGTCCTTCTTTATCTCGACGACCGGACACAACAACCCGTGCCCCTTCTTGCGCAAATATTATCGCGGCAGCGCGACCGATGCCGGTTAGAGCGCCGGTAATTAAAACGACTGGCGAACTCATAGTAACTACCTCCTCGATCTGGACCCATGCAGGTCAGGCATGACTGAACATCCCCGAAACGCTGCTTGCGGAAAAGATCACCTGTTTAGATTGCCGAGTTAGGTATTGGTCGCGTGGTTGGAGCATACTTTGTTAAGCTGGCATCGATGCCTCACAAGCATGGGAGTGGGAATGGAATTACGACATCTTCGCTATTTCGTCGCGGTTGCCGAGGCAGGAAGTCTGACGGTGGCAGCAGAGCGAACGCTGCACACGTCACAACCTTCGTTGAGCCGGCAGATTCGGGATCTTGAGAACGAGGTCGGTGCCCAACTGCTGAGGCGCATCGCTCGCGGCATCGAACTGACACCGGCGGGTCGAGCCTTTCTCGATCACGCCCGCTCAGTGCTGTCGCAGGTAGAAGCGGCGGCCGAAGCTGCACGCCGGGCCGCTCATCCCGCCAAGCCATGCTTCACGATGGGCTTTCTGACGGGACACGAATTGACATGGATGCCCGAAGCCTTGCGGATCTTGCGGGACGAACTGCCCAACATCGACGTGATGATATCGAGTCAATACTCGCCGCTACTCGCTAACGCACTTTTGAAGGGAAGCGTCGATGCAGCTTTCCTTCGAAGGGAACGAGGCGTGCCAGACTTGGCGTTCCGTCTTCTCGTCAAGGAGCCCTTAGTAGTGATCTTGCCTGGTGACCACCATCTCGCTGCGCTCAAAGCCATTAGTCCGCGGGATCTAATTGGCCAGACATTCGTGATCGTGTCGGACACGGCTCCAGTGCTGCGTGTGGTCATCGAAAATTACCTGAAGCGGTCGGGAATCAATATCACGCCCGCTCATGAGGCGGACCACCTCGCCATGGGAATGTCCTTAATTGCATCGACCCGCGGCGTCGGCCTGTTACCTGCTTACGCACAGAACTTTCTCCCTTCGTCTGTAACGAGTCGCCCTCTGAAGGGAGATACCCCAACTGTCGATCTGGTCCTCGGCTACAAAAAGTCGAACCAATCTCCTATCCTGAAGCTTTTGCTTTCGAGATTGGACGAGTTGGTCGCTCGGGCGTCAAAGAAGACCCGATAAAACACGAAATGCATCCAAGTAAAGGACTGTGGAGTTCTTGAGTCAGGGGCAATCCTGATGTTGGCTCGCCTAACGCTTTCCCATATGACGAATCAGCATCATGAAGTTCGCTACCTTACGAGTGATTGAGGCGCGACTTGCCTTCAGATTCTGCTCCATGCTCAGTCCAGTGAAAAAAGTCACCACGAGATCCGCCAGCGCGTTGGCGTCGGCTGGTTTGCCCATAGCCGCCTCTCATGCTACGAGTGCCTCTCTTGCGACCACCATCTCTGTGCGCGCGGTCAAGGCACTATTGTGGGTCGCCATGGTGGATTCACTGACCGTTTGCGGGTCCAATGGACATGGGCCCGTCCTGCCTGATGCGCTTGATCTTGTTAAGACGGGGCCGCTGCTCTGCGGCGGCATCACGGTCTTTTCGCCTCTGCTTCTGCACAACCCACCTTCCACCGCGAGAGTCGGAATCATCGGTATTGGCGGGCTTGGCCACATGGCATTGCAATTTGCCAACAAGTGGGGCTGCGAAGTCCACGCATTCACTACGTCCCAGACCAAGGAAGCGGAAGCCCTCAAACTCGGTACACACTACGTCCACAACACCCGACGCCACGGCGAACTGAAGAAAATCGCCGCAAGTCTTGATCTCATAATCTCGACTATCAATGTCCCTATGGATATCCCTGGATTGCTGGAAACGCTTGCGCCCAAGGGCATTCTTCATGTCGTTGGCGCGGTGCTTGAGCCGATGCTGATTCGCGCCTTCGGCCTGATTCTCGGCCAAAAGTCGATCGCCGGTTCACCTGGCGGTAATCCGACGGCCATTGACCGGATGCTCGCTTTCTGTGCCCGGCATTCCATTGCTCCCGTTACCGAGACCTTCCCGATGTCGAAAGTGAATGACGCGCTCGAACATCTTCGTGCCGGCAAGGCCCGTTATCGTATCGTGCTCGTCAATGATCACTCCTGAGTAGACTTGAAGACGCTGTTATGAACGACAAGCCAAGAATTCTCGTCACAGGCGCGACCGGCCAGGTCGGCAAACAGGTTATCCCGCATTTGGCTGCGAATAAGAACGTGGAGACCGTCGCGGCAGTGCGTTCACCAGAAAAAGCACAGGGCATCGGCGTTCATGTCGTTTACCTCGATCTCGACAAGCCCGAGACCATCGCGCCGGCGCTGGAAGGCGTGGATCGCGCATTCATGGTCACGGGCTACACCGTCGACATGATGCGCCAAAGCAAGGACTTCCGCAACATCGCGAGGAAGGCCGGCGTGAAATATATCGTGCACCTCGGGGCCTGTGGCGACAACCACACGCGGGTGGCCCACTACGCCTGGCACCAGTTCATCGAGCGATATATCGAGTGGTGCGGCTTCTCATTCACGCACCTTCGGCCCGAGATTTTCATGCAAAACCTGCTGGGCTACGGCGGACAGAGCTTCGTCAAGAATGGCATTATCCGTCACTACGTCGGCAAAGCGCGGTTGAGTTGGGTGGACGTGGAAGATGTCGCCGCGGTCGCCGCTGCGTGTTTGCTGAACCCCAAAAAGCACCACGGCCAAACGTATCGTCTCGGGTACGAGGCCGCAACCTTCGACGACATCGAGGCCATTTTCACACGCGTAAGCGGCCAACCGTTCTCCTACGAACCCCGGCCGTCGAAGGAATTCTACGAAACCGTCCTGGCGGCTGGCGCGGAGCCCTCCTACATGAAGTGTGTCTTCGACAGTTACACCGACTACGCCGCTGGAAAATCCCGAATTCCGACGAGGTATTCGACAATTTTCCGGCCATCACGGGCGGCAAGCCAAGGACGCTGGCCGATTTCGCCAAGAAACATGCGGGCAAGTTCCGGTACTGAGGCAAGGAAACGGTATGAGCACGAACAACAAAAGTAAAATCACGACGGCGCACGAGGGACAGAGCAATAAATATCTGATTTTATTCTGGCGGTGAGGGTGGGATTCGGACTCGCAGCGGGTGTTGCAGGCACTGCAACTTACTGATTCTTCAATAATCCAAAAACTCAAAAATCACGAGTGCCGGGTTTATCGTACACGTATCGTACACGCACATGGGGATTGTCGGGGACCGCGTTGTCCGGATTGTGCGACACAGGATTCATGCACATTCCAGGCCTTTCGCTAGTCGTTCAGAACGAGGATTTTCGGAGCGCATCCCGTGCCGTCGTGAAGTTCGTGAATTTCGGAAAACGAGCTTGACTCCAAAGCTTGCGTCACAGCATGTCACAGCGGAAGGCCGCCCGGAGCTGACCGCCGCCGACAATGGTCCAATTATCACCGAGGCCATCCTGTTGCTGGGGCCAGAGCCGTTCCCGCCGAACCTGGATCTGAGCAGTAACGTCGCTGGCTCGTCAGTCTTTGAGAACTGCCAGATCGAGCTGAGAAGATTCGGGCCGTGGCCGTGGTCCACAAAGCCGAGTTGGATCGACATCCTCGTCAACGGCGGCGAATCCGCCAAGAGCCCGAACCGCTCGGGTATCCGCGGTTGCTCGCGCTGGTTGACACCGACGAAAGTGCAGAAGGTCATCATCGCGAACTCGACCGCTTGCGAGCGTAAGAATCTGTGCACGCTCCTGAAGCGGTTCGAGCGGCGCGGTGTAGCTCTGGTTGCCGACTCGACCACACGCCGCCGGGGCGAAAACTTCGCTGTTAACCAGCGGGTCGTATGTTCGAGTCGGGTTTGGAGAGCCAAACCGACGAGAAACTCTCACGTTTAACAAGCGCACCTGCGATCTTGACCGGCGTTCGCGATGCCGCCAACTGACCACGAATCTCCCGCTAAGAACAGATTAGACTCGCAGTCACAGATTGGCTTTATGCCAAAACGTTCTTCGCCATCGTGCCACACGTCACCCATTGCCGTGGTTCCCACTTGCCGTTGTCGAGCTTCTCGAATACTTTCCACTCCATCAGCCAGACTATGGATGACTTGAGCTTGGACGCGGCAAACGCCAGCGTTAAGTTGTTGTACCCCACGAGGGGGCAGGTGTTGCCGGATGGTGGCGTGCTGGCGTCTGTGATCCACGAAGG
>Ga0185299_10007375_pt1 | contig 11300 bp, 12 predicted proteins | sample PaiPotPPA55metaG_FD_128002 | JGI IMG/M metagenome (GOLD analysis project Ga0185299, IMG submission 128002) | Iron sulfur acid spring bacterial and archeal communities from Banff, Canada, to study Microbial Dark Matter (Phase II) - Paint Pots PPA... ...
GAGATCGTGGCGCACGGCCAGTTGGCCCATTCCGGCTACCCGGAGTTGGGCCGCTCCGCAATCGATACGCTGCTGGACGTGCTTGAGGACATCCGCCATCTCACCCTGCCCAACGATTCCCTGCTCGGAAAAACCACATTGAATATCGGCACAATTTCCGGTGGCCGCGCGCCGAACGTGGTTGCCGATGAAGCCCGAGCCGAAATTATGTTTCGATTGGTGGGCAACGCCGCTCCAGTGCGAGAGGCCGTTCACGAAGCTGTGGCCGGACGAGTCGACCTCCGGGAAGTTCTGTACACACCGGTGTTTCACTTTTCGGCGTTCGATGGGATGCCGACGAGTGTCGTGGCATTCACAACCGACGTCCCGACGCTGCACGAAACCTGGGGCACGCCATTTCTAGTCGGTCCGGGCAGCATTCATGTGGCCCACACGTCCGAAGAGCGGATTGCAAAACGCGAGCTACGCGATGCGGTGCCGATCTACACAAGCATGGTCAAGCGATTGCTGGCCGCGCATAGCGCATTTTCGGGGAAATCCCAATGACACACGGACTCGCCATCGTCGGACACGGAAAGATGGGCCACCTCATTCAACAGCTCGCTCCCGAATACGGGTTCGACATCCGGCTGACGTTAAACAGCTCCACGAATGCCCACGGTGCGGGCCTCACCACCGAAAGTCTTCGCAATGTGGATGCTGCCGTGGAATTTTCTACGTCATCGGCAGTCCCCCAAAATATTCGCCAGCTTGTTGCGCTGGGTATTCCAGTAGTAGCGGGCACAACCGGGTGGTTTCAGCAGTTGCCCTGCGTGCGCCAGGCAGTTCAATCGAGCGGCGGCGCTCTAGTGTGGAGTCCGAACTTCTCGGTTGGTGTTTACCGCTTTCGTCAAATCATCGCACAGGCGGCGAGCGTCTTTGCGGGCGAGCCCGAGTACGAAGCGTGGGGCTGGGAAATCCACCACGCCGCAAAACGAGACGCGCCCTCCGGCACACTGTTGACCGTCGCCGAAGAAATGAAGCAAGCCGGTTTTGATCGCGCCATCAACTTAAGCTCGAATCGCGCGGGTGTCCATCCCGGAACGCACGAAATCGGCTTCGATTCCGGCGCCGACACCATCACCATTCGCCACACCGCCAAAAGCCGTGAAGGATTTGCACGCGGTGCGCTGCGCGCGGCGCGTTGGATACTCGGCAAAAGCGGAGTCTTCGAATTTCGCGAGATCGTAAATCAATTGGGTTGAGGATTAATAAGGAGACACATTATGTTCACGGGTTGCGGTACGGCACTGGTTACTCCATTTCAGAATGACTTCTCGCTTGATGAAGGTGCTTTGCGCCGGCTGGTGCGGCGGCAAGTCGAGGCAGGGGTGCATTTTCTCGTGCCCTGCGGAACCACGGGCGAAAGCCCGACGCTGACGCACGACGAGCGCAGACGCGTCGTAGAAATCACGTTGGAGGAAGCGCACGGCAAAGTGCCGGTGGTCGCCGGAGCGGGCGGCTACGACACCGCGGAAGTCGCACGCGCCGCGCGCGAGTATGAAGCCATGGGCGTCAGCGGCATTCTTTCCGTTGCCCCCTATTACAATAAGCCCACACAGGAAGGTCTGTACCAACATTTCCGCTTCATTGCCGGCGCGGTCTCGCTACCGATCTTGCTATACAACGTCCCTGGCCGCACCGGGGTGAACATCGAGCCCGCTACCGTAAAGCGCCTTTCGGCCATCGACACGATTGTGGGCGTCAAGGAGGCCTCAGGGAACATTTCGCAAATGGCCTCGATCGCCGCGCTCGTGCCGGAAGATTTTGTGATTCTCTCCGGTGATGACGCTATCACTTTGCCGCTCTTTGCGCTCGGCGGCCGTGGCGTAATTTCCGTCGCCTCCAACGAGATTCCCGTGGAAATGGCCAGTCTTTGCAATTTCGCGCTGCAAAATAATTTTCCAGATGCGCGTGCAATTCACTCGCGTTACCTTCCACTGATGGAGGTGAACTTCGTGGAATCCAATCCGATTCCCGTCAAGGCCGCCATGGCCAAGATGGGATTGCTGCAACCGGTTTGGCGGCTCCCCCTGGTAGCCGCGAGCGCCGGTTGCGTTGGGCGCATTCATTCCGTTCTGGAGACGCTCGGCCTGATCGAGAAAACCTATGCTGCCATCGGAGATTGAGCAATTATTTGACTCTCCTCCGCAGCAGTACACCGAAGAACACCGACGCACCTTCGACTCCTTCAAGGGCGCGCTAAATTGCGGCGAAGTGCGTGCAGCGGAACCTGATGCTTCATCAAAAACGGGGTGGCGGGTAAACGCGTGGGTGAAGAAGGGCATCTTGCTCGGATTTCGCATGGGTAAAGTGATCGATATGTTGCTCGACCGCGAGCGACAACCATTTTTCGACAAGGACACCTATCCTCCCAAAGCAGTCAGCCTCGCCAGTCAAGTGCGAATTGTTCCAGGCGGATCCAGCATTCGCGACGGTGCGTATGTCGGACGAGGTGTCACGTGCATGCCCCCGATGTTCATCAATGCCGGTGCGTATGTCGATGACGGCACGATGGTTGACTCGCACGCATTGATCGGAAGTTGCGCACAGGTCGGGCGGAATTGCCACATCTCCGCAGGCGCGCAGATCGGTGGCGTGCTCGAGCCTATCGGCGCCCTTCCGGTGATTATTGAAGATGAGGTGATGGTCGGAGGGAATTGCGGCGTATACGAGGGCGTTGTCGTAAAGCGCCGCGCAGTGCTCGGCAGCGGAGTAATACTGAACGGCTCAACCGCCGTGTATGATCTGGTGCGCGAACAAATTTATGCTGCGACGGATTCTAGTCCTCTCGTGATCCCGGAAGAAGCGGTCGTCGTTCCCGGCTCGCGCGCGATTTCGCACCCTGCCGGGAAACATTGGAACCTGTCTCTATACACACCCATCATCGTCAAGTATCGCGACGCGAGAACGAATGAGCGCGTGCAGTTAGAGAGCCTCTTCCGCTAGTTCCTACGTGAAGGGCTCAGTAGACTACTCGCTGCCCAAAAAGGCGTACCGGAGCAGAAAGAGTACGCTGAGAACCCAGATCAGCGGGCTAATCTCGCGATACTTGCCGGTGCCGAGTTTTATGAAGGTGAAGGAGAGAAGGCCAAGGCTCAGCCCGGTCGCGATGCTGAAAGTAAGGGGAGTGGCAACGAGCGTAAGAAATGCCGGAAACGCCTCGCTAAAGTCGTCCCAATGCACACGCGCGATAGAACCGCACATGATAGCGCCCACGAGGATCAGCGCTGGAGCCGTAGCGTAGATGGGAATCGCAGCAATAAGAGGCGCGCAGAACATCGCCAGAAGAAAAAGCCCAGCAATCACCAGATTACCCAGGCCGGTGCGTGCGCCGGCAGCCACTCCAGCGGCACTCTCAATGTAGCTGGTGACCGTAGACGTGCCCGTGAGCGCGCCGAAGATGGTTCCGAATGCGTCTGCGAGCAAAGCGCGGCTGGCACGCGGGAGTTTGCCGTCGACCAGGAAGCCGCCTTCTTCGCAAACGCCGACCAGTGTGCCTACATTGTCAAAGAGGTCCACGAAAAAGAAGACGAAGATCAAGTCTCCAAGGCCGAGTTTTGCGGCGGAGCGCAGATCGAGCTTCAGCAGCGTGCCAGATGGATGAGGCAGCGAGAATAAATGCGCCGGCCAATGCGCTAGACCGAGCGGAATTCCCGCAAGGGTAATCGCCACAATCCCCAGCAGAATGGCGCTCCTAACCCTTCGAGCCATCAAGATTGCAATAAAAATCAATCCAATGGCCGCCAGCAGGACCTGGGGATCGGAAATCTTGCCAAACCCAACCAATGTAGCCGGGTTCGCGACGATAATTTTTGCGTTACGCAAACCGATGAACGCGATGAAGAGTCCGATGCCACCGGCAGTTCCGTGCTTGAGGCAATCGGGAATGCCATTCACGATTTGCTCACGCACTTTCGTGAGTGTGAGGATGAGAAAAAGAACCCCTGAGAGAAAGACCACACCCAGTGCCGTCTGCCACGGTACGCCACGCCCAATCACGATCGAGTAAGCAAAGTAAGCATTGAGAGACATTCCTGGGGCGAGGGCGATGGGATAATTGGCCCACAAACCCATGATCAACGTCGCGACTGCGGCCGAAACGCAAGTGGCGAACAAGACTCCGTCAACGGGCATGCCGGCTTCCGACAGAATGCGTGGATTCACGACAACAACATAAGCCATGGTCATGAACGTTGTGAGACCGGCGAGTAATTCCTGCCGTACAGTGGTGTGGTTTTCGTGAAGCTGAAATCGTTTCAGCAGGTTAGATTCTCCAAGACAGACAGATCCCGGCTATGCTGACGAAAGATCGAGCAGAGCAGAATACTCAGTGCAAGCTGAAAAAAGAGACCGGACGTGAGTCTCAATCGCCGGATAGATAGCGTATTAGGGACCGCGAAGCAACAACGTTGCGGAGCAATTGATTGAATACATCCAAGCAACGCTTTGAATAGCAAGCACGCGATCTGGTGAAAAATTCAATCGTGATATTCTCTTGCTCACATTTCGAAGGAAAGAGGATTTGCCCGCGGATATTGTGGACTCAGAAGTATCGAGTATGGCGCAAGGACATCCCGAAGGTGGCTACGGACTGCGGCGCGAGGTGCTCTCGCCGATGGAGACGCTCGCACAGTCGGTCTCCACAATTGCACCGATGACTACTCCGGTAGCAACCATCCCTCTAGTTTGCGCTCTCGCTGGCAACGGAACGTGGCTCGCTTACGTTTTGGCAACAGGCGCAATTCTCCTGGTGGCGATGTGTGTCGGTAAATTTGCGCGCTACTCTGCCTCGCCAGGTTCTCTTTACACGTACACCTCCATGGTTCTGCCCCCGTCACTTGCAGCCGCCGCAGCTTGGAGTCTGCTCCTCGCATACATCGCAACGGGATCGAGTGTAATCGGCGGTTTCTACCACTACGGGAACCTTTTACTGCGAGACGCGACTGGGCACGGCATTTCGGCGGCACTCCTCGCCCTTGTGGTCACAGCGATCTCTATCTGGATCGCCTGGCGCGATGTAAAGATTTCCGCACGGCTGATGTTGTGGATCGAAGCAGTCTCCGTCTCGCTTATTTTGGTCGTGATTACACTCGTTCTGGTTCGGCAGGGCCACCATCTAGACTGGCAGCAATTCCACTTGCGAGGCATGAGCGGCTTGCGGCTGGGTTTGATATTGGCACTGTTCAGTTTTGTGGGCTTCGAAAGCGCGACCACGCTCGGTTCAGAAGCGCGCAATCCTCTGAGGACTATCCCTCGCGCCGTTATCCAGAGTGCGCTTCTCGCAGGGGCTATCTTCATTGCTTGTGCGTATGCCGAAGTGCTTGGGTTGCGCAGCGCGGGACAGGATCTAGGCACCAGCCAAGCTCCCATGCGCGTGCTGGCTCGAGTTGGCGGCCTTCCTTTGCTGGGTCCGCTAATCGACATGGGCGCATTAGTGAGCATGTTTGCAGGAACACTTGCGTGTATCACGGCGGCGGCTCGCGTACTTCTTCTGATGTCTCACAACGGGCTTGTGCACGGATCGCTTCGTAAGACACATGCGCGAAACGAAACACCCGGTCTTGCAATTTTCGTTATGGGAGCCGCGGCAGTTCTGCCAGTTGTGATCTTGGCTGCCCTCGGCTCCAGTGGCCTAGACGTATACGGTTGGATGGGATCGCTCGCGACCTACGGCTTCATCGTTGCTTATGCTTTGGTCAGTCTTGCCCTGCCGCGCTACTTGCGAGAACACAATGCTTACCGCCCTGGAGCACAAATCATTCCATGGCTCGCGTTTTGCGCGATGCCGCTTGCCCTTGTCGGAAATTTATATCCATTGGTGCTGGAACGGCTGCCCGCGGGCAGCCGCGAGGAAAACGTGACGCTGACGACGGATAACGGGACGCAGTTCACTTCCTCGCGGTTCCCGGAAACGCTCGCACGGCTCGGCATCACGCATCGAAGGACGGCGTATCATCATCCGGAAGCAACAGCTACATCGAACGGTTCCACCGCAGCTTGAAAGAGGAGGAAGTTTGGACGGCGGAGTATCGGAGCTTGGAAGAAGCGCGTGCCAGCATCGCTCGTTGGATCGAGGAGTACAATCGCGACCGGCCTCGCGGAGTCGGAAATCGCACCCCGCACGAGGCTTTCTTAGCTCTCGCAGGTGTACTAAAAAATGAGGCCCTGACTGTCTAAATTAGTGGGGAGCACTACAAGGATGATCGAATGGAGCGGCTGCACCCGTGGGAATGGCGAGCCGGATTGGTGGGAATTGCTGCATAATTCGATTGTAGAAGACGCGATGAAAACCCACAAATCATCGCATCAGGGAGCCCGCAAGCGCACGATCCGCGGCGAGCTAGGCATTCCTGCACCGTGATAAACTGACGCCTATGGACCCCGTAGCTCAAATGGATAGAGCGAGCGGTTCCTAACCGCTAGGTTGCCAGTTCAATCCTGGCCGGGGTCACCAGTCCATTCGCGCAGAGGATGTAACGATGCTTCATCCGACCGCACACCACCGCTACGGCAAATTGGAACGAGTAGGGCAGCCTCTGCTGACGCAAATTTCAACCAGGATGACGTTGACGACTTCTTCGCTGTCGCAAACTCTCTACCCGAATTCATTCGTAACGACCCAAATACCAGCGCAGCACAGCGAGACGCGGCTAAGAGACTTTTGGACGACCTTGATTTGGAAATTCTGCCGTGAGATTGCCAACCAACAAAAGCATTTTCGTCGTCCGACGCGGCCTGGGTCTATTCCGCTGATGGTGAAAGCAATCTCTGTGCGACGCGGCACTGGTGGTGTGCTGGATGTAACGCGTATGAGAGTAGTTGGTGCTGCAGACGAGATTTCCTTCGCGCAGGCTGATGGGCACGGAACGGAGCGCACTTGCAGTGGTATGGCGCATGTTGACGCATTTCAGGTACATCTTTCAGACGTTACCGGCTCTCGCTCTGAAGCCGACAACTTCGTAATCTGTACCCGCAACTGTACCCAAATCTGTACCCAACCCAGGCTTTTATGGGTACAAATACGCCCGATTTCGCCAGATGTCCGTCTGTTAAGTCGTTGATTCTACGTGAAGGCAGTGGATACCACTATTTTAGGAAACTGCTGCTCTATCCATCTGAGCTACAGCCCCACGCCAACAATTCTACCTTATTAGAAGTTAGCGATTAAAACCTAAGCAGCTATCCCATGCGCTCAGCACCACAGCGAGTCGCAGCCCTAATCGGCAGTTGTTTCCGTCAGGTCCGCCATGGCCACTTTTTCCGCAGTTGGCATCGTCGCCGTAATCGTCGTCCCTCTGCCACTCGAATCCACCAGCAACGTTCCCCGCAGCTCGCGCACTCGCTCTTGCATCCCGCGAAGCCCCACGCCAATGTTGTGACCGTCACTCATGCCCCGGCCGTCGTCGGAAACCGTCACCGATACCATGCCCGCGGAGCGGCCGACACGAATCACCACCGATTTTGCTTCCGCGTGCTTCAGGATGTTGGTCAAGCATTCCTGCACAATCCTAAAGATCGAGATCTCCAGATCGGGCGAGAGCCGCGGCATATCCTCCTCAACCTGCAAATCGGCGGCAATTCCGCTGCGCTCGCCAAATCCTTCCACGTAAATTCGCAGCGCCGCCCCCAATCCGGCTTCATCCAGCAAGGGTGGGTGTAGCAGGTGCGAAATCGTGCGAATCTCGCGGATGATCTGTTCAACCAGCTCCTTGCTGTCGTTCAGCAGATGCACTGCGTCCGGAGTGAGGTTCTCGTGGTCGAACGATGTCAGGTTCATGTTGATGACCGACAGCAACTGACCCACGCTGTCATGCGCCGCATTCAATTTCGTTTGCGTGCGCCGCGCGCGCTCTCCGATGCTGATGATGATCCCTGCGAATAACAGAAATCCCATCATGCCGGTAAACTCGCCTAGATCCACCCTGGCAAACGAACCGAACGGCGGAATGAACCAGTACCACACACCCAGAAACATGATCGCGGTGGCAAGGATAGATGAACCAACTCCGCAGAACCACGCGCAGAAAACCACTCCCAGCCAAACCGTGTGATACGGGTTCGCTGTACCGAGCAGCGGCGCCAAAAGGAACCGCAGCCCCAGCGCCACGCATGCCGCGACACCAGCGATCACGTACCGGCTAGAAGCGCTCTTTAAAATCTGCGTCTCGGAAAACCGAAGCAATGGACGCCCACCCTGCCCTGCCAAAACCCTGTAAAGACAAGTGAAAGGATTTTAGCACGCAACGACCCCTGACTCAGGCCCGCCAGGCAAGGCGACGCAGTCGTCGAATTGGTCTGTGTAGCGCCCGCCTTCCGTTTACCCTGAGTTTCGAAGGGAGGCGGGCTCTCTGCCGTCGTCCGTCCCAGCGCGTTTACGCCTCTGGCGCCGTAAAACCCACCGCGCCCGCCCGCTTCCTCTGCACCCGGCGCCACAGCCTCACCAGAAACCACCCGCCCGGCACGATCAAAATCAGCCACGGAATCACGGCAATCACCACAGTAATCAGCGACGCCACGCTTTCCGCCAGCTCCGACGCCGATTCGCGCACTGCCTCCGCAATCGGCCGGAACGCGCTCACGCTCGAGACTGTCCTCTCCGCGCGAAAGTCGATTTCGACCGCCACCTTTTCCGTTTCATTCGCCAGAATCTTCCGCTGCGCCGCCTCGCCATCCAGTTGCGCTTGCACGTCTGCCAGCTTCTCCTGAATCTGTACCAGGTCCGCCACGCTCACGGCCGGCCGCGACAGCATCTTTCGCAAAGTGTCCCGAAACTCCATCAGATTCTTGATCTTCGCGTCCGTGTCCACAACAATCGCGGTTTTATCTTCCGTCTCCGTAGCGTGCTGCGAGATCTTGCCCTGCTTTCCCACATACGCAATCAGCCTGTCCAGGTCGCCCGGCCGAACGCGCACCGATACGGTGCCCGAAGGCGCCGTGTCATCCATCTGATTGGTCACGTTGGAAGAAACCACTTCGCACTGAATCGTCCCGCAAAAACCAATCACCGCCTCCAACGCTTTCGGCAACTCCGCCCCCGCCGCCACAACCACGAATTTGTGCCGCACCGCCAAATACCGCGAACCCGCCAAAGCCGACCCCGCCATTCCCATCACGGCGTAATTGCGCGTCGCCGCATTATCCACTCGTTGCCGGCTCGCAAATTTAGCGGCCCTGTTGCAACCACCGCCGGCCAGGAGAACCAAACAAGTCACTGCGACAGGTTTACGCAACATGAAGGACCATCCTCGCAACCCCAATTTGCGCATCAGCATACATTAGAACGCGCTGGCATCCTTTCCTTGTGCGATGTGTGGCGAATATAAAGCGAATATGGTACGCTGCGAGAAGAATGCCAGACAGCAAGCAGCCACCAACGAAATCCACAAGCGGCGGCGATTCCCAGTTGATGCTTCTAGAGCTAGCATGTAGGTTACGCAAGACAGAGATGGCGACCGTTTCTCAACCATTCCCCGTTACTAAGAGAAGGGCCCCGCGGTTGCCGGATAAAGCTCCCGCATATGAGCCACTTGCTTCGGTCTGGTACGGAGAAGACGCCGAGCTACTTGAAAAGCTATTGAGCTTCTACCCTCGCAAGAAGCCACGCCGGATTTTGGATGCAACGATTAATGGTGGGAGGTTTTGGCGGGGTAGCAAACGTGCGGTCATCGGCATAGACATCGATTCGCGCAGTACTTCATGGATGCATTGTCAGAGGCATTGGGCGCGCTTGATCAAAACACCGTAAGAACTCAGATTTCTATATATGTGCCCACTGATGTTCAGAAGCTTCTGGCGGCGTCAGGTCTGCGCGATGAATATGTCTTCCCGGTTCCAGCTGTGATCGAAGCGAAGCCCACACTGATCGGGTATTACCGTCTGCTCCTTGGTGCTCCGCAGAAGAGCTTTTACAAAGACTCAACTGGCATGGGTATCTTTAAAAGTATGGAAGAAATGGGCACTATGTCTAATAAACAGAAAGCTTACGTGCCAGACTTTTGCAGGGCAATGGCTCAGCCGCTGGCGGACCTTGTGCGCCAAATACCGAGCTTCACAGAAAGAGACTTGCGCGAACTTCCGCTGCTCACTTTTGGTTCGCAGTTGCAGGGCTCTAACAACACGCAGATCGGCAAAAAGGCAATGCAGGAAGTTTTTGTCGCTATCACAGAGATTTTAGCGAAATCTGTTTTAAGTAAAGAAGCGAACAAGCTCACCCTTAAGAATTCTGCTGGCCGAACAGTATTCGTGATCCTTTCACATGATCCGGATGTTTGCGTTCAAGAGCAGGTCGCCAACCGCATTCACAGCAAGGTGGCGATTGAAGTCAAGGGTGGCACCGATGTCAGCAACGCTCACAATCGCGCAGGAGAAGCGGAGAAGTCACACTAAAGGCCAAACAAAAAGGCTTCAAAGATTTTTGGACGATCATCTCTAAGACAGGCTTGGAGATGTATAAATTAAGGCAGGAATCCCAGACCACTACAGAATGGTTCGATGTGACCGATATTTTAGCCCGCGATGGCAGAGACTGGGAGGACTTCCGTCAGCGGCTTGCAGGTGCCGTTGGGATACCCCTGGCCATTGCTAAGGGAAAGCCTAAGGCCTGAAAAGAATAGCCCTCGCACGCCTATTTCTGCCACACCACCCTCTCCCCTCGGTAACTGAAAAAGGAGGTACATTGCAACGGGCGAGCTGCAAGTCCTCTGCAAACACTTTGTTCTGCTTTTCAAAACGTTCCCAGTGCGCCCACTATTTTCAGACCAGCCGTTCCCTTTTGCCCTTTCGTCCAGTTTCTTCTGCTCTTTCTTCTCCGTAAAATGAATCGTGATCGCCAATCTTGACCACGTTTCGACTACGCATTCGCAAGGTCCGCACCCACTCAGCTCAAACCTCGCCGATGCGCTCCAAACTCTCTCAGCCGACACTCGTCAGGATCGGGGCTCCCGACCAAAGCCTTCCGATCATCGGACTCTCCGATTCAAGGACAATTCCAAACGCCAACCCCTTTGTTTCTTATTACATCCCTGTAAGCCCAGCAGTTTCATGCGATTACGCACTCTTTTGCGCAACGGCGTCTCGCTATCCCTTTTATCTTCAGCAGCTTCCGCACTCTTTCTATCGCCACGGGGGTGGTACGAGTCTGTGTGGCAACTAGGCTTGACGCTGCCCCTATACTGCCGAGAGAGGAGGAGCGCAGGATGGCCAATTTTCTGGAGTACAACCCGGAGCAAGCCTATTTGCTGCCACCGACAGTGAGGGAG
>Ga0185299_10007378_pt1 | contig 11293 bp, 13 predicted proteins | sample PaiPotPPA55metaG_FD_128002 | JGI IMG/M metagenome (GOLD analysis project Ga0185299, IMG submission 128002) | Iron sulfur acid spring bacterial and archeal communities from Banff, Canada, to study Microbial Dark Matter (Phase II) - Paint Pots PPA... ...
ACTTGCGCCTACTGAACTGGCCGATCATCTTCCAGCACTCTTTAACGATCTCATCAATTATTTCCAAGTTTCGGCTACGGAATCTGCCCGACAGCGGGTGAGGCAAGAGGCTCGAAGGCATGGCGATCAGCGTTGGAATCAGCGTTATCGACTGACTGAGCTGCTACGAGAACTCGGGACGGCGCACCGATTACTGTTTCGGTACGGTTTGCATCCATTTTTCGAGCAGCATCCAGAATTCGCCGCCGACGTTGATGACGCCAGAGATCTGATCAATCAATTTTTCGAGGATGCCACCACCGGCTCGGTTGAGGAGTATGTTCATAAGTATGGTGCTCAACTGAGTCAAACCAGCCAGCTATTAGCCGATGCTAACCATCAGCTGCTTAGGACCGATGTGGCGAGATTGTCCCTGATCCGAACGATTTCGCACGATCTGGGTAATTTCCTAAACAGTTTGTCCTGGGTGCTGGAGACTTTCAGTATTGAAACTGATGAGGCCGAACGGAGCAGAATGCTAGCGGTTGCGAAGCGAAATCTGGCTGACATGGGTTCCCTGGTCCGCGAGCTGACCGCTTATTCGGTTTTGCTGGCTGGAGATGTGAAAGCCGAGTTTTCCCAGGTTTCCTTTTCTTCTTTTGTGCGAAGAAATTAAGGAATCGTTGTCTCCGATGGCTAAGGCCAATAACCTGGCATTGGAGGTGAACAACCAGATTGGGCACGGTGCGGCGTGGACTGACCCCCGAAAACTCAGGCAGATTGTTCTGAATCTGGTTTCCAACGCGATCAAGTACCGCCAGTCAGATAAGCCGGACGCATTTGTCAGGCTCGATTTTGAGCTTGCCGACAACGATTTTTGGCAATTAACCATAGCAGACAACGGCATTGGTATTCCGGAGGAAGACCTGCAAAGAGTGTTTGAGGAATTTCAACGAGGTCCTCCCAGCGAGAAAATTCAAGGTGCGGGACTCGGGCTAGCGATCACCAAGAGATTGGTCCTTCTCCTGAACGGCGAAATCCGGGTCTCATCTGAGCTCGGACGGGGAACCCATTTTATCCTAAGGTTCCCCAGGAATCTTCCGGGTCCACCGGCTTCAACTTAGCCTCGTTTGTGGCTGCACATGCCTATTGATGTCTGCTGCCCTTTTGGCGAGCTTTCGGATCAAACCGCGGAAGATCAGGCTGTGCATCGGATAGAGCGCATACCAGTAGACAAAGCCGAGGAGTCCCTTCGGTGCGAAGATCGCGGTCTGGGTGAGAAGCACGCTCGGGTCAGGATCAAGAGCTTTCACTTCGAACTGCAGCCACGCTTTCCCCGGCACTTTCATCTCCGCACGCAACCGCATTAGCTGATTTGGCTCCACGGCTTCGACCCGCCAGAAGTCAAGGGCTTCTCCCACACGGACCGAGTCCGCGTCGCGTCGTCCCCGGCGAAGGCCGACTCCGCCGCCTAACCGGTCAATGGCGACACGTAGACGCCAAGCCCAATTCATGTAAAGCCAGCCCCGCGCTCCACCGAGGGCGGTGAATGTCCTAAAAACGGATTCTGCCGAAGCGTCGATCGCAATTTGCCGTTGCTCGATGATCATGCCCGCCTCGGAGGTCAGCATGATCGGAGGATCTGCCTGGCTGGTCGACAGCGCACCGGTCCAGGCGGTCTCGACTTTGTCGGCGCGAAGTTGCTCAAGCGCAATGCGCACCGCGGTTCGATAGTCAGGCGGCTGGATCGCAGGAAAGAGACACCGCGCGACATTGTCGCGCACGATGATCTCGTTCCGCAGACCGGCGATCAGGGGCTGGGCGATAGTCGCCGGAATCGGCGTTACGAAATGAACCCAATAGGATGAGAGCTTTGGCGTGAGGACTGGGACCGGTATGAGCCAGCGCCGAAGCCCTCTCACTTCGGCGTAGAATATCAACGTTTCAGCATAAGTGATCACGTCAGCTCCGCCGATCTCGATCGTACGGCCCGCGCTTGCGGGGACATGCAGCGCCTCAACGAGATAATCGAGCACAGTATCGACAGCGATGGGTTGAATGCGGGTGTAAACGCAACGCGGACAAACCATCACCGGCAGCCGTTCGGTAAGGCAACGGATCATCTCGAATGACAGACTTCCCGAACCCACGATTACCCCGGCGCGAAACTCGGTTACGGGGATGCCGCTTTCCCGCAGAGCATCGCCCGTCTCCTGCCGGAACGAAGATGCGCTGAAAGGGCAGTTCCGGGATCGCCCAGGCCGCCCAGATAAATGATGCGTTTAACCCCAGCAATTTTAGCCGCATCGCCAAATTGGCGGGCAGCGACCACGTCCCGCTCAGGAAAATCCGAACCGGAGCCCAGGCTGTGTACAAGGTAGTAGGCGGAGACAACCCCGTTCATCGCGTCTGCCAGGGACTCCGGGTGAAGTACATCGCCGACCACCAATTCGATGGCGCCGCGCCACGCCCTACCCTGCAGTCGCGAAGCGTCACGTGCCAGGCATCGCAGACGAGCGCCCGTCTCCAGCAGCCGCGGCACGAGCCGTCCCCCGATGTATCCGGTGACACCGGTGACCAGGACAGGCTGCTGATTTAGTTGGCCGGGAGAACTTATCGCGCGGGATGCAACTTATCGGCAGCTCCCGCTGAACCCAACTCATATCGAACCGAGGGCGGATACGGTGCTGGTCGGCCGCCGCAGTCCTGCGCCGGGAACTGGAGCAACTCAGCACTCCGAATCGTACTGCTGACGTTGGTTGCTATTGAACCTTCGTTTGATCCGACATTTTTGGATCTCCGGCTGAGCGAACCCGCCGATCGCGTGGTTTAACGATCTGTTTCAAATCCGTCTCAGATTAATAAACTTCTTGGTTAGGAGACTAATCGACAGAATTTGGAAAATGCGAAACGTTTCTGACGAAGGAACATCACGGTTTGAAACCGGACATCAGTCGAGCTTTTCCAAACCGGTCATCCTGGCCGGCAAACATAAGGGACCGGTTGTAGCATTCCGGCGTTACCGGAAGACCGACGAGTGCAACTCGTGCGAACTAGGAGCACATGGCATTGTCGTGTGTGCCTTATGTCGGCCGACCTTTTCAAGGATCTCACGATTCTACTCGTCGAAGATCATGATGATACACGGACTTATCTAGGTCTCTTTTTGGCCCGTTTGGGCGCAAGAATTCTGGCGGCGAGGAACGCCTTTGAGGCTTTCGAAGCCGTCAAAGCCTTTCACCCGGACATAGTGTTGTCTGACATTTCAATGCCCGATCGTGATGGGTTCGATTTGTTACGTGACATTCGAGGACTTGGGACTGATGCCGGCGGCGGTGTACCGGTTATCGCTTTGACTGCCGTGGTAACGGACCTAGACAGCGCGCGCATCACCAACGCTGGATTCCAGGCATGCTTGCCTAAACCGTTCACGGCAGAAAAGTTAATAAACCTAATCGTGAAGGTCCTAAACCGCGCGAATCACTCGTCAACGCGCTAAACTGATAAGTTTACGAAGAAAAGGACCTATATGTACGAATTCGTTCTTGGCTCGGCCTACTGGATCGACATGACGAAGGTCTGTTATGCCACGCAACAAAACCAATCCACAACCGCAGGCGGCGAAACTCGTGCGGCCTGTCCCGCGCCTTTTCATCGCATATATCCTATATTGGTTTGCGCCGAAGGCTCGTGGCCTCGAAACTTCGACAGGGCGTATGCCCAGAGCGGAACGGTTAACCTTTAAAAATGCCTGACGCCTCTTTCAGGCGCAGTCCTAACTACCCTTGTTCAGGCCGGTCCGTATAATCCGGGCTCAATACAACCATCTGTTAGAAGGTTTCCGCTCTAAATATGATCGCCGAGTTCCAGAAATGAAGAGCAAAGTCATCTGTGGTCGAAAGCCCACTACCGGAGAAAAGAGGACAAAGACAAGGAACTCCCGGCACGGGAACCGCGGCGTAATCGTTAGCTCGGCCGGACGGCGAAGCAGCTTGATCCTCATCGCCTTGCAACTCATCGCCCGAAAAATCCGAGGAAAAGAATAAACAATCGCCGAGGCACTCGCTTTCCCAATTGCGTTACCGCACAGGCAGAGACCGTGGTACTAGAAAACGGTTCTTCCCCGATGCCCGGAACAGCGACAATCGCCAGTGCGCACGTCATTTGCGGTTCGCTACGACGAGCCGGCCTGATTGTGTGGCGTTATTTACAAAAAAAAGCGCGAGTTAGATTGCCCTATCGCAGCATCCCGCTCCAGAAATAGCTAAACCCTTCTGTGGCAGCACCTACGAAACAAAGAGTAAACAGATTAGTCCATGAGCCTCGATTCGCCTTCTCCGTTAACTATCTTTATCATCCGGCACGCAGAGAAACACGGTGAGATATGGCCCGGGCCCGGACTTACACCGCAAGGCGAAACGGACGACAAATCTCTCGTTATCCGAGGCTGGCAGCGCGCTGGTACGTGGGCAGCGCAATTCGGAACACCGCTCGGCGCAGGAGACTTTTCAAGACCGTCCGCGATCTACGCGGCTAGTCCTGAGGCTGATTCTCTCGATGAAACGAGCCAACGTCCATTCCAAACCGTGATTCCGCTTAGCGAACGCTTGGGGTTAACCCCGATCACAACGTATTCAGTTGGTCAAGAGGTCCAATTGGTCTCTGAGATCCTACATAGTTCGGGAACTGTCCTTATTTCTTGGGAACACAAAGCGATCACCGAGAAAATCGCACCAGAGATTGCCGGTGAGCAGAAGATCGAAGACCTGCCTCACAAATGGCATGAAACTCGATATGATGTCGCCCTCCGCTTCGATAGAATGTCTCCTGATGCTCCCTGGTCGTTTTGCCAGCTCTGCCCATGCCTGATGTCGGGCGATTCGATGGCTTTGCTGGAGTGAGGCTGGGTTCCTAACAGAAATACAACTAACGAAGGTTCAGGCTGGCCGGAAAGCCTTCTTGTGGGAACACGAAACGTACGATTTGTTGGCGCCTGGGAAACCGCTCACCGGGCTGGAAGGAATTTGGCCCTTCCTGGCCCGGCGGATCCAAGATGGAGTTTGCTCTGGCCGCCGCCTTGCTAGCGGGATTTGAACCGCACCAGATTGTTAATTTCCTGCCAGTTGATGAGCTGCGAAAATGGGTTTCCCAAATTTCGCAGCCTCATTAATCCAGAGTAAATTCTCTGGCCAGTTTGGGTATTATTTTGCTGCCACCCTCGTCGCGGCGAGATTCACGTCGCTTTCCGCCACGGTCGTCAATTTCTCGTCGGCCGCTCTCTCCTCTTCGAGTGTCTTTTGAAGGGTTTCGGCGATGTTTTTATGCAATCCCAGTCTCTTTGCGAGTGTCCGAGCCGTTCCATATCCGGCCATCTCGTAATGCTCGACTCGCTGGGCGGCTCCGATTAAACCGGCATCGCGGACATCAGGCTGGCCCTTGGCATGAATGAATTCTTCCCCTTCCTTCACCAGGCCCTTCATCGCTTGGCACGTTTCACCGCTCGCCTTTTCGCCGAGACTCTCAAAAACTTCGTCTAGTCGGGTGACGTGTTTTCTGGTCTCTTCCAAATGGTGAGTGAACGCGTTCTTGAGTTCTGTTGAGGAAGCCGCTTCGGCCATTTTTGGTAGCGCTTCAACGAGTTGCTCTTCAGCATTGTGTAAATCGCGCAATTCGGCGATTAGAAGGTCCTTTACTGATTCTAGTTTAAGCGAGGTGATTCTCATATCAAAGGGTTCGCTGATTGACGATCGATCGGTCTTATCGTGCCATCGGGCAATAAGTCCCGTCGCTTCGGTCCCAATATTTCCTATCTATGCCATTTTGCTGCGATGCCCGGACTGAACGAGGCGAGTGGTGAGAAACGCGCGACGGTTTTGCAGGAGCACGGCGAACGCGCTTTTATTGGAAGCGCTCAGAAATGCGCTAGGATCTAACGCCTTTTGAAATTAAAATAGAGGCATGGCTGTCATTATTCTGGCTGTCGTCTTAACCATTCTCACGGGTGCCCACTATTTCGGACGCAACCTTTCACGAGCGGTCTGGCTCGTGTTATTCATTCTTTCGGTGTTAGCGCTGGTTTTGGTGTTAGTCGCTTATCGTAGTATCGGGATTTGAAGTGAAGACGGTTGCTCTGTCACCACAAACGCGTCTGACTCATTGCCTTGCGGCACCCTCCTTCCCCTCCCCTGGCTAGGTTCAATGAAGTCAATACGTGCGACGGCGTATTGATTTCAACCGGTGATTACCGGCAACCTTCTGCAATCACACCACCCGGAAAAGGATCCCATCTATGCGCCCCCGTTGCCTTTGGCGAAGCTTTGTCCGCCGGAACTCGACTCACTCTTTTCTCAGACGATAAGCCCGACCGCTTCTTTACCGTCATTAAGTTCTGGATGGATGCAACCTCAGGCGTTGCACTTGATCTCAAGACTGGCGTTCCTACCTATCAAGTCGAAGACGAGGAAGGCACAACCCATTTACTGATTCAGCTGACAATTGAGGAAAAGCGTGGACAACGCTGGTGTCTCTGGCGGCCGGATCACGCAGGGTTTAATTCGCGCTCGATCTTTTCCTCATGGCACTCGCGCGCTGACCACAGGAACCATCCAGACCGCATAACCGACTGGGTCCAGGATGTTCGCTATCATTTGATCGAAGTACTCGACCGCTGATTCTTGACTAGTGGGGGTCAGTTTGCCGATGGACTCCGCGTATCCATCACGCCAGGCTTCGATGATTGCCGCGAACGTGTCGCGGGGCACACGCAGTGTGTCTACTACCATATAATCAACGGTGATCTGCTCTAGCTTCATAACGGCCAGAATTCCGAAGATGTTGCGCCCGATGAAAAGATCAGTCCCAGTCTCAGCTGAGAATGCCTTGGGTACTACATGCCAGAAATCCATTGGATCTAAGCTGGCACCACGCTGAAAGTGCAGCATGCCGTAGTCTTCCGGGATCAGATGAAGGTAACCTCCAGGCCGCGTTACGCGTGCCAACTCACCGATCGTTTTTTCAGGATGCGGAATTGAATGAATAACATGCCGGCAAACAGTGAGATCAAAGCTCCGATCGGGTATATTCAATTGGAATATGCTTTGGTGTTCGAAGCGTAATTGGGACGCTAAATGTGCGTAGCGGGAGCGAGCCAACTCGAGATGGGCATCGATAATATCTATGCCCAGAATCTTCGCGTCGGTGAAGAGCTCCGCTAGTCGGGAAGCCAACTCGCCAGTGCCGCAACCGGCATCCAGGATTTGAGGGTCGGACGGCAGCAGATAGCGTTTGAATAGTGGCGTTTCCTGGGGCCAGATTGCGCGCGCTTGTGCATCGAGATTGCGGACCATGGATTCGTCCGCCATCTGTTTCGCCTGCGGGTTGAGATCCGCCATACTCTATTTTAAACGTTAGGCGAGCTTTCCAGCAAGTGCTGTTCGACGGTGATCATTGCCGCGGTGACGCGGAGTCCCTGCTCGACGGGGCGTTGCGTCCCCCGCTCGCCATGATACTTCTAGGATAGCAAGGAGATCGCTATGCCCACACCAAGAACCCTCTTTGAAAAAGTTTGGGAACAGCACATCGTCGCCGAGCCCGACGGCGAGCCCACGCTCATTTATATTGACTTGCACCTTGTACACGAAGTCACCAGCCCGCAGGCGTTTGACGGCTTGCGCATCAAGGGTCGCAAGCTGCGCCGTCCCGATCGCCACCTCGCCACGGTGGATCACAATGTGCCGACAACCAGCGCGCAAGATCGACTCGTCATCGCAGATCCGATTTCTGCAGCCCAGGTCAACGCCCTTCGGAAGAACTGTGCTGAGTTCGGCGTCGAGTTGTTCGATGTGCAGGATCGATCCCAAGGGATCGTGCACATGATTGGGCCCGAGTTGGGGGCGACCAAGCCGGGCATGACCATTGTCTGCGGAGACTCACACACCTCCACCCATGGAGCCTTCGGTGCGCTCGCATTCGGCATCGGCACGAGCGAGGTCGAGCACGTGATGGCCACTCAAACTCTACCCCAGAACAAGCCGAAAACTTTCCGCATTACCGTCGGTGGTAACCTTCCATTCGGTGTCACTGCCAAGGACATCATCTTGGAAATCATCGGTCAGATCGGCACCGACGGAGCTACCGGCTATGTCGTCGAGTATGCTGGCTCAACGATCCGCGCCCTTTCAATGGAAGGTCGCATGACCATCTGCAACATGAGCATTGAGGCTGGCGCTCGCGCTGGGATGATTGCTCCTGACGAAACCACGTTCGCCTACTTGCAGGGTCGTCGCTTATCTCCCCGGAGCGCCGCGTGGGTGGACGCGGTTGAATACTGGCGCACTCTACCCTCAGATCCGGGCGCCACTTACGATCGCGAACTCCATATCGACGCAACCAAGCTCGCACCACGTGTAACCTGGGGCACTTCGCCCGGCATGGTCACATCCATCGAAGGGAAGGTTCCGTCCGTCGAAGATGGAAAGAACGAGGCCGAGTGCAGGTCCTTCGAACGCGCCCTTGAATACATGGACCTCAAGCCTGGCACGCCCATGGAGGAGATCAAGGTCGACGCTGTCTTCTTAGGTTCCTGCACCAACTCCCGTATCGAAGATCTCCGCGCTGCCGCCGCGGTTGTCGACGGCCACCATGTCGCTAAGACCGTGCGCGCCATGGTCGTTCCTGGTTCCCAGGCAGTCAAGCGCCAGGCAGAAGAGGAAGGTCTCGACGGTATCTTCAAATCTGCTGGCTTCGAATGGCGAGAGCCCGGCTGCAGCATGTGCCTCGGCATGAACCCAGATATCCTGGCGCCGGGCGAACGTTGCGCCAGCACATCCAATCGCAACTTCGAGGGTCGGCAAGGTCGCGGTGGCAGAACCCATCTCGTCTCTCCGGAGATGGCTGCAGCCGCAGCCATTACCGGTCGCCTCACCGACATTCGCAAGTGGAAGCTGAACAACCCTCGACAGGAACTCACGGAAGGAGGATCCAGGTAATGCAACCCATCAACATCATCCGCTCAAAAGCGGTCCCGTTGCCGCTGCCCAATATCGATACGGATCAGATAATCCCAAAGCAGTTTCTCAAGCGCATCGAGCGCACCGGCTATGGTAACTTTCTCTTCTTCGACTGGCGGCGCATTCAGGAAGGAGTAAACGCAGGCGAGCCCAATCCCGACTTCGTTCTCAACCGGCCGGAGTACCAAGGAGCCGAGATTCTCATCGCCGAGAGGAACTTTGGCTGCGGATCTTCCCGCGAGCACGCGGCCTGGGCGCTCCGCCAATTTGGTTTTCTCGTGGTCATCGCGCCCACTTTTGCCGATATCTTTTCCTCCAACGCGGGAAAGAATGGCATAGTTCTCGTCCGCTTAACGGAAGAGCAGGTGCAGACGCTGCTTTCCCGATCAACCGCTAACCCAGAGCATCAGCTGACCGTTAGTCTCGAGGACCAGAGCGTCACCGACATCGATGGGTTTAGCGCCCACTTTGACATCGATCCCTTCCGCAAGTTCTGCCTGCTGAACGGCCTCGATGACATTGGCCTAACCTTGCGGCACGAACAGGAACTCGATCGTTTTGAGTTGAACCACGACAAAGACTTTTGGTTCCTACCAAACGCAGGAATTGCCTAGGTATGGCACGGTGAGTTAATGCCCGGTACCAAACAGGTGCGGTCTTGTAGCGAACTACTAGTAAAACCATTCATACCCTGGATCGGGACTTTCAGCGACCGAATCCGAAGGAGGTGATTTTTGTGCCAAATGGTTGACTTTGCTGTTTGAGACTGGAGGCTCGCCGGCCGAGCCTGGCAATGTGGAACAGGCCTTAAAGGTGAGAAGAGTGATGCAGGGTAAGAGTAGAAGCGATCTAACATAGTGCGCGTCAGTTTTAACTATCGCGTCGCAAGGTATTGGTCTTTTCATAGTTGAAGCTGACCGGTGAAACAGCGCGGCGATAGCTGAATCTCTTTCACTTTTTTACGGATCTTTTACCATTCTAACCGGTTAAGACAGTTCGAACAAGGAATTCGGCAGGTGGGGCAGCTGAGCAGAACGCGCCTAAAGCGCAACGAATCCTCCGCCGTTAAGAGCTCTCGGAAAATCGCCCTGAGTTCTTTGGGCCCGAGTGAACGACTAACAAACGCCGAAGCCTCCTCCAATGCCTTCAAGAGCTGAGTTGTAATATTAACTCTTAGCTCAACGCGAAGGCTGGTGAGTTCGCGAAGTTCTGCTCGCGAAGCGGTTTCCTTTCGACTGGAGAAAAGACTTTCCCCTAGGCGACGCTTCGCCTAAAACCACTCCGCCTCAAGGAGCAGTCCAAGTTATCGGGACATAGGTGCGCTTCGGCGACGCAGGATACCAATACTCCGGTCCCCTCCTCCCAAACAATTCGAGGACGAGGACGACGACGAGGACGAGAACGACGGGCGTTACAAGTGTCTGGCCAACGCCAGATCTGTTTGCCCCGCGGAGGCCCACCAAGCGCAAGAGTACCGTCTGCGGCTTAAACGGCTCCCCTCCACGTCTCGTTAAGCTCGCGCGGCGCCTGCCATTTAAATCCTCGGACCCGTCTCATTACACTCGCGGCTCTTGCGCTTTAGAGGCCTTTCTCCGCGGCGCTTTGCTAGCGCTCCGCTTTCGGCTCGAAAAATATGCAACAGCTTTTTTTCTAGTTCGAAAGCGGCGAACTCCAAAAAAATAAATCAGACTTCTCGTCTCACTGTTCCTCGGTTGAAGACCGCTTGGCCACCTACGGTTCGGAGGCGTTGGGCACGATTGAACACCTGGGTCTGATCGTTGGCAGCCAAGAGAAAGCACGGGTGTTGGTCGAACACTTCGGCTCGATTGATCTCCTGTCCCGCGCTTCTGTTGAACAGCTTCAACCCTTTGTGCCTCGCGCGAAGGCTCTGCGGCTGATTAGTTCTCTACGTCTGGGCGCTGTGGTGTTACGCGAGGAACGTCAAAGGCGAACGCTCGAAGATCCGCTGGCGGTCGCCGAGCTTTGTTACGAGGTGCGTTTTCTGTCCCACGAATCGTTGCGTGTCGTTCTCCTCAATACCAAACAGCAGCTCATCAAAATCGCCACCGTCAGCCAAGGGAGCGTGAATGAGTCAATCCCTCATCCACGCGAGATTTTTAAGCCCGTCATCGTCCACTCGGCCTATTCCTTTATCATGGTCCACAATCACCCATCGGGCGTTATACCGCATCCAGTTTTATGCCGTATATGAACCGGTTTTTCGAAGAGTGGACAACGTCCCGATGCGGCGTAAAACAGCGGGGTTCGTCAGAGTGTTTTCAGGTAGGCCAGCAGTTGGTCGTCTG
>Ga0185299_10007379_pt1 | contig 11290 bp, 7 predicted proteins | sample PaiPotPPA55metaG_FD_128002 | JGI IMG/M metagenome (GOLD analysis project Ga0185299, IMG submission 128002) | Iron sulfur acid spring bacterial and archeal communities from Banff, Canada, to study Microbial Dark Matter (Phase II) - Paint Pots PPA... ...
CGAACGCATCCATGTCGTGACCCGCGTAACGAATCTCTTTGCCGAGCAATTTGCTCCAGATCGATGCCGCTTTCGGACCACTCAGAGCCTCCGGACCGTTAAGGTTATAAGTGTTGCCATCGTGTTCGTCCGAAGTCAGAACGATTGCCGTTGCTTCCGCAATGTCTCGGATGTCGACTACGGAGATGCCTGCGTTGCCCAGCGGCGCGGGGTAGATTCCAGTCTTCAGGAGGGGGTCTTTCAATGTGGCATCATTCTGAATGAAGTAGTTTGGGCGAATAATCGATTTCTAAGATGCGGATTTTGGTATGTTCGGTATCGCGAAGATGTGGTGCTTAAGAATGGGGTTGTCAAGCGCCTTCAGAAGTGCTGTCGCCTCACGCGAGCTGCTGGGGCATATCGTACGAAACGTGCCGTCGAGCAGTTGGCCGAAAAAGCATTGCGGCCGCTCAACGATGGCGCAATGGCTGCGGAGAGCACGATGAGCCTGAACCGATTTATCGAATCCGTGTATTTTCCCTACGCGGCCCAACAAAAACGTCGGTCCACTTATCGCGGTTACCGCAATATCTGGAAGCGCTATATCAAACCGAATGGAGACAGAGCGCTGCGCGAGTACAGAACCTTTGAGTGCGAACAGGTGTTGCTATCAATTGCTCGTCGTGAGGATCTGTGCCGTACGACGCTCGCCCACATCAAACACTTCCTCAGCGGCGTGTTTCGCTATGCGCGACGACAGGGTGTGCTCGACACAGCAAATCCCATGCACGACGTTGAGATCCCCAAGGCTCGTCCTGCGGGTGAAACTCAAGCGTACTCACTTGAAGAAGAAGTGCGGATGCTAGGTATCCTTCCCGAACTCGCTGCCACCGCGGTCGCTGTGGCGGCGTTCACGGGCGCTCGCAAGGGCGAAATCCGCGGCCTTCTTTGGGAAGACTACGATGATTGCGCCATCAAGGTGAAGCAGGCAGTATGGCGAAGCCATGTAGACGAACCAAAGCGGGAGAGGAGCAAAGGAGCCGTTCCGGTCATCGCACAGTTGAAGTTTTTTCTCGACCGGCACCGAGCACGTTCGGGCTATCCACACCAGGGGTACATTTTTCAAAGCCGACAAGGAAAACCCCTAAACTTGGATGCCCTGGCAAGAGACGTGATCCGACCCGCACTCGAAGCAGCAAAGCTACCCTGGCATGGGTGGCATGCTTTTCGACGCGGTTTGGCCACCAACCTTAACCGGCTGGGAGTCTCCGACAAGGTGATCCAACAAATCCTGCGCCACGCGAATGTGACGACCACAATGAACATTTACGTAAAGATGGTCTCGCAGGATGCCACCGTGGCGATGAAGACGCTGGAGCTAACTGTGCAACAACTGTGCAGCAAGAACGGCTCATCGGGGCACCGAAACTTGGCGAAACCGCGATGGACGTAGAGCAACAAGCCTCGCTGTCAGAGCGGCATACGGGAAATCTGGCGGAGAGAGAGGGATTCGAACCCTCGATACAGGTGTTAGCCCGTATAACGGTTTAGCAAACCGCCGCCTTCAGCCTCTCGGCCATCTCTCCGGCGTTTATAAATAACAACTTACGGACTGGTTACCAAAGAGTAGTTGCATGAACGTTGCATAATCGCCTACGATAATGCTGTCTGGAGGGCACGATGGGGCGATACCAACGAGGGCACGTCTTTGAGCAACACAGGGCATTTCACGTTCGATATTACACCACGGAAGTCATCGACGGCCAGCCGAAACGGGTGCAGCGGTCGGAGCGGCTCTGCTCTAAGGACAACAAACACCACAGCACGAAGTGCAAGCCCGTTCAGCAACTTGCCGCGGGCGTCATGGAGCGCGTAAACGCCAACGCCGGAACGCTCGCCGAGGCTGACACCAAGATCGCCGACTTCTGGACGACCGTGTACCTTCCGCACATCGAACGCAACACCAAGGCTTCGACGATTCACGGCTACAAGAAGATTTGGGAGGGCCATCTTTCCTCCGCCTTCGCAGGATTAAATCTCACGGACTACCGAACACATCACGCAACGCGGTTCCTAACCGCACTTGCGGATCGCGGACTTGGGGTCAGAACAATTGCCCACATCCGCTCTCTAGCAAGTGGAATGTTCCGTCACGCTCTCCGGCTCAACCGGATCCAGATTAATCCGTGGCGTGACGCAGGCTCCCTGACTGCGGCGAAGAAACCGGAGGAGACTCAGGCGTACACACTCGAACAAGCCGAAGCAATCAGCAATGCATTGACCAACTGTCCACCTGCTCAGCTTGTCTTTTGCCTTGCTGCCTTCATGGGGCTTCGTCCCGGCGAGATCAGTGCTCTCAAGTGGGAGGACATTGATAGCGACTGGATTCACATCCGGCGTTCAGCATGGCGTGGGATTGTCGGCACGACAAAGACGCACGAGTCCGTCGCATCTGTTCCACTGATCGAGCCCGTCAAGTCGATGTTAGTGACATGGCGGCAGGCATACGCCGGACAGTGGTTGTTCCCGAGCAACAGAGCGGATCGCCCGTTGAACATCAGCCAGTATGCCCAGCGCGTCATCGCTCCCGTCCTGAAGAAGAAGGGGATTCAATGGCATGGGCTGTACGCTGGACGACGTTCGGCGGCAACATTACTCGTACAGTTGACGGGAAATGCTGTTGCTGCTCAGTACATCTTGCGGCACAAGAATTTGGCGACCACCACCGCGTTCTACGTCAAGCCCGTTCAGACGGCGGGCGTAGAAGGCATGAAGCTCGTCGAAGTAGAGTTGGCGAGTCGCAAGGCACTCGCTGAAGCGAACGGCAAATAGCACGAAGGTGACATTGTTGTCGGCACGGTGAGTCAGTAGAATTCGGACAGCATCAAGAGCGGTTCATCCATGCGGTGAACCCACCAACCGAGGGGTCAGGGTTTCGATCTCCACGGTGGTCGCCTCTAGGCAGATGCGGCGGCAAAACCGCAAAGGAGAATTCCTTGCACGCACAGAAGACAGCCACACCGGACGTTCTCGTCCACAACGAAGGAACTATTTTCTTGTTCAACCCGCTCACAGCGAGGGCGAAAGAATGGATAGATGACAACGTTCAACCCGATGCTCAGTGGTTCGGGCACGCCCTTGTCGTCGAACATCGTTATGCGTGGGGACTGGCTCAGGGGATGAAGGACGACGGGCTGGTGCTGGCGTGAGAAGACCAAAGGACAGGGGGTGAATCTTATGTGCCTCGAATACTACCCCGAGTGCGGCGACGGCGGGGACGGTTGCTGCGAACGGCGGCTGAACATTGCCCTTGTGTACGCCAAACGAGATACAAAGCGAAACAGGTCAACTGTCCCCAGAGTTTACTGTCGGCGGGTCGACTTCCAGTTGTACGCTTGCTGGGCGGTCAGAGGCGGCACTCGCGTTTCAGAGTTTGTCGATGCTTGCTGTCCCGTATGTGCCAAGGCCGAGTTCGTTGCCGATCACTTTTTCGACAAAGCGTTGGACGAACTGAACCGAATGTATTCGCTCATAGACAACCGAACGGAGAACCGATGACGCCTGAGGAGTTAAACACGTTCTGCCCTTTGACTCTTCGGGCCAAGGAGTGGATTGACGAACATGTCCAAGAAGACGCTCAGTGGTTCGGCACCACACTGGTCGTCGAACATCGTTATGCGTGGGGCTGGCGCAGGGCATGAAAGACGCTGGGCTGGTTCTCGAATACGAGGAGTGATGAGGAAGCCAAAAGCGGTCACTTTCGCAGAGGAACCGGAAGGGCAGGACTCACCCGTTCTCGCTGTCCTGAAGCACTATGGATCACCACTGATCCGTGAGGAATATCTCGCTGTCTCGTATCTCGGTGAGGTCAATCCTGAAGAGGAAATTCCGGTTGCCGTCGAAGAGACGTTTCCTGAGCAGTTTAGGCGCAAGACGTTGGTCGAGACGCCCTCGGTGTCGGAGAAAGTCCAATGACGACGCAGAAGCGCACTCCCCCTCGACACCAAGGCGCTTAGTGCCGCGCTACTTCGTGGTGAGTCGCGAAACACTTTACGAGCCTCATCGTAGTCGGCCTTGATAGGTTCGGGCATTTCAGGATGTGGTAAAGGCGCGTTGCTTGTCTCCGGCGACAGCATCTTGTCGTTCAGCCACACCGCCCGCTGATTGCAATGAGTACATACGCAAACCCTCAACTCCTTAAACTCTATGAACCCCACGTTTTGATGAAATCGATAGCCAACATCGTTCCATATTTGATGTGCGAAGACATTGCAATGCGGACAGTGAAACGACTGTTTTCCCAGCTCTGGCGGAATGTATTTTGATTGCATGGAACAATCTTAACCCGCTACACTGCGAGAATGCAGCAGTTAGGGAAATGGCGTTTTCGTGACAACGTGGCCTTCCCGCCGGGACGACTGCCGCAACGCCACACGGATTTCTTCGCAGATCAACAGTGCAAAGGCAAACTCGTGCCGGTTGGTCGTGGGATTTTTTGGTGCTCAGTTTGTGGCACCGAATTTCAGTATGAGCCGGAGCTGTCCCAGGTCACGACAATTTACCCTGACGACGGAAATACGCAATAGAAAGGCACCGCCCGTATCGACATTGATCCAGACAGACTCGCTTACGGAGAGGACGCCCTACGCCTGAATCGCTGTGGCCTCCCTCCCAAATTCGCCTTTTGCCAGTATGGACAATTCTTTATTGCGGTAGGCCGATTCGCTTGGCTAAATCAGCGAACCTGGGATCAGAATGTAATGGATACAAAGACGGTGCGAATCGGAGCAGGATCAGCGAGCCGGAGCGCTCCTTGTAAGCGGTTTCAAGCCAAGCAAATGCCTCGTTTCGTTTTCCCAAAGCCGAATACGTTACCGCCATCTGGTCAGACAAATTCTGCCCATTCCTAGACCATTTTATTAATTCGTCAAGCACCCTATGCGCTTCACGCGGTTTGCCTGACGTGGCGTAACCCGCCGCCAAGTCTGCCATGAACCACATGCCTCCATCCCGTGCGCACGTCTGAAACTGTTGCAGGGCTTCTGGATACAACTTCTTTTCCATATACAGCCAGCCCAAATTATGCCGGGCAAGAGTGAATTTTGGATCCATCGCTAGCACTTTGCGGCACTGCTGGATGGCTGCATCAATCTGTCCCGCATAATGGAGGACCTCGCAGTAATCAGTATTTATTATGAGTGAGAGTGGATCGAGTTCGCGAGCACGCTGAATCTCCGATAGGGCCGCTGGCACACGTCCCATAGCGAGCAAATCGAAACCGTACCATTGGTGGGCTGTCGCATAACTCGGGTTAAGCTCTATAGCTCGCTCAAAGTCTTTTTGAGCCGCAGACCAGTTCCAATCGTAGTGCATCTCCACAAATGCGAGTGAGGTATGGGCTTCGGCCAACGATTCGTCTAACTCCAGCGCTTTTATGGCTGCTGCCTTCGCCTTAGGCATGGCGATGCTTCGAGAAACGGTCTGATTTGGCCAAGAACCAAGCAGAGCGTAGGAATCCGCTAACCCCGCGTATGCCTGAGCGTACTTTGGCTCGGTCTGAATTGCTCGTTCAAAGTGCTCAATCGCCTTGTTGTAACCTTCTTCCGTTCTTTTGTTCCAAAAATAGCGACCTTGAAAATAATCGTCTTGTGCCTGGGGATCAATTCGCCGATCAAGGGGAAGCCTTGACTTTTGTTCTGGATTCAACTTGGCTGCGATTTCCTGGGTTATGTCCTCGGCCACGTCGTTTTGCAAGGCCACAGTGTCGCGAATGTCTCGTTCGTAAGTCTGCACCCACAAATAGCGGTCGCTTGGCGCCCGCACGAGCTTAACGTCAAGGCGGGCCTGATTGGCTGAGCGCGATACCGAACCCTCGATAATTGCATCCACTTGGAGTTCGTGCGCGATTTGGGGTAATGGCTTGTTCACAAACTTGTACTGCATAACAGAACTCCGGGAGGTCACCTGAAAAATGCCTATCCTCGCGAGATCCGTAATCAACCCATCTGTCATCGCATCGGCGAAATATTCCTGACTGGGATCGCCCGATAAGTTCGCGATCGGAAGTATTGCCACACTTCGGATTGGCGGAGAAGCGATTGCACGCTGTAAACTTCTGGATCGCAGCTTCCAGATCCAGGTCGTTCCACCAACAACAAGCAAAAGAAGGACAGCTGCTACGACAGTCTGCCCCATCCTCGACCACCGCACTGCGCCCATGGTGGCCGGCGCAGTGGTCGAAGCAGTGATGCTGTCCGGCTTATTCACGGCGGTTAATACAGGAACGTCATGGTTATCCACTGGGGCAAGGAAACGGTAGCCTTTTCGAGCCAGAGTCTGTATGAACCTAGGATTGTCCGACGAGTCTCCCAGCGCATCGCGGAGCTTAGCCATCGCCCTGTTTAGGCCCTGCTCAAAATCAACAAAAGTATCCCCTGGCCACAGCTGTTTTTGAAGCTCTTCCCGGGTGATGACTTGTTGTGGATGCTCCAGAAGTACCCGCAGGAGATGGAAGGGTTGCTCCTGCAGTTTTATCCTAATGCCATTCTTGCGAAGCTCGCCCGCCTCCAGGTCCACCTCGAACGCCCCGAAGCGAACTGAATGATGAGCAATTTGGGAGTTTTCAACCATGGCATTGCGCTCACGGAAGAAGCCCGCTGAGTTTAGCACTGCCAAGACCGGCCCTGACGAGTGAATTTAGTGGGAGATGTCTCGCCGTAACCAGCTCATTTTGTGAGTGTTATCGGAGCAGAATTAGAGCAGCTCCGGAATATTGATTTGCTCACGACACCATTTAAAAAGGTAGACCTACTACCAGCAGCTACTCTGGCGAGTTACAGAAGGTAGCGAGGTCTGTTACTGGAGGTTCCATGTCTCGCAACAAGGATTGCGCGAATTCTGGTCTGTTACTAATTCCTGTATTTCTGCTGGTATTTTCAAGCGCTGCTCTTCCACAAACCAAAACTGCGCCGCGGCACAAAACCACACACTCCGCCCAGCAGCCAAGCCCCACCAGCACCGCCGCTCAAGGGGATATTCATTACAAAGGAATCTTTGAGCCAGTGAGTTATCAGGAAGACCTGGAACTATTCGACGCTTTCTTCATAACGCCGGATGAAGGCTGGGTTGCCGGCGACAAGGGCACCATCCTGCATACCACTGACGCCGGCAAGACCTGGAAGGCGCAGCTGGGCGGCGATCCTCAAGGAACAGAACAAGCACTTCGCGACATGCGGTTCGTGGACTCCAGGCACGGCTGGGTAGCGACGGGAAACGGGTTGGGCTTGCCTCTACTCCGCACCGTCGATGGGCAAAACTGGCAGCAGGTAGGAACAATCGGCGATTCATATACCTCCTACGAGGATTACGTCTTCACTTCTCCAAACACCGGCGTCTACATCCAGAAGCAAACCATCCGCCGGACAACGGATGGAGGAAAGACCTGGAAGGACGTGTTGGCGCCCTGCGGGGCAAAGATCCAGGTTCAGGGCATCACGCAGCAAGTGGGATGCAGCCTAAAGAGCTTGCACTTCCCCTCGGCCAACGTGGGTTACGCCGTGGGAACCTCGAACGCAAACGGCACCATGATTCTGGCCAAAACTACCGATGGCGGCGTCAGTTGGGGCATCGCCACCACGCCCAATGCGTTTACCCCCGATCGGGACGAAAGCGCCTTCAAGCAATACATTTTCTTTCTTGATGAAAACACCGGCTTCGTTCGTTTCTCTGACGGCAAAACGATTATGTCGACTGACGGCGGTAGAAGCTGGACTCCCACCGGCGCTACTGTTGTTGACAGGATGAAGTTCGCCGACCCTGAGGTGGGTTGGGCCCTCAACACTGAAAACTTCAGCTTCACGACGGATGGAGGCAGGCACTGGAGCTCGCGACGGCTTCAGTTTCCGGCTGTGGTCAGAAGTCTGAGTTTCCCGCGACGGAACCGCGCCTACGTTGTCGGGCAGCACGGCATGGTTTTTCGCTATAGTATCGTGCCCGAGAGCTACCGCAGCCAGATCATGATCGAGGTGCCCGCCATGCCAGCTTACAACTCGCCGCTGGCCATGGAATCGGAGCAGATCAAGAACCAAGTAGCGACGCTACGCCAGAAAATTCAGACCAAACTTGGCATTTCCGCCGCCGGTAACCCGGGAGCTGGCAGCTTTCAGCAGGACCAGCCTGCCGCAGCCACAGGTTCTGACTCGCAGGGCGGGTTCGAGCAATCTACCTCCAATGCGCCCGGCGGATTCCAACAATCCGCCAGCGACGCCTCCAGTGGCGGGCTTGTGGATTCCTGCTGCAGTGATGTGATGACCCAGCTTTCACAAAGCGTCAACACTTTCAGCGCCGATGTGCCGAAGTTTTCCGGCGTCTCCCGCAGCCTGAACCTGATCATCGCCGGGTTGCAGTATGCCAGTGACCTTACCACTCGAACTCAATCGCTAAAAATGGAACTTCAGAACCTGCATCAAGCGCATGATCCGCAGGCAACACTCTCCGCTTTGGACACATTCTCGAGTCAAGTTGACAATACGGCCGCTGACACGACTGCGGGCTTCCAACAGGACGCTGGGTTCGAACAAAGCTCCGAGATACAAGCAGCACCGATGCAATCTTCGGGCTTCCAGGACGCTGCTCAACCCGCCGCCCAGCCCGTGAACCAAGCTCCAGGACAGAGTCCAAACTCAGCGGGCCAAACACAGGGAACTTCGCAACCCCCGGCGCCAAAGAAAAAATCAAAGTGGAAGATTCCAGACATTTCCAATGTTCCAATCCCCCACTTGCTGGGAAGGTAGGACAGGAAAAGGAAACTTTCTAGAATTTCCAAGTGAGATGAAATTTCGGGGCGACTTAGAAACGCAGCGACTCAGAAAAGTAGTCGCCAAAAACACGGATTCGAAATAATGCACCTACTGTTGCAAACAGGTTTTGTGAAGAAACGAGAGGAAGCTTATGAAACGCTCTCACGATCTAAGAATTCTTCTGCTCATCGTTGTCCTGCTAGCATCCGCGGTCACCGTCCACGCGATTAGTCCATGTTGCAGCATCAAAGCAGTTGATCAGACAACCGGTATCGTGACTGGTATCGAAAATGACTCCGGGCGTCAATTTCAGTTCAGAGTGTCAGCCGCCTTGATGCGCAGCCTTCATCCCGGACAGGCTGTATATGCGAACTTCCGCACGCAACAGGTGTCGCTCGACGGGCAAAGTTCCGCAGGCAAGATCACTTCTGTTGGCCCGATTCCAACAATCCGGCCCAACACTCCACAACCTGGCACGTCAGGCATCAGTAGTCGGCCGCCTGGAAGCAACCAGGGTGCCATGCAACAGACACCTCCCGGCAGAGCACAGGCTGCACCTGCACCGGGAACGCCCTGCTGCAACATTACCGCAATCAATAGCGCCACAGGAGTGGTGACGGCGCAAGATAAGATCGCCGGCAAAACGTTTCAATTCTCGGCTGGCTCTGGAATTCTCGGCTCTCTCCAAGTGGGACAAGCGGTTTACGCCAACCACCAAGCCGGGAAAGTTTCGGTGAATGGTTTAATACCCTGCTGCAGCATCATTAACTCAGGCATACCGGCATCGGGGACGAGCAACACCCTGGCTGGCGCTGCGCTCAGTTCCAACCCAGCACCGGCAGTGCCCTGCTGCAACATCACCGCAATCAATAGCGCTACCGGTGTTGTGACGGCGCAAAACAAGACCACAGGCAAAACTTTTCAATTCTCGGCAGGCTCTGGAACTCTCGGCTCGCTCCAGGTAGGACAAGCGGTTTACGCCAACTACCGAGTCGGACAAGTTTCGGTGAATGGTTTAGTACCCTGCTGCGCCATCATTAACTCAGGCATACCGGCACCGGGAACGAGCAACACCTCAGCTGGCGCTGCGCTCCGTTCCAGCCCAGCACCGGCAACGCCCTGCTGCAGCATTACCGCAATCAATAGCGCTACGGGGGTGGTGACGGCGCTAGACAATACCACCGGCAAAACTTTTCAATTCTCGGCCGGCTCTGGAACTCTCGGCTCGCTCCAGGTCGGACAAGCGGTGTACGCCAACTACAGTGCTGGGAACGTGGGAGTGAACCCCGGAAGTCCCTGCTGCGGCATCATTAACTCAGGCCTGACAGCACCGGGGACGAGCAACACCCTGGCTGGCGCTGCGCTCAGTTCCAACCCAGCACCGGCAACGCCCTGCTGCAACATTACCGCAATCAATAGCGTCACGGGGGTGGTGACAGCGCTAGACAATACCACCGGCAAAACTTTTCAATTCTCGGCCGGCGCTGGAACTCTCGGCTCGCTCCAGGTAGGACAAGCGGTGTACGCCAACTACAGTGCTCGGAACGTGGGCGTGAACCCCGCAACTCCCTGCTGCGGCATCATTAACTCAGGCCTGACAGCACCAGTGGCGAGCAACACTCCTGCTAGCGCTGTGCTCAGTTCCAGCCCAGCACCGATCATCCCCTGCTGCGGCATTACCGCAATCAATAGCGCCACGGGGGTGGTGACGGCGCTAGACAAGATCACCGGCAAGACTTTTCAATTCTCGGCCGGCTCTGGAACTCTCGGCTCGCTCCAGGTAGGACAAGCGGTGTACGCCAACTACAGTGCTCGGAACGTGGGAGTGAACCCCGCAAACCCCTGCTGCGCAATTATTAACAACGGCATAACAGCATCGGGGACGAGCAACACCCTGGCTGGCGCTGCGCTCAGTTCCAGCCCAGCACCGATAATCCCCTGCTGCGGCATTACCGCAATCAATAACGCTACCGGTATTGTGACGGCGCAAGACAAGACCACCGGCAAGACTTTTCAATTCTCGGCCGGCTCTGGAACTCTCGGCTCGCTCCAGGTAGGACAAGCGGTGTACGCCAACTACAGTGCTGGGAACGTGGGAGTGAACCCCTTAAGCCCCTGCTGCGGGATTATTAGCTCAGGCCTGATAGCACCAGTGGCGAGCAACACTCCTGCTGGCGCTGCGCTCAGTTCCAGCCCAGCACCGGGAGTGCCCTGCTGCAGCATTACCGCAATCAATAGCGCTACGGGTGTGGCGACGGCGCTAGACAATACCACCGGCAAGACTTTTCAATTCTCGGCCGGCTCTGGAATTCTCGGCTCGCTCCAGGTAGGACAAGCGGTGTACGCCAACCACCAAGCCGGGAAAGTTTCGGTGAATGGTTTAGTACCCTGCTGCGGGATTATTAGCTCAGGCCTGATAGCACCAGTGGCGAGCAACACTCCTGCTGGCGCTGCGCTCAGTTCCAGCCCAGCACCGGGAGTGCCCTGCTGCAGCATTACCGCAATCAATAGCG
>Ga0185299_10007380_pt1 | contig 11290 bp, 6 predicted proteins | sample PaiPotPPA55metaG_FD_128002 | JGI IMG/M metagenome (GOLD analysis project Ga0185299, IMG submission 128002) | Iron sulfur acid spring bacterial and archeal communities from Banff, Canada, to study Microbial Dark Matter (Phase II) - Paint Pots PPA... ...
GCATCACGGATGTGAAGTATGTGGTGAGCGGCCGCAGCCTGGCAATCGTCGATTCGCCACTCGCGGGCTAGGCGCAGTGAGGGACCGCCAGGGATCTGGTGAAGCAAGAAAGATCAAGCAAAGAAATCAAACTAGAAAAGGAAACAAGACAATGAGGACAAATGTTCGGGTTGCAGGTGCGGCGGCGGCGACGGTAATGATGGCGCTGCTGCTGCTGTTCGCAGGATCGCCGAGGGTGGCTGCAAGTGACCAGCCCTCCGGGGCACAGGTAGCGGTGAAAATCGACAATTTCGTTTTTGGACCGCAGACGATCACGGTGCCGGTTGGAACGACGGTTACCTGGACAAACAGCGATGACATTCCTCATACAACGGTGAGCACAGACGGCGTGTTCAAGTCCAAGGTGATGGACACGGACGAGAAGTTTTCCTACACGTTTACCAAGGCGGGAACGTATGCGTACTTCTGCTCGGTCCACCCGAAGATGACGGGCAAGGTGGTGGTGGAGTAAGACGCGGAGATGGAGGAGAGATCATGTTTGAAGGACTGTTTCAACCGACGCATCTGCTGATGATTTTCGGAATCGCGCTGCTCGTGTTCGGACCCAAGAATCTTCCCGAGCTTGGCAAGGGAATCGGGGAAGGTATCCGCGGCTTCAAGTCGGCCATGAAGGCTGAGGAAGAGAAGGCAGCCACGACCACCAGCAAATCCGACGACCGAACCACCCGCCGAAGGTTTCATGTGGATGGAGGAAGTCGCGAGTAAATCCTACACCAGCGGTAGCTGGTCAGAACGGGATACTGACACTCGCCGTTCTCGTCGAGCTTCCGACCTACTTGCTGCCGTGGACGCGGACCTGGACGTTCTACTGTACGACCATATTCAGGGTCGCGTTGTGCGTGATCGGTCCGACAGTGGCGGCCATAGTGAAGCTGAATACTCCTGTCGGGGTGCCGGAGACAACCCCGAAGCTCACGGGAGCCGAAGATCCTCCGCCCGGGCTAGGGTTCGTTACTACGACCGGGTACTTGCCTTTTGTGGCTACGTCGCTCGCGATGATCGGAATCTGGAGCTGCGTCGTGCTCTGCAACGAGCTGTTGCGCAGAGTTCCATTAAATGTGACGGAAGAGGAACTGGTAAAGTTCGAGCCGTTAATGTAAAGATTTTCGATTTGTGAACCTGCCGCGACTTGCGCGGGACTCAACAAGGAAATCATAGGCACGGGATTGGGTGGAACTCCACTACCGCCGCTTCCGCCCCCTCCGCCACAACCCGGCAGAACGATCAAGACCGCGAGCAGCATCAGCAGGGGGAGGCCGTACCAACGGCGCCGCGATAGCGGGAGGGCCACGAAACAGAGGCTGATCAAAATCATGGACCCGCGAAGGCCCCAGTTCATTGCTTGCGGGCCTTTGGACGACTGCACGGATTGCCCGAGCGCCCCGGTCGCGATGGTAAGAGTGGTGGAAACGCTGCCGTTACTGGGCAGGGTCAGTTGGGTGGGATTGAACGTGCACGTCGTCTCGGCAGGCAGCCCGGAGCACGCCAGATTCACAACTGCGCCGGAGAATCCGCTTACGCTGTTGAAATTGATCGTGAGGTTCTGCGACTGCCCGGCCGTTAGCTGAACTCCGCCTTGTACAGGCGAAATCTGAAAATCGGGCATGTTGATATACGCCCAAGAGTAAGAGCCGGGATAATTGGCGTCTCCGCTGTAGTTTACGAAAATCGGGTCGCCAGAGGTGACCGTAAAGGCGCCTACGACCTGGCAGGCAAAGTTCCCACTCGTGTCCTTCGCGTTCGTGCATGTCGTCGGGCCAGCTAGGATGGGTCCAAATTGTCCGCCGTCGCGGAAAGTCACTGTTCCTGACGGATATGTGGAATTGTTGGTTGTGTCCACCAAGGCAGTAATCGTCGCCGTGCCTCCGTAGGAAATTGTCTGTTGCGACGGAGTTACGATCACGTTCGGCGTCAGGTACTTAACGGTAATCGGCGGCGAGGCTGGAGCGGTTGAGCCCGTATAGTTGGAATCGCCGCCATAGCTTGCGGTAAAAGTATACGTGCCCGGGTTCGACACAGTGGCGATCGCGCTGACGGATGTGTGCGCCGAGGAATTCGCAGTTCCCACGACTGGAGTTAGGGTGGTCGTCGCGCTAATGGGGCTTCCGTTGGCGAAGAAACTCACAGTCCCAGTAGGGCCAACCCCGCTGCTCGTAGTCTCGATGTTGGTATATATCTCGAACGGATAACCGGGCGCTGCACCCGCTGTTACTATCGGTGTCATGCTGGTCGCGGCCGGTGTGATGCTCATCGAAGCGGTGGCCGAGCTAGCATTGAAGCTGTTATCCCCCGCGTAAGCAGCCTTGACGGCGTCGGTGCCGCTGGGAAGCTGGACCATCAAGTCTTCGAAATATCCATAGCTGTTCAGCGTGTAGGTTCCGGCGTCGAGCGTGGCGCCGTTGTCGGTCATATTGACGGTGCCGGTGGGACATGCCGTTTCTCCGGACGGACTGACGGGCGCGCACATCTGTCCGGCCGAATTTTCCACGTTCACTCGCAGGATATAGGGCGAGCCATACACCGCAGTATTGGTATTAGAACTGACGACATTTCCGTTGAAGTCGAACGTGACCAGGAAAACCTGCGGCTGGGTGTTCTCCTTGTTGACCGTCACGCTAACCGGGGTTGAGTCACTCGGCCCGTAGGTGCCGTCGCCGGGATAGTGAGCGGTCACGGAGTAGGTTCCGCCGGGAAGAAGTTCGGTGCTCCCCGAAGCGGTACCGCTGGTCAAGTTGAAACCGGCTATGCCATGGTTGCTGTTCGCGGGGCCACCGAGCAGAGAGACCGTGCCGGTGGGCGTGCCGCTTCCGGTTTTCGGCGCGACGGTCACGTTGAAGCTTACCGGCTGGCCGTGCGTGACCGTGCTGGGAGTCAGGCTGTTCAGCACGGTGGTGGACGCTAAGGAAACGACGGAACTCCATTTGTTGACGAGATTCTGGGCATCCACCGACCCCAGACCTGTCGCTCGATCGTAGCCAATACCCGCGTTGTAACCGGTCGTGACTCCGTATTGATCTGCCGGGTTCGTGGTCGTACAGTTGGGACTGCCTTTGAGGCAAGGCATGGCGATGGTGCCGGAAGTGACGTCGTGGAAAGCTGTTGGTTGCTGAGTTGCGAGCTTATACAAGACGTAGTTGGCATTGCCCTGGCGGGGACTCAATCCTTGGGAGGCCATCTGCTGGTTGACGAGGGCCATGATTCCGGCAAAGGCGGGCGAGGAGGCCGAGGTGCCGCCAACACCAAGAAAATTAGAGTAGGGAAAGTTCAGACTGCACGGACCCGCGACGTCTGACTCGCACAGGATGTAGAAGTTCTGCAGGAAGCCATTGCTGGCGAAGAGCGAGACATCGGGAATGTCACGTTTCCCATCATTGGGAACTCCGGTTCCGGTTTGCCACGATGGCTTCGCGTAACCTCCGGCACAACTGGAGGAAGTGGAGCCGCTGGGAGTTGTACAGTTGCTGGCTCCTCCGGAGCCGCCCAAGGGGGTGTCGAAATGGGGGATCAGGCGCGAATCGTTGCAGTTGGTCTCGGGGTTCGTACTGAAGCCAACGGTGGCGAAGATCGCATTCGTGCAGGAACTATTCCAGGTGGTTTCTGGGATGTAGCTTTTTGCCGAGGCTTGCGTGGTCGAGTTGTTGGTGATGTTCCAGTAAGTGGCGGGGTTGCTGAAATCGTTGAAGTCGGTTCCACCGACGGCCACATTGTAGGGAGTGGAGGCGTAGCCGCTGACTTGCAGTCCGAATTGTGCCGGCGCTGGAGATGCTGCGTCGAAATTATCGCAGCCGGCCGCGCCATTGTCGCCAGCGGAAATAAATACCGTAATTCCCTGGGCTGCCGCCTGTTGCCACAAGGCGTTATAGAACTGATTGCCCGTCGTGCCCAGCCCCAGTTCGCACTGGCCGTAACTTTCACTCATCACAGCCGCGAGGTTGTTATCGATGATGTAGACAGCGGAGAGGTCAATGCCGGCGGTAGTCTCGGTAGATTGCGAGACTACCAGATCGATAGTGGCGTTGGGCGCGACAGCGCCGGACCACTGCACGTCGAGGTCAGCCTCGGTCTCGTCGCCCTGGATGCCGGGATCAGGGCCATTCAAGATGATCTGGGGATCGTTGACCGGCAATCCGAAAAGGCTGCGAAAATCGCGAACGTCCTGAATATTGATATTGGTCTCGCCCACGATGGCTATGGTTTGTCCGGTGCCGTTGATGCCCGCGTTCCACAGCGGCTGCACATTGTAAATGGTGGCGAAGTCGTAGGGCCCGATGCCATAGAAGCAGAGGTCCTGGCTGGAATTGTTCTCCACGCAGCCGGATGGGAACGTGAATTGCGGATCGATTGCGGTGATCTTTCCTGTAGTTCGATCACGCTTGAACTTTCCGGCGGAGACAACCATGGAGTGGCGAGGAAAATTGTTCAACGAGGCCACGCCGGCTACAGCTGAGGTTAGCGCGGCGGGAATCTGCGGATCACTTGAGTTCGCCCTGTGTTGCTCTCCATTGACGAGATACTTGTGAATGGCGGTGTGAAAAGCTTCCTGCACCTGGCTGGCGGAGCCGGAGAACTCCAGCACGGTGCGGCCCTTGGTTGAGCCCACTTGGAATCCGTGCGATTGCAGCCATCCGGTAATTGTCTGCAGGTCGGCGTCGGTGGGGCCGAACTGCCTGCCGTAGTCCTCGGGAGTGAGCCACTTGTGGTAGCTGGGCGAGGATTTGTTCTGCTGGTTATCCAGCAGTTGGCGCAGGGCGGATTCCTGTTCGGGGCTGCGCTTCAGCACCAGGAGCATGCGCTGCATGGGGAGAGTGGCCGGGGCTGTGCCCAGGTCGAACTCGGGACGCGCCAGGGGATGGGTGTTGCCTTTGAGAACCGTAAGCCGCTGCTCGTCGATTGGCTGCGTGATGAGGGAGTGCGGCGCGGCGTCTAGCAATGTGGCCCGCTGCTGCGCACTGGACGTGCGGGAAAACGAAAACATGAAGAAGATCAGTGCGAGAAGAGTGACCGTTGGGAGCCGCTTCGAAGCGGAAGGACACAGGCCTCTCATGACATCGACACCTCTACCCTGGAGTGGCTTGCTCGGAGACACAGACGGGCCAGGGGAAGGCAGCCCAACCGCTCTCGCAGCGCAGGATGTAAGGCCTGCGCCCGCGAGCAGTCTTTTTATGTCAAGTTCCGACGCATTGCAAGTCCAATTGTGGCTTGGCGCTGTCCCGAATGACAGTGTTTAATGAGCTACCCGTGGCTGCGGGCTTCGGTGAGTTGTCAATCAGTCCGCTGTTGTCGAGCAGGTTAGTTGCGTAGTGCCGACGATAGTGCAGCAGATCGTGGTTCAGGCTTCCGTCCGTTGAGTGCGAGTTCATGGATTCACGATCAGGGAAAGCTTGATCTGCTGTGTGCCCATGCTGGACTGGGCGGTCACGACGATTGTGTAGTTCGCGGGTGGCGTGCCCTGGGTTCCGACTGTGGTGTTTCCGGCACTGGAGTTTCCTCCACAGGCCGCGAGCAAGAGGAGCAGACCGAGGAGTGGAAACATTCGGAAGCGCCGAGCCATGTGAGTGGAACCGCCCAGCATCACTCCAGAGAATAACAGTGCGAAGGTGGCAGCCTGCCATCCGGTGACAGGGAAGACGGGCTGCGAGCGGGTTGGAGGGATGGGACTCAGCAAGGAAGACTTCGGGGCTGCGGTTTGAACGGTGACCGTGGCATTCGCTGTACTGTTGCCCGTCAAGGTTACAGAACTTGGTGAGACGGCGCAGGTGGAGGCAGGCGGCGCTCCGCTGCAACTCAACGAGACGGTCTGACTCTGGGCGGTGCCGGACGATAGCGTGAGTTGGTACTGTGCCATTTGGCCGGGACTGATGGACGCGCTGCCTGTGCCTGAGGCGGTCACGGTGAAAGGATTTGCGTTGACCACTTGCACGAGAGCCAAGCTCGTGCTTCCCGCAAAGTGAGTATCGCCGGAGTAGGAGGCAGTGAGGTTATGATTGCCGACTCCCAAGGTCGACACGGCGAGAGAAGCGGTGCCGCCACTGAGCTTGGCGGTGCCTAGAGAATTGGATCCGTCCAGGAATGTGACTGTACCAGAGGGCAGCCCCGATCCTCCTCCGGATCCTCCGCGGATCGGCGCGACAGCGGTTGTTAGTGTGACTGCTTGACCACTGGCCGAGGGATTGAGCGAACTGCCGAGAGTTGCGACCGTGGCTGCTGGCTGTGAGGTGCCCTGGTTGAGGAGCACGGTTAAGAATCCGGAGGCTGAGTAGGTTGCAGAGAAATTGCTGGAAACTAAGACGTCGGGAAGCCCGTCGCCATTGACATCGGCAACGGCAACTACTACGTTTGCGCCGCCGTTGGTGCCTGGAGGGAAGGCAGAGCCGAAGTTGATCGCGGGCTGAAAAGTGCCGTCTCCGTTGCCGAACAGCACGACCACACGTCCGGAGCGCAGAGCGATTACCAGGTCGATATGGCCGTCCTGATTCAGGTCTCCAATCGCGACCGATTCCGGGCAATCGCCGACCGGATAATTGACCGGATTGGCGAAAGTGCCGTCTCCGTTGCCGAGCATGACGCTGAGCGGGCCGCCAAGCGCGTTGTTGACTGCTACTACATCGGGTATGCCGTCGTCATTTAAGTCCGCAGCAGCGAGAGCATTGTACGCAGTGCCAGTGGGGCTGTTGGGAATGTTCGAGAATTGGAAGGTGCCGTCGCCGTTTCCGAGGAACAAGGACAGGTTCGTTCCGTTGGCAGCGATGAAGTCGGGATTCCCGTCACGGTTGAAGTCGGCTGCGCCAGTCTGGCAGCAGACGCCGGCACCGCTAATCTTTTCAGGTTGAAAGCTGCCTGTGCCGTCGCCCAAGCCTATCGAACTGATCGCGCCGCCGCTTACGACCAAATCGATGTCGCCATCGTGGTTAAAATCCGCAGCCAACAAGTGGTTGGGACCAAGAAAATACGCGCCGAAGTATGTTGGCGGTTGAAAGGTGCCGTCACCGTTGCCCAACACGACTGCGACAAGCTGATTACCCAGTCCGGAATTAATGTCGGTGCCACCAGCCAAGTCAAGGTTGCCGTCGTTGTTAAAGTCGGCGACGGCTACGCCCACCCCGGGAACGCCGGGGATAGGAGATTGGAAAGTGCCGTCACCATTGCCCAGCATGACTCCGTAGTCCAGCACAGCGTCCAGCTTACCGTCGTGGTTCAAATCAGCGGTGAGCAGGCTTGCGGAGATCGGTGATTGAAATTCCCGCGCGCCGACGAAGGTGCCATCACCATTGCCGAGCAAAATGCTGACATCATTGCTCTCGGAATTTGCCGTCGCCAGGTCAATTTTTCCATCGCCGTTAAAATCACCGGCTGCAATGGCTTCCGGAGATAAGCCAGCGGCGTACAGGTATGAATTCTGAAACGTCCCATCGCCATTGCCAAGGAGCACGCTCACTGAATTCGTGCCCTGATTGGTTAGGGCGACATCCAGCTTGCCGTCGCCGTTGAAATCGGCCACGACGAGACCGTATGGCTGAGCATTTGCGCCGTAAGTGAGGGGAGCGGCAAATGTCCCATCCCCATTTCCTAACATCACCGTGACCTCGGTCGGCGAAGGGGAAAATGGCGTTCCGGGATTAGTCAGCAGGAGGTCGGGCTTGCCGTCGCGATTTAGATCGGTGACCGCGACTGCAAATATTTCCCCTGGAGGCGACTCGGGGCTTGGCGTATAGGTGGCGCCTTGAGTGAAAGTGCCGTCACCATTGCCGAGGAAAATAGTCAAGTTCTGGAAGCGGTCAGAATTGACAACCACCAAGTCAGGCTTGCCGTCCAGATTGAAGTCACTTACAGCCAGAGCGCCAGCATTGATTGTGATCGAAGATCTCAATTCGGTCTGAAGGGTACCGTTGCCGTTGCCCAGCAGAACACTGACTCCCCCAGATTCGTCGGTAGCGGCTATGTCGAGATTGCCATCGCCATTGAAGTCGGCCACAACCAGATCCTTCGTAAAATCGCTTGTGGCGTAGTTTACTGGAGCTTGGAAGGTGCCATCGCCATTGCCCAAGAGGACCGAGATCTCTCTCTTGTAACCGTTGGCGACCGCGAGATCGGGCTTACCGTCGCCGTTGAAATCGGCGATGGTCACGGCATTCGGTCCAGCCCCAGCAATCGCGTAGTTCACGGCAGGGCGGAAGGTGCCGTCGCCGTCGCTCAACAGAACGCTGATGGTGCCATCGAGATAGTTGGTAGTGACTAGGTCTGCCTTGCCGTCGCCGTTGAGGTCGGCAACCGCGACACCGCCCGGACCGCTGCCCACGGAAGCGAACGGAGTCGACAGCAAATTGACTTGCGCGCCAAGTCCCGCAGGCAGCACTACGAAAGCAAGTAGCAAGTACCGGAAAGACCGCCGCGGCGGGAAGCTGGGCATGGCGAACCCCCCTGGGGTGGCTTGCTCAGCATTCTCCCATTTTGGGAAGAAGTCAATCTGGAACTAGTTCCCGACGTGGTCCCGAGCCCACTCTTCGAACTTACTTCTCGAACAGGGTTACCTGGCGCTGGTCGTCGGTGGGGCCTCGGCGGGGGCGGCGCGTTGCGCCTATCACCGCCAGGACTGTAAGCGAGTCGAGGGCGGTGCGGGGAACGAAGATGCGTTGCGTGTTCGAGCGCTGGTCGGGAGGATTTACGAGATAGCCTTCGGGCATGTTTTGGGTCAGGTCGGAGGGCATGAGGCCTTCGAGGATTTCGTTGTCTTTGAAGCGCAGGCGGACCCACAGGCCTTCGGAGCGAGGGCGGGAAGTGAAGGTCTTGCGGGTTAGCGATTCGGAGTCGCCGAATTCGCGCACGAAGTAGACGCCTTTGATCTCGCGGAGATCCATGGCGACTACGTTGCCGGAGGTGTTGAGGAGTTCTAGCTTGCCTTCGTTGACGAATTGGGTGGGCGAGACGTAGCCGGAGACGGAATCGCGGTCCATCTTGCGGACGATGACTTTCTTGTGGGTCGAGGGCATGGGTCAGGCTTCGGGCTTCGGCTTTCGGGCTCCTCGGCGGCTGAAGCCGCTTGTTCCGTTAGGGAATCCAGCGGCGCGGCCTGAAGCCGCGCTCTTTCAGAGCAACCGTCACATCGAACCTCACAACGAAGTTCACCGGGCAGCCCATTCTCGCACTAAACGGGGAGAAATCGCGCGAATCCACGTTGGCAGTAGCCAAAATGTAAACGTTGTGTTATTCCTTTAAGTTGCCTTGGCTTGGCTCAAGTCTGTATAAGTGCCTTGCCTTTAATGACTTGTGTGGGATTGGAGTGAAGTAGCTAGGGTTGGGCCGGGGTTATCCTGTGGAAATCTTGTGGAAAACGTAGGTTTGCAGGTGGGATTGCGCTCCGCGATGCCTGGTGCCGGCGCATTGGAGTGTCAAAAAAAACGTGAACCATTAAGGACACGAAGTTGCCCGACGGCACCATTGCTTCCCGTGAAGAGAGTGCTTGCTCAGGATGACAGGCCTGTGGTTGCTTGACTTGGAACGTTTGACGACGAATGGCTGATTACATTTACACCATGGAAATCCGGTTGACGCCGGATCAGTTGAAAGGCGTCAACCTGGTGCAAGAGATAGCCCGCGCCGCGGGAATCACTCTTTACCTGACCGGGGGCGCGATACGCGACATCATCAGCGGCTTCACGATCCGCGATCTGGATTTTACGGTTCAGGGTAATCCCCTCAAGCTGCAAAAAGACTTTGAACGGGCGGGCGCGCAAATCGCGGGCCACGACGAAGACGTGCGCACGTTGTTTCTGGTGCTGCCGGGGAATGTGCGTGCCGAAATCGGGATGGCGCGGACCGAAGAGTACGAGAAGGTGGGCAGGCCGCCAGTGATTACCGCGGCCAGCATTCAGGAAGACCTGCGGCGGCGCGACTTTACAGTAAACGCGATGGCGCTGTCACTGAATGAAGGGTCGCGCGGGCTGCTGCTCGATCCGTTCAACGGCGTGGCGGATATTGAAGCGAAGCTGCTGCGCATCCTGCACAATTATTCGTTTGTGGAAGATCCCTCGCGATTGATTCGCGCTACGCGTTTTGCGGCGCGCTTTCACTGGCCGCTGGAGGAGCGCACGCAGCAGCGCTACAACGCGGCGAAAGAGAACAATTATATCGAGCACATTTCGCGCAGCGCGGTTGGACACGAGATTGCGCAGTTGGCGCATGAAGACGATCCGTTGAATGTGGTGCGGGCGCTGGAGAAGGAAGAGTGGTTGAAGGTGCTGCATGCGCACTGGTCGTCGGCGAAAGTGGATGCGAATGGGCTCGGGCAGTTGATGAAGACGCGGCAGCAGATGGTGGACCTGGGTTATACGGTCGATCCGTCGGCGGCGGTGATGCATTTTCTGACGGCGAAGCTTTCCGATAAGGACGTGTCGGATTTGCGGCGGCAGATTCCGCGGAAGGACTTGGTCGAGTCGTGGCGCGACATCGAGGATCATGCCAAGTACCTGGCGAAGCGGCTGACGGGGAAGGAAGCAGCTACGCCGTCGCGCACCTGGAATCTTTTGTCGGCGGCGCGTCCGGAGATGATTCTGTTTCTGGCAGTGACGGCGCGGCATCAGACGGTGGCGCAGAAGATCAAGAATTTCCTGACGAAGTGGCGGCAGGTGCAGCAGCGCATTCCGCTGCCGGAGATGACGGAGTTGCTGATTACTCCGACGTTGCCGGAATATCCGAAGATTGCGCGTGATGTGTTCATGCTGCTGCTGGATGGGAAACTGCGATCGCGGACGGAGACTTTGAAATTTTTGAAGCCGTTTGCGCCGCCCCCACCGCCGCCGCCCCCGCCGCCCAGGCGCGGACGTGGACCGAAGGGGGCGGCAGGTGCTGTGGCAGCGGAAGTTCCCGGGAAAAAAGGTTTGGCGACGAAGGGTAAGGGCAAAGCTGCGGTGACACCGGTGGCTGCTGCGGTTCCGGTTCCCGTGGCCAAGCCTGAGGCCAAGCCGAAACTCGCCGCGAAGGCGCAACCAGGAAGAAAGGCGAAGCCTGTTAAGGCGGCGCCGAAGAAGGCCGCTAAACCGTCGGCGAGACGTCCTGCAAAGAAGGCTGCAGGGAAAAAAGTGAAGTCCAGGAAGCGTTAGCCGCTGACAGCGGCAAGTCGGTGCACTGATTCGTCTTCGAGACAGGCACTAATTTACGCTTCGCCTCGCCTAAATCCGGCATATAATAAGTGCATGCATCGACCGCTATTCATTGCGGCGTTCGTGCTCCTATT
>Ga0185299_10007381_pt1 | contig 11289 bp, 19 predicted proteins | sample PaiPotPPA55metaG_FD_128002 | JGI IMG/M metagenome (GOLD analysis project Ga0185299, IMG submission 128002) | Iron sulfur acid spring bacterial and archeal communities from Banff, Canada, to study Microbial Dark Matter (Phase II) - Paint Pots PPA... ...
TACCTACGCAATTCAGTACCGCATAAAACATGTTGAATTTCCCTCAGCTCCCGCGCCGCGCAGATCAGGAGATCCCACGACGTGATCGAATCACTCCGTCAATGCGGTCATGGCCGGACGCTTACAATTAGGTGGCGCGTATGTACATTGCTGGATTGACGCTCCTGGTGAGGCCGAGGCTGTCGCCCACGCCGAAGCCGAAGTTCGGGCGGCAGACTGGATTGTAGCGACAGTCGATTCAGTTCGATCCGTTACGTCCAAGGACTATGCTGAAGAAATTACCGGGCGCGAGTACTTCGAACAGGCCATGATTGATGGAGTCGTTCTCGTCTTTCATACCTGGTCACTCGACCCAAATGCACGCTCCGATTTGCATTAGCGCTTGCTCGGCCAGGTCACCTAACAATCGGTTCGAGCGATCGCGGGGCGTAGCTCCGTTGGGCCAAGGAGGGAAGTCGATGATCTGGATAAATCAGCTTCGTTGGTCGTTGGCGCAACCCCGCGTCGCTCAACCTCATCGTTAGGCGCCACCCGACGCGGTGTGCCAGATTGGAGAGCAACATGATTTCAAGGCAATGGCGTGGCTTGGCTCTGCAGAACGAAGCGCAGAACTATGTGGAGCACCTTCGTACTGATACTTTCCCTAAGCTGCGGGCACTCCCGGGTTTTGTTAGCGCCTCGATCCTCTCGCGCCCTTTCGGTGACGGTGTAGAATTTCTTGTCGTCACGCAGTGGCGCGCGCTGGATGATATTGCGCGATTTGCCGGCCCAGATTTAGAAGCGGCTGTCGTGCCTAGCGAGGTGGCGCGGATGATGATTGACTATGACCGTCGAGTTAAACACTACAACGTGGTGGGATGACACTGGCGTCTAACAATCGGTTCGAGCGATTACGGGGTCGCATCTTCGGTGGGCCAAGGAGAGGGTCGATGATCGGGATAAACCAGCTTCGGTGGATGTCGGCGCAACCCCGCTTCACTCAACCTCATCGTTAGGCTTTTGACATGAGGTTACTTTCGCCAACCCTGGCGCTCACGCTGTTCTATGCACTGGTGGGTTTCGTGAGCGGCTGCGGATTGGCTCAGTTCAGGATCCCTGGGTACGGCTCAATCGGTGCCATAGCGGGCACCCTTCTCCTTAGTATCGCGACGTTTATCTGGTTCCGGGCTGATTCCTTTCAACGTTCGTTCCGTCGCTCCGCCACTCTGGATGTCGCCTTTGTTGGTCTCACCATGTTAGTGCTGCCGTATTATCTAATTAAATCTCGAGGCCTAAAGACTGGAATAATGGCGATTGGCGCGGGACTGTCGATATATGTTCTATATGCATTGGCGACCGTCATGGGCGCATTGTTCGTAAGGGCCGTCGGGGCCTAACAATCGGTTCGAGCGATCGCGGGGCGCATCTCCGGCGAGCCGAGGAGGGAGTCGATGATTGGGATAAAGCAGCTTCGTTTACCGGCACCGCAACCCCGCGTCGCTCAACCTCATCGTTAGCGATCATTTGAGCATCAGCGTTATACTCTGAGATCTATGTACCGGAGGCTCAACTATGGCCCGAGCAGTGTCCGAAATCGAACAGGAGATTCGCGCTCTTCCTGATGCAGAGAAGGAGCGCTTGTTGCGAGCACTTCTCGAGGAACTGGACGGCCCCCCCGACCCTGGCGCAGAACAAGCCTGGCTCGACGAAATTCAGCGCCGAAGTCGCGAATTAGACACCGGTCTGGTCGAAACAATACCCTCCGACAAGGTATTCGCTGACCTCAGGGCGAAGCTCGCGCAACGATGAATTTGCGATTTCTTCCCGCGGCCCGGGAAGAATTGGACGCCGCAGCGTCCTATTTGGAAGATCGAGTAGTGGGACTCGGGGACGAATTCTTGGATGACGTGGAGCGAACTGGCACGCTACTGTCTCAGTTTTCCCAAATTGGGCGGCGCTTGGACTCGATGCATCGCGCAGTTCCGCTGCAGCGCTTTTCGTTCAACCTGGTGTATCGCATTGCCGACGGAGAAGCTGTCATCGTAGCGGTCGCGCACAAGCGGAGGCGGCCGGGCTACTGGCGCCCGCGCGCCTGACCGCTAACAATCGGTTCGAGCGATCGCGGGGCCGCGTCTTCGTTGGGCCAAGGAGTAGATCGATGATTGGGATAAACTGGCTTCGTTTTGAGTCGCCACAACCCCGCGTCGCTCAACCTCATCGTTAAGACCCAAGAGACGCCAATGCTAGTGCATCTAAAATTCATCGCCACGTTCACGGCTGCCATGTTTGCGGGCGCAGCGCTATACGTGAACCTCGCAGAGCACCCCGCTCGGATGACGCTCGACACCAGGTTTGCCGCGGCGCAGTGGGCTCCAAGTTACCGACGCGCGACCTGGATGCAGGCTCCCTTAGCATTGCTTAGCTTTGTAGCAGGCCTCGGTTCGTGGTTGCTGGGTGGTGGTCTCGGATGGGCCATTGCGGCTCTTCTGATTGGCGCCGTGGTTCCCTTCACGTTCATTGGCATCATGCCAACGAACAGCGCACTACTTGCACCTGGTCGCGATCTCGGTGCGGCAGAGACGCGAAATTTGCTTGAGCGGTGGGCGAAGCTTCATGCGGTGCGAACGGCGCTTAGCCTTGCAGCGACGATCCTGTATGTGTATCTCGCGCTTGGATCCTAACAACCGGTTCGAGCGATCACGGGGCTGCGTCTTCGGTGAGCCAAGGAGAGGATCGATGATCTGGGCCATCGTTTTAGGTCACCACATTCCCGCGTCGCTCAACCTCATCGTTAGGCGCCAATGGAGAGTTCCATGAACTACGTGCAAGTTCTTACGCGATACAAGGCCTGGGCTGATGACTTGTTCTTGGCCGTAGTTTCGGACGTACCGGTCTTGGAGCTTACGGCCCCGCGCCCCATTGTTTTTGGTAGCTTAATCCGAACACTCAACCATTCCTATGCAATGGACTACGTGTGGCAATCTCATTTGCTTGGCAAGCCTCATGGGCTCACCACTCGAAATCCTGAGAAACATCCAGAAATGCAAGAGCTGGCCACGGCGCAACGCGAAATGGACAATTGGTACGTGAATTACGCCGATTCAATCTCGGATCGTGAATTGGGCGAAATCGTTGAGTTTGAGTTCATTGGCGGCGGTCGCGGAGCCTTGTCTCGCAGAGATATTTTGCTTCATGTCGTCAACCACACCACATATCACCGTGGCCATGCCGCGGACATTCTGTATCACCTCAACATTTTTCCTCCGACCACGGATCTTCCTGTTTTTCTCAGGGAGCAGTCGGTTGCCACCTAACGGTTCCAGCGGAAGCCGCTTTGCGGATGGGCCCAATTCGGCGTCAGGCGCTACCGGAGCGGCAAGAATTGATACCACACTTGCGAATCCTCCCCCAGCCAGTTCCAGTACGAGTTGTTACACAACGGTTTGGGGATACCGCGTACGTGTATTGCGACATATGTGGTCGTACTGCCTTGCTGAGTTGTTGGTACCGTGATGACGCCCCCGGAGGCCAAATGCTAGTCTTCGGCAAGTGCCACTGCGGAAACATCACGTTCACGCTTGACTGGCCGGAGGATCAGCCCGATGTTCCCGCGCGCGCGTGCAATTGTTCGTTCTGCGTCAAGCATGGCGGAGTGTGGACTTCCAATCCGCGCGCAAAACTATCGGTGGTTCTGCACCAAGCCGACCTCGTTTCCAAGTATGTGTTCGGCACGGAGACCGCTGCCTTTCACATCTGCACCCGTTGCGGCACCGTGCCGATTGTCACCAGCGAGATTGCCGACCATCTCTACGCCGTCGTCAACGTCAATACGTTCGAAAACTTCGATCCCGCGCGGCTGCGTCGAGCAACTGCGAGCTTCGGCGATGAGGACGTAGATTCGCGTCTGGCGCGCAGGCGCAAGAACTGGATTGCCGATTTCCGTATCCTGAACTATATTTCCTCCTAAATACAAAGGGCGTGGGTTCGCCTTGTTTCGCCCAACAATCGATCGACGAATCGCGCGACCGCACTTAAGGGGAAGCGTACCGCTTCGGAGACTGCCAATGAACGACGAGAACTCGTTTCGGACCTTCGGCGACTTCTATCCCTTTTACCTGGGCGAGCACGCCAACCGCACTTGCCGACGGCTGCATTTCACCGGCACGAGTATTGCTTTCGCGCTGCTCATCACCGCCGTGGCCACACAATGGTGGTGGCTGATTGCGGTAGGGTTCGTCCAGGGATATGCCTTCGCCTGGGTCGGCCACTTCTTTTTTGAGCACAACAAGCCGGCAACGTTCAAATACCCCTGGTTCAGCTTGATCGGTGACTGGCGACTTTGGTGGGATATCCTGACCGGCAAAGTTCGGATATAAAGATCCTTGGGCCATTTTCTCTACCCACGCCATTTCCTATTGCTCATCTGTCTCAGCGTCTTGTTGGCCGTCATGCCCCGGCCGCACACCCCGAGCGATTTAAACTCTTCCTTCGCATTGTACGGAGCGCTCCACGCCGCGGCGCTGTCGCTCACCCTCCGGGCACGTCGACCAATCTGGAAAAAATGCCTGTTCGTCGCCATCGCCGCCGGTCTCAGCGTCATATCCCTTCGCGTCGGCATAGTCGGCGGACACCTATCCGAAACATTCGCCGGAAATTCCAGGCTTTACGCAGCCCTAGGCTTTTCAGCCGTTATCGGCGCACTGATCTACGCGATCCTGATCCGACTGTTTTGGATTCCCGCGATTACCCCAAGCTCCCTCGCCTTGATTTCCCTCAGCTGTCTGTTGGCGACCCTCGTCGCACAGTTCACCGGAAGTTATCTTCACGTTCTTGGCCCGTGGTGGCTCGCGGTTCTATGGTGGCACGCGTTTTCAGGTGCCCTGTGGTATTCCGATCAGCGGCCGCTCAAGGACTGACAGGCGAGCGTACGTGCTCAGGCCGCACACCCAGACCCAGGAACTGAGCGGGCCAGCGCCGCAGCCACGGCACGGCGTCCAATACCTTCAAAGGCCATGGCACCGTCAACGCACGCACACGGCCCCCTGAAACCGTAGGCTTCAGCACCCGATTGTGCACGGCCACCTGCAGCCCCTGGATCACCTTCACCGGAAAGAGCCGGCGCTGTTGCACCGTATCAAGATCGCTGTCCTGCAGCGTTCCCGCTCTCAGTTTCGCAGCGAGCAGATTGGCCGTCGCCACCGCATCTTGGATCGCGAGGTTGATGCCCACTCCGCCCACGGGAGACATGGCGTGCGCCGCGTCGCCGATACAGAGTAAGCCCGGCCTGGACCACGTCGTCAGCCGATCGACCGACACGCTCAAGAGTTTGATGTCGTCGAAGGATTTCAATTCGTCGACTCGGTCCGACAAGAAGCGTGCGCCGGCCGCGACAGCGGCCTTGAACGCCTCGAGCCCTTCGGCATGTACGCGCCCGATTCCCCCCTTGCCGATCACATACGCGCATTGCCAATAGTCGGTGCGATCGATGGTCACGATCATCGTGTCGGCGCCGAGTCTCCCCAGCACTTGTTCCGGATCGCCGGGCTTTTTCGAGAGACGGAACCAAAGCACGTCGATGGGCGAGCCCAAGTCCTGCACCTCCAGCCCCGACGCCGCCCGCACCGTCGAGGCCCGCCCGTCGCAACCCACCACGAGGTTCGCGCGAATCTCGAGCGGGCCGTCCTGCGTCCTCACCTCGACGCCAACCACCCGCCCCGCTTCCTCGGTCAGATTCGTAACCTCCGCCGACAGCATGACCTTCAACGCAGGAAAGCGCCGGCCCTGGTCGGCCAGAAAGTTCAGGAAATCCCACTGCGGCATCAACGCCACGAACTTGCAAGGCGCCGAAATATGCGCGAAATCCGCGATCTTGACGCTGGTACCACCAATCTCGGCCGATAACGCCCGAATTTCGGAATGCGGCAACTTCAGAAAATCATCGATCAGCCCCAGTTCCTGCATGATCATCAGGGTTGAGGGATGCACGGTGTCACCGCGAAAGTCGCGCAGGAAATCCGCGTGCTTCTCCAGAACGACGGTCTTGACGCCTGCCCGTCCCAGCAAAAGCCCCAGCATCATGCCGGCCGGTCCACCCCCGGCGATACAGCACTGAACTTGCAGCGCGTCTGCCATAGGCTCGCCAATATACGCTGACAGGTTCCGCCCGCCATACCCCGGCCTCTCCGCGCCGGCCTGTCTCCCATCCCGTATTCGCAGCCGCGCCATCTTGGTAAGATCCACATGATGCAGTACGCATGTCTCTAGCCTCGACTTCGGCGCGGGAACCATCATGCAAATCAATCAAGGCGGCTGTCTCTGCTCGGCGATTAGATTCCGCATTTCCGGAGAGCCCGTCTACTCCAGCATTTGTCATTGCGCCACCTGCCGCAGAGCCAGCGGTGCCCCGACGGTCGCCTGGCTGACGTTCGACCGCGGGCAGGTCGAAATTCTATCGGGCCACCCACGCACCTATCGGTCCTCGCAAGGGGTCGTCCGCCAGTTTTGCGGTACCTGCGGGAGCCAACTCCTGTACGAAAGTGCGCAGAACCCAACGACCATCGATATCACTACCGCATCGATGGACAACCCGAATCTGTTCCCGCCGACCTTGGAAGCCTGGGTGGAACACCGGGTGTCGTGGCAAAGCGCCGATCAGAGTCGAGCGCTGTACCCCGGGAGCACGCAATGACACGGCAATTGATCAGCTCGGGATCCCGATTCGAGCAGGAAATCGGGTATTCGCGAGCAGTCGTCGACGGCGAATGGGTGTTCGTGTCCGGAACGACGGGCTTCGACTACGCGACGATGACCATCTCCGACGATTTGCAGGCCCAGACCGAGCAGTGTTTGAAAAACATCCAGTCGGCACTACGGCAGGCAGGCGCCGATTTCGCGGACATCGTGCGAGTAACCTATGTGCTGCCCGACGCCGCGCGCTTTCCCGACTGCTGGCCGATTCTGCGGAAATACTTCGGCACGGTTCGCCCCGCCGCAATGATGATCTCCGCCGGATTGTCCGACCCCCGCATGCAAATCGAGATCGAAGTCACCGCACGCAAGCGCCCCGCAGAAGCGACACCGTAACCACCCGCAAGCGCCCCCCATGAGCGACACCCACGCCACAAGTTCCTTCCACGATGGCGGCTGCACTTGCCGCCAAGTGCGCTACCGCATGATGTCGAACCCGCTCATCGTTCACTGCTGCCACTGCAGCTGGTGCCAGCGAGAGTCAGGTTCCGCATTTGCCCTGAACGCCATGATCGAATCGGATCGAGTGCAATTGTTGACAGGCGATGTTGCCGTCGTCGACACGCCATCCCAGAGCGGCAAGGGCCAGCGGATTTCACGGTGCCCAACCTGCAAAGTCGCCGTTTGGAGCAACTACTGCGGCGCCGGCGAAGCCATCCGTTTCGTCCGCGTCGGTACGCTGGACGAACCCGCGCGCTTCCCGCCCGACATCCACATCTACACCGGGACCAAACAGCCATGGCTGACGCTCCCGCCCGATACCCCGGCAGAGATCGAATACTATCGAGCCTCCGAGCGCTGGCCGGCTGAGAGCCTGGAACGCCGCGCCGCACTGCTGGCGAAATTCCCGCGGCCGCGCTAACGTACTCACCCCCCACGGAGATGCTGCCGGTGCTTGGCATTCATGATCTCTGGTTGTTCGTCCTGTCCGGCTTGCTTTTGAATATCACCCCCGGACCGGACACCCTCTATATTGTCGGGCGCAGCTCCACCCAGGGCTTGCGGGCGGGCGCCGTCGCTGCGCTCGGAATCGGCGCCGGCGCCCTCGTGCATATTTGCGCAGCGGCTCTGGGCTTGTCGGCGATTCTCGCCGCGTCCGCCACCGCCTTCACCGCGGTCAAAATCATCGGAGCCGCCTATTTGGTGTATGTCGGTGTTTCACTCATTCGATCGAAGAGCTCGACTCAATCATCGCCAATTGCCTCTGGCAACCGGCCGACCCCGATGCGGGGCATCTTTTTCCAGGGCTTTCTCACCAATGTCTTGAACCCCAAGGTTGCGCTGTTCTTTCTGGCGTTTCTGCCGCAATTTGTTTTGTCGGATGCGCCCTCGAAGCCATTGGCATTCTTGATCCTGGGCGCCATCTTCGATTTCAATGGCACGATTTGGAATTTGCTCGTCGCCTGGTCCACGGCGCGAATTAGCGGCCGGCTCGGGGCCAGCGATCAATTCAAAAAGTGGTTCAATCGCTGCGTCGGGAGCCTCTTCGTATTCGTCGGGATCCGGCTTGCACTGGCCCACGATCGCTAGCGGCTGCCGTTCGCAATGCAGCAGAGCGAACTGAACGGCCTGTCGCCTTCGCCCGATGCGCTGTTACGGGCGGGGACAGGGGGGGCTTTCAGTGACCTAGCCATTCCAAGGGTATGCTAATGTTGCGCCCAGGAAAACGTGGAGAGACCCCAAGTGAAAGCCTTGCTCGTGATTGTCGGCTGGTGCCTTCTGCTGATGTTGTGCTGGCCGCTGGCGGTCCTCGCCATCGTTCTTTGGCCCCTGCTGTGGCTCCTGTCGCTGCCGTTTCGCGTGGTCGCAGTGACCTTCGACGCCCTGTTCGCGCTCCTGCGGGCGATTCTGTTTCTCCCTGCGCGTCTATTCGGATACCGCGATAGTTCCGCGGGCCGTCCTTCGTAACCGGCGTATCCGGACTTGCGCCGGTTCGATGCGCACGTGAGCAGCGTCACGCACCGAGCGCCCATTAGCGGATCTCATCGATGATCTCGGCTCGGGAAGCGCTCGCGCTTTTGCAAGAGGGAAACCGGCGCTTCGTGTCGGACGTGAGCAATCGCGACGCCATGGCGAGCGGCGTGCGCCGTCTCGAGTTGGCTGCAAGTCAAGCGCCGTTCGCCGCCATTCTCGGCTGTTCCGATTCTCGCGTACCCGTCGAAATCGTCTTCGATCAGGGCTTGGGAGATCTGTTCGTCATTCGCGTCGCCGGCAACATCGTTGCTCCTTCGCAGATCGGCAGCGTCGAATTCGCCGCCGGGCAATTCGGTACGCGCTTGGTGGTCGTATTGGGCCACACTGAGTGCGGCGCCATCGAAACGACGCTCCAGCAACTGCAGCGGCCGATCGAGAATCAGTCGCGCAATTTACATTCCATCGTGGATTTGATACGGCCATCCGTCGAAAGCCTGCTGGCGACGGAACTCAGACACGATCTTCATGCCTTGCGCCGTGCGGCGGTCCGCGCCAATATCCAAGCGTCGGTGAAGCACCTGCGGCACGGCTCGGACATCATTGAGCAGCTCATTCAAAAGGCCGGACTCATGGTCGTCGGCGCGGAGTACTCCCTGGAGACGGGCGTCGTCGATTTCTTCGACGCCTTGCCGGAGACCAAGTCCTAACGGCCAAGAGCGTTCGTCGCCATGAACAGCGCAGCACGCAATAGCAGGGCTCTCGCACTGTCGCTGGCAACACTCGCGTGGTTCAGTGTTTTGCTGCAGTGCTGGCTCTCGCTGCAAATGGCGTTGCGGAATGGCAAGTCGATCGCCGGCGGACTGGAGAGCTTTTTCAGCTATTTCACGGTGCTGACCAATCTGCTGATTTGCGTATCCCTCACATGCTCATTGTCGGCGCCCTCGTCGACCCCGGGAAAATGGTTTTCGCGTCCGGACATCGTGGCAGGCATCGCCACGAGCATTGCGTTCGTCGGACTCAGTTATCACTTTCTATTGCGCAGCACGTGGAATCCCCAAGGCGCACAACTGCTCGCCGATGTGCTGCTGCACTACGCCATACCCGCTCTCTATGTGCTCTACTGGTGGTACGAATTCTCGCAAGCTGCGTTGCGCTGGATGCATCCACTGTCCTGGAGCGCCTTTCCCACCCTCTACTTGGTTTACGCGTTGATTCGTGGAAGCATACGCGGCAATTATCCCTATCCCTTTATCGATGCCGCCCGATTGGGTTACGCGCGCACCATGCTCAACTCGCTCGGACTCCTGGTCGTGTTCATCGCTTTGGGACTTTTGTTCGTCGCGCTGAGTCGCGTGCGTCGGCGTACGCGCGTGCTGCAATGAGGATGCAATGGCCAATCTCGAGCATTTGAACAAAATCGGTATCGGGAAACTGCCCGGCCACCTCGGCATCGTCGTCACCCATGCGGGTGGATCAGAAGTTGCGGCCGAGATCGCGGTCACGGAGACGCACATGGCGCCCAATGGATACCTGCATGCGGGAACCGTGGTCGCCCTGGCGGATACCTGTGCCGGCTACGGATGCATCCTGAATCTACCCCCGGGTGCGACCGGCTTTACGACGGTCGAACTCAAGTCCAACCATTTGGGCACCGCCAAAGAAGGAACGATTGTAGGCAGCGCGAAGCCTGTGCACCTCGGTAAAACGACCCAGGTCTGGGACACGGTCGTCACCCACAAAGATACCGGGAAGACCATTGCGTTGTTTCGTTGCACGCAAATGATTCTGTACGCCAAGTAAAGGTCGACGGCGTTTGATCGGCAACCCTGCAGCCGGAGGCGGTCCCATCATGGGTCTCCGTCGACCTTAGCGATATGTCGACCGTAACGATATGACATCGCCCAGAAGCCGCGCCGAGTATGACGGTCGGATGCACCGAGTTCTCGAGCACATCGACCGGCGGCTCGATCAACCGCTGGACCTCGAGACATTGGCCGACGTCGCCCATTTCTCGCCGTTTCATTTCCATCGACTGTTCTCCGCCTGGATGGGCGAGACATTGGGTGATTACTTGCGCCGCCGAAGAGTGGAGATCGCGGCGACCCGTCTGGTCGCGCAACCCCGAGTGCGCGTTCTGCCGATCGCACTGTCGGTGGGATTCGGGTCCGCGGAGGCATTCGCGCGCGCGTTCAAGACCAGGTTCGGCTGTTCGCCGACTTCATGGCGCGAGCAGCAATCGGCGCTGCGCTCGGCGAAGAGCAATCCTGGTCAGGTGAATCGCAATACCGATCAGGTACCACCGCAAAACTTGGCAAAGAATGATGCCGCCCATCACCCATCACCGGAGGCATCTATGAAAATGGAACTCATCGATCGACAACCCACGACAGTCGCCTATCTTCGGCATGTCGGTCCCTACGGCGCGCCCCTCATGACATTCTGGCAAGAGACGGTTTATCCCTGGATGGTCACGAGCGGCCTATTGCAGCAGCCTAGGTATGGCATCAGCCACGATGACCCGACCATTACCGCACCCCACCAATGTCGGTATGACGCAGCCTGCGAGGTGCCGCCGGCATTGACGACGCTCGGTAACGCGCTCAAGACCACCATCCCGGGCGGCAAATACGCCGCTCTCAGTTTCAAGGG
>Ga0185299_10007382_pt1 | contig 11288 bp, 11 predicted proteins | sample PaiPotPPA55metaG_FD_128002 | JGI IMG/M metagenome (GOLD analysis project Ga0185299, IMG submission 128002) | Iron sulfur acid spring bacterial and archeal communities from Banff, Canada, to study Microbial Dark Matter (Phase II) - Paint Pots PPA... ...
TGATCCAGAATCTGCATCCCACAAAAAAATCCATGTCATCCTGAGCCCCGCGTTCTTCGCGGCGTGAAGAGCCTGCCCTGAGCTTGTCGAAGGGACCCATGGATTCGCGTGCAGCATGGGCGGGCCCCCCGGCAACATCGCCGCTGCCCGCCCTTATCCTTACGCTCCACTTCACCTGCAAGGCGGTCCTGCATTAGTAGTGAACGTGTCGTTATCGGACCACCAGCCATTCACCGCAATGGAAGGCGCTCCATAGAACCACGAGAAGAACGCCAACTCCTGCAAGTGGTAACTGTAGCCGTTGGGCATCGTTACGTTGGGAACGTCGAGTCCCGTCAAGGGGTCCCCCACCTCGAGGTTCGTTTGACACCCCCCCTTGTCCGACATGTCCCCACGGTTGCACCGGGTTGCCGCCCAGAGGGTCATCCATCCACTCGCCCACTTTCGTGGGCGGCGATACTGGTATCGAAAATGGTGGATCCGAAGACGCCGGTTGTGTCGAAATCCTGCGGTGAGTAAGTTTGAGAGCCCGTGGCGCCGTGGTAGCCAAGAATGCAGCAGGTATTGATGTCTGCGACCGGAGAGGCCATCACCACGTTCGCCAGAAGAAAAATCGGCAGCGAACCCGCATTCACTCCCTGCGAAGCCAGCGACGGAATCACCACGATATTCAGATAAGCGTCAAACCAGTTGATGTCAATGATTCCCAGCGGAGCGCAAAAAGACGGAGGGCCAAGGGAAGTGGTGGCCAGGGCCAATCCATCCGCGTCCGGCACATCGATGAAGACCGGACTCGTGATCGTAACCGGGTCCAGTTTCACATGGTAGTCATGCCCTTTCGTAAAGCTCCAGAAGTTGGCACGCTGGAAGGCATCCAGGTATTGCGTATCGCCTACATTCGTGCCGCCAAAGGTAAAAGAGGCAGACTGGAAGATTGGCGATTCCTCGAACAAAGTCAAGGGAACGTCGTTGGGCGGAGCCAGGCACGCCGAGTTCGCAGCGGAAGGATCAAACACTGTCGTTCCCGGTACGGTACCGATGATGCCGTTGCTGTTAATCGCCAGGCCCACCAAATTGGTTTTGATCACAATCGGAACAATCTCCGTTGGCACGTCGACGCTCTGATTCACCCCACTCCAGGGGAGGCACAGCGCAAAGTTATACGCGCAGTTATCGTGCAAAAGTTAACTATTGCGTGTTGAGTGCGCAAAGCATGCCTTCACCTTGCCGAAAGAGCGGCCTGCGTCGGCTCGCGCTTCCGCAATAGCCCCGGTACCTTGGGCATCATGTCGCAAAGGGCACAATGCCGATAGAATGCAACAGCCACCTGTTCGGGAACCTTGAAACCTTTCCCGACATGTATCATCTAAAGCTTGAGTCAGTTACACTCAAGGAGAGCCAATGAGCCAACAGCCGCTTTCCGAGCCAGTTGCTAAGCATCGGGAAACAAACGACGTACGGGCTTTGCCCGTGCTTCCTGTGCGCGATACCGTCCTCTTCCCGCACGCCGTCCTGCCTCTTACGGTAGGCCGAGAAAGTTCCGTTCAGCTGATTAATTCGCTCGGCGAAGACAAAACCATCATAGTGGTGGCACAGCGCGAGGCCCGTGTTGATAGCCCGCAAGCCAGCGATCTGTACACCGTAGGCACATCCGCAGTTGTCCACAAAGTCGTCAAGATGCCCAACCAGAGCCTGTTCGTATTTGCCGAAGGCCTGGAGCGCGTGCGTCTCGGCGAGTTCACGCAGTTGTCGCCATTCATGCGCGCCCGCGTGTCGCCCATCCCGGAAGGCGTTCCGCCCGAGAGTTCTGAAATCGAAGCCCTGCAGCGCAACGTGCTAACGCTCTTCCAACAGATCGTTGCCGGCTCGCCCACACTCTCCGACGAGCTATCTACGGTGGCCTTGAACATCGACGAACCCGGCCGCCTCGTGGATTTCATCGCCTCATCGTTACCCTCGCTCTCCACGCCCGACAAGCAGGACACACTTGAGACTCTCGACATTCGCGGGCGCTTGGAGAAGATCAATCATCATCTCGCCAAGGAACTGGAAGTCCAGCAACTGCGCAACAAGATCCAGAGCGAAGTGCAGGACCGCGTCCAGCAGACCCAGCGCGAGTATTACCTGCGCGAGCAGATGAAGGCCATCCAGAAAGAACTCGGCGAGCAGGATGAAGGCCAGCGCGACGTCGAAGACCTCAAAAAGAAAATCGACGACGCCGGCATGCCCGACGAAGTAAAGAAGGAAGCGCTCAAAGAACTGGGCCGCCTCTCCCGCATGTCTCCCATGGCCGCCGACTACTCGCTCACCCGCAACTACGTGGAGTGGCTAGCCGTGCTGCCCTGGAACAAGACTTCCGGCCAGGAAATCGAAATCATCAAAGCCAAAGAAATTTTGGACACGGATCACTATGACCTCGAGAAAGTCAAGGATCGCATCCTCGACTATCTCTCCGTCCGTCGCCTGAAGCCGAATATGAAAGGCCCGATCCTGTGCTTTGTCGGACCTCCCGGCGTGGGCAAGACTTCGCTCGGCAAATCCATCGCGCGAGCCCTGGGTCGCAAATTCGTCCGGCTCTCGCTAGGCGGCGTACACGATGAAGCCGAAATCCGCGGCCATCGCCGCACCTACATCGGCGCCTTGCCCGGGCAAATCATCCAGGGCATTCGCCGCGCCGAAACCAAAGATCCGGTTTTCATGCTCGACGAAATCGACAAGGTAGGCCGTGACTTCCGCGGCGATCCCGCTTCTGCATTACTCGAAGCCCTCGATCCCGAGCAGAACTCCACCTTCCGCGACAACTATCTCGACGTCACCTTCGATTTGTCGAAAGTTCTTTTCATCACGACCGCGAACATGCTAGACCCCATCGCCGAACCCCTGCGCGATCGCATGGAAATCATCGAACTCCAGGGCTACAGCGAAGAAGAGAAGCTGCACATCGCGCGCCGCTATCTGGTTCCGCGGCAGGTCGAAGAAAACGGAATCACCGCCGATCAAATCGAGTTTCCCGACGAAGCTCTGCGCTACGTGATTCGCCACTACACTCGCGAAGCCGGTGTGCGCAGCCTCGAGCGCACCATTGGCACCATCTGCCGCAAGCAGGCGCGGCGTCTCGCCGAAGGCAAGACCGAGAAGCTCGTAGTTACCGGGCAGATCATTCAGGAGTTTCTCGGCGGCATCAAGATCCGCACCGAAGGTGAGATCGAAGAGCGCACCGAGCGCCCCGGCGTGGCTGTAGGCCTGGCCTGGACCCCGTCAGGCGGCGACGTTCTCTTCGTCGAAGCCAACGCCATGAAAGGCAAAGGTGGATTCACCATGACCGGCCAGATCGGCCAGGTCATGCAGGAATCCATGCAAGCAGCCCTAACCTGGGTGCGCTCGAACGCCGCGCAGTTGGGCATTGCCGAAAGCTTCTTCGCCGATCACGACATCCACATGCACGTGCCGGCCGGAGCGATTCCAAAAGATGGTCCGAGCGCGGGCGTTACCATGGCAACCACCCTGGTCTCGCTGCTCTCCGGACATCGCATCCGTCCGCTAACGGCCATGACCGGCGAGATCACGCTAAGCGGTAACGTGCTTCCCGTAGGCGGCATTAAAGAAAAAGTGCTGGCCGCCAAGCGAGCCGGAGTCACGACAATAATTCTGCCCGCGGAAAACAAAATGAATGTAGAAGAGGATCTGACACCCGAACAAGTCGAGAACCTCAGCATTCACTATGTGAAGACAATAGAAGAAGCGCTGCGCATCTCGTTGCCGAAAGTGGCGGAGTCGCTGGCCGCGAAGGTCTACATGGAGTCAGAGCCGGCGCCGAAGGATTCCAAACCGGAACCTCCGCCCATCCGCCCCATCCAGGAACCAGCAGTAGTCCAAGACAAAGTGGTAACCTGGCAGTCGTAAAACAGTTCGCGGCGCGCGATCGTAGCGCCGCCGTCCCGGCGGCTGTCCAGCGGGCATTCTCGCCCGCTGCCCGCAAACTCCTGTTATTCCGTGCGGAGGCGGAACCTGCTGTCAGCCTGCGCCACCACCAACGCGTACCGGACCACCGACCACCGACCACTGCCTCTCACTGGCTCAACTTGATAGCCAGCTGACGCTCAGGCGGCGTCATCTTCCTCCACAAGTTCTGCAGATCGTTCTGCAGCGCCTGATTGTCCGGCTCCTTGTGCAGAGCCAGCGCAAACCACCGGTAAGCCGTAGGCAAATCCCGCGGAGTACAAGTCCCAGTCTGGTAAAGCGCGCCCAAAGAAATCATCGCCGTCACATTGGACTGTGCCGCCGCCGGCTTCAGCAGCCGCAGCCCGTGATCGCAGTCCTGCCTCACTCCGCGTCCATAAATGTAGCGCTCCGCCTCGGTAACTGAATCAACAGGTTTAGGCGCAACCGGTTTAGCCGCCGCAGCCTTCGCCGCGGAAGGCTTGCGCGCCGCCGCTCTCGGCGGCGCTCCCGCCGGAGCCGATTCCTTCTCGGAATCCGCATCAGCGCCTCGAGCCCCAGCCTCCGCCGCCGCACCCGAATCGCCCGCGTTGCCAGGCGCGGCACTCTGCTGCTCTCCACTCTGCGGCGTCACGGCCGGCGCAGCATTGTTCTGCGCAACATTGTTGTTCTGCGCAATAGTGTTCTGTCCAGCACTGTTCTCCCCCGGAGCGCCCTGCGAAGGCGTGCCCTGCAACGGAGTCTGCGGCGAAGCCGCCTGCGGCGCAACCGATTCCGCCGGACTCGCCGCCGGACTCGTTCCCGCAACGCCGCCCTGCGGAGCCGCACCACCCGCAGCCGTCGCCGCCCCCCCGGAATCCGCACCACTCGGCCCCGCATCCGTGGCAGCGGCCGTAGGCTTCTTATCTCCCGCTTTCAGCCAGTCGAACCCCCCGCGCGCCCAGTGGAGGTATCCGAATCCCATCGCCAACCCCAGCGCGGCCACCATCAGAATCACCTTGCCCCTGCTCCGCCGCGGTTCTTCGACGTCATCGAGAAGATAGTCCACATTAGAAGACGGCCGCAGCGCGTCGTGCCCGCCCTCCGCCTGCCGATCACCCCGCCATCCGCCTCGCCGCAAGGCCGTCTCAGGTGCCGGCAAGTTCAAGCCCAGAAGCGACGGCCCCCCGCTAATTACCGGCCAACTCGGCCCACTATCGGACCGATCATGAGACGTAGAACCAGCAGACGAAGACCCAGCAGACGAAGAACCAGCAGACGAAGAACCAGCAGACGTAGACCCGGCAGACGTAGAACCAGCAGACGAAGACCCTGCAGATGAAGAACCAGCAGACGAAGACCCTGCAGATGAAGAACCAGTAGCCGGAAGCCGTTCCGCACCACTACGGCCCGCTCCCGTCGCCCCAGCCCGAGCCGCCTGCCCGCCGACCTGACCCTTCGCCACCAGAGCCGTTCCGCACATCCCGCAAAAGCGGTTGCCCTCATCATTCTCATTGCCGCATCGTCCGCAGCGCACACGACCTCCTCAACGTCCTTGGTCCCTCTTAGCTTAACTCCATTGCCACATATCCAGGAAGTACGATGCAGTTTCCAGCACCCTCGTGTGGAGCGGACTCTCCCTTCGGCAAGCTCAGGGCAAGCTCAGGGCAGGCTCTGTCCGCTGATTTTGACTATGGTGTTTGATCTTTGCTGGAATTTTGTGCCCTCGCTAATTCAGAGGCGCACTAGACGGGTCCGTCAAGGCAATCAATCTGCCCACCGGATATTCTTCCTGCGTAAGCGGAATCTCAGGCTCGGAGTTCAGAATAGTCAGCACCTCGCCGCTGTGCTCTCCGCGCAACAGCAGGCGGTCCGCCTCCACTCCCACCACCCGATATTTCTCGTCGAAGACTGACATCGCGATTTTTTCCACCTAACCTATTAGACGCTACTTTCGCGACCTCGGATAGCAAAGAAACTCACCCCACCCACGCGAAAGTTCCAAATCCGAACCCCGCTGGTACTGTAGGGACGGGTCTGTGACCGTCCGCCGGACGAAGCCCGGCGCAGTTGCTGTTGCTGTTGTTTTTGATGTTGCTGTTGGCTGTTACTTCAAGTCGTGCCGCAAAACTCCTACACCTGGGCTAACAAACTGAGGGAGGGACTTGCCCTTAGTTGCCGACCTGGCATATGCCGGTATAGTTGACGTTGCACACGTAGTTGCTTCCAGCCGGACTGCACTGGTCGAAAATCTTGTTCCGTGAACTGAGAGTACCCGGGCAGGCATTCTGCAGGTTATTTTGCGCCTGCGAATCCGCCGCCGAGTCTGCGGTTGACTGGTCAGCATCAATGCCCATTCCCGCCCCATTTACCATGACGGTGCGGACGGCAAAGGCAGCAACAGTTAAAGACAAGATAAGCATCAGGGTCCAGAAAAAACGCTTCATTGAAGTCTTGCTCCTTACTGGATTTAACTACAAACTAAGGATTCAAGCATCGGCGATGGTGCAACTTTCAAAACCGACGACGAGATTATGTGACAACACACCGAAATCAGACAACGGTACGCCAGTAATTGCCATTCGTCTGAAATTAGTTGCGCAAATGCGCGATGTGGAAGAGCGCCGCCTTCAGCCCCGCGTGCCCACTTGACTCGCAATGCTAAAATAAAGCTTAGGGATATATCCCGAAAATCCCTCCATATCAGTGGAGCCCCAAGCTCCGCCTTTTCGTCTCTCAGGAGTTCCGATGTCCGGTCACCGCAAGGATCGCCGCAAGAAGTCTCGTACCCCCCGTCGCAAACCCAGCCAGCCCCGCAGCAGCATCCTTCACAATCCCAAACGCACCGGAGAGCATTCCGAAATAGCTTTCCTCTACCGCTCAGACCAGCGCCGCTTCGCCATCTCCAAGCCCTTCGGAGACAGCGAGAAATACGACTTCATCCTCGACAACCGCCCCCGGCCAAGAGTCAAACTCTTCCGCATCCAGGTCAAATGCACCGAGTGCCTACGCGCCGGAGCCTACGAAACCCGCGCCACCTACACCGTCGGCCGCAACGGCCGCGCAGTCTACACCAAACGCGACATCGACTTCATTGCCGCCCACGTAGTCCCGCTGGATATCTGGTACATAATCCCCGTAGAAGTCTGCACCCCGCAGCCCATGCTCCGCTTCTACCCCCACCGCAAAGCCAAAAAGATGCGCCTGGAAAAATACCGCGAAGCCTGGCACCTGCTGGATCCCCCACTTCCGAACCCCCCAACCATAACCATCCAAGCCTGCATAGACGAAAATTACCCCGAAGGCTACGTGCCGGAACAAGAAATAGAAACACCAGAAGAGTAGAGACGGCCTCAGATGAGCCTGGAAGGTGGGGGGAAAGGCGCCCCCGGCTGTCCACCGGGCGAAGCCCGACGCTCGTTTGTGTGTGGGAAATGTCCTGTGTAGGGCGGACACCCTCGTCCGCTCTTTTTAATTTTGCCATACGGCCGCAAACAATACAGTTTACTTCTTCGCAGGCTTTGCCAAGGTGCTCTCAGCCTGGTACGTGTTCACAGCTGTCACAGTGTACGAAGCCGACCCAGAGGGAGGTTTTTGATCCACAAATGGGGGTCCCTTGACGGTGCCAACGTAGGCAAACTGCGAGTCTCCCACTTTTCGATAAACTTTGTATCCGACGATGTTGTCAAGAGGAATCGGATCCCACGTCACGACCGCGCTCTTTCCCTCGGTCTTAACTGACACCCCTTTGGGCGGAAAAGGCGGAATCTTACGAGCTTCACTTACGCTCTGGTCAGGCTTTCCGTTAGCTTGGGTTGTTCCGCCCGTGGAACAACCCAACATAAGAACACACGCCATTAGGAACGTTCTTGATCTCATAAGCTACCGCACCGTTATTTTACTACAACGCTGGCGGCCGAAGAAAAATCTGTTTCGTAAAGGTTCTTTGGAAACAACCCGAATGAACTGCGGCTCTGTGGCGCAGCCTGTCCCAAGTTCTCATAACGAGCTGACTTCGTAGGCGCGGCGTCCCGAATTCCTGCAACCTGATCCGAGTTGATAATTTGTCGGATAGAGACTCCTGTTGCATCCCTCGCCGAAAAGCCTCCTGCATTCTTAATCGCACCCGAGAAACTTTCAGCGCTCTTGACCGGAACAGGGAGCTTCTCAGTGCCGTTCTGGACAGCAAAGGAATGCGGGGCAAAAACAGCCGTCACAAAATACTGATACGACGCTCCCCTGACACTCTCGCAGCATCGGCTTGCTTTCCAGCAGCCATGGCCAGCTTTTCTGTATTCGTAGCTTGTTTCCCCGCAGCTTCGGCCAAAGCGTGGGTATCAGTGCCACCGCTTTTCATTTCAACCAAGGTGTTCGCCGCAGTTTGTGCATTCCGACCCGCAATAGCAACTTGGCCCGTGTTGAGGGCAATCGACTGCTGGTTTTGTTCGAGAGAACGCTCCATGATTCCGGCCTGTCTCCAATAAATAAAGGCTTGGATAAAGGCAGCAATAACAATACCGATGGTGAGACATACAGTCGTGATCTCCGCCCAATTTACGTGCGGGCGGTCAGGCTTAGGGTGCCAGAATATGCGTTTTCTCCAGAGGGCCCGCCAGATTCGTATTGGGATAGGTGGTTTTTTGCGTGCGCCGGGATACTGCTCACCATTATTGGGGCCTGTATTATTCGCCTGTCGTTCGATGCCATTAGAGACATCGCTTGGCTGGGCGTTTGCATTACTCTGGTCGGAATCATCATGGTGACCGGAGGCATCATCCTGGTTGGACATTGGTTCTCCTAAATGCGTCAAGTATCTTGTTACGGGTGCTAGACTCGACACATGAAGCAGCGTGAATACACAGAGGGCCCGGAAGCACTAGAGAACTTTGAACGGGGGATGAAAGCAGTGTTCCAAGTTCCCAAGGCCGCCATTGTAGCGCCGAAAAAGAAAAACGCGAAGCAGCCCAGAGCGGCTACTTCGCGCAAATCCAAACGCTCCGACAAGGACTAGAAGGGGACTGGCGTTTCCCCCGTCCCTGTCGATACGTGGCGCGGCGATTCGTTCTTGCCTGTCAGTTCGGCATAGGTCAAGCGGCGGAAGGGGCCGACTTGAGACATGGCTTTTGCAAAGCGATCTGCGGGGCTGATCTTTTTGCCATCCGCATCCTTGCGAGTGTTGTACCGGAAGGCTTGCTCATCGACGTAACGGAACAAATGAAAAGGTTCAACCGCAACGTAGGTTCCCGTCAAGCCTCTCTTGAGAAGGCTCCAGAAGTTTTCGATTCCGTTTGTGTGGACGCGGCCACGGACGTATTCCTGAGAGTGATTCACCATGTCATGCACAAACCGCTGGTTGAGTTTGTCGTAGGCTACCAAGTTATCCGTGTAGACCCGAGAGCCGTACTTCACATTCTTAAGAATCTGAGTCTGGAGCGTCTCCCTCTTAATGTCGGGAACAATCGTGGCGCGAACTTGGCGCAGTTCACGATCCAGAATCCCATGGACAATCGTCTTGCCGTAGTTACCGCGTGTTTGCTCGTAGCGGAGTCTGCGATCCTTGTGCATGTTTCGGATGCGACCGCCAACCCAAGTCTCATCGGCTTCGACTTCATGTTCTATGTTCTGCGATCCGCCGCCAAACTTTGTGTCGTGGTGCTTGGTATGCAAAGCGTAACGGAGACGCTGGAGCATGAACCATGCCGACTTCTGCGTAATCCCCAAATCGCTGGCAACCTCATAGCTACTGATGCCGTTCTTGCAGTTAACCAGCATCCAAAATGCCGTCATCCATTTGTCGAGTCCAAGAGCCGAATCTTCCATGACCGTGCCAACCTTGACCGTAAACTGCTTCTTGCACGGATTGCAGTACCAGATGCGCCGCGTTTTGATAAACGAGTGCCTGTCGGAGTTGCAGCGAGGGCAATGCACTTTGCCATCCGGCCAGCGCAATTTGACCGCGAAATCGAACGCTCGATCAGGGTCGGAAAAGTAAACGATGGCTTCTTGGAGGGTCTTAGGCGCTTTCATGTAAGTAACTGTAGCAAATAAGCGTTTGTGTGTCAAGGATATTAGTGCCCTACCCCCGCCCAATCCCCCTATCGACCGCTAAACCCCATTTTTCCCCCGTTCGTTGAGATAAAGGTGCGCATCTCCTTACCCTCCAATAACATGACTATCAGAACAACACCCAGGGAAAAGTGTACGAACCAGATTGTACTAACCAGGTTCAATTCCCCGGGAGAGCCACAGGCAATGGGTTTTGTGGGTTAGGATCTTCAGATAAACCAAGGCAAATTAGCGCCGAAGTTTTCCCAAGACCAAACACCCAAGACCTAAGACCTGACAACAGAGCCAGAAGCTAGGAGCCTCTAACGCATGCGCAAGCCGATCAAGTACGTAGAAAAAGCAGCCGTTACCGCCGCCAAAGGTGCGTGGGTTGTGTTCGAGCGTTTGAATCGCATCAAGCCCGGCGCGTCGCCCACCCCGAAATGGTCCGACAAACCTCTGCTCAAGTCCTACGAGAAGTCGAAGCCGCCGCTGGGCTGGCCCCGCTCCACCGATTCGCTCTGCCCGAAGTGTGTGCCAGAAATCCGCCAGCAGATTCTCGACGGCAAACTCCCGCACGAAGTTCTGATGAACGAAAAAGTAGGAGAGATCAAGGCCACCATCATCGAAAGAGATGGAAAGATTTTGATGGTAAAGGACTGTCCGAAGCACGGCCACTTCGAAGACGTGATGTCGATCGACACCGATTTCTCCAAGCACCTCGAAGACGTCTTCCCCGGCCGCGACATCGCCGCGCACAACGACGAGAAGCTCCACCATCACGGCTCTTCGACGGTAAAGTACGGCCGCGGCTCAGTGCTGACCATCGATCTCACAAACCGCTGCAACATGATGTGCGATCCCTGCTTCATGGACGCGAACCAGGTCGGCTTCGTCCACGAACTGCAGTGGGAAGAAATCAAGCAGATGCTGGACAACGCCATCACCATCAAGCCGCGCCGGCAGATGAGCGTCCAGTTCTCCGGCGGCGAGCCCACGTTGAGCCCATACTTCTTAGACGCAGTCCGCTACGCCAGAAAAGTCGGATACAACTCCGTGCAGGCCGCCACCAACGGAATCGAATTCGCAAAAAGTTTTGAGTTCTGCCAGCAGGCAGTAGAGGCCGGCATGCGCTATGCCTATCTCCAATTCGACGGCATCGGCAACGCCGCCAATGCCCACCGTATGGTAGGCAACCTCTTCGACGTAAAACTAAAAGCCATCGAAAACCTCCACAAAGCCGGAGTAGAAATCGTCCCAGTAGTAACGATCGTAAACGGCATCAACAACGAACAAGTAGGAAGAATCATCAAGTTCGCCCTGGA
>Ga0185299_10007383_pt1 | contig 11288 bp, 13 predicted proteins | sample PaiPotPPA55metaG_FD_128002 | JGI IMG/M metagenome (GOLD analysis project Ga0185299, IMG submission 128002) | Iron sulfur acid spring bacterial and archeal communities from Banff, Canada, to study Microbial Dark Matter (Phase II) - Paint Pots PPA... ...
GGAAATTGACCTTTCGACCGTTAACGAGTCCCTGTGACAAATGCCGCAGGCTTCAACCCGGATCAGTTAAGCGACGCTACTTTTGCGGAATAGATCAGGTTCTTGCCGGGTAAGCATGCGATATTCGGCCAAGAGCCGTCCAGTCATCTCTACCAGAGCAGTGCCGCGACCCCTCCATGCAGCACTGGACGCAAGTTATGAAATCGGTGCGCCGACAGGATTCACATCTGCCGCAGGGTCCAGGTGCTGCTTTTAGTCAGCCGCTTGTGCTGCCCACGGCCCGATTCCGCTGAAGCGTGCGGGAATAATTCGCGTGACGTAACCCTGGATGTTGCGCATGGCGGCCGACGGAAAGTCGGCGCTCGGTCCCAGGTAAATTGGTGCCAGGCGTTGTAAAAGGTCCACAGCGCCACCTTCGGTCACACGCGCGTTACCGTAAGCGACCACGTATTCTCGCAACCCCTGTGCGTTAGTCTTGTCACCGAGCACGGACAACGCCACTCGCGGATCGCGTCGTATGTTTTTTATCTTCTGGTGCACCGCCAGGTGGCCGATTACGAACTCTTCGTTCTCGACTCCGACCCACACTACGGTGACCTGCGGCCCGCCTTTCGAGTCGAGCGTGGTCAAATGAGCGAGAGGCGCGTTTGCGATCAGTTCGCGGATCGATTGCGGAATCTTCATGTACTTTTCCTTTCGTGACATTTCTTTGGAGTAAGGGTTCGCTAGAGGGACCTTACTGTGTTCGAACAGAACGAAATCGAGAACGGTCGCGCGGAGATCCCCGTGCAGATCCTTGGAGTAAAGGCGCAACGATGAGGCAAGCCCCACGTCAGGTCAGCTCATCCAGCAGCAGCTTCGCTTCTCTGAGATCGCCGGTGTTAAAGCCTTCGGTGAACCAGCTGTAAATGTCTGTGAGGATCGTGCGCGCCTCGTCGTGGCGATTGGAGTCGCATAACAGCCTTGCGAGGGCAATGGTCGCGCGCAGCTCATCTGATTTTGCGTTCATAGCGCGCGCGCAATTGACGGCGGACCGAAAGTCCTCCTCGGCCACTTCTAAACGAGCATTGCCTCTGGGGCCGCCGCGTAGCCGCACCTTGCCGCGCAGGCGCAACAGTTCTGGTCGGAAGAGCAATTCTTCATCAGTGAATTCTAGCGCTTGTTCTACCGAGGTCGTCGCTTTGGCGAGGTCGCCCCTAAGAAGGTGCACTTCCGTTAGCCAGCCCAAGAACATACCACGCATCAAGAAAAATTTGACCGTAGTCAACTCAGATAGGGCGCCCCGGATCCGCTCCGCCGCTTCACAAGGCTCCTCCATGTGGGCGCGGCTATAAGCAAATTTGATCTCGGCTGCCGCCGAGATCAAAGGATATCGGAGAGTGCTTGATAATCTTAAGGTTTGCTCACTGGCTTGGAACATGCGCAGCCAATCGGCTGTAAGTTGATAGACTAAGCCTGCTCCATAATAGGCGATGCAATTGGGTCGTTGATAAGCCGCGCAAGTGCAAGCATCTCGCCCATCTGAAGCACGGCACGGCCGGGATAGCCGAGATGCCATTCAGTTGGGCCGCTCACGAACAACCGGGTTATCGCTGGGGTGTGCGGAAGGCGGCGCAAGTCTAGGCTGCTATCGTGCCGTCCTGCTTGGGCCAGATGCTCTCGATCTTTGATCAGATCGCCGAGAAAATGACACACAGTTCCCTGCGCCGTGTGCGCCAGGAACAGGGACCGGGGGCTGGCGATGCGGTTCGCGACTTCGAAAATCTGACGGTTTATCGCTCCTGCGGCTAGTAACTTTCCTTGCGATACGGCGGCAATGGTCTCGCCGAACAGCATGGGGGCAGAGTCACTACTCGCCTCACGTTCCGCAAGCGATCTCGCACGCCCGTACACCTCAGCTGTTTCAACTGCGGAGGACCCATGCGTTGCCACCAGGATGTTGCCCAAGACCAGCAGTAATGACATTTCGCGATGGAGGCGCTCTGGCGATTCCGGAATAGTACCTAAGACTGCGATGGCATCACGATAGTGCTGTTCGGACTCGTGATAAGCCCGGCGAGCCGCCGCACGCTCGCCGGCCAACTCAAGAGCCAACTCAAGAAATGTGACGGCTTGGGATTTGTTGCCCCCGAGACGATAGTGATAGGCCAGTTCTACCGCGACGTCGCCGACATTTTCGCCGTAAGCTTGCTCTCCGCGCTCCCGATCCGGCGATGCAGTTGGATCCGGTGGGCAGGCGACACGCGGTCGTACAACACATTACGATAGAGGCCGTGCAGGAATCGGAATATTTCCGTGACCGTGCCGTCGGGCAATTCAGCGGAACCGCTCGCTTGGATGAATTGAGGCTGGCGCGCAAGCCTGGCACAGGCCGCTTCAATCTCATTAGGGGGACGCTCTAACGCGGCGGCAACGGCCGCCGAGGGAAACTCGGCGCCGGTCACACTCGCCGCTTCCAGCACAGCTTCCTCGTCTGGGTTGAGCCGCTCCAGATTGCGCTCGATCATCTGAACAATGCTCGGCGGCGTGTCGATGCGATCCATAGCCGATGCCCCTAGTGAGAGAGCTTCCAAAATGTCGGTGAACGTATCGCTGGCGCGTCGCTCGACGAGGTAATCGACTACATTGACCAGGAAGAGCGGATTGCCGTCCGTGCTCTTATAAATTTTGCAAGCTAAATTGCGCAGACGTTCTGGAGCAGCGACCCGATGCTGACTGTGGGATGGGATGGAATCTAAAGAGGAACCGAACCGCAGCTTCAGGTACCCCATTACCGCCCCTTCGCTCAGCAGCGTCAGCGGCAACTCTGTGCAGTGGCCATGTATCTGACGCTCGTGCTTGAGGGTTTTCAGCGGATGCTCGCGCACGATTACTTCCACTGGCCGGTAGGTGCCAAGCACCAGTAGTCGCGCTGGTTCTCTACGACGGGCCAAAAAGCCCAGCCACTCGAGCGTCGAGTAGTCGCTCCAATGCAGGTCTTCGAGCCACAACACGAGCGGCGTCTCGGCGGTGATCACTTCGATTGCCTCGGCCAGCTCGCGCAGCATCCGCGCATGCGTGGCACCCGCAGCTTTGTCCTGCAGCTCCTTCCGCTCGGCAGCCTCCAGAAGTGCCGGCATTTGTGCCAACCACGCTGGTGCGTATCTATCCAGGAATTCCACCAGCCGCTTGCCGCCGGGTGCGCGGCATAGTCGTCCTAACGCGTCCAGGACCGGGAGATAGGCTTCCCCGGTCCCGTAATGCTCGATACACTGCCCGCGCCCGACCCACAGGCTCTCACGGACAACTTGCACTTGCTGCAGGAACTCCTCGACTTGGGTCGTTTTGTCGATGCCCGGCTCGCCGGTCACAAACACGACTTGGCGCTCGCCCTTCAGGGCCCGCTCCAGCCATTGATGTAGCTGCGCCAACTCTGTCTCGCGCCCAACGATAGGTTGGCTATCGGATCGTAGTTTAGGGCCTGGTGCTACGTCGCGAGCTGGAACGGAAGCCAGCGTCTCAACTGGTCGCGCGGACACCGGAGCGATAAATCGGTAGCCCAGCCGATGCACGGTCTCGATGTACCGCGGCGCCCTCGGGTCATTTCCCAATGCCTTGCGGAGCTCACTCATACACACGGTAAGCGTGGCATCGGTTACGCTGACACCGGGCCAGACCGCGCGTCAGAGGTCGTTCTTGGTCACCAACTGGCCGTAATGCTCTACCAGATAGCGAAGTACATTGAAGGCTTTCGGGGTCAGGACAATCGCCTCTCGCCCCCGCCGCAAGGACGCGTTGGCGACGTCCAGCTGAAAGGAACCGAAGATAAACACTGCATCCCCCTTCACCATATTTCAGGGCTAGGAGAAATCTTGCAGAAATCTTGGAACTTCCTTGCGACTCCGCCTCCTCACATTGCTACAGGTGAGCAGTCGTAAGCAACCGGATAAGGAAACAACTGCGGACGCACCCGACAAGAAATGGACGAGCCCCCAACTGACGAATCGCCGCTGTCGCCTCATCGAGCATTTGTCGTGCAACCTCGTTAGCAAGCGGACGGGGAGCAGGGGGACGGAGCAGAATTGAACACGTGACGTCGGGCCAGGCCACCCACTTTCAGTCGCTTGACGAACTGCTGGCCTTCATAGGACGAGTTTTGGCGGCCTCAGCTTCGCGGCCTCGGGATGATTGAAAGGTTGCTCTACCTAGAATCGGCAAAACGCAGGCAACCAGACATGTCCTGATGCAACAGCTACGCGCAGAACGTATCCACCACATTTCACCGCACGATCCAGGCATTGAGATCGTAATGCATAAGGGAAGCAAGTTACCGGATTCGTCGCGGTAGTACGCCTCCTCGTCTGTTTATCGGCGATGAAACCACCGAGCTCACAACTCAGGAGACAACAATGAGGCGAGATAGTATCGCTGCTACCATCTTGGCACTCACCCTGTGTTCGCTTACCGCGTGCTCGGCTCAGCGCGGACGCCAGGGATTATACATAGCGCCCCATACTGTAACGCTTCCACTCGGCCAGGATGTTGCCTTCACGGCTACGGTTTATCACCATGGGCACACGGTATCCGCGTCACCGAGTACAGTCACTTGGGAAGCTCACAACGTCGCTGAAAACAGACCAGCACGTATATCACGCCAAGGCACGTTCACTGCGCGTTTGCCCGGGCTATATCGGATTACAGCAAAAACTGCGCATTATACCGGCCATGCGCTAGTTCGAGTCCCTGACCGGATTGTCTGGAATCCGAACGAGCTACCTTCAAACGTAACAAACGTCACTGCCATAGGCCCGAGCGATACCCCGCCTCGTCTCCCGCAGCCGCCACTTACAGGGCTGGCAAGATGATAACTTTCAGCATGCGTTTTACGTTGAAAATCAGATTGGCAGAGACGCGAGGTATAGGCAGACTCTTGCGCACCAAATCGCTCCCGGTCGTAGTCCTCGGTTTAATTTCGTCCTGCGTCAGAAGGTCGCACCCCTAAACCCTGTTGCTCCGGTTTCGAACCTCGGCGGATCGTTGCCTATGACCCTCAATATGCCTCTGGGTGTCGGGAATGGAATTACCTGCTTTCGATTCCGATTCTGAGCCTACCCGGAAGGGGTCGGGACGTGAGGCTCGCGCTTTCGTACAATTCTAAGGTATGGACGAAGATCGACGATCACACGATCGTCTTCGATCACAATCATGGTTGGCCTGCACCCGGCTGGTCGCTGGGGTTCGGCAAAGTGGAACGGATGGGCTCATACGGCGTCGCGCTTGAGGACCCTGATGGCACCATTCACTCATTTGCTGGCACAGTAAATTCCTATGCTAGCGGCTTCACTAATTTCATTACTTATACGACGGATGGGACGTTCATTGATTATTTCTTCCAGCTTCTCGGGGGAGCGTTTAGCACCGGGTACGCGAAATGGCCTAATGGCACAGTCATTGACTATGGCGCGGCCAGCGCCGACGGAAACGAGATGTATCCCACGCGTATAATGGACGCGAATGGCAACTATATTACGATCACGTATCGCAATAACTCCGGTCCCCAAATCGATACTATCGTTGATACTCTCGGTAGAGCAATTGAGTTCTTTTACGATTCAGGCGGTTTCCTGACAGCAATCGTCGCTCCTGGACTGCAAGGCAATGACAGAGTAGTGGTACGCCTTCAGTATAAATGGTTACAGTTGAACGCCGCGTTCAGTTCCCAACTACAGCCGCTTAGCCCAGATGGCGCCTGGGTCATCGCCGGGATTTTTCTTCCAGGAACCGCGACAGGTTATTGGTTCGGCGATGCCAATTCATACTCCCCGTACGGCATGATTGCTAAGGTGAGCCGCAGACGAGGCATGACCTTCAGCGCTTCCTCGCTAACCGATCAAGGCAGTCTCACAGCGGGGTCTGTCGATCAGATTTACAACTATCCAACGGGTCCTGACGCCACGCTGACCGATGCTCCCACATACACCCAACTTGGCGACACTTGGGCGCGAATCGATGTCGCACCTGCCGTGACAAGCTTTTCAGCGGCGATGGACGCCAACCCAAGGCGACTCGACGTGTTTTACCCAGACAACAGCCATGTCACCCAGTTATCGTACAACGATCAGGGAAACTTCGACGACGCTCTGGTCTTTAAACAGATTACATCAGATGCGTCTGGGAAAACCGTCAGAACTGTCACAACTACCTGGGAAAAGGGGGACGAGCAATCGCCTAGAGTTAAGCAGATTCAGGTTACGGATGAGCTGGGCCAGACCACGAGCACCACTTACAGCTATCTTCCCCTACTAACCAACTGACGGATACCCGTCAACTGGATTACGATGGCCAGACCGTCCTACGCACAACCAATACGGATTATGTCACTGGTCCGGCTTATTTCGGGAGGCATATTTTCAATCTCCCGAAATCGATCTCCGTGCTCGGACCTGATGGCATACTTGCGTCACTGACCGAGTATGGATACGACGCCGCGACCCTGGTGAATACGCCAGGCGTTGTTGGGCATTCGGATATCTCGAACCCATATGCTCCCAAATATTGGGTCCCGCCAGACGACTATATCGAATGTGATACCGGAAACAATTTTGCTAGGACGTCAGAAGCAAGCAGCAGCCCGCGAGCTGAAGGGTGTCATAGAGTACACCAGCCCGGATACTGGCAAACCGATTATGACCAGAATAGCAACCATAGGCGCAATGTCACGCAAATAACGCGGTACGCAGATGCCGTCCAGCCAGCGGGCGCAGTAGTTGAAAGTTGTACGTATGATATCAGTGGAAACGTGGTCGTCCGCAATGGGGCCTGCTGCGAACAAACGACCGCTACGTATACAATAGCAACTCAGTTTGCTTATCCCGAATTCATTAACCGCGGAGCGCCGCCGCCATCCTCCACAGAGATAACGACGGCCGCCACTTACGATTTCAACACTGGACTGCAAACCTCGAGTACCGATGCGAACGGCCGACAAACGACCTTCGTCTACGACCCTTTAAGCCTCCGTCTGCGGCAGACGACTCTGCCCACATCTGCGACGGTGACCGATGATTACGATGATGTCGCCATTCGGGCATCAGCCGTTCGATCCGCTGCCTATAACCAAGGCCATTGAAATATGTGACGGATTTGTCTGTCACAACTCGGTTGGCATCCAATACGGTATTAGTTGAGGTCATGATTCGGAAGATCGACTGGCCTCTGATATGCTTTCGTTCCTAGGCCACCCCCGTCTAGCAATGGGTTACAAATACGACAGCGTGAATCGCCTAATCGAGAAAACGTACCCTACAGAACGCGGCGAGGGCAACCCGCCCATAGCAGATATCCGCTACAGCTATGGTATACGTGGTCTACTCTCGGATCTTACAATCGATGGCTCGGAGTACGTATCTGGTATGAGGTATAACGCCGCGGAACAGGCGACTTCGTTGATAATAGGTCCAACTGGACCCGCGCAAACTAGCGAAACATCCAGGTTTGATCCGAACACTGGGCTAGTCCGCCAGCAGAAAGCACGGGCTGGCCAATCTGCACTGCTTCAACTTACGTACAATTACTATCCGGGCGGCCAATTGTCTGAACTCGTTGATGAATTGAAACAATCAGGACACCGGAGCTACAAATATGATTCGCTCGGCCGATAGCGCTCAATCACAGGCGGAGGAACATCTAGCAAACCGTCGTGATCGGAGACGTACACATTCGATGCGTATGACAATCGCACCGGCATTGTCACGTCAGGGTCCGCTTCCGTTCCCGTAGACGGACTGCCCGATCTGAGTTACGACGAGAAGACCAACCATGTAATAAATCCAAGGTTTGGGTATGACGCCGAAAGCAATCAGACGTCTGTCACACGCGCGAATGGCTCGGTGCTGAAATACGTTTACGACGAAGCCGGACACCTCGCAAGGGTAACGGACAACAATGGAAAAGTGTTGGAAGAATATCTTTACGGTGCAGATGGGCGCCGGCTAGTTGCGGAAGGATTGGTATCAACGATATTCGTCCCGAAGCTGCTCAGAATGTTACAACTGAGATTCAACGGGCGGGCGGTGCTGCCAGAACGTTCGTCGCCGACGTTTCCAGCAGTGCGGCGGTCAGGCAGATGTTCAGCGATTTTCTCGCTGCCTATGGCACGATTGACGTGCTGGTCAACAATGCCGGAATAGCGCGAACGCGCCAGTCTGATGAGCAGGTGCTGCTCGCGACCACCGATCTCACGGACGATGACTGGCATAAGATGCTGGCAACGCATCTCGATGCGACCTTCTACTGCACCCGCGAAGCGCTCAAGACGATGGTGCCGAGGAACTCCGGGCGCATTATCAACATCGGCTCGATTGCCGGCACCGCGGGATTACCCTTCGCCTCACATTATTGTGCGGCCAAGGGCGGGATAATTTCATTCACCAAGTCGGTGGCGCTCGAAGTTGCCAAGCATGGAATTCTAGTCAACGCGATCGCGCCCGGATTCATCGAGACCCCGATGGCTGCGTTACTGACACCGGAAGCGCGGGAGTGGGTAATCCGGAGCACCCCAGCCGCGCGCTTGGGCCAGCCGCGCGCTTGGGCCAGCCGCGCGATATCGCGGCCGCCGCGCTTTATCTTGCCGCAGAGGACTCATCGTTTATGGTCGGGCAGGTGGTAAGTCCCAATGGCGGCTGGACCACCGCGTGAAAAGGCGAGGAGAATCGAATGAGGAAGCTACTAATCATCGCGACACTGTTGGTCTTCGGTGCGACAATCCATGCGCTGACGTTGCGCGTCGAGGCGAAGACCAGCGACAAGGCTGAAATCGCCGCGCTTGAACACCGTCTGATGAGTTCGATCAGAACCAAGGACCTCGACGGCGTCATGTCGGTTTACGTGCCCGACGACAGCCTGTTCGTTTTCGACGTGATACCGCCGCGCCAGTACGTCGGTGTCAGCGCTTATCGTGAGGACTGGAAGGGCGTACTCGCAAGCTTCAATGGGCCGATCACCGCCGAGATCAGCGACTTGAGAATTACCTCGAGCGATAATCTTGGGTTCGGCCATAGTATCCAGCATATCACCGGCACCGATCGCAGAGGGAAGAGCGTTGATTGGATTCTCCGCGTCACCGATTGCTACAAAAAGATCAAAGGTAAATGGCTAATTGTTCATGAGCACTACTCAGTCCCGGTGGATTTGGAGACCGCCAAGGCCGACCTCACGTCAAAACCTTGAACGGAGGTTGAGCGCGCCCCGGGGTCAGGAGCGGCTTCTACAACAGGAGGTATCTCTATGGCGGTTTATTTACATCTGTCAAAGCTGACACGAGAGGGAGCAGCAAAGATTAGGGACTTGGGAAGTTCATACAGCACATGGAAAAGCTTCGTCGAGTCCCAAGGCGCCAAGATCGTGTGCGCAGCAGCATGCTTCGGCGAATATGATTTCGCCGTTGTGGCGGATTACCCGAATGAAGTAGCGGCGCTGAAAAGTGCCGGCTGCGCCACAGCTCTCGGAATGGTCACGATGCAGACCCTTCCATGCTGCGCGATCGAAGACTTCGTCAAAGTAATGAGTGAGTTGCCGAGATAACCAATTAACGGATGAAGCCACCCTGACCCCGGGTGCGACGCTTGGTAAATTCGGATTTGTCGCGACCCTTACGCGTAACGCCGAGGATATCCGCCAGGGTCAGCGCGTTCCAGGGTGCGTGGCCTTGCGCGGTCGTTATCGAAATAGATGTGAACGTCGCGTCAGACATCCAGCCATTGGCGAATTCCTTTCACCCATAGTTCGAGCAAATCACGCTCGTAATTCGACGCATACTCGCAGCATGGCCGTGCAGGCGGATGAACACCAGGTCGGTTGTAATTGCTCGCCACATCGGCCACGTAGCCGCATTGATTGGCACAGAGCGATCCGCTCGCGCGCCATCAGCGCGGCGACTTCGTCATCAAACCACGATTCGTCACGGAACTCGATAACGTGACGCACCTCGGGCCACATGGCGAGCATCGTGATGAACACGGCGAGCTTGCGCATATTTTTGTGCAGACTCGCCGGAAGTTGCCACAGCATCGCGGCGAGTCTCTCACCCAGCGGGGCCGTACTATCGCGTTGGAGCTTGAGTGATTCGCCAGACGGCTCGAGTCGCTTGATGTGAGTGATATAGCGATGACCTTTGACGGCGAAATGGAAATCGGCAGGAGTCCGCTCGTACCACGACTTGGCGACGTTCTTCCGCAGTAGATGGTAGAAGGTCCCGTCCCCTTCCAGCGCATTGAAGCGCTCGGAGTAATATTCGAGCCACCACTTGCGCGGCACGCCGGTGTAGAAGTCGTCCTTCCAGCCTGCATAATTCCATCCACTGGTTCCAATGAATATGTGAGCCGCCATTGCGAGTGCCTGAAGAGATGACAGGTGGAGCCGGTGATTTGGGCTAATTGGGAAAACGCGAGAGCAGTGGAATGATTTCCTCTTGAGCGGGAGCGCCACTGATTTCAGCGCGGCCGTTTGCGATTGCCATGTCCAGTTCGCTGCGTACGCCGAAGCGGAGCGGGAGATAAATTCCCGGTTCAACCGAAAAGCAGGTGCGCTCGATCAGCGCCCGATGATCCCGGGTTTCGAGCGAATCCAGATTTGCACCAGTGCCATGAACCTCGCGGCCGATCGAATGGCCTGTGCGATGCACGAATTGCTCGCCGTACCCTTCATGCTCGATGATGCGCCGCGATGCCTGATCGGCTTCGGCACCGGTCACAATCAAGCCCTGCCCGATTCGGGTTTGCACCAACTCCACCGCCGCTTCCCGCGCGTGTGCGACGATTCCAAAGATGCGGGCGTACTCGTCCGGGACTTCATCGCCCACGAATCCCATCCAAGTGAGGTCGCCATAGATGCTGTCGGATGGGGCCTCCTTCGCGAATAGATCAAGCAGGACCAAATCACCCGCCTGAATAGGCGTATCGTTTTCCTCGCCGGTACTGAAATGCGGGTTCGCGGCATTAGCATTCACGGCAACTATCGGCGCTTCATCCGTCCGCATCCGGCGCGCTTCAATTCGTTGGAGCACGAAGCGCTGAATCTGGTACTCAGTGCATGGTAAATGAAGACGCACGCGGTGCGCGATTTCGGCGAAGCTTTCGTGGACGATCTCGCGAAGCGCCACTGCGGCCCGCCGATGTCCTTCGAGTTGTGCGGCCGTGAGAGTAGCCTCAAAGGTCTGGATCAGATCGGCGGCGGTGACAATTTCAACGCCCAGCGAACGAACCAGCTCAATCGTCCCGCCATCAACGCGCGAAACATAGGGGATGGCGCAC
>Ga0185299_10007384_pt1 | contig 11288 bp, 7 predicted proteins | sample PaiPotPPA55metaG_FD_128002 | JGI IMG/M metagenome (GOLD analysis project Ga0185299, IMG submission 128002) | Iron sulfur acid spring bacterial and archeal communities from Banff, Canada, to study Microbial Dark Matter (Phase II) - Paint Pots PPA... ...
CTTGCCCGCAGACGGCAGATCGGCGGCTTGTCGGTGGTATCGGCTATGGATTCGGCGCGATCTCGCCCCGCATAACGGGCACTCGGCCATACCAGCTTCCGATCGAACGGCTAAAATAATCGAGTCAATGAATCACTTACGTTCTCGATAACCAACCCACTCGGTATAAGCGACGAAATTCGAATACCGGCTCGCATGGCGCTGATTCCCTCGTTGGAGAATCGTAAGCTCGGCAGAAAACTTCATCGGATGTGAGTCAGAGCCAAATTTGAGCGCCGATTGACACCCTGAACGGACATCGTTGCGATTGGCCAATCGCTCAGATCAATCTGCGATAGGTTCGAGATGATCGGTGCGGGGGGCTTCCCCTTCGCTATGTGGAGGGGAAGTCCACTTCTGTCCACGGCTATATTCCCGTGGCGAACAGCCATGACCCATCGTTGAAGTAACGTTGTCGCGTAAGGACATCCGCTCTCGACTACGCACCCAGGCCCCGAAACGATATCGATCGGAAGCCGTGCCACTTTACAATGGCGGCTACCAGCTTCAGACCAGCATCTCACTCCCCCGCTGCGCCGCGATGTCCTTGCAGAGCGCTGGCGAGGCAGTTGAACAAGGTGGTCCGGCGAAGGGCTTGGCCAGGAAGCCAATTGCTCCGGCGTTCAGCGCTCGGGAGCGGACGCTCTCATCGGGAAAGGCTGTAATGAAAATGAACGGCACGAGGTAACCTTGGCCGCGCATGACCGTCATGAACTCTGGGCCGCTCATAAGCGGCATCTGCACATCCGTGATCACGCACGACGTGTCATTCAAGTGGGCCGACTGCAAGAACTCCTCGGCTGACGCAAATGTACGGACAGTGTACCCTTGCGACCTCAGAAGATTGTTCGTGGCGGCGCGCACCGATGCATCATCGTCAATGACGGATATAACCGAAAGTGTCGACAAGGCGGGCCTTTCAGACGCGGCTAGAGAGCACTTGCCGTAGCAACTGTCGCCCAACGGGAAAATGGATCGCGGACCAAAGTAGTAACAGTATACTTAGGTTTGTGCGCGCTGGGGATTAGTACGATGAATTCCGAGCGTTGCGGCCTTTCTCACCAGATCGGCTAACGACCTCGCACCCATTTTTTTCATGATATGCCCACGATGGATCTTGATGGTAATCTCGGCAAGTCCAAGCTCGGCTGCTATCTGTTTGTTCATGAGACCCGAGGTGACGAAAGCCAGTATCTCCCGCTCGCGGGACGTCAGGGTCTCGAAAAGGGCGTTCAATTTCGCGACGACTTTCTCGACCTCGCGCCTATTGCGGTCCTGTTCAATCACCTTCATCACAGCGTCCAGCATGTCCTGGTCGCGAAAAGGTTTGGTCAGGAAATCGACTGCGCCGCCCTTCATAGCCCTGACGGTCATCGGAATGTCGCCGTGGCCAGTCATGAAGATGATTGGGGTATGAACGTCCGCCTTGGCGAGTTCGGTTTGAAACTCGAGGCCGCTCAATCCTGGCAACCTTACGTCAAGCACCATGCAACTGGCGGCATCCGGGAGCTTGCTTTGCAGCATTTCGGACGCCGAACTGAATGCCTGAACCCCCAGTCCCACCGATTGAAAAAGATTGATGAGCGCTCTCCGCATCGATGCGTCGTCTTCAACAACGAAGACGATCGCCACGTTAGTGTTCGGGGGCGATGATTTGGGCCGCTCGGTCACAACGCATCCTTCTGATGCAAGGGCAGGACGAATTGAAATGTCGCACCGGGCCCCTCATTGCCGTAAGCCGACAGTCGTCCGCCGTGAGCTTCCACAATCGAGCGGCAGATCGAGAGTCCCATACCCATGCCGCTGGATTTAGTGGTGAAGAAAGCATTGAATACCCGATCCGCATTCTCGGCCGGAATCCCAACGCCGCCATCCGTCACGCTTACGAGAACTTGCTGTGTTTCGTCCTGGGCTGAACGGATCACCAGTTTGCGCGGCCGGTCCTTGACGCACTGCATCGCTTCAATCCCATTCATCATCAAGTTGATCATCACCTGCTGCAACTGGATCCGATCGCCAAAGATCATGGGTAGAGCCGGAGCCAACTCAATCCGCAACGACGCCTGGTGGCTGACTAACTGGGGCTGCACCAGCGCGATTACCTCCCTGACGACGTCGTTGACATCGAGCGGCGCCTTCTCAATGTCGCTTTTGTTCGCGAGCGCCCGGACGCGCCGGATCACTTCACTCGCCCGATTGCCATCGTTGATAATGCATTCAGCCGAGCTGCGTACTGCGTCTAGGTCGGGAGTCCCACGGTCGAGCCAGCGCAGACAGGCCTCAGCGTTGGCGACGACGGCTGCCAAGGGCTGGTTCACCTCATGGGCGATTGAGGCGGTCAGCTCGCCCAAAGTTGTTATGCGCATAACATGCGCCAGATGCGTTTGCGTGTCGCGCAACGCGCCCTCGACCCGCTTCCGCTCCGTCATGTCGACTACAAAGGCAACCCCTTCATCTCGTTTCCACTCGAAAAGCGCGCGTGCGACCAGAACCGGCACGCGGCTGCCGTCTTTGCGAAAGTACTCTTTCTCACGCGGTTGGACGGTTCCAGCCGCCTTCAGCTCGGCCATTGCCTGATCGTCGGCGTCGCGCCACTCGACCGGCGTCAGCTCCGTCCATCGCAACTGACCCGAGACGAGATCTTCCGGGACATATCCGACAATATCGAGAAATGCTTGGTTTGCTTCGATAACCCGGCCCTGAAAATCCCAGATCAAGATCCCGACGATGTTCGAATCGACCAGGCGGCGGATCCTAGCCTCCCGTTCCTGGAGTTCGGTGTATAGACGGGCGTTCTCCAGCGATATCGCCGCTTGGGACGCCAGGAGTTCCAGCACCGAGATCCGGGCGGGCGTGAACACGTGCGATGCCAGGCTGTTCTCGAGATAGAGCACGCCGATCAGCTTGGCCTGCTTCACCAGGGGCAGGCAGAGGACCGACCGGGCGGGCTTCTGACAGAGGTACTCATCCGCCGAGAACGGATTCTGCGCCAAGGCGTCATCAAGGATCACGCTTTGCCGCGTCCGAATCACGGCGTGGAGCACGGATTCGGGAAGCTCGGCCGGTGACAAGGCCGTCTGGCGCAGCGAGACCTCAACCTGGCTGCGGCCGGTCGTCGCTTCCGCCGCGATCCGCGGCTCGTCGCCCGGGAACAGGATGAGCAGGCCACGCTCGGCGCCGGCATGTTCGACCGCGATCCGCAGGAGCGTCTTGATGAGCTCACCGAGGACGATCTCACCGGACACCGCCTGCGCGGCCTTGAGTACCGTCCCGACATCCAGCCGCTCGACGGGCGCACCAATGGTAGTGGTCGGAGATGCAGGGACTGGTACGTCGCGGAGATGCGGATGAAGCTGTTCGAGTTGCCGCACCTTGCCGAACGCGCCCCAGCGAAGATAGCAGCGCCGCGCCTCCCGCAGATACGCGTGGGCGATCGTATCGAAGCCGCGCGCCGCGCAGAACCGCGCGGCTACTTCATGGGCCAAGCCCTCGTTCTGCACGAAACCGTGGTCGCGGGCCGATCGAATAGCCTGCTCGTACAAGCGCATTGCGTCGGCGTCTCGCCCTTCGAGGCGGGCGATCTCGGCCGATACCAGGGCATATTTATCGCCGAACGTCGGCGGATAGTTTTCGGCCCACTCGCGCAGTTGTTCCCGGTGCGCCGTCAGGAGATCACGCCACTCGCCTTGCCTGTCGGGTGGGGCGGCCTCGTAGGCCGCCGCGACAGCGAGCGCGCTGTAGTAGTAATAATCGAGCAGCTGGATATGAGCGTCCGAGGCCCAAAGCAGCGCTTTCGCTTTCTGCGCCGCGGCGATCGCTGCCTCGTAGTCGCCCGAGATGAAGCGCGCCTGGAGCTTGAGGATCCAGTACCAGTCGACCATCGTGGCCATCCGGTCCTCGGTCAGCTCGGCCTCGAACGCCTTCTCGTCGAATTGTGCATCGCTGAACGTGGAGAAGCTCGCGGTCCGTCCCCGCATGTTTTCGATGAATCGCTGCTGGCTCACGATGACGTCGATCACGTCGCGGAACTGGACCTTGCGGACGACATCCAGGCCGCGCTCCGACTCGCGCCACACCTCATCGAGCTGGTCGCCGCGCAAGAGGAGGTCCGTGATGGTGTGGTTGCAGCTGAAGCAGGCGATGTTAAGGTCGCCGCCGTCGACGCCGGCGCGGAAAGCTGCCCGAATATAGTCTAGGGCGATCCCGATCGGTTGTGTCCAGAGGACGACCATCTCCATCGAGAAGTAAGTTCTCGCCCGATAGGCCAGGAATTTATGCTTCTCGACCAGGTCGCAGGCGAGTTTTCCAAAGCGGTAGCCCTCGCTATAGCGGCGGTAGGCCGAGCCCAGAGTCGTTCCGAACCAGGCGTAAGCGTGGGTGGAGGCGTCGGTCGTCCCATACTTCATGCTCACGTTCAACATGTGACAGAGGTGCAGGCGGACCAGGTTGATGTCGGTAAAGTACGCCGGCGCAAAGAGGACCGTCAGCACGCCCATGGCGGTCTGCATCTCCGGATCGGTCATGAGAGGAAGGTCGATCAGGCTCTCGATCGGCCGGTCGCCCAGATTGTTCCAGACCTTCTCGTACTCGGCGTCGACCTGCTCGCGCGTGGGATGCGCCGGCATTTCGATGCCGAACAGGCGCAGGCACTCCAGGGCGCTCTCGACACCCTTCGGGTTCTCCGAATTTAGGACGTGCAACTCGATCTTGAGGCGGTAGGCGGCCGCCTTGTCGATTTTCGACGCGGCCCTCGCCAGCAGCTCCGAGATGAGCTTCTTGGCCTCGTCGTGGTTCCCGCTGAGGTATTCGCACTCCGCGCGCTCGAGCCATAGGCTGAACGCGAGCGCGTAACCACTCATCCAACCCTCGCAACCGAGCAGGGCCATTCCCGTTGACAGATAGGTGCACGCCGAGGCGTAGGCCGTAGACGCCTTGGCCTTTCGCCCGGCACGCAGGTTGATGGTCGCCACCTGCGTTTTCTCGTCCCGGTCGACCAGCAGCACGGCGCCGCGATTGAATTGGTTCGCCACATCGAACAGGTGCTCGGCGAGCTGGTCCGCCGCTATGTTCGACAGCAACACGCGGCCGATGCGCAGGTGGACTTCGGCACGTTGCTCGTCGGGAATCAGGGAATAGGCCGCCTGCTGAATCCGGTCGTGCAGGAATTTATAGGTGCTACCCTGGCGGATGACGAGGCCGGCGTGGACGGCTTCCCAGAGTGCCGCGTGCACGGTCCCCTCTTTTTCCTCCTGAACCATGGTCAGAGTGGCGATCTCGGTGACGTTGCCCAGGCAGGCGAGCCGTTTCAGCGCTTCCTGGGTGGTGGCAGAGAACCGCTTCAGCTTCCCGGCCATAAGATCCACCACGTTGTCGGTGTAGCTCTTGGCTCGGATGCGATCCATGTTCCATTGCCAGGCCCGCGCGCTCGGGTCGAAAGCGAGCAGTCCCTCCTCGGCGAGCGCGGTGAAGAACTGGATCGCGAAGAACGGATTGCCGCCGGTCTTCTCCTGGACTAGCTCCGCCAATGGCCGCGCACGCTCCGGCTCGCAATGCAGCGCATCGGCGATGAGCTGGCCGACATCGTCGAGTCCGAGGGGCGCCAGAACGATCTCTTCGACCCGCGCTCCGGCTTTGCGGATCGCCTCCAGCGTACGCAGAAGCGGGTGAGAGGGACTGACCTCGTTGTCCCGGTAGGCGCCGAGCAGCAGCAGGTGCCGAACTTCCGAGTGCCTGACCAGATGTTCGAGGAGGTCGAGCGTTGCTGTATCCAGCCACTGCAAATCATCGAGGAACAGCGCGAGCGGATGTTCCTTGCGCGCGAACACCCCGAGGAAGCGCCGGAAAACCATCTGGAAGCGGTTCTGCGCGTCCTGTGGCGGCAGATCCGCGACCGGTGGCTGCTTCCCAATCACGAGCTCCAGCTCGGGAACAAGATTGACGATGAGCTGACCATTCGGGCCTAAGGCCTCGCTTAGAGAGTCCCGCCACTGGCCAAGCTCGGCCTCGCTCTGGCTCAGGAGCGAGCAGACAAGGCTCTGGAAGGCTTGGGCAAGAGTGGCGTACGGGATGTCCCGCTTGTATTGGTCGAACTTGCCGGATGCGAACAGGCCACGCGGCGGGACGAGCACCTTGTGAAGCTCGTTCACCACCGAGGACTTCCCGATCCCGGAATAGCCGGAGACGAGCACGAGTTCCGTGGTGTCTTGGGCTACAACTCTGTCGAAGACCGCGATCAGGGCATCAATCTCGCGGTCCCGGCCGTAAAGCTTTTCCGGGATCAGCAGCCGGTCCGATATGTCGTAAGCGCCGAGCCGGAATGGCCCGATGCGACCGGTCGCCTCCCATTCCGCCAGGCAGTGCCGCAGATCGGCCTCGACACCCACGGCGGTTTGGTAGCGCGCCTCGGCGGTCTTGGCGAGGAGCTTCATCACGATTGCCGAGAGTGCCCCAGGGATGTCCGCGACCCGCTCGTTGGCAGGCACCGGTTGCCGGGCGATGTGGCAGTGCACCCACTCCATCGGATCGGCGGCCGTGAAAGGAAGTTGCCCCGTCAACATTTCGTAGAAGGTGACGCCCAGCGCATAGAGATCGCTCCGGGAATCCACCGAGCGGTTCATCCTGCCAGTTTGTTCCGGCGCCATGTAGGCGAGCGTCCCGGCGATCACCTCTGGCGGCGCGGGGGCTTGATGCTCGCGCGGCAGACGCGAGGCAATGCCGAACCCGGTCAGCCACACGCCGCCGCTTGCCGCGTCCACCAGAATATTTGCGGGCTTGATGTCCTTATGGATAAGCCCCTGCTGATGCACCTTGAGGAGCGCACCCGTGAGAGGGATCGCGATGCGCAGGAAATGCGAGACGTCCGGTGGTCGGCCAAGCAATCGATCGAGCGGCGCGCCGCCCGGGTCCTCAAGCACCAGCGTCATGCGGCCGTCGTGGTGCGTCAGCGCGATCGGCCGCGCCGCCCAGTTAGCGTCAAGTTCGGACTTGAACGAATATTCGTGTTCAAGCCGCCGGATGCAACCAAGCGACGCTTCTTCCGCAGCAGCAAGCAGGATCGGTGCCAGGTCGTCGCCAGAGCCCCGGGAGAGAGCGATGTCTCCCTCCCTCAGCGGCGAGAATGCGTAGCCCAAGAACTCGTTCACGAGGGCCTCCTGCAGGAGGACTATGTTAGTACATTGATTAGGTTACGTTTGCTCTCGCCCGTCAATCGAAAAACAGACGTCAAAAACGTGCGATAGTATCACGAAACGCATTCTTCCTCGACAAAGGCATCTCGGCTTTGTGAGCAAAAGACCAGCGCGGTTCCCCATAAATCAACTGACTTCCGCTTCTCTAATCGGCCATTCGGGGTCAAGCACTTTCAGACTATCCAGCTATGCGGTGTCGATGTCACTCGCGATCCGCACCAATTGTTGTGGGGTGATATACATGGTCATTAGTGAAACATCTGAACATTGGTGGGCTGATAGCCGACGCCAGGTATGAGGAAGCGGCGAAGCTGCTCCCTGCCCTGGTCCTGCGCGGCGGTGCGCTGGGCGGCCTCCAAACTCTGGGCGCGGCCTTGCGCGGCGACGGTCGCAGTCAAATCGGCCAGCTGCTGAGCCTGCAGGGCGATCAGCTGGTTACCGGCTTGCGTCGCCTGTAGCGCTCCGGTGGCCGACTGGCTCGACGTGACCAGCGCCGACGTCTGGGTGCGGTTGGTGTCGAGATTTCCGACCACACCGGCCTGCACCTTGAGCGCGTCCTGAAGTGCTGCGACCGAGGTCTGCCAGCGCGTTTGCGCATTTGATATCAGCATCTGGTTCGAGGTAGACGCCGACACTGGAGCATAGGTCGTGGAGAAGGCGTTGTTGATCTGCTGGACGTCGTAAGCGATGCGCTGGGCCTGGGCCAGGAGCTGCTGAGTCCGCTGGATCGATGATTGCAGCTGCCGCAGCGACGAATATGGCAGGCTTGCGAGATTCCTCGCTTGATTGATCAGCATCTGGGCCTGGTTCTGCAGCGACGTGATTTGATTATTGATCTGCTGCAACGCGCGAGCGGCCCTCAGCACATTCTGTGCGTAATTGTTCGGATCAAACACCACGATCTGTGCCGAAGACGGGGTATCCGCTGAGACGATCGAGAGTCCGATGGCGGCCGCCATGACGAGATGACGGATCCTCATGACAATGACCCTCCGGTCGAGAGATTTGGGATGATGTCGGCGGCCCACCCGACGCCGCGGTGAGCGAGCCAGCCGGCAACGAAACTGTCGCGGCCATGTTCCGCGAGGACCTTTTCGATCGCGGCCTGGTCCGATTTGGATGAGGCGGCGGTAAAGGCCAGCGCGACCTTGCCGAGCCCGAGCTCGAACAGCCGGTTGCCGCGCCGCGACTGGCAGTAGTAATCGCGCTTCGGTGTTGCCCGGGCGAGGATCTCGATCTGGCGATCGTTCAAACCGAAGCGGCGATAGATAGTAGTGATCTGCGGCTCGATCGCCCGCTCGTTCGGCAGGAACAGCCGCGTCGGACAACTCTCGATGATGGCCGGCGCAATAGCCGAACCGTCAATGTCTGAGAGCGACTGCGTGGCGAAAATGACCGACGCATTCTTCTTACGTAACGTCTTCAGCCATTCGCGGAGTTGGCCGGCAAAACCCTCGTCATCGAGTGCCAGCCAACCCTCATCGACGATCAACAGGGTCGGCCGGCCGTCGAGGCGTCCCTCAATCCGGTGGAAGAGATAGGCGAGTACCGCGGGCGCTGCAGCGGTCCCAATCAGGCCCTCGGTTTCAAACGCCTGGACTTCGGCCTCTCCCAACCGCTCGGCCTCGGCATCGAGCAGGCGGCCGTAGGGACCACCCAAGCAATAAGGTTGCAGCGCGCGCTTCAATCCTTGCGATTGCAGCAGCACCGAGAGACCGGTCAGCGTGCGCTCGGCGATTGGTGCTGAAGCCAGCGATGACAACGCCGACCAGAGATGATCTTTCGTTTCCGGGGTGACGCTGATTTTCTCACGCGCCAGGATATTGGCGATCCACTCGGCCGCCCAGCCACGTTCGGCAGCGTCGTCGATCAAGGCCAAGGGTTGGAGCGCAACCGGCTCGCTGGCATCATCGGACAACGCACCGCCGAGATCGTGCCAATCGCCGCCCATCGCGAGTGCAGCGGCGCGGATCGAGCCGCCGAAGTCGAACGCGAACACCTGGCTTCCCGCATAGCGACGGAATTGCATCGCCATCAGCGCCAGCAATACGCTCTTGCCGGCGCCGGTCGGCCCCACCACCAGCGTATGGCCGACATCACCGACATGCAGCGAGAAACGGAACGGAGTTGAACCCTCGGTCTTGCCGAATAACAGCGGCGGTGCATCGAAATGCTCGTCACGCACAGGCCCGGCCCAAACCGCCGATAGTGGGATCATGTGGGCGAGATTGAGCGTCGAGACCGGCGGTTGCCGCACGTTGGCGTAGGCGTGTCCCGGAAGCGAGCCGAGCCAGGCTTCCACAGCGTTGACGCTCTCCGCCATACAGGTGAAGTCACGCCCCTGGATGACTTTCTCGACCAACCGGAGCTTTTCATCGGCGACGCCGGGGTCGTCATCCCATACTGTTACGGTCGTGGTGACGAACGCCTGCCCGATCGCGTCTGATCCGAGCTCCTGCAGCGCAGCATCGGCGTCCATCGCCTTGTTATGGGCATCGGTGTCGACGAGCGTTGAGGCCTCGTTCGTCATCACCTCCTTGAGGATTGCGGCGATCGATTTGCGTTTGGCGAACCATTGACGACGGATCTTGAGAAGCAGCCTGGTGGCGTCGGTCTTGTCGAGCATGATCGCGCGGGTCGACCACCGATAGGCGAAGGCCAGCCGATTGAGTTCGTCGAGAATTCCAGGCGTCGTGACGGTCGGGAATCCGACGAGGGTAAGAACGCGCAGATGCTTGTTGCCGAGCGACGGCTCAAGGCCGCCGGTGAGAGGTTGGTCAGCCAACAGTGCATCGAGATACATCGGGATCTCGGGCACGCGAACGCGCTGGCGGTTGGTCGAGACGGTCGAATGGAGGTAGGTCAGTGTTTGCGTATCATCGAGCCATTTGATCTCCGGCATGAAGCCTTCGACGAGTTGCAGCACGCGATCGGTTCTGTCGAGAAAACCGCGCAGAATTTCGCGGGCGTCCGCGCCTTCGTTGCGGTCGCGGCCCTCGTAGAGAAACCGTTCGGCGCGAGCGGCGTCCTCGGCAGGTGGCAGATAGAGGAAAGTGAGGAAATAGCTCGACTCGTAGTGGGCGCCCTCCTCTTCGAATTCTTCTCGGCGTTCGAGGTCGACCAGCGCCGATGCCACATCCGGAAATTGACCCTCGGGGTACCGGCCGGCGGCATGACGCTGCGCTTCGACGAAGACCGCCCAGCCCGAACCGAGCCGTCGGAACGCGTTGTTCAAGCGGCCGGCGACGCCGACCAGTTCGGCCGGCACTGCGGAATCCAGATCTGGCCCCCGAAACTTCGCGGTGCGCTGGAACGAGCCGTCTTTATTAAGGACCACCCCCTCGTCGACCAGTGCGGCCCAAGGCAAGAAATCAGCCAGATGCGTTGCCGAGCGGCGATATTCTGCAAGATTCATCATCGGTTCAAACTCCGAGATAGCCGGCGATGCGAAGATGCCGCCGCACCACGTCGACAAATTGCGGATCGCGCTTCGCGGCCCACACCGCCGCGGCCTGACCCATCACTCCCAACAGGATTCCAGCGATCCACAGCCGCAGGCCGAGACCGAGTGCTGCCGCTAGCGTGCCATTGAGGATGGCGACCGCCCGTGGCGCGCCGCCGAGCAGGATCGGCTCGGTCAGGGCGCGATGCACCGGCACACTGAAGCCAAGGAGCGGTTCGGATGCTTCCATCACACCAGCACTCCGCCACCGAACGAGAAGAACGACAGGAAGAAGGAGCTTGCCGCGAATGCGATAGACAGACCGAACACGATCTGGATCAGTCGCCGGAAACCGCCCGACGTATCGCCAAAGGCCAATGACAGACCCGTGACGATAATGATGATCACGGCGAGGATCTTGGCGACGGGCCCTTCGACCGATTGCAAGATCTGGTTTAGCGGCTGTTCCCACGGCATGTTCGAGCCGGCCGCCCAGGCAGGAATTGAAACCAGAGCGATGGTGCAGGTGATTGCCGCCGTTGCGGCAGATCGATAGATACGACGAAGTTCTTGGGTCATGGTTGATCTCCGGCAGCGTGAAGGACGTAGTCGCTGTTCGG
>Ga0185299_10007385_pt1 | contig 11286 bp, 10 predicted proteins | sample PaiPotPPA55metaG_FD_128002 | JGI IMG/M metagenome (GOLD analysis project Ga0185299, IMG submission 128002) | Iron sulfur acid spring bacterial and archeal communities from Banff, Canada, to study Microbial Dark Matter (Phase II) - Paint Pots PPA... ...
GAACATATCGATAAACGTAAATATTTATGTCCATCAATCTAAGCCGCTTCCCCCGAACCGCTCACCAGTCCCGCCTGCCGGTCCAGGATCTCCTTCGCCAGCCGTATGTAACTCTCCGCCCCCCGCGACCGCACGTCATACACCAGCGCCGCCTGGCCGTGGCTCGGAGCTTCCGCCAGCCGGATGTTCCGCGGTATGGTGGTTGCGCACAGCTTCTCTCCAAAATATTTCTTCAACTCCTCCGCCACCTGCTGCGCCAGGTTCGTCCGCTCATCGAACATCGTGAGCACGACGCCCTCAATCGCCAGCGTAGGATTCAGCTCCGCCCGTATCCTCTCAATGGTGTCAAGCAACTCCGACACACCCTCAAGCGCGAAGTATTCCGCTTGCATCGGGATCAGCACTCCATCGGCGGCGACCAGGGCGTTCAGCGTGAGGAGATCGAGCGCCGGCGGACAGTCGAGCACGATGAAGCGAAAGCGCTCGCGCAAGCTTGCGAGCGCGTCGCGCAGACGATACTCGCGCCGCTCCGCCCCGACCAGTTCGATGTTCGCGCCGATCAGGTTCTTGTGCGATGGAATCAGCCACAGCTGTTCGAGTTCGGTAAGCTGCAGCGCCTCCTCGGCGGAGGCCACACCCATCATCACGTCGTAGATGCTGATGCGATCGGGATTTTTCACCAGGCCCAGACCGCTGGTGGAGTTCGACTGCGGATCGCAGTCCACCAGGAGCGTATTGACCTCGGCAGCGGCGAGTGAGGCAGCAAGGTTGATGGCGGTCGTAGTCTTGCCGACGCCACCCTTCTGGTTGGCAACCGCGATGACACGTCCCATGATTTTATTTTTCGTGTGTTGCGCGTCAGGATATGCGAAGCGATTTGCGAAATCAATGCCTGATTCTGGTGCAACTGCAAGGAGTGTTTCACGTGAAACACTCTGATCGTTTGCCCTCTTGCTCTACCTTCGGCGCGAACATCATCCAGTGTTTCATGTGAAACACTTCGCGGCTTTGCATATTGGGAGTTAAGAAAGATCAGGGCTAGCACTATGTGCAATGTGGGGAAGTGTTTCACGCGGAACAACTCTTGCGAGCTCGTCTCATAATGAGATTATATCTAAGATATTCCACTCACTGCCAGTTCTATGCCAGTAAGATTGCTCGCAGTCTTACAAGTAAGCAATATCTTCGGGGACTCTGACCACTTTTCTCAACGTACACCAATCGACAACACTCTTGTGTGGGACTGCGGGACGGGGATTTGTGGGCACCATTTCAGGGCGGTCAGGGTCGTTAGGTGGGGGATTTGGACGGCTCCTATTAACAGGGCTAGGGTGGCGCTGGGGGCCATGAGAGTTACGGCTTGGGGGAGGATGGCGGCGAAGTGTTCTACGGCTCGGAGAGTTACTACTTCGGCACGGGGGAAGTCGGGAAGGGCGGCTAGGACTTCGACTCGGTCGGTGATTACATTGATGTTGGTCAATGTAAGTGCGCGGGCCACTTCGCGGAGGAAGGCGGCCTTCTTGTGATTTGATTCGATCAGCGTCAGGCGGATGTGCGGGGCCCACAGTTTCAGAGGAAGGGCGGGGAATCCGGCGCCGGAGCCGATGTCGAGGACGTGCGGGGCGGTGGAGGGGTAGGGGTCCCCTTCGGCAAGCTCAGGGCAGGCTTTCGACCTCGCCGAGCCAATCGCTTCGCTCCTGGCTCGGCTGCGCTCAGGATGACAGAGGTTTGAGAGTTGGGACGTGGCCGGCAGCTGGGCACTGTCGGCGTTCGCGGACAAGAGTGTCCGCGCCACACTTGAGGCGCTTCCCACACTTTTTGGGAAGAGGTGGCGGGCCAGGAAGAAGGACTCGCCGAAGTGGCGGGTCACGATTTCTTCTGGATGGCGGATGGCGGTCAGGTTGATGCGGGCGTTCCAACGGAGTAATAGATCGATGTATATCGATATTTGATCGAGCTGGGATGAGAGAAGCGATTGCTCGAGAAAAGGTTCGAGAAGGGCGGCGATGCGGGCGGTATCCACGGCTTGTCGCTTCAGTCTTGTCGCTTGATTCTTGTCGGTTTACTGGTGTCGCTCCACTATGTCGCTCCACTATAAGATACGGGAGCGGTATTGCTAATGCGAGGCTGGACTCCTGATGGAGCAAGCAAACTTTCCCGTTGAGAAGGTGAATACTCGCTGCTGCGTGGCGGGTGGGGGACCGGCGGGGATGATTGCGGGGTTCCTGCTTGCGCGTGCTGGCGTCGATGTGGTGGTCCTGGAGAAGCACGCGGATTTTTTGCGGGATTTTCGCGGGGACACGATTCATCCCTCGACCCTGGAACTGATGTACGAGCTTGGAATTCTCGATGAGTTCCTGCGCCGGCCGCATCAGGAGCTGCCCCAATTCGGCGGTCAAATCGAAGATGTCACCGTGATTGTCGCCGACTTTTCTCACCTGCCTACGCACTGCAAGTTCATAGCGCTGATGCCGCAGTGGGATTTCCTGAACTTCATCGCGGAAAAGGCGAAGGCTTACCCGCAATTTCATTTGCGCATGGAGTCCGAGGTCACGGAACTGATCGAGGAAAACGGCCGCATCGTGGGAGTTCGCGCCAAGACTTCGCAAGGGACCTCGCAAGGAATTTTGGAAGTTCGCGCGGATTTGACTCTGGGGACGGATGGCCGGCATTCCATTGTTCGCGCCAAAGCTGGACTCGAGGTCATCGATCTGGGGGCTCCGATCGACGCGCTCTGGATGCGTCTTACGCGCGAGTCGAGTGACCCGGATCAAACACTGGGGCGCTTCCGCGCAGGGAAGATCCTGGTGATGCTTAACCGCGCCGACTATTGGCAATGCGCATACGTGATCCCGAAGGGGGGCTTCGAAGTAATCCGGCAAAAAGGTCTGGCGGCGTTTCGCGAAGACATCGAAAGCGTGGCTCCCTTCCTGCGCGGGCGCATGGACGAACTGAAAGATTGGAACGATATCAAGCTGTTGACGGTCGCCGTCGATCGCCTGCGCCAGTGGTGGCGCAGCGGCCTTCTGTGCCTGGGAGACTCCGCTCATGCGATGTCTCCGGTCGGAGGGGTCGGCATTAACCTGGCCGTCCAGGACGCGGTTGCCGCCACCAATATTCTGACGCAGTCATTGTCATTGCTACGTGGTGCGGTCAGGGACGAGCAACTGCGCGAAGTGCAGGAGCGGCGCGAATATCCGACGCGTATGACCCAGTGGGTCCAGGTCCTCGCGCACAAGCGCCTCCTCGGCCCCGCTTTGAGTCAGAAAACCCAGATTCGTCAGCTTCCACTGGCTTTTAAACTTTTGCGGCGATTCCCGGTGTTGCGCAGGATTCCGGCGCGACTGCTCGGCTTGGGATTTCGACCTGAGCACGTGCGTACAGGTGAACGCAGTCCCGGACTTCCACAATGAGCGGCAGCGACGGTGCGGAGTTGGTTGGCGGCTAGACTTTCGCCTTCGCTTTGAGCTTTACCTGTCCACCCTGGGTCTCGACCGAGTACACCACCGTATCGCAACCCTGCTGCTTGCGAATCTCGCTGGTCTTTTTCTTGACGAACGCCGCGAAAGAATCGAGATTGCCGGAAACCTTTTCTCCCGACTTTTGCTTGGCTTCGCTCAGCGCCTTGTAGAGGGATGCGACTTGCTCCCGCTCGGCTGCCGCGCCGGAGCACTGCACCGAGAAAGGCTGGTCAGCCGCTGACCCTGGCGTTCCCGTGCCCGCGGTTGGGGCCTTGTGGCTGAGGCCATACACCCGATGCTTAGCTTCGTGCTCCTCGGGGACGCGCACGCCTTGCACGGAGAGGATCTTATCCGCTGGCCGACGGTAGCCTTCTTCGCGAATCCGCATTTTCTTGCGCCAAAGATCGCTTTGAATGGCGTAGCGCTGCGCCATTTCGTTGTAGCGGAAGCGCTGAGAAAAACTCAGCCGTGAGCTATCGCTGAACTTGCGAATTAACGACAAAACCTTCCATTCGACGTCGGTGGGAGGCCGTTTGGCCGGGTTGTTGAAGAAAATCTCGTACTCGATCTTCAGCCGGCGAAGTTGCTGATCGAGGAGGTTCAGTTCTTCATCAATGGTCACAAATATCCCCCAGCCAATAGCTTAGCGTCCCAAGGAGGGGTTGGCGAGGTTCCCGGCGGACACGCGAGGGATGGTACGAAAGTACTGTAAGAGCAGCCTTCAGCACTCAGCATTCAGCACTCAGTTCTCGGCAAGAATCCAGCCGGGCGGGGATTGTCCGATCAGGTCGGAATGGGGGAAGTGGGTGTACTGAAAGCTGACTGCTGAATGCTGAATCTTATTTCGACGCGCTCGACGCCATCTTCTTCACCATCGCGAGCACCAGCTTCCGGTCGCTGTCGTTTAGATTCGCCGAATACCGTCGCATCTGGCTCAGAAAGCGGACCTCATCGTCGGAGAGCTGTGGCAACCCTTTGTGGCCGTTGTTGTTGCCTTCGGAAAAGAACTGCGACAACGCCAAATCCATCGCTCCGGCAATCTTGGCGAGAGTGTCCAGGGAAGGGATGGTGTGGCCGTTTTCAACGCGCGACAGGTAGCAGCGCAACAGGCCAGTGCGCTTTTCGATGTCGCCCTGGGACATGCTTCGCTGGAGCCGAAAATTGCGGATGGTCTCGCCGATGTTCATAGGTAAGCGACTAACTCAATCCCAAGAAATGAACGTCCAGGTCAAGATTTGAAGATGCGTGCATAGTAACCAGAGTAGTACCGTCTGGCAAGTGGAAATTCCTTGCGCCTTCGCTGGCCACAGGTTGCATGAATGTCTTTGGCAGCGGAACGGCAATGTTTTTGAGAACTAGCATGGCTTTACGGGCTGTGGAAAAAGTCGAATGTCGATGACCAGCCCCTAAAGGGGATTTGGTTTCGAAGGAACTTGCGGTATCGCTAAAGCGATACCCTGATACGAAACCATTGTTTTTCCGCAGCCTGTTTAGCACAGGACGTCGCAAGCCCACCGGCTCCGTATTCTGTTCAGTTGGCGCTGTTCCTCGCGATAGTTGTTACGCAAATAGCTGTTTCACGGTCTTCATCATAATGAATAAACGGCCTGTGATTGCCGGAAAAGGAATGAATCCGAAATGCTGGTAAAACCGCGCGGCGCGTTCATTAATGGCCTCCACCACAACCGCCGCCGCCGCGATTTGGAAGGATTGCGCGAGGGAGCGATGCAGTGCGTCCATTAAAAGAAACTCACCGATGCCTTTCCCATGATGCCTCTCGTCAACCGCAAGGCGGCCCAGGAGCGTAGCGGGGATCAGGGGATAACGCGGAAGCTTCTTTGCTACGTCGGGAGGGACAACTCCCGCGTCGATGCCAAAACTGGATAGCGTGTAGTAGCCAAGGACAGCGCTCTCGCCCGCGCTCGGAATCAGAACAAAGGGCACGGCGCATCCGCGCCGGAGATCCTGATTCGCCTGCTCCTTGAGATAGTGGTCGAGCGCGCTATTGCCGCAGGAGAAGCCCTCGCGGTCGTGAGCGCCACCAAGCGGCTCGACAACCCAGGTCGGGTGCGGCATTTACTGGGTCGAAGTCCGTTTGTAACGACGGGCCGCTTGGCGAAGGCGCTTGGAAGGCGGAGGGGGGTTGAGAAGAGCGTCGAGAAACACCTTGCGGTCGCGGCCACTGAGCGTCAGCACCTCACGTTCGCGGACGGTACGGGCCGCGATCTCCTGAGCACTGCTCACGACAAAATCCGTCAACGACCGGCCTGTGAGATCGGCCGCGCGCTGGAATAGCGCCTTCTGGTCGCCCGTGACCCGCGCTTCGAGTCGTGCTGTCTTGGCGGTTGGTTGGGTGGCTGATCTCATCTGCCGTCCTCGAATACTTTCTCATTGTACGGCACAGGGCCGTACAAGTCAAATTCCGAGAGCAGGAAGCGTGACAACCGAGTCCTGACACCTGAGACCTGACACCTGTCTTCTACGGCGTCCCCTCGAACAGCGGCCAAAGCCCATCCGCGGTGACGCGGTAGATGGCATAGGCACTCCCATTGTCGGAGGTGCGCCGGAACAATAGCTCACCTCGGCCATCGCCGTCGGCATCGACCGCATCGATCAGTTCCATGCGCGGAGAGACGTCGAGATGTCGCGAATCAGTCTGCGAAAAAAATAATTTTTTTAACTCGCCTTCGAGGTTGGTGCGGGCGATTAGCGTGATCTCCTTTGGTTCTTCGAAGCTTTCGGTCGCGCCCGCAGCCGGGTGAGTTTTCGCGGAGAGCACGAGCACGGGCTCGTTCGAATTGGAGAGATCGAAGATGCGCAAGCTGACATCGTCGAAGGCAGGCTTAGGCAGCTTGCCGGCGGATTTGGGAGGCGATTTGCGAGCGGATGCCGTCTTCTGCGCGGTCGCAGCCTCTTTTGTGGCAGCGGTTGCCTGGGCGTGAAGCTGGGTCGCGGCGAGAGCGATCATCTTGCTGCGATAGCTGGCTTCTTCCGCGGGCTTCACATCATAAGAGTAGGGGCGCGGGTCAGGGCCGCTGGCATCGGAAATTGCTGGGATGAAGGTGATCTGCGGCGAAGCCGCAGCGGAATCTTTTGCCGTCTTTGCGTCGGGCTTTCCCGTGCCCGGCGAGACCGTGCCTGCGGGCGCTGCGTCCGTCAGGGGCTCGAAGGTCGCAAAGGGTTCGCGGCGGGTGGTTGAGTCCGGCTTCCCGCGTCGCAGCCTGGGCCGATTCGGATCTTCGATCGGCTCGTTGGAGGCAGAGGCGGACGCAGAAGTAGACGCAGAAGCCTTCGACGTCTCCGGCGGCGCAGGAGTCGGCGGTGGCGCAGTGCCCGCGGGCTTTTGCTGGTCTTTTTTATCTTTATCTGTGTCTGTGCCGCTATCGGAGTCTGCTTTGTCGCTTCGCCGGTGAAGTACGGGAGGCGCGTCCTTGTCTTCGATCACAGGCGTGGAGTACTTCTTGCTTTTCTCCGGAGCCTTCTCTCCCGCGGGAAGCCACGTGCCTTCGGCGATCCAGACGTGGTTCAGTTGTCCAGGTTGCGTAATTGTGAAGACGCCCTGCGACACGCCGGTGCGAAAGCCTTCGTAGACGATGCCGAAGTCGAGAGCCATGGGGACGGGCGCAGCTTTGTACGAGCCCGCGTCGTAAAATTTACCGTCCATCATAATGGCGATGGGAGTGAGGCGCGCTTTGCCCTTGGGCGAGAGCTGAATGAGCCCAATCGCGCGCGGTCCCTTGTTAGACGCCGGCTTGTGCCCGTAGTGGGGGATCGGACCTTGAACGGCAACCTGAGCCACAAGCCATGAACTGGCAAGCAAAGTTGCGGCGGCCAAGGTGACGGCGAACATCCCATTACGATATAACTTGCGATGTAACAGCGAGCGGCGAGGAGAAAATTCCATGGAAGTTAATGATAAATCCCCAGACTTCAATACGACGGACGAGAACGGCAAGGAGGTTGCCTCAAAAGATTTTCGGGGCAAGACGGTGGTGCTTTATTTTTATCCCAAGGCCGATACGCCGGGCTGCACCAAGGAGGCGTGCAGCTTCCGCGATAGCTATTCGGCGATCAAGAAGACCGGCGTGGTGTTGCTCGGAATTTCGGCCGACACAGCAGCCTCGCAAAAGAAGTTTCAGGACAAGTTCAGTTTGCCTTTCCCCTTGCTGGCCGATCCAGAGAAGAATATTGCCAATCTGTTCGGCGTGGTCAAAGAGAAGAACATGTACGGCAAGAAAGTGAAAGGCATCGCGCGGACAACCTTCGTTATAGGCCCCGATGGCAAGATCAAGCACGTCTTCAACAATGTGAAGGCGGAGGGGCACGCGGACGAAGTCCTGGCTTACTTGAAGAGCGCGGCTTGAGAAATGCGCGACCGAGTTTGCCGGTGGAGAGCCGGGCGTCCCCGCCCGGCCACCTCGCAGCCGGACGGGCGAGGACGCCCGTCGCTCCACCACCGAATGTATCAGCGCTTGGCCGCGTTACTTTGCTGAAAGCGGAGTTCTTCGACCGCGATCCGAGGCGCGTGGCGCGGGAGTTGCTGGGGAAATTGCTGGTCCGGAAAACGCCTCGCGGAGTTCTGGCGGGACGAATTGTTGAGACCGAGGCGTACCTCGGCAAGAATGATGCAGCGGCGCACGCGGCGGCGGGCAGGACGGCGCGGAATGCAGTTCTCTTCGGTCCTTCCGGGCGCGCTTACGTGTACTTCATCTACGGCAATCACTACTGCCTGAACGTTTCCTGCCTGCCGGACGGAGTGCCTGGATGCGTGCTGTTTCGGGCGCTGGAGCCAGTCGTGGGCATCGAGCGGATGGCGGAGGCGCGAGGGCTCGAGTTAGCAAAAGAACTTGATCTCAGGAAAATTTCTTCCCTCAAAAAGGTTTCTTCCGGCCCAGGACGCATGACCGAGGCCCTGGAGATCACGCGGGAGCGGGACAATGGGAAAAGCCTGGTGAGCACGCGCTCAGATCTTCGCATTGCCGATGACGGCTATCGAGTGCGCTGCGTAACGGTCACGCCGCGCATCGGGATTGTGAAATCAGCCGAGCAACCGTTGCGTTACTTCATCGCTGGGAATCCATTTGTATCCGGGCGGCGTGTTCACTAGCGCAATTTCTCGTACTCCGCCTTCGCCTGTTTCAAAACAGGCAGATCCGGATCGGCGTCCTTCCATACGGCAAAGAAATCCTGGTACGCCGATTTGGCCGAGGCGGTGTTGCCCTGCAAAGCGTACGCCCGTCCCAGGCCTAGATGGGAGAGAGTGTAGGTGACATCCCAAGGGTCGATGCCGCGGTGGTCCACTATCTTCTGGTACTCGGCCGCCGCCTTTGCGCCCTGTTTCGAGCCCAGGAAGGCCTCACCACGAATGTAGTTCACCAAGTATCGCGCGGTGCCGGGGCCGGTTCCGAGTTCGTAGGGTGTGGCTATTTCCAGCCGCGCTACGGCCTGTGCAGGCTGGTTGCGCTCCAGGTCGCTTCTAGCCTGGGCAAGCGGAACGAAGACCTTGTTGAGCAAGGTATCGGTGGGATACTGGCGAACCAGATCTTCCGCAATTTTCTGACTGCGTGCGGTGTCTCCAGTCCGGGGTAGCACATCCATGACAATTGCCCGGGTGTCACGGTCTTGCGAAACGGCGAGAGCATCCGAAATTTTCTGGCGAGCCTCCATGAGGTTGCCCAGTTCCGCTTCGCACGAAGCCTGCTGAGCGAGAATGATGCCGCTGAACTCCTTGTATCCCAGGCGCTGGGAGACACTCTCACTTTGGGCAAAGGCCGCTCGGGCAGGCTGCAGTTTGCCCAGCGCGCACTGGGCGTTGGCCTGGAACATAAGCAGGATGGGTTCGTCCGGTTTGCCGGTAGCCAGTTCCAGTTCGTGGCGCTCAGCGGCTTCATCGCCGCGAATAAAGGCGAGATCGAAGAGCGTGAAATGCACTGAGCGGCCCATATTCTGCGCGGCCGCCTGCTCCGCCACCGCCCTGGATTCGTCGAAGCGATTGAGGCGTTCGTAGGCGTCGGCGACATTCTGAGAGGCGTAAACGTCTTTGGGATCCAGTCGCATAGCCTCGCTGGAGCTACCCAAGCCCTTCTCCTGCTCCCCGATGGCCTGGTAGCGTATGGCGAGGTTGTCGCGAGGCACACTGTCACGCGGATAGGTTTGCACCCACTGTTCGTAGATCTCGATGGCCTTCTCCAGCTCCCGAGTGACAAGGTCGTAGTAATGCGACGAGATATAGAGTCGTTCGCGCTCGCTGGCTCTCTCCTTCAAGTCGAAAGCCTTTGTGATAAAACTCGCGGCCAGGTCTCCCTGCGTGAGGTTGCTGTAGGCCACGCCCAGCGTGGCATGTGCCATGGCGAAGTTGGGATCGAGCTCGACGGCGCGTTTGAGGTGGGGAATGGCCTTCGAATCTTCAAGTCTCAGATGCTCGGCCTGGCCAAGACTGAAGGCCTGCAAGGCTTCGAGCGACGAGGTGGTGGCCTGTTCGAGCGGCGTGGCGAACTTCTGCACCGAGCCGATGGACTCACCCAGCTTGCCCCGCAAGCTGGAAGCGGCCTGGTCGAGCGACTTGAGGACCTGCTCCTTGCTCTCGGCTTCTTTCTCTTCGCGGGCCAACACGTCCCCGGTTTGGGCATTCAGAGCGGAAAGGGTTATGACATAGTGCGTGCCCAGGCTGGCGATCGAGCCGGTAAGCATGGCCTTCGCCCCCTCGCGCATGCAGATCTCGCGGGCGACGTCATTGGTAAGGCGTGCGTCGGGCGGGCGGCCCATGAAGCGCAGGGCGTCGTGGATGCGGGATTCGCGCAACAGGTTCAGGTAGGGCGATTGCTCGAGTTGGACCGCGAGCGCCTGCTTCAGAGTTCCATCGAAAACGGGATCGCCGGTTGTGTTGACGAAGTCGGCGAGCACCACCGTGTCTTTTTCGGTGAGCGCGTTGGCTCGCCGGGAACGGAAGAACAAGCCTCCGCCGATCAGGGCCGCAATCAGCAGAGCGGCAGCTACGGCGGGAATCGTCCACGATTTTTTAGGCGCGGCTGGAGCAGTACCGCTCGCGGGCGTCACCGTTCCCGAGGAAGTACCCGACGAAGCTGCTGCCGCCGCCGACCCTGATCCGGACGAAGCCACGGGCGCTACCGGCCTCGATCCCGAGTCGTGGGCCGCTGCTACTGAACCCGAACTTGCGGCGACGGCGCGTCCCGTGTCGGTGTCGCGTTTCAAGCGTTGCAGGTCGGCCCGGATGTCCGCGGCGTGCTGGTAGCGCAGATTGCGGTCTTTCTCCAGCGCCTTGTTGATGATGTCTTCGAGCTTTGGGGGCAGGTCGGGATTCAGCCGGATGGGAGGAGTCGGTGCTCGATCGAGGATCGCCTGAAAAATCAGCGCCGACGTGTCACCGCGAAACGGCAACATCCCGGTAGCCATTTCATAGAGCACGGCTCCAAAGGAAAACAGGTCGGTTCGCGAATCCAATTCCTTTCCCTTCGCCTGCTCCGGAGACATGTATGCCACCGTCCCAAGCGCCGAACCGGGGCTGGTGAGGTGCTCCTCCGCTGCCGAGGCCTCCACGGTTACGCCAGGCGGCTCCGATGGCTGCGTTGCGGGCTGTGTGACCTTTGCCAGCCCAAAATCCAGAATCTTCGCGTGGCCGCGCTTGGTCACAAAAATATTTGCCGGCTTAATATCGCGGTGGACAATCCCCAGCGCGTGCGCCGCATCCAGCGCATCGGCAATCTCGATACCGAGCGAAAGCAGCGTCTCCAGCTCCATCGGACGGTTGCCGATGATGTGTTTCAGCGTCGCGCCGTCGAGATACTCCATGACGATGAACGCCTTG
>Ga0185299_10007388_pt1 | contig 11285 bp, 8 predicted proteins | sample PaiPotPPA55metaG_FD_128002 | JGI IMG/M metagenome (GOLD analysis project Ga0185299, IMG submission 128002) | Iron sulfur acid spring bacterial and archeal communities from Banff, Canada, to study Microbial Dark Matter (Phase II) - Paint Pots PPA... ...
CCGAGTTTGCACGATTCTTGCAGATGGCTGCCGGTTCTGCGAGTGAAATGGAGTATCACCTAATCCTTGCTCGCGATCTTAACCTGCTTCAGAAGCCGGATTATGAGCGTTTTTTCTTCCGAAGTCGTGGAGGTAAAGCCAACGCTGGCATCGCTCATGAAAAGGCTGAGCGGTGAAGGCTGATGGCTGACGGCTTCGTGCAGTAACTTGTTGTATTCATCCAATTCGTGCTAGCTTCGAGACGAATTCTTACGAACTGAGGACCCATTGTTAAAGAGTTTAGTCATTGTCGAATCGCCGGCTAAGGCGAAAACGATCCAGAAATATCTGGGAAAGGGATTTACTGTCGAGGCCTCGCTTGGCCACGTGAAGGATCTGCCTAAGAGCACCCTGGGAGTGGATACCAGCAACGAGTTTGAGACCGATTATGTCGTGATCCCAGGGAAAGAAAAAGTCCTGGCCAGGCTGAAGAAACTGGCGGGTCCGATGGACGCGATCTATCTGGCGCCTGACCCGGACCGTGAAGGCGAAGCAATCGCGGCTCATCTTGCGTTCGAGCTCGACACCAACGGCCACGCGAAGAAAAGTAAGAAGAAGAAAAAAGAAGAAGCGGGCGCCGTTCCTCGCATTCAGCGCGTCACTTTTAACGAAATTACTAAGCGTGCCGTGCAGGCCGCCTTCGAACATCCCCGCGCAATCGACCAAAATCTCGTAGACGCGCAGCAGGCGCGGCGCGTACTTGACCGGCTGGTCGGCTACCAGGTTTCGCCGCTGTTGTGGGATAAAGTCCGCCGTGGCCTTTCTGCCGGGCGTGTGCAGACCGTTGCACTGCGGTTGATAGTCGAGCGCGAACGTGAAATCAAAGCGTTCGAGAAGAAAGAATACTGGACAATCGATGCGCATCTCGCCGCCAATAAGCCGCCCGCATTCGACGCTCGTTTCTTGGGTAAGGGTGAAGAAAAGATTGAAGTCACCAACGGCGAGGACGCGGAAAAGATCCGCGTTGCGCTTGAGCCAGCCAACTGGCTAGTGCGCTCGGTCGATAAGAAGGAGCGCCGCCGCAATGCCGCGCCTCCTTTCACGACCAGCAAATTGCAGCAGGACTCGTCTCGCAAATTGCGCTTCAGCGTGAAACGCACCATGATGATCGCCCAGCGGCTGTATGAAGGCGTGGAACTGGGCGAAGAGGGCCAGGTTGGTCTGATCACTTATATGCGTACCGACTCCACTCGGGTTGCGCCTGAGGCAATTCAGGAAGTACGCGAATACGTTGGCAAGGAATACGGCGCGGCCTACCTGCCGGAAACCCCGAACACATATAAGGAGAAGAAAGAAGCGCAAGCGGCGCACGAAGCCATTCGACCGACCTCGGCGATGCGCCATCCCGATCAGGTGAAGCAGTATTTAAAGGAAGATGAGTTCAAGGTCTACAAGCTGATCTGGCAGCGCTTTGTGGCGTCGCAGATTATGCCCGCAGTCTTCGACCAGACAACGGTTGACATCGACGCCAAGGCGAAATCGGGAGATGTTTACTGGTTCCGCGTGACCGGATCAGTATTGAAGTTTGACGGCTTCCTCCGAGTCTACGAAGAGTCGAAAGAAGGCAAGGACGAAGAAGATGAGGAACTGAAGCACAAGCTGCCGGCGCTCGAAGCGGGGCAGAAACTTACGTTGAAGGAATTGAAGCCGGAGCAGCATTTCACCGAACCGCCTCCGCGCTACAACGAAGCATCACTAGTGAAGGAACTGGAAGAACGCGGCATTGGACGTCCTTCCACTTACTCGGCGATTCTCTCAACGATTCAAGAGCGGCAGTATGTCCAGAAGTTGGGCGGCAAGTTTACTCCGACCGAGATTGGGTTGGTGGTCACGGATCTGCTAGTGGAAAACTTCCGCGACATTTTCGACGTGGCGTACACCGCCGGCCTGGAAGAAAAGCTCGACGAGATCGAAGAGGGCAAGGAGAAGTGGACGGACACGCTCGCCGACTTCTACAAGAAATTTACGAAGGATCTCAAATATGCCGAAAAGCATATGGAGAACATCAAGCGGATGGAGAAGCCCACGGACGAGAAGTGCGAGAAGTGTGGCGCGCCGCTGGTGATCAAGTGGGGCAGGCACGGGTCGTTTTACGCGTGCAGTACCTACGACAAAGAGGACGAAAACACCTGCACTTTCACGAAGGAAAATCCCATCAACCTGCCCGACCTCGACTCGGCCGACGTGCAGGAGACGACGCAGGAAGAATATTGCGAGAACTGCGGTCGAGTGATGGTGCTCAAGCGCGGACGTTTCGGACAGTTCATGGCCTGCACGGGTTATCCCGATTGCAAGACGACCCGGCGGCTTGACCAAGGCAAGAAAGTTCCCGATATTCCGCTCGACGAGCTTTGCCCGAAGTGCGGACGCACTATGATGATCCGCCATGGTCGGTTCGGCGAATTCACGGCCTGCAGCGGATATCCGGAATGCAAATACGTGAAGCAGAACTTTATCGGCGTCAAGTGTCCCGAGTGCAAAGACGGCGAACTGGTTGAGAAGCGCGCGCGGAAGGGTAATACTTTTTATGGGTGCGGGAATTATCCGAAGTGCAAGTTCACCTCGGCTCATAAACCGATTCCGGAAAAGTGCCCGTCGTGCGGCAGCGAGTATCTGGTCGAGAAATTCTTGAAGGCTGGCCCGGTCATTGCCTGCCCGAATAAAGAATGCGACTACGAGCGTGCCGTACCTCCCGCAGAGGCAGCCGCTACCAGCGCCTAGTTTTCTTGGGGCCGCGGTATTAGTCTCAGCCCTTGCCGTCGACCCGATCGTCCGACGTTGCTACCTGTCCGCAATTAATTACCGAGGATACTGATGCCTAAAAAACCGACCGCTGCCGATGCTCAACTGATCTCCAACTCTACGATCTGCGTCGCGAAGCGGAAATGCGCAAGGCGCGCAACTGGTGGTTCACCGGATTCTGGCCGGGGAGCGCCGAGGATTTCATGAAAATAGCTCTTACTCCGGGCACGACTGAGAATAACTGGCTACGCCAGGTGACGGGCTACTGGAGCATGGCCGCGTCGTTCGTGCTGCACGGCGCTTTGAACGCGGACTTATTCCTCCAGCCCGCAGTAAGCGGAGAAATGTTCATCGTGTTCGCGAAGGTTCATCCTTTTCTGAAGGACCTCCGGGAAAAGTCCGGTGACCCGCATATGTTCGGCACGATCGAGAAAGTAATCATGAGCTCCAAGTATGGCCGCGAAAGGTTCAAGTTCATGCTTAAACGGGTCGAGATGATGCGGGAGAAGATGGGCTCCCTGAAGGCAAGTTAATAAGATTGATCCGTTCGCCTCTTTTGTTTCTCTCGCATCGGACGCTGCTTATCGATCAAATGGGAATTCCGGGCCATCGCGGTGTGTCCTTCGCGAACGCCTCCTTACCGCCTGTCGATCTGTTATTCTAATCGGCTGTGCGGATGATCTGGTGGTTCCTGATCCTGGGTGTAAGTACGCTGGTCGTAGTGTGCGTTGCAATCGCCTTGTATATGCGTTTGCGCCGTCATCTGCGGGCCGAGCACGCAGCCCAGGAGAGCGAGCACCAGTCTGGCGAGATTGAACGCTGATACCCCGCATTGTGCAGTCAGAGGCTCTTCCATGGACAAAATGCAAACCTTGAGCCGGTCGCGGGAAGGGGTTTTCTCTCTCGACGCCACTCGGCAAGTCGCTCTCGTAATAGGTGCCAGCTTGTTTGTTGCACTGTGCGCGCGTATCACGATTCCTCTGCCGTTTACGCCGGTGCCGCTGACGGTTCAGAACTTTGGTGTACTGCTGGTCGGTTTGCTGCTGGGCAGTCGGCGCGGATTCGCGGCCCTCGCGCTTTATCTGGCTGAAGGCGCAATGGGATTACCGGTGTTCAACCCCACTGGCGCCGGAGGACTGGCGCAATTGTTCCACGGGGCAACGGCGGGATTTCTCCTATCATATCCGCTGGTTGCGTGGGTCGCGGGATACGTCATGGAACGTGGGCGAAAGAATTTTATTCGCGCCGCGATCGGCGGACTTCTCGGCGAAGTCGTACTTTTTACCGGAGGTTTGGCTTGGCTCGCAGTTCTGACGCATTCGGTTGCGCAAGCTTTCCGCTGGGGGCTTTACTGGTTTCTGTTCGCAGAAATAATTAAGGTAATGATGGCTGCCGGAATCGCTGCGCAATGGCAGCGCTTCCGGGATGCGCAGGATTGAAGGCGCAGGGTGAGTAATTTCGTAAGCGGTTGGAGTTCAAAATGACAGTCGTGTCAGCAGCAGAAACAAAACATTCTGGCGGCAGCCAGTCGTCACAACTGCGCGAGATTTCCATCGCTCACAGCCCGGATTCCGACGATGCATTCATGTTTTATGGCCTTGCCACCAGCAAGGTTCGCGTCCCCGGTCTGCGCTTTACTCACACTCTTTGCGATATAGAGACCCTGAACCAGAAGGCTCGCGAGGGCGTCTACGATGTGACCGCGATTTCGTTTCACGCCTATCCTTATATCCAGGATCTGTATGCGCTCATGTCGTGCGGAGGCAGCGTCGGCGAAGGGTATGGGCCGATGATCGTGTCGCCGCGCCCGTTCACGCAGAGTGAGGTTAAGGAAAAACGCATTGCCGTTCCGGGCACGCTGACGACCGCATATCTTGCGCTGCAGCTTTTTGCGCCCGGAGTGGAGACCGAAGTCGTGCCTTTCGACCAGATCATTCCGCAAGTGCTCGAGGGCAAGTACGAAGCTGGGCTCATCATTCATGAAGGCCAGTTGACCTACGACAAAGCAGGCCTGCACCGCATCGTTGATCTGGGCCGCTGGTGGCAGAAGATGACGGGGCTGCCCCTGCCTCTGGGAGGCAACGCAATACGCCGCGCGCTCGGACCGGAGCTGATTTCCGCGGTCAATGGCGCGTTGCGCGATAGCATTCAGTACGCGCTTGACCATCGCGAAGAAGCTTTGTCCTACGCCATGCAGTTTGCCCGCGATCTCGACCCGTCCACCGCAGATCGGTTCGTTGGCATGTACGTGAACGAACGCACGCTCGACTATGGGCCGGAGGGACGCGAGGGCGTTGCGCGTCTGCTGGATATGGGGCATAAGGCAGGAATCATTGGGCCCGCGGCGCGCGTGGATTGGGTCGCGTAGAAAGTTCATCAAGGAGCCTCGAGCAAATTTGACCGGTACCGCTGAGAAAGCCCACACATCTCAGACCCTTCTCATCGACGCGGACGACACGCTCTGGGAAAATAACATTTACTTTGAGCGAGCCATCGCGCGTTTTATTTCCTTCCTCAATCATCACGAATTCTCTCCAGATCAGGTGCGCGAAGTGCTCAACGATGTGGAGCGCGAATGCATTGTGAAGCACGGTTATGGCCTGCACAGCTTCGCGCACGCTCTGGTCAATACCTTTGAACGCCTCAGCGTGGAGCCGGTCACGGTCGAATTGCACGCGCACATCCATAGTTTCGCCCATACCATCGCCGAGCATAAGATCGAGATGTTGCCTGACGTTCCCCAAACTCTGCGGTATCTTTCTGGGCGGCACCATCTCATTCTGATGACCAAGGGCGCGATTGTGGAACAGACGGGAAAGATCGAACGCTCAGGATTGAAGGAATACTTTGCGGCAACTGAGATCGTCGCTGAAAAAGATTCCTCCGCCTACCGGACGGTGATCGAAAAATACGAACTCGCGCACGACTCTACGTGGATGGTCGGCAACAGTCCGAAATCGGATATCAATCCCGCGTTGGCGGCGGGTTTGCATGCGGTTTTCGTTCCTCACGGAAATACCTGGATTCTGGAGCATGAGGAAGTGAATGCAGCTCCACCGCCGCAGCGCTTGCTCATCGTGGGCCGGTTCGCGGAGCTGCGCGAACATTTCTGAGCGCGCCCGCAGCGCGAATAGATTCCTAGCCTTATTGGTCCTTCATTCGAAAAGCACCAAACTAACCAACAACCACGCCTCGCCGCACGAACGCCCGCATGTTACGCTCAATCTGCTTAACTCTTTTTACGCATACGCAGACAACTTGGCCGTGGAGACAAATAATTTCCGCAGGCTGTTGCGCACCGTAGAAGCTCTCTCCGAACTCGGACCTGAGCTCACGGCCGAGCGCGAGTTTTCAGACACATCGCGCCTCATGCTGTCCGCTGTGATGGAAGCGGCAGGCGCGCGCGAGGGAGCGCTCTTCATTTTCAACGAGAAGCCCACCATGCTCTCGTCGGCGGCGGCCGAAGGTTTCGCCATGCTTCCCGAACCAGCCTTCATCCCGCTTCTTCCTAAACATGTTCACGCGCTTGCTGCCGCCCGCGGACCTATCGTGCTCAACGCTTCCACCTATTCCGTATTTCTCAGCTCCAACGGCAACGTCGCTCCCGAGCTCTTCAAATGCATCGCTCCGCTCAAATCTGTTGGTAAGCTTGCCGGAGTCATTGCTCTGGGACGGCGTCCCGGCGACGCGCCCTACTCGGAGGCAGAACTTGATGCCGCGGATCTGCTCTGCAGCTATATCGGACTCGCCGTACACAACCACGCGCTTACGCAGACATTGGCCCAGCGCGTAACCGAAAACTTGCGGCTGATGGCGTCTCTGCATGGCTTCTATGACAGCGCCCTTGAGGCATTCGCCACTGCCATCGATGTGAAGCACGTCAACATTCACGGCCATTCCCTGCGGGTCGGTCGCTATGCCGCTGCAATCGGTGAAGCCATGGGTGTGGAGGCGGGAGAAGTTGCCGCGCTGCGTAGCGCAGGATATTTGCATGACATCGGCAAAGTGGCTGTCGACCGCCGCCTGTTCAGCAAAGCGAGTGCGCTCAATCCCGAGGAGTTCCGCGAAATGGCGGACCATACTGTGGTCGGCCATCAGATCGTCAGCAGCGTCGAGTTTCCCTGGCCGAAGATTCACGAGTCGGTGCGCTGGCATCATGAGCGTTCGGACGGTTCCGGCTATCCGGACGCTTTGGCGGGGGATGACTTGCCCATGCCCGTGCGGATTATGGCGCTCGCCGACACATTCGACGCCATGACCAGCACGCGTCCATATCGCGAATCACTTTCTCTGGGAAGTGCTCTGAGTGACTTGGTCCGAATGGCTCCGCAAAAGTACGATCCGAACGTCGTGCAAGCCCTCCTGATCCAGGTACGGCGCGACGCCGTCGGAAGTAATCGAACACCGCTCTTGGCCGATCACATGGCAGTCAACATTTCTCCAACCGACATCGACCAGTTGGCTGCAACTCTGCAGCATAAGGTGTCGCGAGGAAAATTGTATTTGACCTAGCGGAAGATCCTGGCTTCTAGCTCCTAGCGGCTCGATCCGTATCCTTGGTAACGAGACTCAGCAACTTTTTCGCCCGTCCGGGTTGATAATAAGAGGGCTGTCGTCTTTCCTTGATCCGGAGTCCTCATGGTTGTGGGCCGCGTGAAATTCGTCATTCTGCTTCTTTCCGTCGGCCTCGCGTGTACTGTCCCACCGTTGCTGGCTGATAAGAAGGACAAGGACAAAGACAAGCTGCCCTCTGGCGCCAGCAATCAAGTGACCGAGCGACGGCGTGCCTTGCACGCGCTCAATCGCCTGACTTTCGGTCCGCGGGCGGGGGACGTGCAGCGCGTGATGGCGGTCGGTGTCGACAAGTGGATCGATCTGCAACTGCATCCCGACAAAATCGACGATAGCGCTCTGAATGCGCGCCTGGAACCGTTCCGCACGCTGCGGATGAACGCGAAGGAGCTGGCAGAAGATTTTCCTGATGGCCAGGAAATCAATCAGGTAATCAACGGCAAGAGTCCTATGCCGTCCGACGCAGCCTTACGGATGGTGTATCAAGTGCAAATCGATCGAGAACAGGAAAAAAAGGAACGTTTGCAGGCAGCTGGCAAGAATGCAAATTCGGCATCTGACCTTGCCAGGAACGTGGCCGTTGTGACCCCTTCACAAAGCATTGCAGCGGAGAGCGCAAACGCGACCGCGGATAATCCTGCAGGCGTGAAGCCTGCTCCAGCCGCGAAACTCACGCCCGAGGACGAACAACAAGCGCGACGGCGTGAGGAGCGGCTTTATGCCGATCTCGATGTGCAGCAGTTGACGAGCTTCCCTGCGGACCAGCGTTTCAAGAAGGTTCTAAGCATGTCGGCGACGGCACAGTTCGCGATTGCGGATTCTCTTCGCGGCGGGAAAGGGCAGGAGTTTCTTGAAGGTCTGCCTCCGAGGCAGAAAGAAACGTTGCTCGCCATGAATAATCCCGCGGGCGTTGTTACCGGGGAATTGGCGCAGGCGAAGCTCCTGCGCGCGACTTACAGCGAGCGTCAGCTTGAGCAGGTGATGACCGATTTTTGGTTTAACCACTTCAATGTGTTCATGGAAAAGGGAGTCGAACGGCTGCTCGTTACCAGTTACGAGCGTGACGTGATTCGACCACACGCCCTGGGAAAATTCGAGGACCTGCTGGTGGCCGCGGCGAAGAGTCCGGCAATGTTGTTCTACCTGGACAACTGGCTCAGTGTGGGGCCGAATTCGGCGCAGGCGATGGGCATTCCGCTGCATCCTTCCTCGCGTGGTTATGCGCCGCCGCGTCCGCGGCCAAATCAAGGCAAGCGCCCGAGTGGTCTCAACGAGAACTACGGGCGTGAGTTGCTCGAACTGCACACCCTCAGCGTGAGTGGCGGCTACTCGCAGCGCGATGTCACCGAGGTCGCGAAAGTCTTTACCGGGTGGACCATCGACAAGCCCTACCAGGGCGGCGGCTTCAAGTTTGATCCGCGCATGCACGAGCCTGGGCCAAAGTTTGTGCTCGGTCACCGCCTCAAGCCCAAGGGCGAAGGCGAAGGCTTGGAAGTGCTGCACAGGCTGGCCACGAGTCCGCAGACGGCCCACTTCATCTCCCTGAAGCTCGCTGAACGTTTCGTTGCGGATGATCCTCCTCCGGGTTTAGTCGATCGCATGACGAAAACATTTCTGAAGAAAAAGGGAGACATCCGCGAAGTGCTGACCGTGCTCTTCCACTCCCCGGAGTTTTGGAATGATGGCGTCTACCGCGCTAAGGTGAAAACTCCGTTGGAATTCGTGGTTTCGGCGGTGCGCGCAACCGGGGCTGAGGTCGGTGATGCATTGCCCTTGATCCGTCAGCTCAACAATATGGGCATGCCACTTTACGGCGCGCAGCCACCTACGGGGTATTCCATGAAGGCGGAAACCTGGGTAAGCTCTTCGGCGTTGCTCAATCGCATGAATTTTGCTTTAGCGCTGACCAGCGACAAGATTAAGGCATTAAGGGTAGACGTCGGGCAGCTGGCGGGAAACAATCCACCCAATTCGCCGCAGGATTCTACTCTCGCTCTGTCGACGCTGGAGAATAGTCTGCTCGCCGGAGATGTGTCAAAGCAGACGCACGATTCGATCACGGCACAGATCGACGGTGCGGCGATGAACGGCGCGCAGGAGAAGCAGGTCAAGTCCGGAGCGCGGAAGCCCGTGGACGCACCTCGTCCTCCGGATGTGAGCACGATCGCGGGACTATTGCTCGGCTCGCCGGAGTTTCAGAGAAGGTAGCTTTTAGCCATTAGCTCTTGGCTCTTAGCTTGAACCGTGACTCTGGCTAACCGAGTATTACGTTGGGCCAAAGCTAAGAGCTAGCAGCCAGGAGCTATTTTATGGCTATCACTCGTCGCGTCTTCCTTCGTAACAGCGCGCTTGCCGTCGTCGGGACGGCGGCGGTGCCAAGTTTTCTCTCTCGCGCCGCATGGGGAGCGGCTCAACCGGGCACGCGCACCAAGCGCCTGGTCGTGATCTTCCAGCGCGGCGCGGCTGACGGTTTGAATATTGTTGTGCCTCACCGCGAGCCGCAGTATTACGCGATGCGGCCGAGCATCAATATTCCACGCAAGGCGGTGATTGATCTGGATGGTTTCTTCGGCCTGCATCCCTCGCTGGCGTCGTTCCAGCCGCTCTGGAAGCAGCGTCAACTGGCGATTGTGCACGCCGCCGGTTCGCCCGATCCCAGCCGCTCTCACTTCGACGCACAGGACTTTATGGAGGCCGGCACTCCGGGCATCAAAGCCACCGAAGACGGATGGCTCAACCGCGCGCTTCGCAACCTGCCACAGCCGCCGCAGCGATCAGCTTTCGAGGCTATTGCCATGGGGCCGTCAATCCCTCGGATCTTAAGCGGCATCGAACCGGCCATCGCGATGAATAACATCAACGATTTTTCAGTCGGAGGCCGCAATCCGAAAGCTTCGCCGGTTGCGAATACGTTTGAGGCTATGTACGACCACTCCCTCGACACCGTGTTGCACGGTACCGGGGAAGAGACGTTTGACGCGGTCAAGATGCTGAAGGCCGCCGACCCGTCGAAGTACAAACCGGTGATCGGCGCTGACTATCCCAAGGGACGCTTCGGCGACAGCTTGCGGCAGCTCGCGCAACTCATCAAAGCAAACCTCGGCGTGCAGGTGGCCTTTGCCGACATTGGTGGCTGGGATCATCACGTCAACGAAGGCTCAACCGATGGCCAGATCGCCAATGTCCTGCGGGACTTCGCGCTGTCACTCTCCGCTTTCTGGACCGATCTCGGAGATCTCGGCGAAGACACAGTTGTCATAACCATGTCAGAATTCGGCCGCACAGCGCGCGAGAACGGCAATCGAGGCACCGACCACGGGCACGCTAACGTGATGTTTGTTCTGGGAGGACCTGTGAAGGGTGGCAAAGTCTACGGACGCTGGCCAGGCCTAGATCAGTCGCAGCTCTACGAGGGCCGGGACTTGGCTTTGACTACCGATTTCCGCCAAGTCATAGGCGAAGCTGTCGCGCGCCACATGGGGAACAAGAATTTGCAGTCCGTATTCCCGACATTCGACAACTCCACCGGAAAATTCCTGCGCTATCTTGGGTGAGGAAGTGACGAGGGCGCGCTACCGAATCTGTCGCGGGTCGATTCCGCAAATTTAGTCTGAATGATACGTTGCCGTGTAAAGTCGATCCACGCCTCTGCTGCGAGAAACGTAATCGTGAATCCCAGCCAGAATGCAATCCCGAAGAACTCGTGCGGTGTGAGCTTGCGGAAAGCAAAAAACATCCCCACAATCGGCCGGGTCGTCGCTATTCCTAGGCCAACGGCGAGGGTACGAATCATCCACTCGCGATGTTGTGCAACTTCTTTGCGGCGGATGTGCCAGTAAGCTTTGATCAGACACAACAAGAAGAGGATGCCGAAAAGTGTGGTCGCCGCAGTCTCATTGGCGCCGCCAATATTCATTGTGAAGGTCATCACC
>Ga0185299_10007389_pt1 | contig 11284 bp, 17 predicted proteins | sample PaiPotPPA55metaG_FD_128002 | JGI IMG/M metagenome (GOLD analysis project Ga0185299, IMG submission 128002) | Iron sulfur acid spring bacterial and archeal communities from Banff, Canada, to study Microbial Dark Matter (Phase II) - Paint Pots PPA... ...
GAAACTAATTGCTCGCGGTGATGAGTACATTAACATGTCCCGCATTATGTCTGACCTTGCTGATAACTATTCTCGCTTTGACAAGCTTGGGAAGGCATCACCTATGTACGTGAGTAAGCAAAACATCATCCGTAACCTTGAAGGCAGCGAGCGCGTGAACCAGAACCCTCTCAAGGCCAACATGATGATTAACAATGAGATGATGTCAGAAGCGATTCGCAATAAAGTTGTTGGGGAGTTCGTTCAAACCGCGACCGCGAATCCTGATATGTATGGCGACTCGTTCAAGAAGGTTGGTCCGAATTACAAACCACTCAAGGGTGAAGCTATAGTCACTCACTATGTTGATGGTAAGCCGCAACTTTATAAGGTGGGCGAAGATGTTTACCAAGCTCTACAAGGCGCTGCACCAATCAACCATGACATCGTATCTAAGGCAATGCAGAGTTTCTACAACGTATTCCGAGCAGGTGCAACTGGCTTGAACTTGGGTTTCCAACTTGCCGCTCTACCAACTGACATCATGCGTCCGCGCATTCTGTCTGATGTGAAAATCTCTGGCAACTGGATGAAGTTCGGTCGGCTGTGGGGTAAGAATCTTGTTGGCTCTCTTACCAAGTCCCCTGAATGGCAAGAAGCTATTCAACAAGGTTACCTATTCTCTGGGCTACAACGTCTTATAACTCCAGAGATGAAATTGGAGACCGCATCACTTGGAGTTGGTCAGAAGATTGCTAAGTTCCGCTTGCTGTCTGCTGCGGAAGATTTGGCGGCAGCCCGTGCTGATGCTGTTAAGATGACTACTTTCCAAATGCTTCGTGAGCAAGGCTACTCTGAAAAAGCAGCCCGCTACGAGACCAAACGCTATGGTGGTATGCCTGACTACTCTCAGTCTGGTGACTTGCATCCTGCAATCAGACTAGCTACAGTATTCTTTAACGCTGACCTACAACACTTGGGTCAGACTATGAGCCGTTTGGCTGACAAGCCTGAGCGCATCCTGCCCATTCTGGGAAGCCTGACTGCCATGACAATGGCCCTCTCCACTTGGAACTACTCACACAAGGATGAAGATGGTCAACCGCTCATGCGCAGAGTCCCTGCTGATGAACGCGACCGGAACTTTATTATCTTGACTGGTGGCACTCATCCCACCTCTAGTGGGTCCTATACGCCCAATAGATTGTCTGTTCGTAAGCCTGACATCATCATGTACACCATCAACCCTGTTGAGAATGCTTTGAACAAGGCAATTGGGTTTGAGAATCGTAAGGCTATTGAGATTGCAGCCGACGCCATTAAGGGTTTGACACCGTTCTCTCATGGCTCTATTACAGCCGAACATCCTGTTAGGGACGCTGCACGTTCAATTGGTGGCTCTATTAACCCGCTGGTTAGAGTGCCTCTTGAAGAGGCTGCGAATAAGCAGTTTGGTACAGGCTCGCCCATTGTAAGCCGTCCAAGCATCGCTCCTCAATATCAAGCTACGGCTGGCACACCATCTGTTTATCAACAGATGGGTCAAGCTACAGGTACATCTCCTCAACGTCTACAACACATTGCAGGGGGACTGACTGGCGGCTTGGCTGATGCTGTTGCACAACAGATGGACCCGTATGTTCGTCAAGGCGCTGCTGGCCCACTCAAGGGAACGCAAGGCGCTAGGCGTCAGCTTCCTGTCATTGGTCAGGCTGCTGCCAGACTCACTGGAGGTAACGTGGACGCTGTTGAACAGCAGGCTACCACTAAATTCTATGACCGCTTGGAGCAAACTAAGGAAGCTCAACAGACCTTTGATTACCTCAAGAAGTCCAATCCGCAAAAGGCTCAGGAGTTCTTACAGAGCAACCGTAATCTAATCAGTACTTCAGGCTTTACAAATAGAGCTGCTATCCAATTGGGTAAGCTCGCACAGATGCGTTCGGAAATCCAAACCAACCCGAACATCTCTGATGAAGACAAGACCAAGCAACTTGCGAACATTGCAAAAGCTCGCATCACTTACATGAATGCGTACAACGAAGCACTGGACAGAGTTCTTTCTCAAGGAGCAAATAAATGAACATCTACATCGCATTAGCTAGTGTTGCTGTCGCTGTAGGTGCAGCCGGACAATTTGCTGACGCATACACGACGTATCAAGGCGTTAAGAAATTTGGTCCAAGCATTGAAGGCGACCAGAACTGGCTTGCTCAGTTTATCGTTAATCACTTCCCTTGGTCTATGGCTATCAAACCCGCAGGGATGGTTGGAATCGGCGCACTGTTGATTGCCATTAGCCCTCAATCAACGGTGGTGGATTAGCCCTAGCTGGTATCCTTGGGACTGCCTCAGCTATCATCAGCTTCGTTACCGCACGCGACAATAGCAACATCAACGCTACAAAGTCATAGACCCTTTAGGAGGTGGGTAATGTTCAACAGGAGATTTGCAGTCCAGAAATGGGTTGGTCGGTATCAGTCTGACCTAATCTATCTCTATGGGAAAAGGACTTTTCAGATAGCGGCTCGTAAACTTGAGACGTTCTTTGAGCATTTCCCTGAGATGACTAATCTCAATGAACTCACTTTGCCTGACCTTGTGGATTATGTTGAGCGCCGGAAAAATGAAGGCGCAAGCTATCGTACTGTTGAAATGGAGATAAGAGCGGTGAGACGTCTTTATACATGGCTCATTGAAAAGTGGATGTATCCGAACGCTAACCCCGCGCTAGCCTTCGCTCCGCTTCCTTTCAAAAAAAGGAAATGCCCCAAATCCGAAGACTTGGGGCAAGTTAAGATTGAGCGTGAACTTCTTAAGGATGAAGACCTAGACTATCTCTTGTAGCCTGTTGGGTCGTCATCTAAAGATGAATCTGAGCAGTTGGGCGGGACTCTGCGTGGCAAATTCTGTGGTTGAAGAAATATTTGATATTGGTTTAAACTTTTTGGATCAAAATACGCTACCACTCCTCCGGGGGTGGTATATTTTTTTGGTCGGTCATCAAGTTCGTTGTGCGTTCGTTCGTACTCCATAAGAGCGAAGCAATAGAACACAACAGCGGCCAAGTGATGTTGACCTTCAGGGTCGATTGAATTACCAGCCCAGAATTTCCATGCATGACGCATCATTGCACCAAAGCAACGTGACCAGCTTATTCCTTTCTCCCAATTACGGTCAGCATACTTTTTACACCCGATGGTATAGACTTCTGCTAGTCTCTCAAGCGGGTATGCTGGTATCAAATCGTAGCGCAATTTTCCGTCATCAAATTTCTTGCCACTTTCATTAGACATGTAAACCCTCCGTGGCTTGAATAATATCAATCAACTCATTCACGCTGCCCAATCGTGGGGCAATTTGAACTTCCTGATTGTAAGACATATCCTTGATGAAGGTTGCACATGCAGGAGCCTTGTCTAGTACATCTTGTACATTCGATGGCTTGTCATCAAGAAAGAAGTCAAGGTCTAATCCAGCCGCAATTAAGCCCTTGTTCGCACCAACGAGAACATTCGTCTCTTCAAGTTGGTGAGTCATGTATAGCCACTTCTTCGTCTGCATTTCAATAGGCATCCCAACGCACTTCTCAGGCCGATGTGTTATGAAGTAAACAAGATGGTTCTTAACAAGCCACCCCAGACTATATGCACTGGGAAGTGGGTCAAGACTAGTCCACCAATCAGGAGTGTTCTCAATGTGCTTCCAGAGCTGACTGTTCTCAGCCTTAGTGACACCAAGACAATAGAAGTCCCAATTATCTTGAATGATTCCTTCTGTGTCTTTATTACAATAGGTCTTGAAGAACTTTCTAGCTGCGCCTGTAAAGTCCGCTAAGACACCATCAATATCCAAACCGATTCGATAGCGTTTCATTTCCCCTCCATTTCATAAATTGTCCACACAGTTCACAACGAGGAGGCCATTCTCCACCAGAATGTATCGGGCACTCCTCACTGGGTTCTAAACCAGCTACAGAACAACAGCAAGTAGTTGGTCGTTGGCATTTATGATTTTGCTTGTCCATAGACCTTCCCACCGTAGCAACATTGACCATTCGTCACGATACACGAGTAGAGATTGAAGTGACCATTCGACAGTGTATCAATCATCACAAACCCATTCAACCAAGCCGTTGGCCGATTCCTGAGATAAGACGGATTGACATTCCCCGCAGTCGGGGCTATTGTACCCATCCACTTATTACTATGCTCAACTGGTGAAATCTTTGTGTAAGTTTGCGGAGCATGAGTGTGGCCAGCAAGCACGTTACTTGCATACATCTCCACAGCTTTCCGCGCCGGAAATGTCCCTGCTTGGTTCCCAATACCAGAAAGTACCTCTCCATGAATCACCTTTAGCTTTCCTAGTTTGTACATATGGCCAAGAGGAATGATTTCCCAACCACGCTTCTCCAAGTCGAGAAGTGAAACGTGGTCAAGCACGCCTTCCAATTCAGGATGGGCTTCAACAAAGTCCCACTCAAATCTTTCATGGTTACCAATAATCCAAACCTTCTTACAACCCTTGGGCAACAGCTTCTCCAATGGCGTAAGGATGTCCCGGTCAAATCCCTTGATGTCATTCAGGTAGGACTTGCGAGTCCGATACAAAGGCATCTGTTGAGTATGATGTGAGATACAATCGAAATGGAACTGGTCGCCCCCAAAGATGAAAGTTTCAATCTTGTTCTTGGAAAGATAATCGAAGATTGCACCATATGTTCCCTTCGAGTACAGCGGATAATGCGTGTCGAAAACGGCCATTGTTGAACTAACTTTTGACATGGTTCTCCTTAGTTATCTGCATTCAGAACATGTGGAGACACACTATTCTTTGCAACCCTCTCAAGCTTCGCAGCGCCGGGAACATTGTTCCGTTCGTGCGGCTTATACTCTCCCATATAGGTTATCAACCCACTCTCTTCTCTTCGTACATACATGTTGTGTAACGGCTTCCCTCGCCGAATCTCAAACTCCAATTCAAGGATTGGTGTCGGGTGCGACGCTTCGGATTTCCGTGTAACGCCAATAAATGTATCCACAGCACCAAACAGCGCAGAGCTTCCACGTAATTTATCGCCACCTTGTTTAGGATGTTCCTCACTCTGTTTGCCGATGTGATGAACAATTAAGATGGAAGTCTTAAAGGCATCTATCCAACGCTTACAAACTCGCAAGGTCGCGCTCATTTCTTGGGCGCTATTTTCATTGATTAACTGGAACTCCGCAAGTGGGTCAAAGATAACTACGTCAGGCTTACAGGCAGCTATCTCATTCGCAATTGCGACTTTGCCTTCTGGAGTATCAAGTCTTAAGTCCATATCTCTTGACTTGATAAATATGTCCAGACCTACTCCGACTTCCCCTTCAAGCATTGGGAGTAGGCGGTCACGCATACCTTCGTCACCAATTTCTTGCTCAATGTAAAGGACTCTCTGCCGCTTAGTCACAGGCAGGACGGGTATGCCGCTGGCATACTTGGCGTCAAATATATTCTGGCCACGCGCTAGGTCGAGAATCATATTCAACACCACGTAGCTCTTATTATGTTTCGGCGGCCCACCAATTACTGCGAGAGACTGACTAGGCAGTACACCCCGCCCAATGATTTGGGGTTTGTGTACGATTTCGCGCGTCAAAAAGTCCGTAAGCAGTTCTGCCATACGGACTCCTTAGTTACTGAAGTGTTTCTTTCTTTGCACTAGGAAAGGTAATGACCTTCTCCTCTGCTGCCATCTCATCTTCAAACTGCTTGTTCAACTGTGCCTCTGCATGCATAAGTTCAAGCTGTTTGGTTCCCTTCTTCACGTTCTCAGCTACCTGAGCGTCTAGGTGAGCATCGAAGGTTTCTACTTCATTGAACTGAAAACTCTCGACAACATGCTCAAACCCACCATTGGTTTGTTTCGCTCTACGAACAGTGATTTCACTGTTATCTACATTAAGGACATACACCTTCTCACCAGTAATCTTGAGAACTAGAATGTCACCTTTTTGAATCGTCATCAATCCCTCCAAGGGTCAATCTTTTAGCTCGCCCCAACTCTCGCCGGGGTTACCAACTTTAACAGCCACCGGAATCATATAGCCCGCCAACTCTGGCCAGAGCTGTTCCATTGCAGCCGTCAGACATGCTTTCACTTCTTCGACAAGCGCGTAGGGACATTCCACTAGGAGCGAGTCGTGAACCTGTAAAATCAATCTTGCTGGATAAGGAAGTGGGAAGACTTTGGGTACAACCTTCAAAGCCAACTCAACTGGCCATCCTATCCGTTCGTACATCAATGCAATCATGGAACGATAACAGATGTCCGCTCCACTAGACTGCAACATAAATCTAATGCCTTCAGTGTATGCAGTTTGTGACCAGAACCACCGCTTGCGTCCGAAGGCTGTGGTGAGAACACCATCCTTCATCGCTTGATTGCCAGTGCGCTCTTGCCATTGAGCCGAAGCCCAGTTCAGCTTCTTCCACATAGTGAGAAGGTCTTTGCAATCCTTCTCAGGGATGTTATACTGAACCGACATCTTCCGTGGCCCCATACCAGCATCAGCACCGTGATTCGTATGCTTGGCACGACCATATTCATCGGACTTCTTATTTATCTCTTCTTCAGGAAGATTGAATATCTGAGAAGCCAACCATCGATGCTCATTGAAACCGGGGATTGCGAGTCTTTTAAGTCTATCTGCATCGTCAGCGTACCATGAGGCCAGACGATTTTCAAGAGAGCTAAAGTCAGCTTCAACAAAGCACCAATCACTATGCGACGGAACATAGATGTGTTTTGCAATAGGAGGGACATTTTGCATGTTTGGACTACTACTTGCAAGTCGTCCAGTGTTTGTCCCGTGTACAAGGAAATTGGTATGTATTCTTCCAACAGCAACTTGTTTGTCATGGTCAGCATCCTTCAGAAAGGTTCCGATGACTTCATCAAGGTGACGAATCTCTGCAAGCTGCTTGAGGAAAGGAAGCTTGGTCTTGCGGAACAATCTATCAAGAGCAGTCTTATCAGTCGTTACTTTCTTTGTCTTGGCGTGGAGTTGTTTGGGGAGGGCGAGCTTGTCGTAGAGGTAGCGCTCCACAGTTTTTGAAGACTGCCAAGGGACAACCCGTTCAGTGCTTGGGACATGGATGTATTTAATCGGCTTGCCAGATTTGCCAAGAGTTCCTGCCGGAGCAAGTTGTCGGACTTTGATTGGTTTGTCATATGGCTTTAAGTCTATAGGGAGTTGAGCTTCTAATTCAGCCAGCTCACCTATGTACCGTACACGTTGCTTCTTAATGTTGTTAGGGTCAACCTTGATACCTGTATCAGACATCAACTTGCAAATCTTTGCAAGTGGAATCTGAACATACTTGTACAAGTTAGTCAACTTCATTTGGTCTAGGCGCGGACGGATGGCTCTATAAGATTGGGCCGTGGCGTCAACGTCACCAGCGCAATACCAAGGCATGTCTGCCTTAACATGCTTCCATGCGACCATCTGTGTACAGATTGAAGCGATGTGCTCTAGGTCATATGCAGCGGAGTCAGGCGCAATCAAATGGTACATCAACATGATGTCCCATACCTGACAATCAGGACTGATAACTACACCAGCATCCGCAAGCCTAGGAAGGTCAAACTGAATTATGTTCTGCCCAATAGCTTCTTCAGCATTTGCAAAGATTCGTCGGAGTTCCGCAATGTAAATACCCGCGAAAGGTACGACGATAACATGATAAGGGTTACCAAAGTCAGACACCCCGACCATTGTAATCTGCTCGGTATAGCGATTCGTTTCAATGTCGAATACAAGCTGCTTTGGCGAAAATGCTTGTATCTCTTCGACCGTTGGATGTGTGTTATAGTATTGCGGAGGAACCTGAATCCCTTTTTGTATGTCAGATATAGTGTCAGGTATTCTAGCACTATCCCGCATGAGGTAAGAAGGATGTAGTGTTCCGATAACACGTGGTTTCGTCTCCCCTTTCAATGGTAGCGGGCTTCCCCGCCACTTCATTATTCCTTCAGTTTTTCCAGTAAGGAGTTTAAGTGACTCATTTCCGATGGCGTCAATTCTATCCCACGGTCTGCTCTCCAATACAGGTTTAACATGAGACTGAAAGCAGTGAGATACGATTTCACGTCCTTCGGATTCTGTACAATAGCTTCTAGCTTCTTTAGATGTGGGGTAAGCGTTGTTAGGAGGTCGGCAGTTAACTGTGTTGAGAATTGTGAGTTGGTCACGTTGGACTCCAGCCTTACGCCATAAAGAATCTTGAATACGCCCGCTACCACCAACAAGCGGCTTTCCTTCAATAGCTTCCTCAGCACCCGGCGCTTCAGCAATGACAAGCCGAAGTGATGGACCCATTTGAGGTGGGACTAAGTTATTCTCAGGGAATTTTGCCCGCATCGGGCATTGTTCACAAGCAACGCAGTCCTTGACTTTCATTAGCCCTCTAGGTTGGGGAGATTACTTCTGGGAGAGATGCTTGTCGAACAGATAAGACCATGCACAGAACGATAGCCAGAATATAGCGAGGAATTCAAACGCATGAAGAACTTGACCGTTAGCAATAGCTAGCATCGAGTTTACGAAGGCCAGAATTGCGACGGCAAGTAACCCACCTCTCAAAAGGGTCTTCGCCATTTGGTCACCTTTGCTGCGTATCTACGATCTAGTTCCTTGAACAAAATTGGCAAGATGATAATTGTTCCAACCAGTAGTCCGACATCACCTATGCTAATGACTGCGTTTCCCAAATTGATGTTGTCTGCTATGAAATTCAGATGTGTTGTCGGCCCCGCACAGATATGGATATGGTCTAATATTGCGCCACTTTGACCCGTACACTCAGGTATGAACACTGGCATAGAGCCACGATTGGCCAGACTAGCGATGATGTTCAACGTAGCGCCAGTGAGATAGATACTCAGTCCGATTACCAGACTTGAAAGTGTTCTTTCTTGTTTCATTGAATTTCCATTGCGACGAAGCCTTTCCCCTTAACTTGACGATAATAAAGGCAGAGTTCTTCCAACGCACGCCCAGAAATCTCTTTACAACCAACCCGGATTAAGTCATCTTTGCCATCAATGATAATCTTGGGTTGAGTTTTTCCAAGATAAAAAGTCTTGGTATCCTCATCATAAATTAACCGCTTGTGTAAACTGTTGTCACCCATACTCCCTCCTTTATGGCTGGCCCCCTCAGACTCGAACTGAGACAGTCTCCGTTAACAGCGGAGTGCACTACCGATTATGCTAGAGGCCAATCCTAGTTAACCTGAAGTCTGCTTTTGAGTGCTTGCAGTTTGATGGCGTACAACTCAAGGCACTCTTCACAATTAGCACGCGGTTCTTCTAATGCTCGGTACTTGGGATGTTTGCGACAGGCTATTTTAATCATTGGTGGTGTGTCCATTTTGGAAGTCGGTGGATTTTGTCCTCTTGATGTTTAGTAATCTCCAAGCCGGAAATATCACCTGAACGAATCATGATGCCAATGATTGCACTTAAGTCTCCCAACTCAAACTCAAAGTATCCTGTGTTATCAAGACTGTCTGTAATAAACGGATGGACAGAATCATATCCATGTCGCAGAACTTTAGTCGCAGCTTGAATGACTTCGCCACACTCTTCAATGAGTAGATGCAGCCGTTCAGCTTCAGCCAGACTGGGCAAATCGTTCATGTTACCCTCACAATTGTCCATTACTTGCTCCCCTTACCAACATGCCCCTTACCCATCGCGTTATAAATCTTTGCAGCATGTTCCTTCGCCTTTGATAGCGGCATACCCTCTTTCAAAAACTTGTCGCGGATTGCTAGGTATTGTTTAGGCATGATGTTCCTAAGATTGTGTGGGCCGCAGAGTTATCCACGGCCCTAACGCTTTTGGCGGGGCGCTACCCGCGAATGACTTCTCTTACGATGCTGGTGCAGCCGCAGGGGGAGCAGTTGCCGCAGCTACTGCTGTATTCAGCGCAGTAACCTGAGCGTTAATCTGCTGTGCCAACACTTCAACCTGAGCATCCTCAGGGTCAAGCGCAGCCACCTGTGCAGCCAACGCCGCAATCTCTGCGGCTGCTGCTGTTACTGCCGTAACAAGAGCTGCAACTGCGGTTTGCAAATCGGTTAGTCCAGACATTAGTCTCCTTATATCAGCTTGAATTTCGTCAAGCTTTCTGTGAATTGAATTGTACTCAAAGGTCCACATTTAACATCCTTAAGCGGCTGGCCGAACCGTCCAGATACCGAAGACAGCCTTGGGTTCCGTCTCACCTTCCTTAATGAAACGGTCCTTCACTACATCCGCCGTGACGCGCGCACCAGTAGTTGCGACACGATTCAGATAAGCAGCCGTGTCCTCTCCGGGCATTGCATCAATACCAATGGCAATCTCAAGCTTCTTAAGCGCCTGAGCAAACTTCGCCATTGACTTTCCATTCTTTGAAACAGCGGTAGGGTCGGGGTAGGACTGGAAGATACCCTTGCCCTGATGGTCGCCTTCCGCAACGATGAAGCGGACGTTGAGTTCTTCCACGCCGCTAAACTTGTTGGGGCGATAGGCGGAGCCGGGAGCGAGACTGAACACATATGTCCCAAGGGGAATCTGTACTCCTGACTTATCTAGTTCTATATCTGCTAGCAATACATCATTAAACGGCATATCTACATCCTCCTGTTTGATTTATTCAGTGACGGGAACTAGTGTAAAAGTGAAAGGCTTGAAGCGTTTGCGGCAGGTAACATGCGTGATGTCAAACTGCCTAATGAAACGCGTCACTTTCTTTGTTGGCTTCGCAATATATTGTGAGTACAAGCCATTACGATAAAGAGTAATGGCGTCGCCATCCGAAACAGTAACATGGCGATGAGTTTTTTCTCGAATAGCCAAGGCGATGGGACAAGCATCTGCCCTAGCCGACATTCCCTTTGTGATATGTTTTCTCTTCAACCTGACTTTCATTCTACCCTCCTGCTTAGATTTACTACCGGAAATGAAAATTCGGGCAAGTTTCCCGTACCTCTTCAGAGGTCCACCTTCGTGTTGTCAGGGTCAGGACAGAGCACGATTAACGGTTTTCACTTGCCCGAAACTTAATTTTGTTTGGTCTTCAAATAATCTTCATAGGTTTGAACAGCGAGATTGTAGAAGTAGTCGAACGTACCCAGTCCTTTAGATGGGTCAAAGACAACTTCCGGTGGAAGAAAAGACTTTCCCTCGGCGATAGACAATCTATTCTTGGCAAGGATACCACCGCCCATGTTCTCGGTGACAAAGTATCTTTGAGTATATCGAGACTTT
>Ga0185299_10007391_pt1 | contig 11282 bp, 11 predicted proteins | sample PaiPotPPA55metaG_FD_128002 | JGI IMG/M metagenome (GOLD analysis project Ga0185299, IMG submission 128002) | Iron sulfur acid spring bacterial and archeal communities from Banff, Canada, to study Microbial Dark Matter (Phase II) - Paint Pots PPA... ...
GCGAGCCAGCTCGCGGAACCAGTCGTGCTTCTTTCGCCGGCCTGCGCGTCGTTCGATCAATTTCCGGATTTCGAGAAGCGCGGCGATCGTTTTCGCGCGCTCGTCGAGGCTTTGCTCGCCGGGAAACCGGGCTGAAGGGGACACGATGGTATCGCGCGCGGAACGTTCGGCACTGGCGAACTGGTGGTGGACAATCGACCGCTGGATCCTTGCGGCGGTGGCCGCGCTGATGGTGTCCGGACTCGTGTTGACGATGGCCGGAAGCCCGCCGGTCGCGGAGCGGCTCGGCCTTTCGACGTTCCACTTCGTACACCGCCAGGTCCTATTCCTGATTCCTTCGGTCGCGGTCCTTGCCGCAACTTCGTTCCTGTCCCCGCGGCAAGTGCGCCGGGTCGCGCTTTTCGTGTTTTTGGTGTCGATGGCCCTGATCGTCGTGGCTCTGCTCTATGGCCATGAAATCAAGGGATCGCGGCGGTGGATTTTTGGTGTCCAGCCTTCGGAGTTCTTGAAGCCGGCATTTGTCGTTCTCGTGGCGTGGGCCTTTTCGGAAGCCGGTAAGCGCCGCGACGTTCCAGCCAACCTTCTCGCCGTCCTATTGTTGTTGGTGACCATCGTTCCTTTGATTCTGCAACCTGATTTCGGCCAGACGATGCTTGTCTCGCTGATCTGGGCGGCACTCTTCGTCGTGGCCGGGCTGCCTTGGTTTTGGGTGGCGGGCGTTGGCGGAGCTGGCTTAGGCAGCGCGCTGCTTGCCTACAAATTGGTGCCGCATGTACGCGCCCGCGTTCTCAAATTCATCGATCCCGGCGCTGGCGGCGGCATGGCCGATACGTTTCAGGTGGACACCGCACTCGACAGCTTCCTGTCCGGTGGCTGGCTCGGAAAGGGGCCAGGCGAAGGGACGATCAAGCGCATTCTTCCAGATGCCCACACAGATTTCATCTTCGCCGTTACGGGAGAGGAATTCGGCGTTCTCGCCTGCCTCCTGATCGCTGCGATTTTCGCCTTCATCGTGTTGCGCGGCTTGTTCATGGCGGCGCGCAACAAGGACCCTTTTTGCCGCTTCGCCGCGGCTGGACTGGTGATGCTTTTCGGCCTCCAAAGCGCGATTAACATGGCTGTCAACGTTCATCTCATACCGGCCAAGGGCATGACCCTGCCATTTATTTCCTACGGCGGCTCCTCGCTTATATCGCTGGGGCTCGCGATCGGCTTGTTGATCGCGGTCATGCGAAAACGGCCGGATGCATCGATCGTTGCGGACGCCATGGCCGAAGCTTTTCCATGAACGGCCGCTGTCCGGTTGTGGTCGCGGCGGGCGGCACCGGCGGCCATTTGTTTCCGGCGGCGGCCCTGAGCCATGCGCTTGCTACGCGTGGTTTCGAGGTTCATCTCATCACCGACAAACGGGCGGCGAAATTCGGCGGCGACTTTCCCGCGCATGCCGTTCACAACGTCGCCGCCGCGACCCCGAGCAGCGGCGCCTTTTTCCCCCGCGCGATGGCGATTTTCACGCTAATCCGGGGAACGGTTGCCGCGCGCCGGCTTGTCAAACGGATACGCCCGCGCGCGGTGATTGGCTTTGGCGGCTACCCGACCGTTCCTCCGGTGCTCGCCGCAACGCGGCTTCGCGTGCCGACAATTCTGCATGAGGGGAACGCCGTGATCGGCCGCGCCAATCGGTTCCTTGCTGGGAAAGTCGATGCAATCGCCAAAGGTTTCGAGGCGCTTGGCGGCCTCCCCGGGAGTTTGGCAGCAAAGACGCATCTGACCGGAAACCCGGTTCGCCTGATCGTGATCGAGGCGGCGCAGGTGGCCTTCCCGGATTGTACTGGTGGCAAGCTGCGGGTCCTCGTTACCGGCGGCTCGCAGGGCGCCAGGATTTTTTCGGAAGTGGTGCCCGCCGCGATCGAACTCATGCCCGAGGCCGCCCGGCAGAAGCTCATCATCGTTCAGCAGGCGCGCGTGGAGGACGAAGAGTGGGTGCGCGACATCTATCGGCGCCTCGGCGTCGATGCCGAGGTCCGGTCTTTCTTTTCCGACTTGCCGGGGCGGATCGCGCAAGCCCATCTCGTCATTGCCCGCGCCGGGGCCTCGACCGTGTCGGAACTCGCCGTGATTGGGCGCCCCGCCATCCTTGTGCCGCTTCCACATGCGCTCGATCAGGATCAGGCCGCCAATGCGAAGCAGTTCGCGGCGACCGGGGCCGCCATTGTCGTCGCGCAGAGCGCATTTTCGCCGCAATGGCTGGTGACAGCTCTTGTCGAGGCGCAGGGCGATGTGGCCTCTCTCTCGCGCCGCGCCGCCGCGGCGAAGCGGGCCGGCATCCCCGATGCCGCCGAACGGCTCGCCGACTTGGTGCAGAGTGTCATGAGCGACCAGGACAAGAATCCATGAAATTGCCGGATAAACTAGGCCCCATTCATTTTGTTGGAATAGGCGGCATAGGCATGTCCGGCATTGCCGAGGTTTTGCTCAACCTCGGTTATACGGTCCAAGGCTCGGATGCTTCCGAGAACGCCAATGTGTTGCGGTTGCGCGGCAAGGGCGCGCTCGTCCATATCGGCCATAGCGTGGAGCATCTCGGCGCGGCGGAAGTCGTCGTCGTCTCGACCGCTATCAAGCGAGACAATCCAGAGCTCGTGGCCGCGCGACAAAAACGCATACCCGTCGTTCGCCGCGCCGAAATGCTCGCTGAGCTCATGCGCCTCAAGCACTGCGTCGCCATCGCCGGGACGCACGGCAAGACAACCACCACGTCCCTCGTGGCGGCTTTGCTGGAAGCCGGAAAATTCGATCCGACCGTCATCAATGGAGGCATCGTCAACGCCTACGGAACCAATGCGCGGCTAGGCAGCGGGGAATGGATGGTGGTCGAGGCCGACGAAAGCGATGGCACTTTCCTCAAACTTCCCGCCGATATAGCGGTCGTCACCAATATCGATCCCGAACACCTCGATCATTTCGGAACGTTTGGGGCGATCAAGGACGCATTTCGCGCTTTCGTCGAAAATATTCCCTTCTACGGTTTCGCGGTCATGTGCCTCGACCATCCGGTCGTGCGGGAGCTTGCGTCCAGGATCGAAGACCGGCGCGTCATTACCTACGGGGAGGATCCGGAGGCCGATGTTAGGCTCGCCGGTCTTGATCTCAGCAATGGCGTTTCTCGCTTTACCGTGGTCATTCGCGACCGCGAACGCGGCGCCGGGACCGTGCTTGAAAACATCGTCATGCCGATGCCCGGTCATCACAACGCATTGAATGCGACGGCTGCCATCGTCCTCGCGCACTGGCTCGGCATGAGCACGGAGACGATCAGGACGGCGCTTGCGGCGTTCGGCGGCGTCAAGCGCCGCTTTACCCGCACCGGCGAATGGAACGGCGCAACGATTTTCGATGATTATGGCCACCATCCGGTCGAAATCGCCGCTGTTCTGCGCGCTGCTCGCGCGTCCGCCGAGGCTCGGGTCATCGCCATCGTGCAGCCGCATCGCTACACGCGCCTCCATTCGCTCTTCGATGGTTTTACGAGGGCGTTCGACGATGCCGATACGGTGATCGTCGCCGATGTTTATTCCGCGGGCGAAGCGCCCATCGCAGGCGCCGATCGCGATTCGCTCGTCGCCGCCCTGAAGGCGCGGGGACACGGCCACGTGCTCGGCCTGAAACGGCCCGAGGATTTGCCTCCGCTTATTCGCGCGCTCGCCAAGCCCGGCGATTACATTGTCTTCCTTGGCGCGGGCAATATCACCCAATGGGCACACGCGCTGCCGGGTCAGCTCGCGGCGGAAACGTTGCTCGATGCCGCTGTCTCCGCATAAGGAAATCCCAGCGATCCTTCCTGACATCGCGCCAAAACTCTTCGCGCAAATGCCCGATCTACGCGGATCTCTCGCAAGTCATGCGCCGATGGCCGGCATGTCCTGGTTCAGGACCGGAGGTCCCGCGCAGGTGTTGTTCGAGCCCGCCGACGAAAGCGATCTCGCTTATTTTCTTGCCCGGCTTGATCCCGCGATTCCAGTTTTCACGCTTGGCGCGGGCTCCAACATTCTGGTGCGCGACGGCGGCATTGAAGGCGTCGTGATCCGCCTCGGCAAAAGCTTTCGAGAGGTCACGATCGAGGTTCTTTGTTTGCGCGCGGGAGCGGGCTGTCTTGATGTAAAACTCGCGTCCGCCGCCGCCAAGGCAGGCCTCGCGGGCCTTTCTTTTTTTCGCGGCATCCCCGGCACCATTGGCGGCGCGCTTCGGATGAACGCGGGAGCCTATGAGTCCGAGACGAGGGACGTTCTCGTCTCCTGCCGTGGCGTGGACCGTAAGGGCGAGATTGTCCAGCTCTCCAATGTGGACATGGGATTTTCCTACCGCCATTGCGGCGTGGCGGATGATGTGATCTTCACGAGCGCGGTTTTTGCAGGCAGCCCCGGCGACAGCCAAGCGATCCTTTCGGAAATGGCGGAAATCACCAAGGCCCGCGCGGAAACGCAGCCCGTCAACACGCGCACCGGCGGCTCGACCTTCAAAAACCCGCCGGGCCACAAGGCCTGGGAACTGATCGACAAAGCAGGCTGCCGCGGACTTGCGCTGGGTGACGCGCAGGTGTCAAAGCTTCATTGCAATTTTCTGATCAATCGCGGCATGGCCACCTCCGCCGATCTCGAAAATTTGGGCGAGCTTGTCCGCGCCCGCGTGCTTGAGACGAGCGGGGTCGCCTTGGAGTGGGAAATACTTCGGACGGGAGTGGCGGCCGCCCCGGGGTGACTACTCGGCTCGTGAGCGTCAGGGCGTCATGCCCGGCCTTGAGCCGGGCATCCAGACTCCCGGATTTGGTGTTTGGATGGCCGGGTCAAGCCCGGCCATGACATAGACGCAGTTGATCAAAAGCTGGTACAATTAACTTTATGAAAGGTGGCTATGTCTACATCATGTCGAACAAGCGCGATGGTACGCTCTACATTGGTGTAACTGGTAACCTGTCTCGTCGCATTTGGGAACACCGCGAAAGCATTATCGCCGGATTCACTAGGCGTTATGGCTTGAAACGCCTCGTGTATTACGAATCTTATGAGGACATCCGGAATGCATTGCAACGCGAGAAGAACCTGAAACATTGGCCTCGTGAATGGAAGCTCGCGCTGATCCAGCAGATGAACCCGGACTGGGAAGATCTCTATGAACACTTGAACCGATAGGAGCGCCTCGCTTCGAAGCAACATGGACTTCACACGGAGTTACGACAAAGCCCATTGTTCGTGATCTTCATCGTCATGCCCGGCCTTGAGCCGGGCATCCAGACTCCCGGACCATGTGGCCGACACGGTCCTTTATGTCCCCCAAGGCTCGTCCGATGCCAAAAACGCCCACTGCCAACACGCTTTTTTATGGCGATAATCTTGCCATTCTGCGCGAGCACGTCGAAGACGAGAGCGTCGATCTCGTCTATCTCGATCCGCCGTTCAATTCCAACGCCAATTACAATTTGCTGTTCAAGGCGCCGGACGGGCATCAGAGCCAGGCGCAAATCGAGGCTTTTGACGACACCTGGCACTGGAATCCCTCGGCCGAGCAGGCTTTCGACGAGGTGATGCAATCCGGCAATTCCGACGCGGCGGAAATGCTGCGGGCCATGCGGTCGTTTTTGAAAGAGAACGACATGATGGCCTATCTCACGATGATGGCCGTGCGGCTTCTGGAGTTGCACCGGGTGCTAAGGCGCACGGGGTCGCTGTATCTGCACTGCGATCCGACCGCGAGCCATTATTTGAAAACGCTGTTAGATGCGATCTTCGGCCCTCAGCAGTTTGGGTCAGAAATAATTTGGCAAAGAACGAACGCGCGAGGCACCACAGGAAAATGGCCGTCACTGCACGACGTGATCTTGTTCTACCGCAAGACCAAAGAGGCACCGTTTACGCCAATCAAAGTGAAAGCAGACAAGGCAAGATGCCACACACGTTAATTACAGGCGCGGATGGTTTAAAATATCAGACCTTTGAACTTACTGGAGCAGGCCAAACAAAGGAGGGCGATAGTGGCAAACGTTGGCGAGGATTCGACCCGAACATCTACGGCCGACACTGGGGTTATTCGCCCCGCCAAATGGATGAATGGGATGGGGCTGGGCTTATCCACTGGCCAAAGGACAGTGGGTTCCCAAGGAGGCGCGATGCGACGCCGTTTGATCCCGAAAACCGCATGATTGTGGTCGGAGATGTTTGGACTGATATAGACCGGCTAAATCAAACTGCCAAGGAGCGACTCCGCTACCCGACCCAAAAACCCGTCGCCCTGCTCGAACGCATCATCGCCGAATCCTCCAACGAAGGCGATCTCGTTCTCGATCCCTTTTGCGGCTGCGGCACGACGGTCCATGCCGCGCAAAATTGAACCGCCGCTGGATCGGCATCGACGTTACCCATCTCGCGATTCATCTCATCCAGCGGCGTCTGAAAGACGCCTTTCCCGGAATCCAATTCGATATCGCCGGCGTGCCAAAAGACCTCGGCGGCGCCCGCGCGCTCGCCGTCCAAGACAAATACGAATTCCAGAAATGGGCGCTCGCAATGATCGACGCCCAGCCCTACAAAGGCGGCAAGAAGGGCGGCGACGGCGGCGTGGACGGCTTTCTCTATATAAAACCCGACGGCAAGAAGACCGAAAAAGTCATCGTCTCGGTCAAGGGCGGCCAAAGCCTCAATCCGGCGATGGTGAAGGATCTCGTCGTCACGGTGGATCAAGAGGGCGCCAAGATGGGCGTGTTTCTGACGCTGGAGCCGCCGACCAAGGGCATGGTCACGCAGGCGGCGGCCGCTGGCTTCTTTAAAACCGACTACGGGCATTTCCCCAAGATCCAGATCGTTACCGTCGAGCAGCTTTTCGGCCCAAGCAACCCGCTGCATTTGCCCTGGCAGGACACCTCCGTCTTTAAAAAAGCCAAGCGCGAGGCCACCGAAACCCAATCGAAACTCGATTTGTAACGTAGCAAAGGAGGAGCCGTCATGGCCGGGCTTGACCCGGCCATCCAAACATGAATCCTCCGTGATTGGATGCCCGGCTCAAGGCCGGGCATGACGCCGATTCGTGGGCGGGGGCGCGCACCGCATTGTGCGATGGCGCATTGCAACTTCCGCCCCCTTTTTACTGGATCTTTGATCATGCCAAAACACGTCGCCGTGCTGATGGGCGGCCTATCGGTGGAGCGCGAGGTTTCGCTGCGCTCGGGCGAGGCCTGCGCGGCAGCCCTCGAAGCCGAAGGCTACAAGGTCACCCGCGTCGATGTGGACCGCAACATCGCCGGGACGCTCGCCAATCTCCGCCCAGACGTTGCCTTCAACGCGCTGCACGGGCGTTTTGGAGAAGACGGCATCATGCAAGGTATTTTGGAAATGCTGCGCATTCCTTACACCCATTCCGGCGTGCTCGCCTCGGCGCTCGCCATGCGAAAGGATCGCGCCAAGGAGCTTTTCCGCGCCGCCGGGCTGCCAATCGCGGAAGGAGTCACGACGGATCGCTTCACGGCGGCCAAGAGTCATGTTTTGCCGCCGCCTTATGTCGTAAAGCCCGTCGACGAAGGATCTTCCGTAGGTGTCCTGATCGTGCGGGAGGGTCAAAATCGTCCCCCGCAAGAATTAACCAGGAAAGATTGGCCACACGGAGACCAGGTCTTGGTCGAACGCTACGTCGCCGGACGCGAGCTTACCTCCGCCGTAATCGGCGAAAAAGCCTATGATGTCATAGAGATACGCGCGGCGGACGGGGGCTGGTACGACTACAATGCAAAATACGCGAAAGGCGGCTCCATCCATGTCCTTCCGGCGAATCTTAAAGGAAATATTTACCAAAATGTTCAAGAGTTGGCGCTCGTGGCGCATAGGACGCTCGGCTGTCGCGGGGTGAGCCGGACGGATTTCCGGTACGACGATTCCCCGGGCGGGACGGGGGAGCTCGTGGTTTTGGAGGTCAACACCCAACCGGGGATGACCGAGACTTCGCTTGTGCCGGAACTCGCTGGCCATGCCGGCCTCAAATTCGGTGAGCTTGTTCGATGGATGGTCGAGGACGCTTCCTGCGATCGTTGAGAGCGGTGACCATTGGCTTCGCGCCGGGGGCGATCGCCTATGCCGGGGCCTTGCCCGCTCCCGAAATCCACTCGGCGCGGCCAATGGCGCCCGCGCGCCAGCCGCGCCAGGGCTTGCGGCATAAAATCCTCGCCCAGCTGGCCGGGCCCTGCACGGGCGCTTGCTTTTCCCTGGCGCTGGTGGCGACCGCCGGCGCCTACGGCGCGGTGAAGGGCGGCCACTATGCCGCCTTCGTGGCCGCGGAGGGCGAACCAGCCGACATCCTTGCCAAGGCGCTGGGTTTCTCCATCAAGGCCGTGACCCTCGCGGGCGAGCGCGAACTCAAGGAGCAAGACATCCTTGGCGTCGCCAGGATAGGTCCGCGCAATTCGCTTCTGTTTCTTGATGTGGCCAAAATAAGGGAGAGGCTGAAACAGCTTCCGCTCGTCAAGGAAGCGGCGGTCACGAAGCTCTACCCGGACCGCATCCTGATCGAGATCGAGGAACGCCAGCCTTTCGCGCTGTGGCAATGCGACGGGCAAGTGCGGATCGTGGCTGCCGATGGCGTTCCCATCGGCACTATGCGGGACCAGCGCTTCGTTCATCTGCCGCTCGTCGTGGGGGTGGGGGCCAACGAGAAACTAAACCAATATTTGGCGCTTCTCGAAACGGCGGCCGATTTGCGCGAACGGATCGTGGCGGGCATGCTCGTCGCGGGACGCCGCTGGACGTTGAAAACGGCGACCGGGGTAGACGTTTTCTTGCCGGAAATCGACCCCGAGGCGGCGCTGGCCAGGCTCGTTGACCTTCAGCGAACTTCGCGTGTGCTCGACAAGGACGTCCTTTCGCTCGACTTTCGTCAACCCGGCCGGGTTGTCGCGCGTCTCGCCCAGGAAGCGGCGGCCGAACGCGCCGCGGTGCTCCCAAGTAAGAGCAAGGCGAAAGGCGGCCGGACATGAATTCGAAGGTATTGCCGCCGCGCTTGCCGTCCTTGCCGGCCCGCAAAAGCGCGGTCCTTTCCGTGCTCGACATCGGAACGTCGAAAATCGTCTGTCTTGTCGCGCGGCTGAACCCAAGCGATCCTTCCGAGCCGCTGCGCGGGCGCACCCATCGTTGCCGCATTCTTGGCATCGGCCATCAACGTTCGCGCGGGATCAAGGGCGGCGCCGTCGTCGATATGGACGCCGCGGAAGGCGCCATCCGCTTCGCCGTCGACGCGGCGGAGCGCATGGCTGGCGTGCAGGTCGAAAGCGTGATTGTGAACGCGACCGGCGGCAGGCTTTCCTCGCGGCTCTACGATGCCAAAGTTGCGATCGCCGGGCGGGCCGTTACGCAAGCCGACGTCCACCGCGTGTTGGAGGCTTGCACAACGCGCGGCGGACAAGAGGGCCGGGCGGTGCTGCACGCCCTGCCAATCGGCTTTGCGTTGGGCGAAACGCGTCACATTCAAGATCCGCGGGGGATGATCGGCGATGAACTCGGCGCGGACATGCACGTGCTAAGCTGCGACGCCGCCGCCGCGCGCAACCTGATGCTCGCGGTCGAACGCTGTCATTTGACAGTCGACGCGATGGTCGCCACGCCGTATGCGGCAGGTCTTGCGGCCTTGGCCGACGATGAAGCCGAACTCGGCGCCGCCTTGATCGACATGGGCGCGGGGACAACATCGGTGAGCGTCTTTTCCGGCGGCCATCTGACCCATGTCGACGCGTTCGCCGTCGGCGGCCATCATGTCACGATGGATATCGCGCGCGGCCTCGGGATCACGCTCGCCGACGCCGAACGTTTGAAGACCCTTTATGGCGGCTGCCTCGCTTCGGTTTCCGACGAAAGCGAGACGATCGCGGTGGTACAGGCGGGCTCGGAAGGCGAGCCTCCGGCGCATTTGCCGAAGGCGCAGCTCATCTCCATCATCAGGCCTCGGGTGGAGGAAATCCTCGAGCTCGTGCGCGATCGGCTCAAGAACGCAGGCCTTCCCGCGCACGCCGGGCGCAGACTCGTTCTCACGGGTGGTGCCTGCCAGCTCACCGGTCTCCAGGCGGCGGTGAAGCGCATCGTCTCCGGGCATGTGCGGACGGGCCGGCCGCTCGGCATAAAGGGGCTGCCCGAATCCGCGAAAAACCCGGCTTTTGCCGCGGCTGTCGGGCTTCTGATCTATCCGCAAGTGAGCGGCATCGAGCATTTCCGCCCTTCGCGGCGCGGCGCGGCACCGGACTCGCAAGCGAATGGATACATCGGACGGGTCGGGCGATGGCTCAAGAATAGTTTTTAGCGGTGCGTGCGGCGAGAGTAAGCGCGGCGTTTCATTCGATTTTGCCGCGAACAACGTGACTTAAAACCCGAGCGTCCTTGACCGGCGCTCCAACGTCGAGAGGCCAGACGATGACGATCAACCTTAAAGCTCCCGAGCTCCGGGAACTCAAACCACATATCATGGTCGCCGGCATCGGCGGCGCGGGCGGCAATGCCGTAAACAATATGATTGTCTCGGGCCTGATCGGGGTCGAGTTCATCGTCGCCAATACCGACGCACAAGCGCTTACCTCGTCGAAGGCCGAGAGGATTATCCAAATGGGCCTTCAGGTCACTGAAGGTCTCGGCGCCGGATCGCAGCCCGAGGTCGGCCGGGCCGCGGCGGAGGAAGCGATCGAGGAAATCCGCGATCACCTTTCCGGGGCGCATATGATCTTCGTCACCGCCGGCATGGGCGGCGGAACCGGCACCGGTGCCGCGCCGGTCGTCGCGCGAGCCGCCCGGGATATGGGCATCCTGACCGTCGGCGTCGTCACCAAGCCATTCCAGTTCGAGGGCGCGCGGCGCATGCGCGTGGCCGAGGCCGGTATCGAAGAACTGCAGAAATCGGTCGATACGTTGATCATTATTCCAAATCAGAATCTCTTTCGCATCGCCAACGAGAAAACCACTTTCGCCGATGCTTTCGCGATGGCCGATCAGGTGCTGTTTTCCGGTGTCGCATGCATCACCGATCTGATGGTCAAGGAAGGCTTGATCAATCTCGATTTCGCCGACGTCCGCGCCATCATGCGCGAGATGGGCAAGGCCATGATGGGGACCGGCGAGGCTTCGGGCGAAAAGCGGGCGATCCTTGCCGCCGAAGCCGCGATCGCCAATCCCTTGCTCGACGAGGTTTCGATGAAGGGCTCGCGCGGCCTGCTCATTTCGATCACGGGCGGCAGCGATCTCACCCTTTACGAAGTCGATGAGGCC
>Ga0185299_10007392_pt1 | contig 11281 bp, 9 predicted proteins | sample PaiPotPPA55metaG_FD_128002 | JGI IMG/M metagenome (GOLD analysis project Ga0185299, IMG submission 128002) | Iron sulfur acid spring bacterial and archeal communities from Banff, Canada, to study Microbial Dark Matter (Phase II) - Paint Pots PPA... ...
AGTTCGGTGATAAGCGGCGCATGCCCTGGAAGAACACCCAGATAGCCGTTCTTGCCAGGAATCTGAATCTCTTCCGCCGCCGTGTCGACCACTTTCTTTTCCGGCGTGACGATCTCGAGTTGGAAGACTTCTGCCATTGGTCGTTGGTCGTTGGTCGTTAGCCATTCGCCGCCGGCCGTGGGGCCAGCGACTAACGACCAGCGGCCAACGACGGCTCCTACGCTGCCGCCTTCATCTTCTCTGCCGCTTCCAGCACTTCTTCAATCGGACCCTTCATGTAAAACGCCTGCTCGGGTATGTCGTCATATTTGCCATCGACAATCGCCTTGAAGCCCTTCACCGTGTCGGCTATCTTTACGTAACGTCCTGCGGCGCCGGTGAATTGCTCGGCCACGTGGAACGGCTGCGACAGGAAGCGCTGGATCTTTCGCGCTCGCGCCACCGTAAGTTTTTGGTCTTCGCTCAACTCGTCGATCCCGAGAATCGCGATGATGTCCTGCAGGTCTTTGTAAGTCTGCAAAGTCTTCTTCACGCGTTGCGCCACGTCGTAATGCTCCTGGCCGACGATGCGGGCATCGAGAATGCGCGACGTCGAAGCCAGCGGATCAACCGCGGGATAAATTCCAATCTCCGTGAGTGCGCGAGAGAGCACGGTGGTCGCGTCCAGGTGAGCAAACGTCGTCGCCGGCGCCGGATCGGTCAAGTCATCGGCGGGCACATAGATCGCCTGCACCGAAGTGACCGAGCCTTTCTTCGTTGACGTAATTCGCTCCTGCAGCTCGCCCATTTCCGTCGCCAGGTTCGGTTGGTAGCCTACGGCGCTGGGCATGCGGCCGAGCAGTGCCGACACTTCAGAACCGGCCTGCGTGAAGCGGAAAATGTTGTCGATGAAGAGCAGAGTATCCGCACCCTCGGCATCGCGAAAATATTCCGCGACCGTCAATCCCGTCAGCGCAACGCGCAAACGCGCGCCCGGAGGCTCCGTCATCTGCCCATAGATCAGGGCGGCTTTCGATTCCGCCGGCTTGCCCGGCTTGATCACGCCCGATTCCGTCATCTCCAGCCAAAGGTCGTTGCCTTCGCGCGTGCGCTCGCCCACGCCCGCAAACACAGAGTAGCCGCCATGCTGCTTGGCCACGTTGTTGATCAGTTCCATGATGACGACGGTCTTGCCCACGCCCGCGCCGCCAAACAATCCGATCTTGCCACCCTTTAGAAACGGTTGGATGAGATCGATGACTTTCACGCCAGTTTCAAACATTTCTGCAGTCGTGGCCTGTTCGTCGAAGGCGGGCGCCAGCCGGTGAATCGGCATCCGCTCCTTGTACTCGACCGGGCCGAGTTCATCCACGGGTTCGCCAATCACATTCATCACGCGTCCCAGCGTGCCGCGGCCCACGGGCACCGAAATTGGTCCACCCTGGTCGATGGCATTCATGCCGCGCACCATGCCTTCGGTGGCTTCCATCGCGATGCAGCGCACACGGCCTTCGCCCAGGTGCTGTTGGACTTCAAGAATCACGTTGACGGGATTGGGCACGGTGAAGCCATCGCTCACCACTCGCACGGCTTGATAAATAGGCGGCAGATGGCCCTCAGGAAACTGCACGTCCACCGCCGGCCCTGCAATTTGAACTACGTGTCCAACGTTCTCTGCCATATTGTTCGCTCGTCTCGGTACTCAGTACAGGGCACTCGCTACATCGCGGCGGCGCCGCTCACAATCTCGATAATCTCTTTCGTGATCTTCGCCTGCCGCGCCCGGTTCATCGCCAGCGTCAACGAATCGATCATGTCGGTGGCATTGCTCGTAGCCGAATCCATCGCGGTCATGCGCGCGGCGTGTTCGGCAGCCACAGACTCCAGCAGCGCGCGGAAAATCTGGATGGCCACATATTTCGGCAGCAACGCCCGGAACAAGTCCTCGGGCGCCTGCTCGTAGATGTAATCCACTTGGGCCGTGCCGAATTGCGCCGCCGCAGCTTCGGCGGGAGATTCGGAACTCCGCATGCCCACTCCCGCGCTGATCGCCGCTTCCTTTGCCTTTTTCTTTTCCTCTTCCGTCATCTCCTCGGCCAGGCGGACAGCCTGCGCCCCGATCTGCTCGATGGGAAGAATCTGTTCCACGATGAGGCGCTGCGCGATCACCGACTTGAACTCGTTGAACACCACATAGACCGCGTCGAGTTCCTCACGCTGATAACGCTGAATCACACTTTCCGCCAAGCGCCGCGCTTGCGTGAATTCTAACTTGCCGAGAACTCCGACATGTTCTCCCGTAGTTTGTATCGCTCCCGCCCGGTCCGCGGTTTCGGCCTGATTTTCGAGCGACTCCTCAATCTCGGCGAGGCTGCGCGTCTGCACCGGGGCAGCAGGATAGCGGCGCCGCAAAAAATCGCGCCCCTTGCGCCCAATCGCTTCGATGTCGACATTCTTCCCCTCTTTGGATTCGAGGAAGCGCGTAGCAGCCTTGGTAATGTTGGCGCTGAATGCGCCCGCCAGGCCTTTGTCGCCCGTAACTACGATCAGGAGAATATTTTTCTCGGGACGCTGTGCCAGCAGGGGATGCTTCGGCTCACCGGTTTCGGGATCGTAAATCTCCGTCCGCGCCACCAGCGACTTCAGCACATTCGTCAGCATCAGCGCGTAAGGGCGCGCCGCCAAAGCGCGGTCCTGCGCCCGGCGAAGCTTCGCGGCCGACACCACCTTCATCGCCTTGGTGATCTGCCGCGTGTTCACCACGCTGCGAATGCGCCGCCGAATGTCAAGAATGTTTGCCATTGAGTTGCCAGTACCAAGCACCCAGTAGCTAATACCTAGTCGAATCCGCTTCGCTCGGTACTCGGTACTCGGTACTAGGTACTACTTCGCCACTGCATCCCTGCTCGCCACAAACTGTTGCTTCGCCTGCTTAATCACATCGGTCAACTGCGCCTTCAGTGGGTCGTCGAGAATCTTTTTCTCCATGATCGTGCGCAGCAGACCGGCGTTGGTTGCATCCACGTAATCGTAAAGCTCTTTCTCGAAGTCGCGTACCTGATTCACGGGAAGGTCATCGAGGAACCCGCCAGTGCCCGCGAAGATGATCAGAATTTGCTTCGAGAACGGGAGCGGCGAGAACTGATTCTGTTTTAGAATCTCAACCAGCCGTTGTCCGCGATTGAGCTGCGCTTGCGTTGCTTTGTCGAGATCGCTGCCAAACTGCGCGAACGCCGCCAGTTCGCGGTATTGCGCCAGTTCCAGCTTCAGCGTTCCCGCAACCTGCCGCATAGCCTTGATCTGCGCGCTGCCGCCCACGCGGCTTACTGACAAACCTACGTTCACCGCCGGACGCACGCCCTGGTTAAACAAATCTGTCTCCAGATAAATCTGGCCGTCGGTAATCGAAATTACGTTCGTCGGAATGTAAGCGGAAACGTCGCCCGCCTGCGTCTCGATAATCGGCAACGCGGTGAGCGATCCGCCGCCATTTTTATCGCTCAACTTCGCCGAGCGTTCGAGTAAACGCGAGTGGAGATAGAAAACGTCGCCGGGATACGCCTCGCGTCCCGGCGGCCGCCGCAGCAGCAAAGAAATCTCGCGGTAAGACGCGGCATGTTTCGATAGATCGTCATAGATGACCAGCGCGTGCCGCTTGGTATCGCGGAAATACTCGCCGATAGCGCACGCCGCATACGGCGAAATGTACTGCATGGGCGCGGGTTCCGACGCCGAGGCCGCCACCACGATGGTGTATTCCATCGCTCCGGCATCTTCCAGAATCTTCACCACCTGCGCAATCGAGGACCGCTTCTGCCCGATCGCGTTATAGATACAGACCAGGTCGTTGCCTTTGCTGTTGATGATAGTGTCGAGCGCGACCGCGGTCTTTCCGGTCTGCCGGTCGCCGATGATCAGTTCGCGCTGCCCGCGGCCAATCGGAATCATGCTGTCGATGGCCTTCAGGCCGGTCGCCATGGGCTCGCGCACCGGCTGGCGGGCAATGACGCCGGGCGCCAGCCGTTCCAGCGCAATAAATTGGTCAGTGGCGATGGGACCCTTGTCATCAATGGGGCGGCCCAGCGAATCCACTACGCGGCCGATCATGGCGTCGCCCACGGGCACGCTCATGATGCGCCCGGTGCGCTTCACTTCGTCGCCTTCCTTGATCTCGGTGTATTCGCCGAGCAGCACCACGCCCACCTGATCTTCTTCCAGGTTCATGGCAATGCCGGCCACGCCGTGCGGGAAGGATAGAAGTTCCCCGGCCATCACTTTGTCGAGTCCATACACGCGCGCGATGCCATCGCCCAGCGTGATGACCGTGCCGGTTTCGTCCACGGAGATCTTCGATTCGTAATTCTCGATCTGCTCGCGGATCAGTTTGGTTATTTCGTCTGCCTTGATTTGCGCCATAGAATCAGCTCTTAGCCTTCAGCTGTCAGCTCTTGACTACCCTCGGTGTTCTTCGCGCCCGTTCTCAGCGATCCTCCGCGTTTCAAGCTTGTTTAGCCGGGCCCCACTCGACCCGCGGGGGTTCAAGCTAAGAGCTAAAGGCTAAGAGCTAATAGCTTCTTTCAATCGCTCCAACTGCCCCTTCACCGAACCATCGTAAATCGTGCTGCCCAGGCGGATCACGGCGCCCCCCAGAAGCGACGCATCCTGCCCGTACCGCGCGCGTACCTTCTTGCCGGTTAGCTTCCCCACCTGCGCTTCGAACTCGCGCTTCTCGGCATCCCCCAGTGGGCGGGCGCTGGTGATCTGAGCCTCGGCGAATCCCAGCCGCGCGTCGAGTTCCTTCTCGAGTTGGACAACGATTGGCTCAAGAAAATGAACTCGCCGGTGATCGATCAGCACGGCAACCAGATTCCTCACCTGCCTTGAAATCCCGTCCCGCTCGGAAATCACGTCAAGCAGCCGCCGCTTTTGCTCGGCGAGAACCGCGGGATTCTCCCACACTCGCCGCAGATCCGTGCTCTCTCTGAGCAAACTGGCGATCACGCGCAACTCGGCAATCGAACCGTCAGCGTCGAGATGAGCGCTCAGAACCACATCCGCGAAGGCCCGGGCATACGTGCTGGCCACCGAAGCCATGCTCTAGTGCCCGTCCTTTCCGCGGCCTGAAACCTCAGACGAACCCAATTCCCCGGCAAAATTCCGCACCAGCGCCTGATCGGTGGCCGCATCCACACGAATCTGCTTCTGCGCCAGCCCCACGGCCAGATCAGCCGCGTAAGCGGTCAACTCGCGCCGCGCCGCTTTCGCGGCAGCCGCAATTTCCAATTGCGCCGCTTCCACCATCTTCCGCGCATCTTCATGAGCCGCGGCCTGGATGCGCGCTTCTTCCGCCGCCGCGTCTTTCTCCGCGGCATCGCGCATCATGCCAATCTCGACATCCAGCTTCATTAGGCGCGATTCAATCTCCGCCAGCCGCCGCCGCGCTTCATCGCCGGCCTTCTGCGCCTCCTGCATCGCCTTCTGGATCGCCGCCGTACGGGCAGTGAAAGCAGCAGGCAAAAACTTGCGGCCAGCCCAGAAAATTACCCCCGCGATCACGGCAAAGTTTAAGAGCACGCTCAACCAATAGGCATGCTGCAGACTCATCCCGGTCCATTTCGCAATCAGCTGTACCGATGCCGACTGCTTAAACACCGCAGTCTCGTCCGCTTCTTCTCCCGCGGCTTCCCGGGTTTCGTGCGCCAACTGCTGCGCCACGCCCCGCTGCTTCGTCTCCTTGGAGTGCTGTTGCTTCCCAGGCGCGGCTACCGGTTCCTGTGCGCGCAGCGATCCGAGCGCTCCGGCAAAGCTCACTACGAGCAATACCAGCAAGCCCTCTCGGACAAGTTTTTTCGGAGACGTCATCTTCCTCATTGTGAGCTTCGCCTTCACCGTCCCGCTCCGGCCGGCTCGAGCACACGCCGTATGATCTCCGCGGCCAACGTCTGCGCCTCGGCCTGCAAACCGTTCTGCGCCGCCTCGCGATCTTTCTGGATGTCGCCTTTCGCGCCTTGCACCTGCGCCTGGGCCTTGTTGCGAGCCTCGTTCAGCGCTGCGGTGCGTGCATCGAGCGCGGCCTTGCGCCGGGCCTCCTGCGCGTGGAACACCTTCGCCCGCGCTTCGCGCAGCCGCTGCTCGTATTCGGACGTGCGCGCCTCCGCCGCGGCAATGTCAGCCCGCGACTTCTCCACCGCACCCTCTGTCTTGCTGCGCCGTTCCTCGAGAACACGCCCCAGAGGTTTGTGCACGACTATCGTGTAGAGCGCGTAGAGCAGTGCCAGCAGAATCACCGTCGGCACTGCTCCGAGCAGTAATTCGCCTAGTTGTCGTAGCGTTTCATCCATTGAGTGCTGCTGTACAGGATAATGAGGGCTATGAAAACTGTTAAGTCTAACGTCCGCAGCAGTTTATGTCAACGCATGTGGGACGGGCTCGCCCGTCCAGCCAAGCAAAGCAAAGCCCAGTACGGTTCCAAAACGGGCGAAATCCGCCTGTCAAACCTGTTTCGGTGGCCTATGCAGAAATCTGCAACAAGCCCTTGACATCCCGGTAAAGAGGATTAGCATTGAGGTATCACCTCCGATCCAATTCAGGATCGAATGGGCCGATAGCCAAGGAATGTCACCGCTTCTTGGTTGCCGGCCCATTTAATTGCGCCGGAACTAGTTCCCTTCCGAGAAAACGACTTTCCCGCCTACCATGGTAATTACGACTCTCGCCTTCGCGATCCCCTCCGGCTTCATCGAGAAAATATCCTGCGAAAGTACCGCGAGATCAGCTTCCTTTTCCACCTCGAGTGTTCCAAGCCGATCATCAGAGAATCTTGCATAGGCCGAGCTCTGGGTATAAGCATTCACGGCTTGTTCCACGGTAAGTCGTTCCTCGGGAACATACGAGTTCTTGGTCGGGACCGTTCCGCCCTGGCCTGCACCATCGAAAACTCCGCCAGGAAAGTCCTTACGGCCATTGCCCGGACGCCAAATCGTGCGCGTAACCGCTTCCTGGATCGCGATCAACGGATCTGGCGGCCAGCTGCACGGCCAGTCGCTGCCGAAGGCCAGGTGGACTCTGCTTTTTTCCATACTCTGCCAGCGGTCGGTGGTGGCGTGCTCGTGCGGATCGTAGTTCGTGCCCTCAACGTCGCAGCAAAAAGCAGGTTGCATGCTCGCAATCACAGACAGTCTGGCCAGCTTCGGGATATCCTGCGCTGAAACAAAGTCAGCGTGCTCCACACGTAGCCGCCGGTCCCGCGGCCCGTTGATTTTTTCTACCTCTTCGTAAGTATCGACCACCATTCGCGAGGTGTCAGGACGATAGGTGTGGGTCATGATCTGGTAGCCGCGCTTGTCCAATTCAAGAACCAGCTTCTTGAATTCCGCAGGTTCGTACATCAGCGGCGGGACCTCCCCGGTACCGCCATCGGCAAAAAATTTGACCAGGTTCGCCGATAGCCAATCGTCGTGGTACTGGGTGCGCGCCTTGTCCAGTTCGGCCAGGAATTCCGGAGTCAGATGGTGAGTCGCACCGATCGCGCCAAATGCCGTCCGGATGCGGACTGTAAGCTGGCCTCGGTCTCGCAAGGCGGCATAGAGTTCAATCTCGGCCAGACTTCCGCTCGCGTTGGTGATGCTGGTCACGCCGTAACGATTGAGATAGAGCGAGGCGTCCCGCAGCATGGCTAGCTTTTCGTCTTGCGACAACTGGTTCGTCAGGGCGCGCTCCATCATCTGCATCGCCGCTTCCATCAGCATCCCGGTGGGATGCCCGCCGGCATCGCGTACGATGTACTTCTCCTCCAAAGCATCAGCCACGGGCCGGTCCGTGATTCCGGCCAAGGCCAGAGCCTTGCCGTTCACCCAGAGCGCATGTTCAGACGAGTTATGCACAACGACCGGCCGGTCTGCGACCGCACGATCCAACAACTCATGCCTCGGCGTCGAAGGTGGCTCCGTGCTGAAGTCAGCCCGGGCAAAAAGAACCTTATCGTCGGGATGGCTGGCGGCATAGGCCTTCAACTGTTTGACCAGAACATCAGGATCGTCTTCCGGAGTGATGCTCGATTCGGGAACCGAAAGATTGAGACCGTGAAGCGCGAGCGCGCCCTGCCACATATGGGTGTGATCGTCAGAGAATCCCGGAACCACCGTCCGCCCCTGAAGATCGATGACGTCCGTTTTAGCGGAATTTCGGGCCAGGATCTCCCGGTCGGTGCCCACGGCATCAATGCGAGTGCCGGTGATAGCCAGCGCCTGTGCCCATGGGGCTTTGGGATTGCCGGTGTAGATGTGCCCGTGAATCAGAACGGTGTCACTGGCCAACAGCGCGGACCCGGAGACGAAGATTGCGACCGCAACCCAGAACCTGACAAGATGACGGTGTGCATCCATGACCCACTCCTTGAAGCGAAGGCCGCCCATTGGACCAAAGACCGAACGGCGTGTTGAGCCTTCTCCTTGCAAGCTGCCAAGTCTACTTCATCACCCACTCTCTCACCCTCCGCACCACCGACTCCGGCGCCTCCACTTCCAACTGCACCGCTCCGTCCTTATACTTCCGCGAATAAATTCGCGCCTTAGCTTCGAGCATAGCGAGAGTCTTCCCTTCTTTCTGTGGCACGCTCAGACGCGCACGGCTGACCGGGTCTTCCTCGATCATGGCGTCGATCCGCTCCAGCAGCCGGTCCAGCCCGGTGCCTTCCGCCGCTGACACATACACCGTCTTCGCATCGGGTGGCACTCCCTTCACTAAACTCTCGGCCACTTCCACGTCCAGGAGATCGACTTTGTTCATCACCCGCAGCCGCGGCTTCTGCTCCGCTTCCAATTCTTTCAGGACGATCTCGACCTGCGCGTCCTGCTCGGCCGAGAGCCGGCTGCTGGCGTCGGATACATGCAGAATCAGCGACGCGCGCTGCACCTCCTCAAGCGTGGCGCGAAACGCTTCGACCAGCGTGTGCGGCAGGCTGCGAATGAATCCTACCGTGTCGGACATCAGAATCTTTCGCTTGGAAGGCAGAACCACGCCTCGTATCGTCGGATCCAGTGTTGCGAACATGCGCGGCGAAGCCAGCACCGCGGCCCGGGTCAGCGCGTTGAACAGAGTCGACTTCCCCGCGTTCGTGTATCCCACCAGGGCCACGGTCGCCACCGGAGCCGACTCCCGCCGCTGCCGCTGCTGCGCCCGGGTGCGGCGCACGTTCTCCAGTTGCTGCTCTACGTGGCGGACGCGCCGCGCAATCTTCCTGCGGTCGGTTTCAAGTTGCGTTTCGCCGGGACCGCGCGTGCCGATGCCGCCGCCGAGTTGCGACATCTCCACGCCGCGTCCAGCCAACCTCGGCAGCAAATATTGCAATTGCGCCAGTTCCACCTGCAACTGACCTTCCCGGGTGCGCGCGTGCCGCGCAAAAATGTCGAGGATCAACTGCGTGCGATCAATCACGCGCCGGTGAACAATCTTTTCGATATTGCGTTGCTGTGAAGCCGTGAGGTCGTGATCGAAGAGCAGAAGGTCGGCATTCACTGACGCGGCCGCGCCGGCAATTTCCTCGAGCTTGCCCCCGCCGATCAGAGTTGCGGGATCCGGCCGGTCGCGCCGCTGCAGAATTTCGCCGACAACCTTCGCGCCCGCGCTCTCCGCCAGCGTGCGCAGTTCGGCCAGCGACTCCTCCGCATCAAACTCCGGAATCCTCGGCTTGTTGGTGCTGGACTTTCCTGAACCTTGGCCCGAACTCTGGCTGGTTTTAGATCCAGCCTCTGCAGCGCCCGCCGGTGCCGACGCCGCATCCCGAGCCGCTTGTGCCTGCGCGGTGACCGTGCCTTTCGCGCTGCGCCCGCGCGTGCGCACATCAATCCCTACCAGAAACGCGCGCTCCTGCGCGTCGTCTTTCCCCTTGCGCGCCTCTGCGCCGAGAGGCAAACGTCCTCCCACAGACGCACGATCGCGTGTCTTCTTGGGATGAGAACTACGCAAGCCGAAAACGCCTTACCCTTCGGTGCCCGAGGCCGTCGCCGCCGAAGCCGCTGCCGGCGCCGCGGTCGAGGTTGACGTCGTCCCAGTCGCCGCTGCAGCCTTGGTATCCGGATGCGCCATGTGCACGCCATGCGACGCGGTTCGGCCCATCACCACCGTCGAAATGGCGTGCTTGAAGATCAGTTGCTCCTGTCCGTTGGCCTCCAGCACCACGGAATATTTATCGAAGGAACGAATCCGGCCCGTCAACTTCACCCCGCTCAGCAGGTAAATGGTGATACTCAATCGCTCCTTGCGGGCCGTATTCAGGAAGGAATCCTGGATGTTCTGCGCCGGCTTGCCACTTTCCATAGCCGATCTCCTTAGGTTGTGACTTGCAACCAACCAACTCGCCCCTTCCGCAGAATCAGGGCAAGCTCAAACCAACAGCATGTTCCTCGCGGACTCTCCGCCTGGGGAACACGGGGGGACAACCCTGCCACTCTCGCCGCCCGGTTTTTTCCCAGACGTGCGCCGCTCAGCAGGTAGCTGTGAGTACGATACGGTGTCCCCTCGCGCTTTTCAACCCGGAACTTGTGGAAGCCCGACTTTTCTTTGACATTGTGAAGGTTTCCATCATCTCTCTGAAGCGTTGTGTACAATCCCGGCGTAGGCAATTCGCCTTACGTTCCGTTACGCACCGCACCTTCTTCCGTCATTCGAAGAACCGGTCCGGTGAAATCCCAGGAGGCATCATGGCTGGCGCCGCTCTCGCAATTACTCTTGCACCCCAAATCAACTTCCCCCCGGACTTCAACACCAACTTTCTGATGCTGGTCCGCTGGATCCACTTCCTGGCCGGCATCACCTGGATCGGCCTGCTCTATTTCTTCAACCTGGTGAACGTCCCCCTGATGAAAGAACTCGACGCCTCCACCAAAGGCAAAGTGATGCCCGCGCTCATGACCCGCGCCCTCTGGTGGTTCCGCCACTCCGCGGTGGCGACCGTCGTTGCCGGAATCATCTACTGGGAAGTCATTGTGAGTTCCGACGTCCATAACGGCCAGAGTCTGGGATTGAACCCTTCTCATGGCGCAGTGATGGGCAGCTTCTTTTTGATCTGGACGATCGTGTGGGGAGTGCTGTACGCCTGCCTGATCCCCGGCAAAGGAATCTTTGACAAGGGCGCATTCATCGGAGTCGTCTATGCCATTGTGGTCGCTGCCGCAGCCTGCCTCTTCCTGAGCCTCAACAGCCACGGCTGGGAGAGCAACCGCCTGCTTTCCATCGGCATCGGCGGCGGCATCGGCTGGGTGATGCTGCTCAACGTCTGGGGAGTAATCTGGCGCATCCAGAA
>Ga0185299_10007393_pt1 | contig 11278 bp, 7 predicted proteins | sample PaiPotPPA55metaG_FD_128002 | JGI IMG/M metagenome (GOLD analysis project Ga0185299, IMG submission 128002) | Iron sulfur acid spring bacterial and archeal communities from Banff, Canada, to study Microbial Dark Matter (Phase II) - Paint Pots PPA... ...
TCAATAGATCCCCGCCGCGCTGCCGACTATTTGGAGAACAAGCTGCCGAAACGGGATCGCATTCTCGTCTTCGACGGCGGCCACGCCGCAATGGTGACTTGTAAAGCCCTCAGTAGTCCCAGCGCCGAGAACTGGTCGCTCGGACTGGACTTCGGGGCGGTTGGGCAAGGCTTAAGCGTCGCGTTGGGTGCCTGTTTTGCGCGACCTGGCAAGCGGGTCACTCACGTCACAGCAGATGCGGCGTTCATGATGAACGTGGCTGATTTCCACACGGCAGTCAGTCATAATCTACCGCTCACCGTGTTCGTGTTTAACGACAATGCTGTTGGGCAAGAGCGGCACGACCTAATACACAAGGGTTTACCTTCGAATACGCGGAAAGTTGTTCAACCAGATTTCGAAAAATTGGCCGTCGGCTTTGGCGCCAAGGGCTTTAGAGTTAATAGGCCCGACGATTTCGGCGAGATAGATAAGGCTATTGCGGTCGAAGAGGGCCCAGTAATTGTCAACGTGTGCATCAATGGAGACGTTGAACTGCCCGTTAGCTGGGAGATAGCGCGGCATCTTGAAATGACCGGCTAGGGGGCTGATGAGTGCACTCTCGGTGATGGCACCAACGCTCAAGCATCTGGCGATTTCCGACTTAGAAAGGGACGATGAAAATCATGCGCATTTCGGGTTTCATCCCATTCGCAGTGACCGCAGTATTTTCCGTTCTCCGGTGATCGCGCTGGACGCTTCCGGTCACCTCACCACTGATTTTACCGCCCTTGACGGGCTAACGGTGGCAGCCCTGGTCGGGTCGCCCCAGGGGATAGCTCCCCCGAGGACCGGGTGGCCAGAGGCAGTCACCCGCCTCCGGCTCCCATGGAACGTAGCGTGCGGATTTCCCGCACTACGCTCTTCAGAAGTTGATTTGCAGCGCTTCGCTGCTATTCGTTCGTCTCGCCGATTTTCGAACAACCGGATTCGCGTTCGCGACGCCCGGTGGGCATGGCAACGAAAACCCTTCAGCCGACACAACGATCACGGAACCCGAACAGGCCCAAGCCAAGGTCGATGAGCGAATCGCGCAGGGCTCTGACTGCGAACTTTGGAGCGTCCCTCAAGACCAGACTTCACGGAGAGCGGCGAAAATCGGGCTGAGGTGTGTGGTCAACGGCAAGGCGGCCGTCCCGGCACGATGTTCAGCCTCCAGAATGCCGTTACTTTGCCGGAAAATCGCCCTTTGCTAGGTTAAGGCCAACAAACCGGGGGTTTAACGTGGGGTACGCGCACCGAGAAGTAGCGGCCATCTCTCTCACGAGCGGATGACCCGGCGGCGCATATTCGCCATATAGCCCTGACCCGCAAGTCCCGCAGAAGAAGGTTCGGCCGGTATTGGACGTTCGATATTCGCCAGGAGATCCTTTCGTCAATCGATACGCATCCCCAGCAATTTGTGCGGTGAGCAGCACTGGCGCGCCGCTGCTCCGACGACACTGATTGCAGTGGCAGTAGATCACGTCGAAGATGCGATCGGTCTCGTATCGAATAGCGCCGCAGAGACACCCGCCCGTCAATGGTCCTTCGATCATGCTGTTGACCTGAAAGTCGGTCGCTAACCACCTCGAGGTGTTCCGCAACGTCAGGGCGACCGATTCGAGGCCGGGCCTGGGATTTGCGGGAGCCATTTGTTTAGCTCGCCGACCAGGAATTCGAGACGGCGCATCGAGTGCAGTTCTGCGAGGATGGCGCGACGCTGCTCGAGAGTCCACGATTCAATTCGCGCGAATGATTGCTCCTCAATCTGCGAACCGAACTGCTCAAGAGGCGAGCTCACGTTGTCGCCGGCGTGTGCTCGCGCGATTGCGGCAGCCGCCGGAGCGCTCAGGCTGTCGGCGCTGCTGAAGAAATCGAGCCACGAATGAAGTTGTCGGCGAATTGCCTCCAGCACCGACTCGCGCGCCGATTCGGTCACCGGGTCCATCTGCGGTATGGGAGTGTCGATGCGCCCGGTCGCTATCGATGCGAGCCGGTTCGCGATGCGCCGCACGGTGCCAGAAGCCTCGATGATCGCGTTGTGATTCACCGTGCTGGTGCGGCCTTCCAATTGGGCGTCGTCCGAGACCTCCAGAATTTCGGCGAGCGTGCGCATCGTCGCCGAGTTAGCCTGCTGGATTTCCTCTTCACTGTTCGATGCGGAACCGCCAGGCGCCAGCGCGAGCGTATCGCGAATAACTTCACGCAGCCGCGGCAACAGGGAATCACCGGCGTATTCCGGCCACAACAAAAAGAAGACGATTCCAGCGACCAGGGTGCCAAGCAGAACTCCCCAGATTCGCCACAGCGGCGCATAGACGTCGAAGGCGGGGCTCAAGCCGGCGAACGCCAACGCGAAGGTCGTGCCTATCTGCTTTCCTGCGTATGAAATACGTCCACTGCTGAGAGAAGAGTAGGAGGAGATAAAGAAGACCACGAAGAGCGCCATCATATACGCCGGAAGAGTTTCGAAGTTGGGAGTGACGATGATGATTGTCAGCAGAGTCAGTGCCCCGCCGATTACCACTCCGACTATCCGCAGGATCATCTTGCGCAGCGCGGCCCCGTAGGTCGGAAGCGCGGTTATCAGTATCGTCGTCAGGATTGTGGATAGATCGGGACGCTGCGTGATGAGGCCGATAACATAACCGATCACTACGCAGAAACCGACCTTCATGGAAAAGCCGACGACGTCAGGATCCGGATCAGTCGAGCGCGGAGGAGCACTCTTCGACGGTGCCGCGGCGGGCGGCTGCGGAGGCTGGTCGAGCAGGGGCTCGATATGCAAGGTCAACACCGCCAGCGAATCGGTGAAGGCTGCGAAATTTTCGATCTCTCCAGAACTCGCCTTGCCGATATACGCTGGTCTGATCTGAATCACGTGAGCAATGAGAGCGTCCATCGACGATCGCGCGCGGACCCGCGAGGCAGGAGGCGGGTTGTCGACACCGACAGCGAAGTAGGTCGGCAGCTCTCGCGCGATCTCATCCAACACGGCCGCAATCGCGTCGACCGTCGCCTGAAGTTCGGGCCGCGCCATGGCACGAATCTCGTGTGGGACATTCTGCAGCGCCGCGAAGGTAAGGCGATCAACTTCGAGACCGATGCGGGCCACGCGGGTGATCCCCGCAAGCAGGATCGCATGGCGGTGCTCCGAGACACCTTCGGCCACCGCCCGGCTCAGAAAATTCATATGCTCGGGAAGATCCGAAGTTGGTGGCGGGAGCTGCGGTCGCGGGGCAGCTTGTCGATCAAGATAAAAGTTTGCGGCGGCGAGAAGGCGCGAGCGATAGCGCTCGACGCTCGTTCCCAGCGATGCGAGCAAGATTCTCTCGCCACGATCGGGCCACAGCCAGTTGTCGAACAGAACCAGCGTGCCGAACGCGATGACACTCCCACCGAATTCTCCTGCGGCAGCCCAACCGATTTCGTCGGGTGCAAATGCGACGCCGTAGTAAATGAACAGGAACGTAACCTGGATGAGGAGAAGAGCTGCGCCCAGCTTACGAGTCGTTCCCAGGTAGGTCGTGAACGAGACCAACGCGAAGAGGAACGGGAGCATCAGCCACGGCGTTTCCGACAGTATCCCTGCCAGCACGACCGATGCAGCAAGCGTGAGCGCTTGGGCGATCAGAAACGCGCTCGCAGTGCGAGCAGACATCATCGGTCCCGCGCCCACCAGCAGCCACACGATGTAAGTGCCGAGCTCATTGTTGACGTGACAACTCGCGATCACACCGGCGCCGAGCGTGCCAATCGTGGCAAGGCGGAGGCTGGTGCTGAATTTTCGTGAGCTCGGAGCAAGTTCCCGACCGAGCAACGCCGCCAGCCGATCGAACCAGCCGGACGGCCGCGCAAGGGCGATCTCAGTATTAGCGAAGCCGGCCATGAATTCTTGATCTAAGCTTCCTCAGCTTTACCCATTGTGAGTCCAAGCGACGCCAGATCGCACCTCTGTGCGAGCCCTTTTCAGGCCTCAAGAGTACGAACGGTACCAGCCGGGACAACGAAGCGCAATTTACTGGACCGGTAAGTGAGCGATGGAACAATGCAGGGGATAAATATGGCTGTAGTCGCGTCTATCGGCGCTTTCTTGATCGGTTCCGCATCTCTATTGCTTCCGACATGGCGCTTAGCGCTGAGTTCGCAAGTCCTCGCTCCTCGTTCAGTTGCGCCGCCAACGGAAATCACAGCGATGCTGATGCGGCGGAAGGATACCCGCCGATGGGGATCGCGAGGATCAATGGAAGTCGCGTCGCGATTTAGGGTATCGAGCCCGGGCGCAAACACCACACCGTAGAAGCTGGCCAGGCTAACCACCTGAATGAGGCCTGCCGATCCCAGTTTGCGGCTGACGGTAATGAACGTGGATGCGGCCATGAATACAAAGACGAATGGCAACATCAGCCACGGAGTCTCGGCTAACGCCGGCGCCATCACCACCGATGCAGCGAGCATTACTGCTTCGGCCGTGAGGACTGCGCTTGCCTTCCGCACCTGCATCATTGGACCGGCGCCCACCACCAGCCAGACGATGTAGGAGCCCAGCTCGCCGTTGACATGGCAGATTGCGATAAGGCCCACTCAAACAGTCGCGATGGCAGTGAGGCGTAAGGACATCCAGAATCTTCGCGGGCGGGGGGCAAGTTCCTCGGCCAGTAGCGCTTTCAACCGCTCGGGCCAGCTCAAAACACCCGATATCCCATCTGGATGGGCCGACACCGCCATAGTGTCTGCTCCCTAATTCCCCTGAATTGTCACGACCGCAGTAGCTCCCATCCGAAAGGGAAACGATGGATCGGGAGCTTGGAGAACGACGCGGACCGGAAATCGTTGCGAGAGGCGCACCCAGTTGAGCGTTTCCTCTATTTGCGGCAATCCTTCAATGCTGGCGCCGTTACCCTGGTAAAGCGCCCAGCCAATTCCTTGCACGCGGCCGCGAAATCGTTTGTTCGGATAACTTAGTAAATAAACTTCGGCACGCATCCCTGGCCGAATATTGCCGAGAAAATTCTCGCGGAAGTTCGCCAGCACGTACCATTGACGGTTATCGACGAGACTCAGCACTTCCCGGCCCTCATTGGCATACTGGCCTACGGCGATATTGAGGTTGGTGACGTAGCCATCGAACGGCGCTCGCACGTAGCAATACCCAACATTCAGCCTGGCATCGTATACAGCAGCTTCGGCCGCCTTTCGCCGGGCGTTGATGTCGCCATATTGCCCGAGATCGTTCTGCGCTCGGAGCACGTCGCTGCGAGCACTTTCCACTCCCGCTTGCGCAGCTTCGAGCCGGCTACGAGCGTTGAAGACATCGTTGGCGGTGACAAAGTGGCGGCGCAACAGAGGCTCGATTCGCTGGAGGTACTGCTTGTCATAAGCGGCATCAGCTTGAAGCTGTAGCTGGCGAGCGTGCGCTGAACGGATCGCGTCCTCCAACGCCTTGATTTGCAGGATAGTCAGGACCAGATCGGCCTGTGCCTTATCGAGTGCTGACCTATATGGCCGCGGATCAACTACGAGCAGGAGCGTCCCTGCCTTCACGTGTTGGTTGTCGTGAACTGGCAGCTCAACGATGGGACCGCTTACATGAGGCGCCATGCCGACGATATTGGCCCTGATGTAAGCATCATCAGTGCGAGGGTACAGATAATAAAGACGGGTAACATCAATGCTGAGAACTATGGTCCCTATCACGATGAGGGCGCCTATCGCGCGGCCGATAATACGCACACTGATACTGTCTGCGGGTGGCGCAGCACCTTGGTAACCTGCTGAATGCTGGTATGATTCCTGCGCGGACTGATCGCTGTCTGCAAGCGAGCTCTCGGACGATGCGTCTCGCGCTGGCGGCGCTTGCGGCTCCGGCATCTGCATTCCCCTCAAATCCGGTTAAAGAAGATCAGATAGACGGCGCAGCCGATCAATATTGCAAGGCACGGATAGATCAGCAGCAGAGGGCCAAGATAGAGTTCGACCCTGGTAGCCGCGAACACCACCCGGAAGGCGGCCGCCAATATCGCGCCGACGATCACGCACAACAGCCAGGCAGGAAAATTGGCACCCGCTATATTCACCACCGGGTCGCAAGCAGCCAGCGCAGCCGGAATGACTGCGATTGCAGCAACCAAGCTGCCTGCCTGTCGCAGCTTCTCGACCATCGACGATGCCCGCCTAGGGAACAGCGACTGAGCCGGCCGCGTAGGCGACCGCGGCATAAGCAGTCAGCAACTCGGCTTTGCTTTGAATTAATGTATAGCGGGCGCCGGCCAGGTCGCGCTCGGCGGTGAGCAACTCAACAATCGTGCTCAGGCCTTGGCGGTAGGTCTCAAGATTTGCGTCATATGACTCGTGGGCCGCCGCAAGCAGACTTCGCGCATACTCGTATTTGCTCGACGAGGTTTGGAACTCGTAGTACGCCCGCCACACCTGGGCGACCGTATCGAGCTCCAGCAATTTCAGGTTCGCCCGCGCTGCTTCACGATCGGCCTCGCTCCGGCGCACATCGTTAAGCCGCCTGAAGCCCGTAAAAACGTCCCATTTCAAAGTCAACATCGCCGAATATTGAGGCTGACTGGTTTGGACCGTACGCGGGCTGGCAAATGTAAAGTTCCACACATTCTCCCCATAATTCGCCGACAAGCCGAGCACTGGATAGAATTGCTCCTTCGCCTGGGCCACATCGGCTTCGCTGGCGCGCAGGTTCGCGACTCGGGCAGCGAGGTCCGGCCGCTCGCGACTGGCCTGTGCAATCAACTGCTCTACACTCGCTTTCAGAGAGCTTGGCACGGCCTGATTCTCCAGGCCCTGGGCCGCAGGCACCTCGTTGGCGGGTACTCCCAGCGTAATAGCCAGCTGAGCTTCGGCATCGTGCACCAGCAAGTGTGCATTTGCCAGGTCAAATCGCGATTGTGCCAACCGCTCTTTGGCCAGCAGCAACTCTGGCTCGGTGGCAAGGCCAAGGTCGACTCGCTGCCTGACTGCGTCGAAATCTGTTTGCGCAAGTTCGAGGTTCTGCCGCGCCGCAGTCACTGCCGCGTGCGCGGCGTCAATGGAATAAAAGGCGCTTTGCGTACCAAAGACGACATTCTGAATCGCTCGATTGAAGGTGAAGTTGCTGGCAATCAGGCGGTTGCGCGCCGCCTCCGCCAGCGAACGCCGCCGGCCAAAATCAAGCAGCACGTACGTAAGTTCTGCGACGGGCTCGGCCTGCCATTGTTTCAATTTTCCAGCCATGCCGGGAAGCTCGATGATGGTACGCTGATAGCCATTGGCCGACTGTACGTCAAACTGGGGATAAAAGGGTGCCTGCGCAGCGCCAAACTGCGCAGCAGCGGAGCGGGCTGCCTCCCACTGTTGGCGCGTCGCCGGATTGTTGCGCAATGCTATATCGATAAGACCCGCCAAATCGTAGATCTGCGGCGGTTGAGCTAGCGCGGCAACACGAGGGGCCTCAGTATTCTGAACTGCGTATTGTCGCGCAAGCGCGCGCGTGGGAATCCATTCATTCATAACCGTGGGCGGCGCCCAACTGCCGGGACTCAACTCGGGTCGCGCCGCGATCCCCGAGCAACCGGCCAATGAGCACACAAGAACGAGCAAACCCATGCCGCTGCTAGATGAAACAGTAGCACGAGTGCGCGTGGACTGTGGTTGCCGCCCATCGAGCCGGTCCAGGATAAGACGCATCGAAGGCGCCAAATTCGAATTGTTTATCATGGAGCGAATGCTACCGGTACCAACAACAGGGCGCAGCACCTGGCATTCGGCTCATCGTTGGAATCTGTTAGAGAATTGCTTTATGCCGGGGCCAATTTGTTTAGCAGGGCCTCGGCCATGGCACTGTGGCGTGGCATGGCGGTTTGGTTGTAGGTAGCGCAAGCCTGCGTTAGTAGCGCGCGAGCTTTTCCGCAATCAATCGATTCATCACGCTCGATAAGCATCGCGCCGTAAAAGCGCTGGATCTCTGCGACTTCGATCACATGGGGGAAATCCTGCGCCTGCCGTAGAGCAATGTGAAAGTGTTGCTCCGCAGCGTTCCATTGTCGCGCCGCCGCAGCAGCGACGCCGGCGATCGTTTGTGGAAAACGCGAGATGAACGCCATGCTGACCGTTCCGGTCGCAATTAGTTCACGCACCAGCGGGTAAAGGGCTGCCGCCTCTTCGTACTCACCGAGTACAACGAAGCCCTCGATTAGCAGTAAGGGCATTGCCCACGCACCATAGGCGTTGGCTTTGCCAACGTGCGCAAGCTTTTCAGAGTGCTGACGGATAAGCGCGAGCGCGCCATCCCGATTACCAGCGTACGCTTGCTGGCGGAACAGTGTTCCAATGTTGAGCGCTCGCATAACGTGCGGCGCTTGAGGCCGGCACGCTGCCTCAGCGTGCTCCAATGCGTTATCCCAGTTTCCTCGAAAGAATTCTGCCACGCTTAGTTGCGCATGCGAAAGAGCAACGAGCACGTCGAGTCCGGCGGCCACGTTGGCATCAAGATCCTTCTGCAGCTTATCTTCGAGCTGAATCAGGTCGGGCTGCTTGCCGAAATTGGTCCAGGCCTCCAACCGGCGACAATACGACAGAGCAGCGACATGGCCAATCCTGGTCGCCAGCGGCTGCAACTCCTCCCCGGCTTTGGCTGCTTCCTGCACTCGGCCAAGATGGTACAGCGACGTCTGCATCCAGCAGAGCCGCTGGGCGCGAGGCCATGGACCACTTCGTGCCGCTAGCAATTCCGCACTCTCATACGCGTCTTCGAGCGCCTCAGGTAAGCGGAGAAAGAAAAAATTGAACTGTAGTCGGAAGGCGAGGATGGCTCCCTTGAGACCGCGGTCGGAAAGGTCTTCAGCTAACGCCAGGCTCATCTTGAATGCTGTTTGCGCCGCCTGATAATCCCCCTCAACCGCTTTGCTGAGGCCGAGAGTGGCAAGCAAGAGCGCGCGGTCGGCGCTGATTGCTCCTTCGAGCCGAGTCAGGCAGCGCGCAGCGATTTCCCCGGCTTCTCGCCAACGGCCGGCCCAGGTGAGAGCTTGAGCGATTCTGAAACAGACCTTGGCGATGGCTTCGCTGTCATCCTCGGCGGTAAAGACGCCAAGGGCCTCCTCCCAGCGAAGGAGAGCGTTATCCCATCTGCCCAAACCGCGCTCCGCGATCGCCATGCTATAGAGCAGTTCCCCTCGCTGGTGCGAATGGTTTTCATCAACCCGGGACAGCGCCGACTCGAAGTGGCTCAGGGCCGTCTCATACCCACCCGCCTCCACCGCCACACGGCCCGCAAGGGTGAGGAAATCGCGGGTCCGTTGCGTATCAGCAGCCGAGCCTGCCCGCACCAGGTGAAGCGCGATTTCAGCGGCACGGTCGTTGATCACGCTGGCATCGATTTTCTCGAGCGAATCAGCCACTCTGAGGTGCAACCGTTGACGCCGTGGCAGCGACGCATCAGCTAGTAAGGTTTGGCGAACGATTTCATGCGCGAAACGGAACGGTGCCTCCGGCCCTTCGGAACTGGAGATAATCAGCCCCATCCGCTGCGCATCCTCGATCGACGTCAGGACATCGTCAATGTCGGTCTCGCCGAGGAGCGCCTCCAGCAGCTTAAAGCTGAAGCTGCGGCCGATGACCGCAGCGGCCGTCAAAACACGCTTGGTGGACGGCCCGAGGCGCTCCAGCCTCCTGCCGACGACAAGCCGTACTTTATCTGGTACCTCGATTTCACTTAGCTTGATGTCATCACGGAACTGGCCCGACGAATCGAAAAGGGTTTTCTCCTCAGCCAAATGTTTATAGAGTTCCTCGATGAAAAACGCGTTTCCCTGAGTCTCCTCAAAAACCAGTTTGACAAACTGCTCAGGTGGCTCGCGACGGCTCAAGTCGCGCAGCATCACTGCAACTTCGCGCTCAGTAAGGCCCTGAAGTCTGATCGGACTCACACCGGTGCGATAGAGTTCTTCAAGCGTTCTCTTCAGTGCCGACGTGATGTCCAGTTCGGCGTCGCGATAAGTCGCGGCGATCACAATAGGAAATCGCGCGACCCGATTGGCCAGATGTATCAATAGGGCGAGGCTGGGCTCGTCGGCCCAATGGAGATCGTCGAGTACCAGGAAGAGCGGCACGCGGCGCGCCACTCGTATGAAGGTCTCGGAAACAACCTGAAACAGATAACGGCGGGTCTCCTGCGGCGGCAGTTCCACTGGCGCCGGAATGTCCGGGAAGAGGTGGCGCAGGCGAGGCGCGATTTGCACCAATTCGGCCGCATTGTCTGCCATCGCCGCGCGAAACTCTTCCGCTCCCGGCGTCTCGCGCAGCGCTATTTCCAGGATGTGCTCAAATGGCAGGTATGGTTGAACAACCTCCCTCTCGTAGCAATGCCCCATCAGGAATCCGAAGCCGCAACTGGAAGCATATTGCGCGGCTTCCAACGCCAACCGGGTCTTGCCGACGCCTGGTCCACCACCGAGCAGGACAATCGAGCCGAGGCCGTCCAAAGCATAATGTACGAGCTCGCGCAAATGCCCGAGCTCGGCCTCGCGTCCGGCGAACGAAGTCCGAATGGGAATCGTAACCAGAGGTCCGAGTATTTCCGCAGTTGCGCCGAAATCTGACGTTTTGTCCCCTGATACAAGGGTCGCACCCCGCGGCTTGGCGATGCTGCCCGTTGTCGGCCCGAACTCCCATTCGATCACGGAATTATGGTCGGGAATATAGCAGCAGTAGATTCCGGTCCGGATGCATCGCGAGAGCGCCACTCCTAGCTCGCGGTCGGCTGTTGTGATTCGCTCGACGGCCGTCTTGATGGCTTTCTTGGCTCTCTGTCGCGCGCGTTCTGTCGCAGACGCGGCGCGCCGATTGCGGCCGCCGAGCCCTACAGCGCGAGACAGCTCGGCCGCCAGCGTCGCGATTTCCTCTTCGATCCGGTCGGCACGCTCACTATTTCCGAGTCCCTTTATCTCTTCCAACTCCTCGCGAAGTTCAACCAGCCGCGCCTTGTAGGATCTCTTGGCCTGTTCATCGAGCATCTCGCCGGCGTCACCCAGACGGCCGAGGTGAATTCCCGAGGCCTCAAGCTCCTGAGGGTTCATAGTTAAAGAGCCGGCAGTTCGTCCACCGCTCGGTGGTAAGGATCCTTCCGTTCCCTCTCCCAAGTCGAGCACATGGAACTCCGTTGTCGGATGACGAAGCAAAAAAGCTATATAAGTGAACCCTTTGGAGTGCTTGAACCGGAAGACCTTGCGACCGTAACCGATGGTCCAGTACTCGCCCT
>Ga0185299_10007394_pt1 | contig 11276 bp, 9 predicted proteins | sample PaiPotPPA55metaG_FD_128002 | JGI IMG/M metagenome (GOLD analysis project Ga0185299, IMG submission 128002) | Iron sulfur acid spring bacterial and archeal communities from Banff, Canada, to study Microbial Dark Matter (Phase II) - Paint Pots PPA... ...
AAAATTCGACAGCGACTCATACAAAGTTTCGGGCGGGTTGCACGGCGTGGGAGTTTCGGTTGTCAACGCGCTTTCCGATTGGCTCGACCTGGAAATCTGGCGCGACGGAGAAGTGTGGGAGCAGTCCTACGAAAAAGGCGTACCTACCTCGAAGCTGAAAGCCTCCGGCAAAACAAAAAAGACCGGGACAAAAATCACATTCCATGCCGACCAATCGATTTTCACCACCATCAACTACAGTTTCGACACGCTTTCGCAGCGGCTTCGCGAGCTGGCCTTTCTCAACAAAGGGCTGAAAATCACGCTTGAAGACGAGCGTTCGAGCTCCGGCAAGAAAGCCGAGTTCCGCTTCACCGGCGGCATCTCGGAATTTGTGAAGCACCTGAACCGCGGCAAGCAGACGCTGCACGACTCGCCGATTTATATGGAAGGCAAGCGCGGGCAGGTGGACATCGAAATCGCGCTGCAATACAACGACAGCTACGCGGAAAATGTTTTTTCGTTCGCGAACACGATCAACACCGTCGACGGCGGCTCGCACCTCGCCGGCTTCCGCTCCGCGCTGACGCGCACAATTAATTTTTACGCGACGTCGGCCGGGATGCTGAAAGAGCAGAAGGACGAAGTTTCGATCAACGGTGATGATGTTCGCGAAGGGCTGATCGCCGTCGTTTCCGTGAAGCTGCCGCAGCCGCAATTCGAAGGGCAGACGAAAGGCAAGCTCAACAGCGACATCAAGGGGCTCGTCGAGCAGCTTGTGAACGAACGCCTGGGCGAATATTTCGACAAGCACTCGTCCATCGCGCGAAAAATTATCGGGAAATGTATCGACGCCGCGCGCGCACGCGAAGCGGCCCGCAAGGCTCGCGAGTTGACGCGCCGCAAGTCCGCGCTCGATTCGAGCGGGCTGCCCGGAAAGCTTGCCGATTGCCAGGAACGCGATCCCGCGCGCTGCGAGATTTTCATCGTCGAGGGTGAATCGGCCGGCGGCTCGGCCAAGGGCGGCCGCGACCGCCGCTATCAAGCTATCCTGCCGCTCAAGGGCAAGATCTTGAACGTCGAAAAAGCGCGCTACGACAAGATGCTGGGCCACGAGGAAATTCGCTGCATTATCACCGCGCTCGGCACCGGCATCGGCAAAGATGATTTCGACGCCGCGAAACTTCGCTATCACAAAGTCATTTTGATGACCGACGCGGACGTCGATGGCAGCCACATCCGCACGCTTCTGCTCACGTTTTTCTTCCGGCACATGCGCGAGCTAATCGAAAAAGGCCACATCTACATCGCGCAGCCGCCTCTCTATCGCGTCAAGCGCGGCAAGATGGACCGCTACATTCGCGACGAGCGCGAGTTTGCGCGCGAGTTGATGAAGCGCGCCACCGAAGAGCAGGTGGTGAAGGGAAAAGACGGCAAGGCCATCGAAGGCGGAGATCTCACGCAGTTCCTGCTGAACATTCAGGAATACGAGCAGGTCGCCTTGAAATTGGGCCGGCGCCTGCGCGAGCCGAAGCTGGTGGAATTGCTGGCGGATAGCGCGCTCGATAAGAAAGTGGACTTCGCCGACAAGAAAAAACTGAGCGAGCTCGTGAAAGCGATCGAGAAAGCGAAGTTGAACGTTGAATCGAAATTCGAATTCGACGAAGAGCACAACCTGCACGAGTTGCTGCTCAAGAATGGCGGAGAGCGCCGCGTGAATTGGGCGCTCGCGGCTACGCCCGAATATAAGCGCCTGCGCACGCTGCGCCAGGCGATTGGGGAGCACGACCGTCCGCCGTTCACCATCGCTCGTAACGGCACCAAGGCGACGCAGGAAAGCTCGCTGGCGCTTCTGAACTACGTTCTCGAGGACAGCAAGAAGGAATTCTCGATTACGCGCTTCAAGGGCCTCGGCGAAATGAACCCCGAGCAGCTCTGGGCCACCACGATGAATGCCGAGACGCGCACGCTTCTACAGGTGAAGCTCGAAGACGCGGTGGTCGCCGAAGAAATTTTCGCCACGCTGATGGGCGAAAACGTTGAAGAGCGCCGCAAATTCATCGAGGAGAACGCCCTCGACGTCGTCAATTTGGATATTTGAAGAGGAGATCAAAAACGGGCTTTAGCCCCTGAAGTACAGAAGCTGAAAATGAGCCGGATTATCAGACGAGTTCGGCAAGCAGGCGTCTATTTCGTGAGCAGCAGAACCTGGCAAAGCCGGGCTTTATTCGGGAAGCCGGAGCCCGCGCAAATCTTGCTTGAGCAATTGCTCGAGTGCCGTGCCCGAGGCTTCTACAAGTTGCACGCATTCGTCATCATGCCCGACCATTTTCACGCGCTTTTGACGCCGGCTATCAACGCGTCTCTCGAAAAGGTGATGCAGATGATCAAGGGCGGCTCGGCGCATACCATGAAACAGAACTTGAAGTACACATGGCCCATCTGGCAGAAGGGATTTCACGATCGCTGGATTCGAAATGCAGAGGAGTATCGGCCTCGGCGGCATTACATCACAGCGAATCCAGTGGAAGCGAGGTTGACGGAACGGGCGGAAGAATACCCGCTTTCATCGGCTTGCGGCAAGTTTGCGATGGATGCGAGTGAATTTGACTAGGCGTACTTCAGGGGCTAAAGCCCATTACTTCGAGCTTGGTTGTGTCGCGGCTAAAGCCGCGACCTACAAAGCGTTCCGGAGTCTCCAGCAACTTCCAGGGTCGAGTTGGGAATGATTTACCAACTGACATGGAAGATTTTGCCGGGACTGAAGGGGTTGAGCTGTTCGGAATTTAGCGCCACGCCGACGAGCGCGCCGAACAACGAGCAGGGCGTCGCGTTCGAGTGCGCGAGTGAAGCCGAATGCGCCGCGCTCTTGCAGCGCCTCGAAGCGCATTTCGGCGCGCCGCGCTTCTCAAACAACGCAACGGCGTTCGAGTCGGTCAAGACTTTCGTGCTGGAAAGATCTGCAACGTCATAGCAGTGCTTGGCAAACGAAGCAGCCGGCAAGTATCGGCGCGGGTTGGAAAGCTTTTTGGTAAAAGTAACATGGCGCCTTTTGCGCCTGAGGAGGTAGGCCCGATGTCGAGAGGCAGCACGGCGAAGGAAGCTGGCAGCGCAATCCGCCCTGTTCTAATCGACAGAGCATGCCAATTAGAAACTGGCCTAACTCACTCACAACAAACAACAAAACTTTTTCTAATCGTCGCTGAATCACGGTTTCTTCAATTCGGACTTGGACTTGTAAGCCGTTTGATGACACCAGCAATTCGAAACGAATCGCGAATTACCAATTACGGGGGAGTTACGGGGGATAGATGGCGGACGAAACTACAAATCAGTCGATCCTGACGCCGGTAGATATCGAAACGGAGATGAAACGGTCGTACCTCGATTACGCCATGAGCGTAATCATCGGCCGTGCGCTGCCCGACGTGCGCGACGGCCTGAAGCCCGTCCACCGGCGAATTCTCTACGGCATGTACGAGCTGGGCCTCACCTCGACGAAGCCTTACCGCAAGTGCGCAAAGATCGTCGGCGAAGTGCTCGGAAAATTTCACCCGCACGGCGATTCGCCCGTTTACGACGCCCTGGTGCGCCTGGCGCAGGATTTCAACATGCGCTACCCGCTCATCGACGGCCAGGGAAACTTCGGCTCCGTCGACGGCGATCCCCCGGCGGCGATGCGGTACACCGAAGCGCGCCTTTCAAAAATCGCGGAAGAAATGCTCGCGGACATCGAGAAGGAAACCGTCGACTTCGTCCCCAACTTCGACGAAAGCGAGCAGGAACCAACCGTCCTGCCAACGAGAATTCCGAGCCTGCTCGTCAATGGTTCGTCCGGCATCGCCGTCGGCATGGCGACGAACATCCCTCCGCACAACCTGAAAGAAACCATCGAAGCAGCGATTCTGCTGATCGAAGAGCCGGACGCGAACCTGAAGAAAGTGATGAAGCTTGTCCCTGGCCCCGATTTTCCCACCGGTGGCTACATCTACGGCCGCGAAGGAATCGAGCAGGCCTATAAGACCGGCCGTGGCAGCTTCCAGGTGCGCGCGAAGGCCGCGATCGAACAGCGCGGCAAAGATCGCCAGGACATCGTCGTCACCCAGCTTCCTTATCAGGTGAACAAGGCGCGGCTTATCGAGCACATCGCCGAGCTGATCCAGAACAAGAAGATTGAAGGCATCGCCGACATTCGCGACGAAAGCGACCGCGACGGCATGCGCATCGTGATCGAAGTGAAGCGCGACGAAGAACCGGAAATCGTTCTCGCGCACTTGTTCAAGCACACGCAGATGCAGGAATCGTTCGGCATGATCCTGCTCGCGATCGTGGCCGGGCAGCCGCGCGAGCTGGGTCTGGTCCAACTGCTGCAGCTCTTCATCGAACATCGCGCCGACGTGGTCCGCCGCCGCACGCAATACGAATTGCGCAAGGCTCGCGAGCGCGAGCACATCTTGCTCGGCTATCGCATCGCGCTCGACTACATCGATGACGTAATCAAGGTCATCCGCGGATCGTCGAGCCGCGCCAACGCACGCGAGAATTTGCACGAATTCTTCGAAAACAAGCGCGTCAAAGTTTCCACGGGCACGGTCCGCGGCGTGAAGCTCGACCGCAAGAAATATGGAATCACCGCCGAAAACATCGGCACCACCGAGGGAATCGGGCTCAGCTACATCCAGATTGACGCGATCCTCGAATTGCAATTGCATCGCCTCACGCAGTTATCCGTCGACGACATCCTCAAAGAACTCAAGGAAATCCGCGACCGCATCGCCGAGCTAACGGAAATTCTCGCCAGCGAGAAAAGGCTGAAGGCCGTGATCGTCGCCGAGCTGCGCGACGTGCTGAAGTCCTACGGGGACGAGCGCCGCACGCAGATCGTGGATCGCGTCGAGGAAATCAAGCTTGAAGACCTGATCAAAGACGAAGAAATGGCCATCACCGTCAGTCACGCCGGCTACATGAAGCGCACGTCGGTGGACGTCTACCGCCATCAATCGCGCGGCGGCAAGGGGCGCATCGGCGCAAAAACGCGCGACGAAGATTTCGTCGAGCATCTCTTCGTGGCCTCGGCGCACAGCTACATTCTGCTGTTCACGTCGAAAGGCCGCATCTATTGGCTGAAGGTATACGAAATTCCCGAAGCGGCGGCAGCCACGCGCGGAAAAGCGATTACGAACCTGGTGCGCTTCCAGGAAGGCGAGAAACTCACCGCTGTCGTTCCCGCGCGCAACCTTGAAGAAGCCGGCCGCTACGTCTTCCTCGCCACGCGCAAAGGCACCGTGAAAAAAACCGAGCTCGCGGAATTCGCGAACCCGCGCCCTTCCGGCATCATTGCCATCAGTCTCGAGAACGACGATGAACTCATCGGTGCAAAACTAACGGATGGAAAGCAGATGGTTTTCCTCGCGAGTCACGAAGGCCAGGCCATCCTCTTCCGCGAAACGGAAGTCCGCGCCATGGGCCGCGCCGCAGGCGGCGTCAACGGCATGGATCTGGGAAAGGGCGACTTCGTCGTCAGCATGGATGCCGTGCAGGTGGACTTCGGGATCATCCAGAAGGAATACAAAACGGAAACGCAGAACCTCGACGAATTGGAAAGCGATCAGCTCCGCGAATCGCTCACTTCGCTGATGCTCACGGTAGCCGAAAAGGGCTACGGCAAGCGCACGCCGCTCGCCGAGTATCGCGTCACGTCGCGCGGCGGCAAAGGCGTCATCAACCTCAAGACCACCGACCGCAATGGCTCCGTTGTAGCGGCGCTGCAAGTTCGCGAAGATTCTGACGTGATGATCATCACCGGCCAGGGCAAAGTTATCCGCGTCCACTCCGCGGAAATTCGCGAGGCGGGCCGCTCGACCCAGGGCGTCCGCTTGCTGCGCCTGGACGAACACGACCGCGTCGCTGCCGCCGCTGCCATCCTCGAAGAAGAGGAAGCCGCCGCGGCGCCCGAGCCCGAAAAGAAGTAGCGCCGGGAGCGATGGGGTGAACGCTCGCGAGGAAATTCAACTGGTGCTGAAGATCATGCTGAAGTACGCGCGCAAGCAGCTCCAGGAAGACGGCGGCTTTCAGGCGTTTGGCGCAACGCTCGGTTCGAACCGCGACGTTCTCATGCTGCTTCCCGAATCGCAGCCGGACGATGCGTCTTTCGCGGACGTCCGAGAGCACTGGTACCGCGCGCTTCGCAAAGCAATCGATGACGGCGGATGCCGGACCGTCGCGTGGTGCTGCAACGTGAAAGCTCCGGGCGAGAACGATACGCGAGTGCCCGCGGTCTTCGTGCACGTGGAACACGTGGAAGGCGAGGCGTGGGACATGTATTTCCCATTCGCGACCGATTCAGACTCGAACGTTCTGTACGGGGAACAAACCGAACTGGCGGTCAAGGGAGTTCTCTTCACGCGAGACACTCGACGCAGCGCAGAGCCGGATCCCCCAATCCAGTAGCCGCAGAACACCCTACTCCAACGGAGAAACAACATGATCGAACAGGCAATCGCAATTCGAACCTCCGACGGAACAGCGGATGGGTTTCTATTCCAGCCCGAAACCACGGGCCGCTGGCCGGGCGTGATTCATCTCACGGACATCGCCGGAATCCGCCCGTCGGAGCGCGACATGTGCCGCCGCCTTTCGTCCGAGGGCTACGTCGTATTGATGCCAAACGTGTACTACCGCACGGGCAAGCCGCCCCTTGTCGATTTTCCCTTCAAGCCGGGCGACGAGAAAACCGTGAACCGCATCAGCGAGATGAAAGCTCCGCTGACGCCGGAAGCGATCGCGCGAGACGGATCCGCTTACGTGGATTTTGTCGCGGCGCAGGAGTCCGTGAAAAGCGGCGCCATGGGTATCGTGGGTTATTGCTTCACCGGTGCGGTAGCGCTGCGAATTGCCGCTGCCCGTCCTGACAAGATTGCGGCAGCTGCTTCGTTTCACGGCGGCGGACTTTTCACCGACGCTCCTACGAGTCCACATCACGTGCTACCGCAGGTGAAAGCGCGGCTCTATTTTGGACACGCCATCGAAGATCGCTCGATGCCGAAAGCGGCGATCGAAAATCTCGAGAAGGCGCTAAAGGCCTGGGGCGGCAAATTCGAAAGTGAAACCTACGAAGGCGCGCATCACAGCTGGACCACGCCTGACAGTCCCGCCTACGACAAAAAGCAAGCGGACCGCGCGTTCGGAAAGCTAACCGACCTCTTGGCTGCGACGCTCAGCTGAAGATAAAACGGATCAGTCGCTGTCGGGAGGCGGTAGATAGTAACCGGGGCGGCTGCGGACAGTCACGCCGGGACGATCGACGATCACCTTGATGTCGTGGAAGCCGGAAGGCTCGTCGCCTGGAGGACGGTAGCCAAGCGTATACTGAGCGTGAATTTCGCCGCCGATGCTATCGAGTGCGCGCTCAATCGTGCGGTCGCGCATCGTATTCAAGTGGAGCCCGCCGGTGGCCTTACTGGCAATCGCCAGTGAATTCTGACCCAGTGCGTTCTTTCCCGTTTTAATCAGCCAGATCGCGAGAGCAAGGTAATCGATATTGCCCTGCTGCGCCGCGCGTTCTGCCTCCGGTGTTTGCGGCTGGCCGCGCGGGGTGGGAACGGGAAACGTTCCCGGCGGCCCGATCACTTGCGGCGTGTCTTTCGGCTTGGCGCGCAAATCCGCCATCGTGGTACTCAGTCCGATCGAGTAGATGATCACGTTTGCCAGATGCGCCTGCCGGAGGACTTCGCCGAGCTTACTTTCGCTGCCGGTGTCCTGCGCTTCTCCTACGACGACCATGATTCGCCTGCGAATCGGAGGGCGCTGCTCGAGCAGCGAGATACCGCGGGACATGGCGTCGTAAAGACGCGTTCCCGAAGTTCCCATGCGCAGGTGGTTTACCGCGCTCTGCATGCCATCGGAGTCGGTGGTGAATTTTTGAAGCAGATCGACGCTGTCGTCGTATCCAATCAGCGCCGCTTCCGAAGTCAAACCCATCACGGTCTCGGCGAAAATAATGCCGGTGTGCTGCACCGCCGGGAACATGGGCTCGATGTGCGAGCTTGTTTCGACGACCAGGACGATCGAAAGAGGATCGCCGCCCAGATCGAAGTGTTCAATTTTTTGCTCGGCGCCATTGTCGAAGAGGTGGAAGTTCTCTTTCGTGAGGTTGAACACCATTTCGCCGGCAAGATCGACCACCGTTACCGGCGTGGTCACTTCGTCGACGCGCACGCGGATCATGCGCTTGCGTTGCTCGGGCGTGGGCACGTCCTCCGGGTGAGCTCCGGGCTTCGTATGGATAGGGCCGGGAGGAGCCTGGCTCCAGGCGGGCAATGGAAGCCCGAAGAAAGCCAGCGTTAGCAACACGCAGGAAGACAAAAGAAAAAGGCCATTTCTACTCGACATATAACCTCATCTTATCTGATTCGACTCGCACGACGCGTGTTGCATGCGTGCGGACGTACGATGCGCGGCAGTACGCTTTCGGAGACATCGCGCGAGTGCGCAGGCGCGGCGGCGGGGAACGGTAATAGAATGTAGTTTCGCTTTTCTTTTGAGGGGGATTCATGAAGCGCTCGGGTTATCTGCGGATGGCGAAGCTCGCGTATCACGACCAAAGTTTCATGGAGAGCCTGAGCGCCAGGCCGCTCCGCATTCTCGCCGAGTACTTCGATCCGCTGACGCGGCTGAGGCGTAGCGGCGTTGCCGATACGATCGTGATGTTCGGTTCTGCGCGAATTCGTTCGCGTGACGAAGCTCTGGGCCACGTCAAGGAAGTCGAGCGCGCATCGCGCGGGCGACGAACGCCGGAATGGCGCACCAAGCGCCGCGCGGCACGCTCGCTCGTGGAGATGTCGCGCTACTACGAAGAGGCGCGCGAACTGTCGCGGCTCATCACCAAGTGGTCGATGACGCTCGGCTCGCACCCTAAGCGCTTCGTGATTTGTTCCGGCGGCGGCCCGGGAATAATGGAAGCGGCGAATCGCGGAGCCGACGAAGCGGGCGGCTCTTCGGTGGGGCTCAGCATCCAGCTTCCGCACGAGCAGCGCCCGAATCCATACATCTCGCCGGAGCTGAATTTCTGCTTCCATTATTTCTTCATGCGCAAGTTGTGGTTCGCGCAGAAAGCCAAGGCGCTAATCGTTTTCCCCGGCGGTTTTGGCACGATGGACGAACTCTGGGAAATGCTCACGCTGTTGCAGACGGGAAAACTCTCCTCGCACCACTTGATTCTGATTTACGGCCGCAAATACTGGGACAAAGTTCTGGACTGGCGACACATGGTAAGCACCGGCATGATCAGCCAGCGCGAATACGGCATGCTCCAGTTCGCCGACACCGTGGACGAAGCGTTCAATCACGTCCGCGCCGACCTTGAGAAGCATCACATGACGCTCGACGCAGACTGGGACCGCAACTAATAGCCGACTCCCGTTTCCATCCGCCCCCGGACGCATCCGGGAAATCAATCGTTCAACAAAAAAAGGAGAAGGAGCCTTAGCTCCTTCTCCTTTTTGTTTGCAAGACCGCTGCGGAGATAGAGAGGGAAGAAAGAAAAGCACAGAGCCGGAGCACATCCGTACCTTACGAACGCTAAAGTCGAATCAACGGCTCAACGATTAATTGTTGGACACCGCGAGATCAGCTTCGAAAACGGCTTCAAAACGCCGCTTTTCATCCTGATCGTGCAGCATCACCACGGGAGCCACGCGCAACGATTTCTTGCACCCGCGGCAAGCCGACATCTCACCTTGCAGATCCTGCACGAATCCATCGGTGAAATGGTATTCCGCCCGCGGACGGCGAGCGGCTTTGAATCCGCGCGTTCCGCAATGCGGACAGGTGTACTCGACACGATCGTCCAGGGGGTCGCGATTCAAAGCGGCCCATCCGGTGTAGCGAACGCCCACTGTTTCACTAGAAGTTCGATGCATGATGAATACCTCGCTTCGTATAAGCCCCAAAAGGGGCGAAGACAACGGATTAGACGCATCCGAGCCGAAATTCGATGCACTTCATACGAAGGATTTAACCCATTTCCAATCCCTTTCAATCGCCTGATACTGAACGCCTTATGCCGTGCTTTGGCTGCCGGGAGTGGCGAATAGGCCGCCGCTCGCACGAGTGCTGGGGAACACGCGGGTGCAGCCGGTGTCTATCAGTGTAGACGAGGCGCGAACTTTCGGGCCATGCAGGGGCGGCCCAACCGGTTACCTCGAACGCCCTGAGACTTAGGTTCCATTCTGTTCGGAAGCATTGCCGGAGGTGTGTCGATGAGCAACCTCGGAAGTCTAGCTGAATGCTTGATGGAAAGTGATGCGGGCGCGCTCGTTCGGGCGCGGCGCTTGCGGCGCAAAGCGCTGGTTCTCTCGATTGCATTCGAAGCGGCGCTCGTCGCGGCGATGCTCGTCTGGCCGCTCATAACGCCCGGCGTGCTTTCGCGGCAATACGTTTCTACGCCTGCGCCGCCTTATCCCGGCGGAGTTTACGCAAAACCGGCGCCGACTCACGGGAGCCCTCATCCCATAACGGACCACACCCCAGCCCTGCCAAACATTCTTCAACAACCGCCCGTGATTCCTCCGCACGCGCAGACATTGACGAGGGACGAAGCGCCAGCCATAGAATTTGGCTCTGGCGACGGGCGAGAAGGAATCCCCGGAGGACCCGACGGCGGCGGAGAGTACATTCCGGGCGCGACGGGCAATAGCATGCCGATTGTTCCGCCACCCGCCGAGGCGAGGCATAGCAGCGCTCCGGTGCGTCGAACGGAAGGCTATATGGAAGCGTCGCTGATTCACCGCGTGCAGCCGATATATCCCGTGGTCGCGAAAACGGCGCACATTTCCGGAACCGTGCGGCTGCGCGCAATCATCGCAACGGACGGCTCGGTGCGGCAACTCGAAGTATTAAGCGGGAATCTGATTCTCGCGCAGTCCGCCATCGCGGCCGTGCGCGAATGGCGTTATCGACCCACGAGGCTTGATGGAAACGACGTGGAAGTGGAGACGTTCATCACCGTGAATTTCATTCTCGAGTAGCGAAGCGGATGCAATTGCGAGGGCGGGATCGAAACCCGCCCTCACAAAAGCCGGTACAAGATGCAAGAGCGCGGTTAGAACCGGAAAACGATGCCGGTCGAGACGCGCACGTTATTTTGAGTTGTGCTGCCGAAGCGAGTGATCAGGTAATCGCCCTGAATAATTCGCCAGGAAAGTCCGTGAGCGATCCTGGTATCAATTCCGCCGCCGATTGCCGACGCAAAGGCTGTATCGGATCCAGCGCCAGGAACGCCCAATGCGCGCCGCCGA
>Ga0185299_10007395_pt1 | contig 11276 bp, 9 predicted proteins | sample PaiPotPPA55metaG_FD_128002 | JGI IMG/M metagenome (GOLD analysis project Ga0185299, IMG submission 128002) | Iron sulfur acid spring bacterial and archeal communities from Banff, Canada, to study Microbial Dark Matter (Phase II) - Paint Pots PPA... ...
CGGCCAGGAGCTCGAGCGTTTTCGCCCCCATGTAAACGACGGTCGATGCCCGGGGATCGCAGAGCGCTCGCCAATCCATGTCACCGGGGAGCTTTCCGTCGTGCGCATGCGCGGTGATGAATTGCAGCCTTCGGGCTTTCTCGCGCGCGGTCAAGGAAATTTGCAACCCGGCGGCGGCACCGAGCGCGGCGGTGACGCCTGGAACAATCTCGATTGGAACGCGGGCGGCCCGCAACGCCGCGATTTCCTCGTCGGCGCGCCCAAAAATCATTGGATCGCCGCCTTTGAGACGAACCACGCGTTTTCCTTGCGAGGCCAGCGAGACCAATAGCGAAACGATGTGATCCTGCCGGCACGAAGGCTTGTAGCCGCGCTTGCCAACGGGGATTTTTTCGGCCTCGCGCCGCGCCATTTCGACGATGGCGGGGGCGACGAGGTCGTCGTACAAAACAACGTCGGCGGATTGGAGCGCGCGCAAGGCCTTGAGGGTCAAAAGTTCGGGATCGCCGGGACCAGCCCCGACAAGCGCAACCGACCCGGCCGCCGTCGTGCCCGTGTCTGTCTCGGCGAGCATCACGGCAAGATCGTCATCGCCCGGTCCACGTCTCGCCGATAGCGCCAGGCGGCTGAACAGCTCCCAAAAGCTACGGCGTGTCTTGAAGGGGGTATTGAGCACCTTCAGCTTTTCGCGCCAAACCTTGGCTATTTGCGCCCAAAGCTTGATCTCGTGCGGCAGCAGGGCTTCAAGCCTGCCGCGTATCGCCTGCGCTAGAACGGGCGAGCCTCCGTCGGTCGAAATGCCGATGACGAGAGGCGAGCGATCGACGATCGCGCCGAACTGAAAATCCGAAAATCCGGGCTTGTCGATGACGTTGACCGCGACACCCGCGGCGCGCGCGCCGGCCCGAAACTCCGCTGCCTCGGCGGCGCTCTCCGCGTCTACGATGGCGAGCGCGGCGCCGCGAAAATCCTCTGGTTCGATCCGGCGCGAAACGAGGGCGACCGCCGGGCAGCGCCTTGCCAATGCAACGAGACCAGAACAAGGGTCCGGACTAAAAACGGCGAGCCTCGCCCCCGCCGCCTGGCAAAGCTCGGCCTTCCAGAGGACGGCATTGGAGCCGCCCGCGAGAACCACGCGTTTGCCGGCAAGCGAAAAAAAAACCGGCACGCAGGCAAGCCCCCGCATAAGAGGGCCGCGATCCTCCTCATCTTCGCTGGGGGGTGAAAAAATCTGGTTCATCTGCCCGTTTTGTCCTATTGATTGGGTGTATCCGCTGTTCATTTGCCCCTTCATTGACCTAGCGAAACTAGCGCGCGTAGGCATTAGCCCGTCGGGGCAGTTACGGGGTCTGACGCGAGAATGCGTTCCCGCTTCAAATGGGCAATTATATCGTTGACATTCCGGCCAAGCCGCGAGGATCAAGCCGCTTGTTCAGCCTTGCAAGGAATATGCGCGGCAGACATTGCACCGGATATAACATATCAGCGTCTTGTCAGCCAATTGGCACCGCGGCAAGGTAAGACCCCGATGCCTACGGTTACCGCCACGAGGAATTTCGTTTGGGCTTCGCTGTCGGACATTTCAAACGCAAGCTTGGCTTGCTTGGCTTGCTTGCCTTGCTCGCCCTGCTTTCCTTGGCTCAGCGTCCGGCAGCGGCCGGCGGCGGCGTTTTCGTGCCGGGCTTTTGGGACCCGCATCATCGCGCCGCCAAGCCCGATCTGAGCGGCCTACGGAGCCTGCGCTTCTTGACCGAGGACGATTACCCGCCGTTCCACTTCGCGCTGCCGGACGGAACGCTCTCCGGTTTCGACGTCGATCTCGCACGCGCCATATGTGATGAGTTGAAAATTTCGTGCACCATCCAGGCGCGGCGTTTCGACACATTGATCGACGCGCTAAATGACAATCAAGGCGACGCGCTCATGGCGGCTATCCGCATCGATTCGCAAACGCGCGCCAAGCTCGATTTTTCCGGGCCATATTATACCACCCCAGCGCGGTTCGCGTCGCTGAAGGCCATGGGGGCCGAACCGGCGACACCGGAAAGCTTGCGCGAAAAAACCGTCGGCGTCCAGGCAAGGAGCGCGCATGAAGCTTATCTCGAAAGGTTTTTTCCAGACACGATCCGCAAATCCTACGAATCTCAAAAGCTGCTGCGCGAGGCTCTCGTCAAAGGCGAAATCGACACAATTTTCGGCGACGGAGTATCGCTCAGCTTGTGGCTCGACAGCCAGGATGGGCGGCACTGTTGCGACTTTCGCAGCGGTCCCTTCATGGACGCAAAGTTTTTTGGAGAAGGTTCTGCGATCGCGGTGAAGAAAGGCAACTCCCAGTTGCGTCAGGTGCTCGATTACGCGCTCGCGGCGCTTGCCGCGCAAGGAACTTATACCAACCTCTATCTCAAATATTTCCCACTCGGATTTTATTGAAGGCCGGAACCGGATTTTGTACTGTGGGGCCCCTCCCAACCGTTTCTAGCGCGCAGCTCACCCTGTTAGAGCTTTATGCCGGTGCGAAAACCTTCATCAATCGCCGTCAAGAAACCTGCATGACCGAGCGCCCTTACGATCCGATAGCGATAGTCGAGTCTGATGCTGCTCCTTTAAGCGGACGGCACGCCGCGGTTGCGATTTGGCTTTGGAGCCTCGCCGGTCTCGTCTTTTTGATGGTGATCGTTGGCGGCGCTACAAGGCTCACCGAATCCGGCCTGTCCATTACCGAATGGAAGCCCATGGCCGGCGTCATTCCGCCGCTGAGTTCCGCCGAATGGCTGGCCGAATTCGAGAATTATAAGAAGATACCGCAATATACGCAGCTCTTCCCGGACATGGATTTGCGCGGTTTCAAATTCATTTTTTTCTTTGAATGGACTCATCGGCTCTTGGGCCGTCTGATTGGCGCGGCCATGGTGCTGCCGCTGATCTTTTTCTGGGCGAAAGGGCTTCTGCCTCCCGGATTCAAGCCAAAGCTTCTCTGTGTCCTCGCGCTCGGCGCCTTACAGGGTTTTGTTGGCTGGTGGATGGTCAAGTCAGGGCTTTCGGACCGCGTTGAGGTCGCCCAGGAACGGCTTGCGATTCATTTGTTGCTGGCCTCGCTGACTTTTGCCGCGCTGGTTTGGCTCGCCGCTTCGCTTAAGCGTCGCGTGGCCCAAATCCCGGAGCGGCGATTGCCGGAGCTGAGGTGGTTTGCCGGCGTCATGGTCTTGCTCGTCCTTTTGCAAATCGGGCTCGGCGGCCTCGTCGCGGGCTTGCGCGCGGGGCGCGCGTTCAACACGTGGCCGCTGATCGACGGATATTTTTGGCCGCCTCTCGACAAATTGACTCTTCTAACGCCGCTTTGGCGGAATTTCCTCGACAATATTTTGCTGGTCCAGTTCCAGCATAGGATGACTGCCTATGCGCTTTTGGCGCTTGCTCTGGCGCAGGCTCTTTACGCGTCGCGGGCTGGTGTCGGAAGCCGGGCGGTCCGGCGCGCATGGGCGGTGGCAGGGCTCGTCGCCGTGCAAGCTTCAATTGGCGTCACGACGCTAGTTTTAGTGGTTCCGCTGTGGGCCGGGCTTTTGCATCAGGCCTTTGCCATGATCGTTTTGGGGATGGCCGTCGCGCACGCGCAGGCGCTTGCGAACGCGCGTTAACAAGACATCGCTCTACGCATTTCCGATTGCCAGACGCTCAGTTTCGATTTTGGGGCAGTGGTTCGTGACGACTTTTACCCCGAGCACCTGTGCCCTCGCCGCCGCCGCATCGTCGCGGACACCGAGCTGCATCCAGATCACCCAAAGCGGAAAATATCCACCATGTCGATGGGCCCCGGAACATCCGCCAGAGTCTTGAAAAACGCGGCGCCTGAACCCTCTTGGCCGCCAGGCCTGAGAGAATTTCGCGCAAAAACGCGTCAGAATAATCGTCCCGGCTCATTAGCTTCCCGTCCCTTCGTTCGATCCAGGCATTCGAGCCATGGTTCCCGGACCTAACCGCCGAGGAGGCGGATGTGATTCAAATCGACGTGCCCAAGCCGAGGTCGAGTGGCGAGACCGTGTGTTAAAGCTATCCCGAAAAACCAAAAATTGTGCGCCGGTGAACAGTGCTGTGGGCGGGAACGCGCAGAAATTCAGTCAAGCCGCAAGAGCGAAATAGTTCTCCCAGTGGCGGCAAAACCAAGACGCGAATAAAAATTGCTCAGTCCGTGCGCCGCCTCTCCCAGGGGCGCCGTGACGACTTCAACCGCGCTGCATCCTCGTGCACGGCACCAATCAATCGCGGCTTGGACGAGGCGGCGGGCGATGCCGTTGCCGCGCGCCTCTGGCAGAACGTAGAGATCACCGATCTCGCCGAGACGCCCCCACTCAAAATAGAGCATGCTCGTCACGGTGACGATTCCCACAAAATGTCCTTTATTTAAAGCGAGGGCCGCCCAATGATTGTCGTCGCGGCGCATCCACTCGAGGTTTGCCGCGATAATTGAGCGGTCGCCGGAAAAACCCTCTTCTTGGAAAAATCTATGCAATAGCGAAACAGCTATCTCCGTGTTGTGGGCGTCAACTGGAATAACTCTAAACCTTCATAAAGGCGGCGGACGATTGTCATCGTTTGTTCCCCGGGTTTGCAGTCTGGATTCCCGTTAATAGTGCGGCCGCTTCGCGAACTCGGCGAGGCCATTTGCAAAACTCAAAACCCGCGGTTTTGCCGCGCTCGGCCCACGAGCGGGACTTTCTACTATTACGGTATAGCGATGCCACATAGTACAAGTGGTTGTTTATTTGTTGGTTTCTTCGCGTTTGAAAGCCTTGACCGACGCCCAACAGATGCCTACAAGAGACCGGAATTTGGCGGCGGCGTGCATCGTTGCGCGCAATGCCCTGAGTTCGTCAGGCACGGAATCCCAAATGTTCGGCAAGACTTATTCCGCCAAGGCGGCGGATATCGAAAAAAAATGGGTATTGATCGACGCCAAGGGGCTCGTCGTCGGACGGCTCGCCTCGCTGATCGCCGCGCGCCTGCGCGGTAAGCACAAGCCGGCTTTCACGCCGCATCTGGACGATGGCGATAACATCATTGTCATCAACGCCGAAAAAGTGGTTCTGACCGGCCGCAAGCGCGAGCAAAAGATCTATCATCACTTCACCGGCTATCCGGGCGGCGTCAAGGAACGTTCGGCCAAATTCATTTTGGAGGGCCGGTTCCCCGAACGCGTCGTCGAAAAGGCGGTGGAGCGGATGCTCCCGCGTGGTCCGCTCGGCCGCCAGCAGCTCGGCAATTTGCGCGTCTACAAGGGAGTCGAGCATCCTCATGCCGCACAACAGCCGGTGACGCTCGATGTCGCGAGCCTCAACCGCAAGAACGCGAGGCTCGTCTGATCATGCCCGAAACTTTATCTTCGCTTCAGGATTTGAAGGGCGCGGCGGCGGCTGCTCCCGAGGCGGCTCCGCGCTATGTGCAAAAGCTCGATCCGCAGGGACGCGCCTATGCCACCGGCAAACGCAAGGATGCGGTCGCGCGGGTCTGGATCAAGCCCGGCCCCGGCAAAGCCCTGGTGAACGGGAAGGCGCTTGACTCCTATTTCGCGCGCGCCGTGCTCAGGATGATCCTGCACCAGCCGCTTGGCATCGCCAAGCGCAACGGCCAATATGATTTGACGGTGAGCGTGGCGGGCGGCGGCCTCTCCGGCCAGGCGGGCGCGGTGCGCCACGGCCTTGCCAAGGCGCTTGTCGGTTATGAGCCGGATCTGCGCCCCGTTCTCAAGAAAGAAGGATTTTTGACCCGCGACCCGCGCGTCGTCGAGCGCAAGAAATACGGCAAGAAGAAAGCCCGCCGGAGCTTCCAGTTCTCGAAGCGCTAAGCCGTTAGCCGGCGAGTGTTTTACGTCAAGGCGGCCAAACCGGCCGCCTTTTTGTTATGTTGGCCCAAAGAGCGCAAACAAACAGATCGCGGCGACGAGCGACTCGAAGCGATCACGCTCTTAATTCAGCATGACGTCATCGCGGCTTCCGCTTCGCAATAATGACAAGCTATTGCAAGTGCCTATTTTAGACTGGATTAAAAAAAGGGAATTATACGCTTGACTCCCTCGAAGCAACTCCATGGAGGGCTCATTGCTTTTCAATCGGCAAAATTGTCCATCTCGTTTGTCCTGGGGGTTGGTATGGTACTGCTAAGAATGGAAGATATCGTTCAAGAACGAAAATAACCGGGATATCGGTTCTTATTTTAGAGAACTCCGGAATATGGTACGCTGAGAGAGGATTCAATTCTGCTTTCCATAAGGCGACAATAAGAGGGTGGTTATTCAGATCGCTGCCGATTGGCAGCCGGGCAAATATTCCAGTCCCTACAAAGTCTGGGTCACTGCGTACGCCATATATCTGTGCGCCCGCTGAATGCAGGGCGCTCGCAATATATTCGCCGAGTACTTGGCACTCGAGACAATGCCCCTGCCAGAGTATTCCAACATCCGTCACGACCCCCTTAATTTCTTGGATCGCGTCAAATTGCTCTTTTTTCCAAGGGCGCGCCGATGCAGCGGCGCGGAGTTCGGCCGCTTCTTTATTGAGGTTGGCGGCTTTCATATCTAAGTCGGCGGCACGTGTGATTGCGGAGCTCGCTGTCATGTTGGCATTTTTGATTGCTACTTCTTCAATTACTTGTAGTCTTGCAGACGTTTCAAAAATCCCGGCGTCCCCAAGGAGTTCTCCAACCACGCCGACAATAACAGCCGCTTTTGACAGCTTATATAGCGTTCGTTTTTTCCATGACTCAGAGTCCGGCCACTCGCCAAATAATCCCATGGCGAGAATGATGGCGGAAGCGATCAGTGCAAGTTCTGATACCCCGAGCCACCATTTTGCGTCATCGGGAGAAAGTGACGAAAGAGAAAGGATCACTTGGGGCGTTCACCTTGCAGCGTTAACAAATTTGTTTTGCGCAATGGCTATAGTGACCCTTTTCGTCGCCAAAGGTGTTCGTAACGTGATCAGGTGGCTTCGGAGATTACGGTAATGGCTAGCGCATATCAAGCGGATGTTGCGTTTTTGCAATTTTCGCGGCGCGCTTTTTGCGTTTCTTCGCGGACTTCGTTTTTGGCTTCGGCCGATATGCTAGAACCACGGAAACCATCGCATCCAATATCTTCGGCGGCTTTGGTTTCTTCATTGGATCAGAGTCTTATAGGTGAGGCGCTTACCGGCGGTAGCACCAACAAGGCTTTCAAGCCGCGTGAGAGTGTGATGCTTTACATTCCCTTCGTTCAGGCGGAAGGAAAATTCGTCAACATAGCGGCCAAGATGTTTCTGGCTGGCGTGATGATAGACACCGATCAAGCCGCGCTTGAGAACCGCGAAAACGCTTTCAATTCCATTGGTGGTCACGTCGTCTCGCACATACTCTCCAGCGCTATGATTGACAACATCATGGCTAAAGCCAGAGCCGCTAATGCCCATATATGCACCAGCTTCGTCGGTATGCAAGCTCGATCCGACTTCAACATGTTGGTGAATAACGGCCTGAACTGTTTCTTTATCTGTGCTCTCTATAGGCGTTGCAACCGTTCGGCCGCCGCGCTCGCGCATCCCAAGAACGGCCGTTTTGCCGACTGTGCCGCGACCCACCTTGAGCTTCTTGTGTTCGTGCTTGTTGGCTTCGATACCGCCTACGAATGTCTCATCAATTTCGATAATGCCGCGAAGCTTCTTGAGGTCTGGCCCGCACGCTTCCCGGATGCGATGCAGCATGAACCAAGCCGACGCCTGCCGGATGCCAATCTCTTTCGACAGTTGCAAGCTAGAGATGCCCTTGCGGGCCGTGAGAAGCAGATACATTGCATAAATCCATTTATGCAATGGAATGTGAGAGCGCTCGAATATCGTGCCGGTGCGCACCGTAAAGTCTTCCTTGCACTGATTGCAGCGATAGAAGCCGTCCTTGCGTGTCGTGATCCGCTCGCAAAGGCCGCATACCGGGCATTTTGGGCCTTCCGGCCAAAGGTTCTTTTCAAGGTAGACGCGCGCCGTCTCTTGATCCGGGAACATCTCGAACAGTTCGAAGGTTGAAATGGTTGACTTGCTCACGACCTATCCCTCACTTTCATGCTCAAAATCTAGCATGAAAATTCGTGGGAGTAAAGCGTATAATTCCCAAAAAAAAGGGGATGGATCATGCAAAGGAACAGCAGCAAAAGAAGTCTCGCGTCATGGGCGCGTGGATTTGCGGCCCTATGGGCCGTGCTAGTGGGAGGTGTCGCCTTAAGCGCCCGACCGGCGGAGGCGTCGCCCTTCGCCTATGTGGCGAAATCAACCGGCAACACGGTGTCGGCAATCGACACGGCCACCAACACGGTGGTGGCGACGATCATGGTGAGGAACCAGCCCACCAGTGTCGCGGTGACTCCGGATGGGACCCGCGCCTATGTGACGAATAGAGGCTCCGCAAGTGTCTCGGTGATCAACACGGCCACCAACGCGGTGCTCGCAACGGTCCTGGTTGGGCGTCAGCCCATTGGGGTCGCTGTGACCCCGGATGGGACCCGCGTTTATGTGACAAATTTTGCTTCCAACACGGTCTCGGTGATCGCCACGGCGACCAACACGGTGATAAAGACGATCCTGGTCGGGGGTTCCCCTTTGGGGTCGCCATTACCCCGGATGGGACCCATGCCTATTTGGCGAATCGCGGCTCCGGCACGGTCTCGGTGATCGCCACGGCCACCGACACGGTGGTGGGCGGTCCGATCATGGTGGGATTTGCCCCCCACGGGATCGCCATTACCCCGGATGGGTCACGCGCCAATGTGACAAATTTTGCCTCTAACACGGTCTCTGTGATCGCGACGGCCAGCAATACGGTGGTGGGCAGTCCGATCCCGGTGGGGTCTTTCCCCTATGGGGTCGCCATTACGCTGGATGGGACACAGGCCTATGTGACGAATCAAGGCTCCAACTCGGTCTCGGTGATCGCCACCGCCACCAACAAGATGGTGGGCAGTCCGATCCGGGTGTCGAGTGTCCCCGAGGGGATCGTCATGAGCCCGGATGGGACCCGCGCCTTTGTGACGAATGCTGGCTCCAATAGTGTCTCGGTGATCAACAAGATCACCGCTACGGTAACGACGACGGTCACGGTGGGCGTCAACCCCATTGGGATCGGCATTATCCCGCCGTCGCTCCCCGCCTATGTGACAAATCGGGACGACAATACGGTCTCGGTGATTGCCACGGGCAGCAACATGGTGATTGCCACGGTTCCTGTGGGTGGTGGCCCTCAAGGGGCAGCCGTGACCCCGGATGGCAAACACGCCTATGTCGCGAATGAAAGGTCCAACAACGTTTCGGTGATCGCCACGGCCACCAACACGGTGGTGGCCACGGTCAAGGTCGAGAGCGCACCCTTTGGGGTCGCCATTACCCCGGACGGGACACAAGCCTATGTAACGAATAGTGGCTCGAACACGGTCTCGGTGATCGCCACGTCCAACAACACGGGGGTGAAGACGATCCAGGTGGGGACTTTCCCCTTTGGGGTCGCCATTACCCCGGATGGGACACACGCCTATGTGGTGAACGAAGGCTCAAACACGGTCTCGGTGATCGCCACGGCCACCAACACGGTGGTGACGGCGATCATGGTGGGAACCGGGCCCTTTGGGGTCGCCATTACCCCGGATGGGACACACGCCTATGTGGCGAACGAAGGCTCAAACACGGTCTCGGTGATCGCCACGGCCAGCAACACGGTGGTGAAGACGATCATGATGGTCGGAACCGGGCCCGTTGGGGTCGCGATTACCCCGGATGGCAAACACGCCTATGTGACGACCGAATTAACGAACTCCGTCTCGGTGATCGCCACGGCCACCAACGCGGTGGTGGGGATCCCAATCCCGGTGGGGAGGGAGCCGTTTGGGGTCGCCGTCACTCCGGATGGGAAACACGCCTATGTCGCGAATGCGTTCTCCAGCAATGTTTCGGTGATCGCCACCGCCACCAACACGGTGGTGACGACGGTCATGGCGGGCAATATCCCCTTTGGGGTCGGCATTATGCCGCCGTCGAAGGGGACCTCCTTCAGCGCCTTCAACGCCAAGCTCGAGATCGACCTTGAGCAAAACTCAAATCGGGATTCCTTTGACCTTCAGTCCAGTTTCGCATTGGCGAGTGACAGCGGCAGTATTATCCCTGTCACACTGGCGGTGACCCTCCGGGTCGGCACCTTCACCACGATCATCCCGCCGGATTCTTTCAAGGCGGTGCCGAGAAACGGTGTCACGGCCTATCTGTTCAGAGGGATGATCGAGGGCGTCGATTTGAAGGTGTTGATCGAGGCGAAGGAAACGAGCCATTACGCGTTGCGTGCGGAGGCAAGGGGGGCCAACTTGACCGGGACCAGGAATCCAGTGCCGGTGACCCTCGGCATCGGGGATGACGGCGTCGCCACCTCGGTCAACGCCGATGTTGACCACTGAGCTGCTTGACGGCGAGTTCTCCGGCCCCGCCCGGTTGCGAAGCCGCAACGGAAGGCCATCCGACTAGACGATTGAGCTCGCCGCACGATCGGGTGAGCTCGTCACGCCGGAGATCGCGCCAAAATCAATTCCAACACAAATCGCACAGCACGGAACTTTTTTGCTGTGGACAGTTGTATCTGTGAATAACCGTCAGAACGAGCTTTGGGAAAAACCCGGACAATTTCTGATCTCAACGTCCAACTTCCATGGGCGCGCCGGCGAACTCCCGAGGGAATACCGGTTCAATTCCCCGCAATGCGAGGGTGCCATGTTCCGAAAGGCCTGGGAGCTAGGCAGGGAAAGCGTCGCCTCGTTTATCAATGACGGGGCGCTGAGCCGCGGAGCGGCTATCGCCTTCTACGCCGTTACTTCTATCGGCCCGCTTCTGCTCATCGCCGTTGCCATTGCTGGCCTCGCCTTCGGCCAGGACGCTGCCCGAGGAGCAATCGCCAGTCAGCTCAGCGGGCTCATGGGACAGCAGAGCGCGGAGCTGCTGCAAAACGTCATCAGGAGCGCCTCCGGGAAGTCTTCCGGTATCTTCGCCAGCGCCTTGGGAGTCGTCACGCTTTTGTTGACGGCCTCGGGCATGTTCGGCGAAATCCAGTCCGCGCTGAACGCCATCTGGGAGGCAGTGGACCCGAAGGGCAGCACCGTTTACCGCCTGCTTCGCGCTCGCGCCGCCAGCCTGGGTCTCGTGGTGGCGCTTGGGTTCCTGCTTCTGGTCTCGCTGGTGGTCAGCGCGGGTCTTTCAGCATTGAGCGCGTACGTGAACGCCTACCTG
>Ga0185299_10007396_pt1 | contig 11276 bp, 12 predicted proteins | sample PaiPotPPA55metaG_FD_128002 | JGI IMG/M metagenome (GOLD analysis project Ga0185299, IMG submission 128002) | Iron sulfur acid spring bacterial and archeal communities from Banff, Canada, to study Microbial Dark Matter (Phase II) - Paint Pots PPA... ...
TCTGCGCGAAACGCTGATCGAAGCGGGAAAAGCTTCGGCGGACGATCCGGCTCAGGCGTTCGTTCAACCTAAATGAATTTTGCTTAGAGGCGAACGCTAGGTCGGTTGCTTCAATGTTGACGCGTTCGCGGATTCTTCCTATTGTAGCTCCATGGCAGAACCAGGTCCGCTAACAGATCTGTGGGATTCGCACATGGCGCCGAAATCGCAGCCGGGCGTTCTTGCCGATCTTTGGGACTCGCGCGACAGGTTTGCGCCCGATCGGTTCTCCGACCTTCCGCCAGCCGCACGGCGGTATCTCGAACATGCAATAGCTCCGGGAACCGTGCTCGCGTCAAGCGTCAAATTGCAGATGCACGGCGAGATAAAGCTCAACCGGTGGCATCGTTTTACGGCCGAGCAGGTCATGCACCGCAGTCATGAATTCATCTGGAGAGCTGCCACACATTTCAGCGGCATACCGGTTCGCGGTTTCAACCGGCTCATAGGCGGCAAGGCTGCAACGCGATGGAAACTCTTTGGCTTTCTCCCGGTGATCGCAAGCTCCGGGCCGATGACAAGCCGGTCCGCAGCAGGCCGCGCCGTAGCCGAATCTGTTTGGTTTCCTTCAACCCTGTGCAGCAAGAATGTCCGATGGACGGCGCTGAGCGAGCGCCGCGTGCACGCGCACCTGGCGGCGCAGGGTGAATGGGCAGAGCTGGCCTTGCGGATCGGCGATAACGGCGAGCTCAAACGTCTTAGCCTGCTGCGGTGGAGCAGTGAAGGACCCGGGGAATATCACTACTTGCCGTTCGGAGGCATTGTCGAAGAAGAGGACACGTTTCGCGGCTACACCATTCCGACTCGCATGCGATTTGGATACTATCCCGGAACGGACCGTTTTGAAACAGAAGGCGAGTTTATCCGGATAACGATCGACCAGGCAACGTTTCTCTAACGCGTCTCGAAAGTGGTTCCAGTCTCACGTGCGCGCCGCTTAGCTCGACCGGTTCAAGCCAGTTCGACATTCTAGATCGTCTGCGTCAAATCGGCTCTCGAGCGCTCCGCCCTGGCGGACCGGCGTACAGCCAATACTGCGCGCGCGTGTGAACCGCCGTCGAATCGTTTCGTAACGTTGAAATCTTCGCTCAGCGACCAAACAATGAACAACCCGCGCCCGCGTTCGCTCAGAAGGTCTGTCGGAAGGCGAGGCACGAGCATAAAGCCGGAGCCACGATCGAGAACGTGAAGTACCGGTGCCGCTCCGCTCCAATCGAACGTGATCTCTATCGGCCCGGGAGCGTACCGCACCACGTTGCCGAGCAGTTCGCCGAAGACGAGTTCTCCCGCGTACAATTCTTCGCCGGCAGCTCCGCCTTCTTCGAGCGCACGAACAAAGGCGTGACGCGCGGTGCTCGCGGTTTCGGCGTCGCTCGAGTCAAACACCCAGCGCCGCGTATGACTGCTGAGCGCCATGCTGCTGCTGCCTTCGGTGGGCGCATCGAGCCGCATCGTTAATACCACGACGTCGTCGTCGGAGCCATCTTCCAACATCGCGTCGTACAGCGCTCGAGCGGGATTCGGATGCTTTGGGATTTGCGCCCGGCGAATCGCTGCGGCCAGTCGCTTCTGCCCCGCAATGATGTCTCGCTCGGCTTCGACCAGACCATCCGTATAGAACACCAGCAGCGCATCCTCACCGATTTCCACGACATGCGCCGGCGTGTCGCCGCGCATGCGAAGTCCGAGCGGTAAACCGCCGCCTTGCAGCGCCGAAGTTTCCCCGTTTGCGTTACGCACGAACGGCGGCGGATGGCCGGCCACCGCATATGTCAGCACGCGCGCGACCGGATCGAAGACGCCGACGAAAGCGGTCACGAACGTATCGGGGTATTCGGTTTTCAGCGTTCGGTCAGCGGCATCGAGCATTGCAATAGGATCGGGATAGACTTGCGCGACGCCACGGATAATCTGCCGCATTGAGGACATAATCACCGCTGAAGATAATCCCGACCCGGCAACGTCACCGATTGAGATGACGACGCGCCCGTCGGCCAGTTGCAGCGCGTCGTACCAGTCTCCGCCGAGTTGCGCGCGGCGGCTCGCGGGCACGTAAATCCCGTCGAAACGGATCCCGGGAATCTGCGGAAGAGAGATCGGCAAGGCTGCACGCTGAAACTCTTTGGCAACCTCATGCTCGTGTTCGTAGAGCTGCGCGTTTTCAATGGAAATGGCGGCGCGTTTCGCGAGCTCTTCAAAGAGCGGCAGATCTTCTTCCTCGTATCGCCGCTGCGTTTCCGACCAATACGCGACGAGCGAGCCGATCGTCCTCCCGCGTGTGCGCAGCGGAATCGTTACGGTCGAACGCGGGTGCAGCGCTTTAATCACTTCGAGCAGATCCGGTGCCGCGGCTCGCTCGAGGAGTTCGGGCCGTATCTCGTGCAGTATGCGCGGCCCTTGCGTTCGCAGCGCCATCGCGAGCGGCCGTTCGAACTCCGGAGAGTGGTTGTAACGATTGCAAAGACGCTCGACCAGCCGGGCTTTTCGGGGTACCGCATGTATGGCTGCGACGGTCTTGAGGCGATCGGCGTCGTCGAAAAGATCGATCGCGGCCCAATCGCCAAACTCCGGAACGATCAGTCCAAGGAGCTGATTGAGGGTCGTTTGCAGATCCAGGGATTCCGCGAGAACCTCGCCGGCTTGCGCTATGAACGCAAAGTGCTGTCCCAGCCGGCGGTGTGCGTCGACGTCCGTACAAATGCCGATCCAGCGCATCACGCCGCCTTTTCTATCGTGCGCGGGAGTCGCGTGAATTTTGAACCACCGGTGTGTCCCGTCGCCGGCTCGCAATCGCAGCTCGCTATTGAGCGCGGAGCCGCTTGAGATCGATTCGCGCCACAGTTCGACCGTACGCGCGCGATCGTCCGGGTGGATGGCGTCGGCCCAGCGCCTGCCCATCTCTGCAATACCCGCATCGCGGCGCGGACATCCGGTATAGTCGTACCAGCGGCGGTTGAACCAATCAACGCGACCGCGTCGCGTTGCTGTCCAAACAATTTCCGGCAGCACATCTGCGATAGGGCGTGCCGGTCGAGATCTCGGCAGCATTTCTGTTACGATTCGTTGCCGAATAAGAAAAAGCCCCCGCGGCTACTTTTTCCACCTGTAATAGATCAGTTGCCGTGTACCATTTGGTAAGCGTCTGAACCATATTCGAAGATAGATTCGGTGGTTGCGTTTCATAGACGTTTCTTTAAATGTATTCGGAATCGTATATTCTGCTAGGTAACAACCCGCATGGGGTCCCCTACCCTTTAGGGCCGGGTCTGGGGTCCGTAGGGTTTCCCCGTCTATAGACTTCCTGGGCAGATGGTCTACAATATGAGCATGAGGTGGACCGCCGCGACCGTGCTCTTCGTCTTGGCGCTCGCGCCGGCGGGTGTTTGCGCTGCGTCGTCATCGTTTGCGCGTCTGCCCAGCGTAATACTCAAGCAGCCCACTCCCGGCGCGCGCCTACGGACGTACTTTCCGATTTTATCCGCCACGGTGCAGCGCGCGAATGCGAACTCGCTCCATCTGTTCGTGGACGGCCAGGACGTTACAACATCCGCATCCGTGAGCGCAGGCAGGCTGCAATACGTCCCGCGCGATCGGATGCGCGCGGGCTGGCACGACGTTTTCGTGGAAGGCACGGGCAAGAACAACCGGCCGTTCAGCGACTCTTGGGTTTTTCAAACCGAAACGCCGGACGGGACGTGGGCATCCTCGCCGGCTGATGGATTCGAATTCTTCCCGGGCGGCGGCTCGACGTTTTTCCCCGGGAACTTCATGCACTTTTTCCTGATCGCACCCTCTGATGGATCCGCTGTGCTGCAGCTCTGCGGTTTGGGGCAATTTCCATTCGAGCATCAGCCGTTCTCACCGGTATTTTTCATAACGGTTCCGGTGCCAGTTGCGACGTTCAATCCATTTCTAAACTGCCAAGTCGCCGCGCTGTTCACGCCGCTGGACGGTTTTGATACGGTTTTCGTGCCGCTGCCCGACGAAATAGACATTTTTTCGAATCGCCGTCAAATGGTGATGCGACGCACGACGCCGGTCTATCGCGCACCCGAGCAACCCGTCGTAACTGCGCCGTCTGCGACGACTTTTACCGGCCGAACAACAATCCCGATCTACCGCGCGCAACCGTTACCTGGCATGTATCGCGCACAACCGCTGCCGGGAACGTATCCCGTTCAAATGCCCCAGTCTGCCGCAGGTCCGCCTGGCATGCCGCCGGCGGTCCGCCCGATCACCGTGCCCCATCCGATTTCCGTGCCGCACCCAGTCGTGCCGATTCCGCACTAGTATTGACATCTATCGATACAAGACCTAGTATCGAAGTATGTCGATACAGCGATGCTGTCCGCCCACAACGGTCGTGGAGCGCGACTTCGGCGATGAAGCCGCCATCTTCAAAGCGCTGGCCGACCCGCATCGTCTGGCGATCCTCGCGACGCTCGCGAGAGCGCCGGATGAGGTTTGCGTGTGCGACTTCACTGCGGGCTTGCCGCTCAATCAGCCCACCGTTTCGCATCATCTAAGGATCTTGCGCGAAAGCGGCCTGATCACGTGCGAACGCCGCGGCACCTGGGTCTACTACCGTTTAGCAACCGACGCGAGTGCGCGCATCAACGCTGCATTGGCCGTAACATTTTCCGAGAAGGTAATCTCATGAAAACGCATTTGAATCTTCGCACCGCCGATCTTGAGCGGAGCGTTTCGTTTTACCGCACGCTGCTGGACGCCGAGCCGGCGAAGGTCTTCGAGGACTACGCGCTGTTCATCACGCAAGAACCAGGACTCGAGCTCGCGCTCGATCGCGACGCATCGGTTCGAGTCGATGAATCCGCTCATTTCGGCGTCGTCGTCGATTCGACGCAGGCAGTAGACGCTGCCATAGCGCGCCTGCAGCAAGCCGGCCAGCCGATCGACGTCGAGCGCGAAGAGACGTGCTGCTATGCAAAGCAGACGAAAGTTTGGGCGGCCGATCCCGACGGACGCAGGTGGGAAGTCTACACCGTGCTGGAAGATACCGAAGAGCGAGACGAGTGCGACAGCCCATGCTGCGCCGTTTGACGTAATGGAAGCTCCACTAGCAAAGCGCGCGGTCGCCGAATTCGTCGGTACGGCGCTTCTTCTCGCCGGGGTTGTCGGCTCCGGAATCATGGCGGAACGCCTTTCGGCCGGCAACACCGCAGTCGCGTTACTCGCCAATACGATTGCCACCGGTGGAGTGCTCGTCGCAATCATTCTTGCGTTCGGCTCGATCTCCGGCGCGCATTTCAATCCGGCGGTAACGCTTTCCAATGCGCTGCAAAGCGGAATACCGTGGCGCGAAGTGCCGGTTTACATTGCGGCGCAACTTGCCGGCGCGCTACTAGGCGTTGCGGTTGCGAACACGATGTTTGCACTGCCGGTATTTTTCGCATCGCATCATGCGCGCCACGGATTTCCCGTCCTGCTGAGCGAGTTCGTTGCTACGTTTGGGCTACTGACAGTCATCTGGGGCTGCGTGCGTTTCCGCAGCGCTGCCACGCCATATGCTGTTGCGGCGTATATCGTTGCGGCGTACTGGTTCACCGCCTCGACCTCGTTCGCGAATCCCGCCGTTACCATCGCGCGCTCACTCTCGGACACCTTCGCGGGAATCGCGCCGTCGGATGTCGCCGGCTACATCGCCGTCGAAATCTTGGGCGCGCTTGCCGCCACTGCGCTCTTCGCGTGGCTTCTGCCGCACGCTGCCGCATTGGAGGAGCCATTTTGAAACCCTTCGTGCTTTTTGTTTGCAAGCATAACACCGGGCGCAGTCAAATGGCGGAGGCATATCTGCGACAGTTTGCGGGCGATGCAGTCGAGGTTGCTTCGGCCGGAACGGTCGCCGCGGATCGGCCGGATCCCGGCGTGGTAAAGGTCATGGAGCAGGATGGCGTCGACATCTCCTCGGCGCGGCCAAAGCTGATGGACCCGAAAATCATGGAGCGAGCCGATCTCATCATCACGATGGGATGCGACGTGGAGGGCGTTCCGCGCATAGACGAAGACTGGGGTCTGCCGGATCCGAAAGCCCAACCGCTCGAACGGGTCCGCGACATTCGCGACACGGTCAAAGCGAAGGCGCGCGCGTTAGCGGATCGCTTAGTTCCAGCTCGCGAAAGAGCCTAAACAAATCGGCCTTGCGTTCGAACCCGATGCCGGGCGCATCGAGCACCGCTACGCGGCCATCCCGAATGACGGCATCGTCGGCGACTCCGCCAAACGGCGCGAAGCTGCGTGGATTGACTTCCGCACCGCCAAGGCCGAATGCCGCAACCACGTGCTGACCGACTAGATGACCGCCGTGCGGCCAGAATGCGGAGCGCGGCCAACCGCCATTATCGAACGCATCGATGATTTGCAAATACCCGACGAGTCCGTAGCAGTGCACCGGATCGAACAGCAGAATGTCGCGCTGCGGCCGCAGACCGCCGTACCGCTGCAATAATGCGGCTTCAGCACGGGAAAAAAGCGCCTCGCCGGCCGCAATCGCGCCGGGATAGCCTTCGGCGACGCGCGCGTGCGTTTCCAGATCGAGCGGATCGCAAATGTCTTCGAACCACCAAAGCCCGTACGGCTCGAGCGCAGCCGCGACCGTTCGTACTTGCTGCGCGCTGTACGCGTTCATCGCATCCACGGCAAGACGATCGCCCGAAGGCAATAGTTCGAGAACGGCCTCGATACGCTGAAGATCGCGTTTTATCGGCAACGCGCCGATCTTTATCTTGATGCGCGTGTACCCGGCGTCGAGCATTGCCAGAACTTCCTCGCGCAATCGAGCAATGTCGTCATGCGGGTACACGTAGCCGCCACCCGCGTAAATCGCAATCGTATCCGTCACGCGTCCGGTCTGCGGCACACGATCGCGCAAGTACCGGTGAAGCGGCACGCCGGCAATCTTTGCTGCAGCATCCCACAGCGCCATGTCGAGCGTGCCGACGGCAACGCACCGTTCGCCGTGACCGCCGGGTTTCTCGCCCTTCATCATTGCGTCCCACGCCTGAAACGGGTCCAACGTAGGCTCTGCGTCGAGTAAACGCGGTGCGAACCGCTCGCGGATCAGTCCGCTTTGCGCGTAGCGGCCAATGGACGAAAAGCCGTAGCCCACTACAGGTTTTCCGTCGCGCACAACGTCGGTCGTAATCGCGACGATGCTCGTCGTCAGTCCGCCGGAGGGTAATGTCGGATCGACGTAACGCGAGATCGGTACGGCGCGCTCGCGAATGGCCATGATGCGCACACTGCTCGATTCCGGTTGGAACGGTGGTCTCCCGCTTCCTTGGGTGGTTTGCTATAGTAGTGAACATGTCTATTCGCATCGGCGTCGATCTGGGCGGCTCCAAGATCGAGATTGCCGCGCTTGACGAACGAAACGATACGATTCTGCGCAGGCGCATCGCAACTCCAGCGGGCGACTACGGCGCGACGGTGGACGCGATTGCGCGTCTCGTGCGAGAAGCCGAACGAGCACTGAACGCTACGCCGCCGGTCGGAGTCGGAACGCCGGGTGCAATCTCGCGTCAGAGCGGCCTGATGAAAAACGCTAACAGCACGGTTCTTATCGGAAAGCCGCTCAAAACGGATCTCGAACGAAAGATCGGCCGCGAAATCCGGATGACGAACGACGCAAATTGTTTCACGCTTTCTGAGGCGGTCGATGGCGCGGCGCAAGATGCGCACATCGTTTTCGGCGTCATTCTGGGCACGGGCGTCGGCGGCGGAATTGCCATAGGAAAACAAATCGTCGACGGACCGAATGCAATCGCGGGAGAATGGGGCCACAACCCGTTGCCGTGGCCGGCCGCGCAAGAACTTCCCGGCCCAAGATGCTATTGCGGAAAGGGCGGCTGCATCGAGACGTTCTTATCGGGTCCGGCGCTTACGCGCGAATACCTCGCGCGCGGCGGCGATCGATCGATGCCGAGCGAAATAGCGGCACGCGCCCATGCCGGCGATGCAGTTGCGCAGGATTGCTTGGCGATGTACCAGGATCGCCTTGCACGGTCGCTTGCAACGATGATCAATGCCATCGATCCCGACGTCGTCGTTTTCGGGGGCGGAGTTTCGAACGTCGCGGGTTTGCCTGCCTGCATGCCGGCGCTGTTGGAGCGTTATGTGTTTTCCGACGACGTGCGCACGCGGTTCGCGTACGCGAAGCATGGGGACTCGAGCGGCGTACGAGGAGCCGCGATGCTATGGCCCTAAAGCGCCTCCATGGCCCAAGAATCGCGTACATATCCAAACGTCGATCGCGACAAAGCCGATAATCTGCGCACGAAACTCGCCCCGTATGTGACGCTGCCCGATGGAGACTCCGGAACGTTGGAGAGCCAGGACATCAAAGGACGCTACGCCTACGATGCCCAGGCCCGAACGCTCACGTTGACGCTCGAAGAGGTTCCGTTCTTCATTCCGCGCGCGATGATCTGGAGCACGATCGAGCGCGCACTGCAGGGATAACGCACGCGATCAGATACCTACCGCAGCGCCGGAAAGGACTGCCGCTCGAACAGCTCGAACGCAACGACCTCGTTGCGGCCGGCACGCAGCCAAACGCCGGGAATATACAGCGAGAGCTGCGGACCGATGTCCCAAAAACGTCCCGCATTGCGTCCGTTCACCCAGAGCACGCCCTTGTGCAGTTCGTCCACATTCAAAAACGTATCCGCAGGTTCGTCCAGTTCAAACGTGCCCCGAAAGAATGCCGGTGCCTGCGGCAGCTCTTGTGTCCAACTCGTTACGTCAACCGTTTCGAGAGGCAAGCGATACATGCGCCAGCGGTGCAGCGCTTTGCCGTTCCAGCGAACGGCTCCGCCAATCCCTTTGCGTTCGGCCGGAAAACTCGGCCCATAATTGATTCGCCCGCAATTCTCCACGAGAATATCCAATGTTGCACCGTCGCGCGCAGTGAATGCTACCTCCGATTCGCCGAGACGTCGATCCAGATGCGCAATCGTGCTTCCGTCCAGCATAATAACGGCGTAGTCGCGAAGATTCTCGATGGAAAGTACGCCGCTGGCGGAACCCTCTAACGTCGTCCGGTAGAGAATAAAGCCGAAACTTTGCCCCAGCGCTTCCATCGCTACGGGATCGGCGTCTTCGACCGGCTCCGGCAGCGTGTCGAGCAGCCTCGCACATTCGTGCAGCGCAAACGGTGCAATATCTCTTACGAGTGGCGGCGCCGGAACCGGCGGAGCGCTCACGCCGGTCTGCTTCGCGATGATTTCCCGAAAGCGCCAGTACTTCGTCGTCGGGCGTCCCGCTTCGTCCAGCGCGGCTTGGTAGTCGTAGCTCGTCGTCGTCGGTTGGTAGGGATGCGGATCGAACGCGTTCGCGCCGTTCCAGAAACCAAAATTCGTTCCGCCGTGAAACATGTAGATGTTGACGGACACGCCTAGCGCGAGCATCCACTCCAAATCCGCAGCTTGACGATCCTCGTCGAGCGGCACATGCGGCTCTCCCCAATAATCGAACCATCCGGCCCAATACTCGCCGCACAGCAGCGGCGCTTCGGGCCGTAGCGTGCGAAGCTGCGCGAACTGGCCGCCCGGATCGCCGGGAGCAAAGGTTACTGCAACCGGCAGATCGTCAATCGCTCCGCGCGCCAGATCGCCCGGTTGATCGATCGTGTAAAATGGCGAAGCACCGAACCCCGCTTCGTTCAGTTCCTCGCGCAGCGCCCGTAGATAGGTTCGATCGGAACCGAATGCGCCGTATTCGTTTTCAAGCTGCACAGCGACGATGGGGCCGCCGCGCACGCGCTGCAGGGGTGCCAGCTCCTCGCCCAGACGCTGCAGCCAGCGCCGAACCGGACGCATGAACTGCGGGTCGCTCGAACGTAGCGCAATCTCGCCGTTCGCAAGCAGCCATGCCGGCAATCCGCCGAAATCCCATTCGGCGCAAACGTACGGTCCGGGCCGCAGGACGACGTCCAATCGCTCTTGCTGCGCGAGCCTGATGAAACGCGCGACGTCGCTGCTGCCCTCAAAATCGTACACGCCTTCGCTGGGTTCGTGCCGGTTCCAAAACACGTACGTCGAGACCGCGTTCAGCCCCATTGCGCACGCCATCGCAAGCCGCGCTTGCCAGTATTCATGCGGAATACGCGGGTAATGCAGCTCGCCGCAAACGATCTGTTTGGTGCAGTTCATCCCAACTCGCGCAGGCGGCGGGCGGCTTCCTCCGCTGTAAGATCGCGCTGCGGCTGCGCGAGCATTTCGTAGCCGACGGCATATTTGCGAATGCTCGCAGAACGAAGCAGTGGTGGGTAGTAGTGCGCGTGCACGTGCAGCTGTTCGTGCGCTGCGCCGTCGGTCGGCCGCTGGTGGAAACCCATCGAATACGGAAACGGCGTTGCGAAGAGGCGATCGAAGCGCGCGGCAAGCCCCTGCAAAGCGCCGGCCAGCGCATCGCGCTCGTCCAAACGGAGATCATCGAGAGCTCCGGTATGACGTCGCGGGAGTACCAGTACTTCGAACGGCCAGGTTGCCCAGAACGGCACAATGACGCACACGTGCTCGTCTACGAAAACGATGCGCTCCTGCTCCCGTTCCTCACGCAAGACGTACGAGCAGAGCAAACACGCACCGTGCGCGTCATAATAGGATTGCTGCGCGCGCTCTTCTTTGACCATTTCATTCGGAATCGACGCATTCGCCCAAATCTGCCCGTGCGGATGCGGATTGCTCGCACCCATCATTGCGTCACGGTTCTCGAATATGGTTACCGCGTTGACGTACGGCAACTCGCCGAGGCGCACGTACTCTTGCGCCCAGGCATCCACGACCGCGCGCACGGCCGGAACGCTCATGGTCGCAATGTCGAGATCGTGACGCGGCGAGAAACACAGCACGCGGCAGCGGCCGGCCTCGGCGGCGGCTACGAGCAATCCATCGCGCTCGACCCGCTCTTCGGGCAGGTCTTCCTCGAGCGCCGAATAGTCGTTGTCAAAGGTGAAGGTCTGTTCGTAGCGCGGATTGTGCTCGCCGCTCGCGCGCACGTTCCCCGGACACAAGTAACAGTTCGGGTCGTACGCCGGGCGCGGCTGCACTGAAGGCGCCAAGGACTCCCCCAGCCACGGCCGCTGCAAACGGTGCGGTGAAACCAGCACCCATTCACCGGTAAGCGCGTTGAAGCGCCGGTGCGGACTCGCCCGCCAGTCACGCATTCAGAACCTGTGCTCCGTCCGCCGGCGTTCCGTCGTAGAGCTCGGGGACGAA
>Ga0185299_10007397_pt1 | contig 11271 bp, 13 predicted proteins | sample PaiPotPPA55metaG_FD_128002 | JGI IMG/M metagenome (GOLD analysis project Ga0185299, IMG submission 128002) | Iron sulfur acid spring bacterial and archeal communities from Banff, Canada, to study Microbial Dark Matter (Phase II) - Paint Pots PPA... ...
CCAGGCCAAGAAAAACCCTCGGATGCAGAGCACCCGCAGAACTCTTCCTCCCACAAGGGGCTTTCGACTTCGTCCAGCACTACTCCGCTAAAATCGTCCCTGTTGCACTTGGACCTTGAGACCGCCGTCCCCTGTATTTGTCTTTGTTCTTTCTGTCAGCGGGCAAGGTACACCGCTTTGATTCCGCTTTAAGGAAACAACCGCTCCTTATGCCACCCCTCCCCACTCCTTGAAAACAAAAAGCGGTCGTGCAGCCGTCCCTCTCTACTCGTCCAGAACTCAATGTGCTCCGGCCTGAGCACATACCCTCGCCAATAATCCGGTCGCGGAATCTCTCCCGGAAACTTCTCTTCCAAATCCTTTACCCGCGCCGCCATCAACTCTCGACTAGCCAGCAGGCGGCTCTGTTGCGAAGCCACCGCGCCCAACTGACTCAGCCTCGACCGGCTGTGAAAATAATCGTCCGCCTCCGCAGCAGGCAACTCTGTAACTGTCCCTGCAACTCTGACCTGCCGCCGCAGCGACTTCCAATGAAAACACATCGCCGCACGCGGATTCTCGGCAAGCTCCAAACCCTTTTGGCTCTCCGCATTCGTATAGAAGCAGAAACCCCGCGCGTCAACCTGCTTCATCAGCACCATCCGCACGCTGGGCATTCCATCACGAGTCGCCGTAGCCAGAGCCGTCGCACTTGCATCGTTCAACTCACTCGCTTCGGCCTCCTTCATCCATGCGCCAAACAGCGCAATCGGATTAAGCCCAGTCTCTGCGTCCATCCCATCCATATCAGCACCGCTTCGTAGAAGAAGAACTAGCTCAGCCCTTCGAACAAATCCGTACTCTGCCGCGCAGCCTGGGGCTCTTCCGCAGCCACCAGAGTGTAAAATTCCTCAGCTCCATACTTCGCAAAGAAACCCTTCGTTCTCTCCATCAGGGGTGCCTGCGAGACATGTTGCCGGAACGCCTCGCTCTTCCGCTCGCGCACCGAACGAATATCCAGCGTCACCGTCCACGGCATCATCATGGCAGACGGCCTGTCCGGTATCGCGACGTTCCCCGTCACGTAATACAGCCGCTTCGCCTTGTGCGGTTCTCCCGCCTTCGGATACCGCTTCGCCTGCCAGGCCCAATGAAACGCCGCTGTCGTCAGCATCGAAACCATCATGTGGTCGGCGTGCGTATTCTGTCCGCCGTCTCCGCCAAAGGTCATCACCACATCCGGCTTGAAGCGCCTGATCCGCTCCACCAGACGTCCCGCCGCAACCGGGAACTCGACATGCTCCAGCCGCGCGTCGTGATAGCCCATCAGCTCGTTGAGCGTCACACCCAACACCTCACACGACCGCCGAAACTCCTCCCGCCGCATATCCCCCAGAGCCTGACCCGTTGCCGCATCACCCCGATTCGTCGCGGCCTGCCCATCCGTCAGGCAAACCACATACGTCTCAACCCCACGCTCCCCATACAGTGCCAACGCTCCACCAAATGCAAAACACTCATCATCCGGATGCGCCACCACGCACATCAACTTCAAGCCCACTCCACTTCCTCCAAGTCCGCATCCTCCAGATCCGCATCCTCAAACAGAAGTTCCGCCGAGACCGCATCCTCCACCACCGCATCCGGATCCACCAGTCGCACCGGCGCAAAGCTCCTCCGATGCAGCGCACAAGGCCCAATCTCCGCCAGCGCCCGCCGATGCTTCGGCGTCCCATACCCTTTATGCGAAGCCAGCCCATACCCCGGATGCACCGCGTCCAGCTCCCGCATCAACGCGTCGCGATGTACCTTCGCTACCACTGAAGCCGCCGCGATCGAAAGACTCAGCGCATCTCCGTAGATCAGCTTCGTTTGCCGGCAAGGATGATCGAGCCGCATCGCATCGATCAGCAGATGGTCTGGAGCCAGAGTAAGCCCGAGCACTGCCTCCAGCATCGCCATCCGTGTCGCCTGATAGATATTCACACGGTCGATCGTTTCGGCATCCACCTCAGCAACGCAAACCGCCAGCGCCATCTTCCGAATCCGCCGGTCCAGCTTCTCCCGCTGCTCACGGGTCAGTTGCTTGGAGTCTTTCAACCCTGCCCGCGCCAGCCCGTTCATGCGCTCCGGCAGAATCACTGCCGCCGCCACTACCGGCCCAAACAACGCTCCGCGTCCCACCTCGTCCACGCCTGCAATAGTACGAAAGCCGTGGTACCGTAGCGCCTGCTCCGGCGCATCGCTGCACACCAATTGCTTCAGCATCTGCTGTTTCGCTGTCGCCGCGGTCACGGTTCGAAGGGCGCGAGGGTAGGGAATTGCGGTGGCCATGCTCGTTGAAATCGAGTGTATAACCATCGCGCAGAACGAAGCCACGACCGAAGTCGTGGCTGTTGGTGGAAAACAGGGACGTGACAAGGCTGCCCTTTAGCTGGCGGCGCGCTCGACCTCGCGCAGACGAGCAGCCTTACCGCGCAGGCCGCGCAGGTAGAACAGCTTCGAACGGCGAACCTCGTACGACCGAACCTTCTCGACCTTATCGACAACCTTCGAGTTGTACGGGAAGATACGCTCGACACCCTGGCCGAAGCTCATCTTGCGAACGGTGAAGGAACCCTGCGCGCCCTTGCGGCACGCAATCACCATGCCCTCAAACGCCTGCAGACGCTCTTTCTCGCCTTCACGAATCTTGACTTGCACACGAACGGTATCGCCAGGGGCAAACTGAGGTAAATCGGTCCGCTCTAACTTGGCGGCCAGCTTCTGCATAATCGGATGAATGGACATGACACGACTTTCCTATGTTGGACTCGACCTTTAGTGTACACCAAATCCGCGCATAACGGGCCTGAAACCAGCACGAAACCTCGGGATCAACTTCCTTCCGACCAACGAGAGGACCAACAAAGGTCATCTATGCAAGACATGGTATACACGCCACGAAGTGGCCGCTCCACGCGTAGTGGGGCCCGTTCGGCAGGACAGAAGAGCTTCAATTAGATAGCCCCGAATCTCTCCGCCACCCGAACTCCGCAAGGATCTCCCGATCCTCGTCGCTGATCTCGATCTTAGCAAGCAGGTCCGGACGATTCTCCAGCGTTTTCTTCAGCGCCATCCTCCGCCGCCATCGCCGAACCTCCTCATGGTTCCCTCCAGCCAGAGCCTCCGGAATCGGCATCCCCATAAACTCCGCAGGACGCGTGTAGTGCGGATAGTCCAGCAGCCCTCCAGCCCCATACGTCGACCGCGGCACCCCATCCGCAGAGACAGCATCCTCCACCACATCCTCAGCGCCAAAGCTCTCAAAGCGCGACGAGTCAGGATTCCCCAAGGCCCCCGGCAGCAGCCGAACCACTGCATCCACGATCACCGCCGCCGCCAGCTCGCCGCCAGACAAAACATAGTCCCCAATCGAAATCTCACGGTCGCACAGCAGCTCATTCACGCGCTCATCCACCCCCTCGTACCGCCCGCAGAGGATCACCACCCGCTCCGTCGCCGCGAGTTCCTGCGCCAGCGACTGATTGAACGGCTGCCCCTGCGCCGACAGAAGAATCACGGTCTCCGTCTGCCGTTGCCGCTCCGCCTTCGGCGCAACCTTCAGCGACTGCACCGCGTCATAGATCGGCTGGGCCTTCAGCACCATCCCCTCGCCACCGCCAAACGGCCGATCGTCCACCGTTCGATGGCGGTCTTGTGTAAAACTCCGCAGGTCATGGATAGCAATGTCGGCCAACCCCGCAGTGCAGGCGCGCTTCAAAATCCCATAGTTAAAAGGGCCCGCAAAGAAGTCGGGAAAGATCGTAATGATATCGAAGTGCATAGAAAATGATTACCATACAGCCACTTGATGATTACCGAATAGCCAGTTGTTAATGGCCCTGCTGACGGCACCTTATCACTTGGAAGTTGTAGAACCACATGACCAATTTGGGACGAAAATCATAATGCGATGTTCTCCGGTTTAAGCGCTGTCTTCAAGTCGTCATGGCGAGTGGAAAAGTGAGCCTGATCATATCTCAAATAAAACTCGCAGCTGTGATGATGATGCCGCTGGCGTCTCTCTGTTCTATCGCCGCCGCGCAGGAGTCCGGGAGGACGCCTCCGCAAAAAGCTCAAGTCACTGACGTCACACCCCAAGCCGACTGCGCCAAGGTCGAGTATCGGCCCGGCGAGGTCTATGGTCCCTACGTCCCCTACGTAGGCCCAGCCCTTCTGCCGTCCTGTCATACACCGAACGCGCTGGCAACGCAGGGCAGCAGCACATCACAGCCGAACTCCTCCGCAGCGCATCCGGGATTGTTACAGCCCGAGACCAACAGCGTTGGCCAACCGTCGCTGGAACTCAATGGCCTCAATGGGGCGTCACATCCTCTGGCCACCAGCCCCTTACTTACGTCTGACACCAAGCCGTCTGACACCAAGCCGTCTGATGCCGAGCCAGCCGGCGGCAGCGGTTATGTACGCCCGGTTCCAACCATCCCGGCACCAAGGATGCTGCCGGACCTCAAGCCATTCCGCACATTTGCCTTTGGTTTTAAGGCAGACACCCTGGGATTAGGCTTTGAAATTGCCACACCGCTTGCACTCAGAATCAATCTGCGCTCCAGCATCAACTTTTTCGCCTTCAACGATGCCTTTAGCATCGACGGGGTCAACTATGACGCCAGGCTCCATCTCAAATCCAGCGAGACCGTTCTGGACTTATTCCTCGGCCATGGACTTCACGTCAGCCCCGGCATCCTCTACGTCAAAAACACCATGTCAGCGCCTGCCTACGTCGGCCCCGGTCAAACCTTCGTGCTGGGCAGCCAAACCTTCCTCAATAGTATCGACGACCCGGTCAGCGGTACCTCCTCGGTCGTCTATTCCCGCACCTTCGCCCCCATGCTCCTGATCGGCTATGGCAACATCATTCCACGCAGCGGCCGGCACATCTCCGTACCGTTCGAGTTCGGCGTCGCCTACACCGGCCCTCCTCGGATCAACGTGGCGCTTAACGGAACCGCATGCACCACAGACGGCTGCGTCAGCTTCACCCAAAACGCCCCTGCACAATCCTTCGTGAAGCAAGAGGTCTACAACCTCAACGAAGACTTAAAGCGTTTCCCGGTCTTTCCTATCGTCTCGTTAGGACTGGCCTACCGCTTCTAATCTTCGCTAACGTCACCGCGACCAACCGATCGATTCACCTCAATCAAGCCCTCCGGCAATGTCATCTCAATTCGTTTCGCGTCCGTATCGACGCTCACCAGAAACGCCTTCGCAAACGGAATAAGAATCTCATCTCCGTCAGGTGAGGTCACCGCCAGCAGCGGCGCAGCGTCATCAAGCCGTCGCCCGCCATCCGCAGTCATCGCGAACTGAACGTCTTCCACAACGCCCACCGCCGTCGGGCCGTCATAGACGGTGCAACCGACCAACTCACTGATGTAGACTGACTCATCGTCGAGCGGAAGCCGCTCCTCGCGCGGAACCAGTACATCGAGTCCCGCAATCGACTCAGCGTCCGAGATCGTGTCGATGCCTGCAAACTGCAGCACTACACGACCCTCATTCTTTCCCACCGGCAGCCAGAAGTCTACGACTTCAGCCGAACGCCCCTCCGCCTCATCGCCCGCGAAGCCCGGCGCGGCCAGGAACACCCGTCTCTGGTCATGAAAGCGCTCCGGAAAATCAGTAAACAACTCCGCGAGCACCTCACCCTTACGACCCTGCGGTCGAAGGAGATGCGCCAACACAATCCATGCTGGAGTGCCTTGCGTCATAAGGCAGAACTGGAGCGCGACAATGTGCCAGGACGCCGTTCGCGATGCAGGTTCAACTCGATGGTGCAGGCGGGTCGCCCTGTTCCACGATATCCAGGGAAAAGCGATGCTTCAACTTCATACTCGCTGCACTGAGAATGGTTCGCATCGACCGCGCCGTTCGGCCCTGTTTCCCGATCACTTTACCAACATCGCTTTGGGCGACGCGCAATCGAATGATAGTTGAATCGCCGTCCGGGATGGCCTCGACCGAGACATGATCCGGATCATCTACCAAGGCACGAGCTATCTCTGTTACAAGTTCTGTCATATTCGTTACAGGGTTTTCCCCTGCAGGAAATTGGGCCGCCTGAGTCATCACACACACCTTCGGGTATCGGGAGTCACGACGAAACGCTCAAGCCCATCCCTTTGTCTCGTCTATCGCGAGGGTCTTCAGGAAAGTGCTGAAACGAGCGAAACACCGCGCAGGCAGCTCGGCGAGTACACCGGTCCTTCTGCTTTTACAAAGTTCAAAACCATTAACTCTGCAATACCAAGGAGTTTACGTGAAAAGTGTGCAAGACACACTACACGGAACCTATTGAGACAGCTATCTTTGGGAACCAAAAAGACGTTCCCAAAGTTAGCGATAACCAAGTAACTTTTTAGGCAGCGGCGACCGATTCTGCCGGCTTGGCGGCCATCAGCTTACCCACGCGCTCCGACAACTGCGCCCCATTGCTGGTCCAGTAGTCGATACGGTCGCGCTTCAAATCGACAGTCGCGGGGGTCGTGCGCGGATTATAGGTACCCACCACTTCAACAGAACGGCCGTTACGGGCGCGATCTTTTTCGATAACAACGACGCGGTAGTGTGGCTGCTTACGCGCTCCAACGCGCGCCAAACGGATCATCAACACGGGCAATGCCTTTCAAAACATTTTTAGTTTGAGCTACAAAGGGCCCATCAGCCTTCCGTCGTGACAAAGGACAGACATGGCTAAACCCAACATCTAAGTATGGCGGAAAATGCGTCTTTTCGCAAGGTATTTGAGCAATTTACCTGTAATTAGGCGGGAAACAAGAACCGCAGCACATCCCCAAAACGCTCCGACCAGGCGCGCTCATCGTGGACTGCGCCCTGCGCCTTCACGTAAACAAGGTCAACCACGCTCCGCCAGCCGCGCTTCACCAGCAGACGCTCCAGCATATCCGCATCGCGCAGGTGCCGCGTCCCCTCAGCGGTTCCTATATCCAGCCAAATCCGCAGTTCGGGCTTCGTCGTCTGCTGATCGATCGCATTGAGAATACTGCGGTGATCCCACCATAGCGAAGGCGACATCACCGCAATCTTGCCAAACACCTCAGGATGCGCAAACCCCAGATAAAGCGAGATCAGGCCGCCCAGCGACGATCCACCCACCGCCGTATTCTTCGCCTGCGGCAGCGTCCGGTAGGTGTTGTCGATCAGCGGCTTCAACTCCTCGATCAGCAACCGCCCGTAGCTCCGGCCCTCGCCTCCGCCCATCTTGAAGTCGCGCGTCGGCGTGTACTCCGCCATGCGGCGAAGCCCCGTGTTCGCGATCCCAACCAGGATCACCGGCTCGATCTCTCCCGCCTCGGTCAGCTGGTCTGCGGTGGTATTCGCATTCCACGTCTTGCCCGCGATATACGAGGTTCTTCCATCAAATAAATTCTGCCCGTCCTGCAAATAGAAGACAGGGAAGCGCCGCTCCTTCTGCTCCAGATACTGCGCCGGCAGATACACCGAGACCGCTCGATCGTCCGGCAAAATCTCAGAGTGAAACGGATGCACGCTGTACCTTGGATTGGAATCCAGCTCATCTACGATATGCTCTGGACTCTGATCTTCCGAAGCGCTGGCAGAGACTGGCTCGCGCTCCCGAGGTTCAATGGCTGCGTTGAAAGAGAATGGGATTAGCGGTTCCAATGCAATAACGACGGCTCCGGTAAAGTACGATTGCATCAGACTAGCAGAGGGGAAGGCATGAAACGCGAATACCACAAATGGCTCTCCCCGTCTCTTGGCCGCGACATGGAACTGCTCGTCTTCGGACACGCCGGCCTGCCTGTCCTCGTCTTCCCCACCTCCTGCGGCCGCTTCTTCGAGTTCGAGGATCGAGGCATGGTCAACACCGTCTACGACAAGCTCGAACACGGTCGTCTGCAGCTCTTCTGTGTCGACTCAGTCGACTCCGAAAGCTGGTACAACCGCGCCGTTCCCCCACGCTGGCGCATCGCGCGTCACATGCAGTACGAGCAGTACCTCATGCAGGAGGTACTGCCGCTCATCCGCCATCAAAATCAGTCCTCGCAGCTTGGCACCCTCGGCTGCAGCTTCGGCGGCTATCACGCACTCAACATCGCCCTGCGCCACCCCGAAGTATTCACCGCCATGCTCTCCATCAGTGGTGCCTTCGACACCGCCAACTTCCTCTCCGGCTACTACGACGACGACTGCTACTTCAACATCCCCATGCACTATCTGCCGAACATCAGCGACCCCTGGTACATCCACCGCCATCGGCACAACACCTACATCCTCGCAACCGGCGTTCACGACCAATGCTGGAACGCAAATGAACGCATGGCTCAGCTCTTCCGCGACAAAAACATCCCCTGCCGCCTCGATGTCTGGGGCGACAATACCGGCCATGACTGGCCCTGGTGGCAGCGCATGCTCGAAACTTATCTCTAGCTCACCGGTCTCTAACGAGCGAACGGCCCCGCAAATTGGTAACCATTGGAGGATTACGTGAAGAAGATTGGTGTTCTTTTTGGGATGGAAAATACCTTTCCCAGCGCTCTCGTCGACAAGATCAACGCAATGGAGATTGAAGGCATTCAAGCCGAGTTCGTCTGCGTTGGCGGCGTACAGATGGCCAAGCCGTCAGGCTACGCGATCATCGTCGATCGCATCTCGCACGACATGCCCTTCTATCGTTCGTTCTTAAAGAATGCCGCCCTCACCGGCACACAGATCATCAACAATCCCTTCTGGTGGTCTGCCGACGACAAGTTCTTCAACTACGCCCTCGCTACCAAACTAGGCGTAGCCGTTCCCAAAACCGTTCTCCTCCCGCACAAGAAATTTCCCCCGCAGACCAATGAGCGCTCCATGCGCAACCTCCAGTTTCCCCTCGACTGGGACAGCATCTTCGACTACGTCGGCTTTCCTGCCTTCCTCAAACCCCACGACGGCGGCGGCTGGCGCGACGTCCACCACGTCCACAATCGCGACGAGTTCTTCCACGCCTACGACCACACTCGCGATCTCTGCATGACCCTCCAGGCCGCAGTCAACTTCAACGAGTACTTCTGCTGCTACGTCGTCGGCCAATCCGAAGTCCGCATCATGCCCTACGATCCGCGCCGCCCGCACGAGCACCGCTACGTGATGGACCCACCGGAGTACGACAAGAAGTTGTTGAAGCGTGTAGAAAAAGACGCGCTCACCCTCTGCAAGGCTCTCGGCTACGACCTCAATACCGTCGAGTTCGCCTGCGAAGACGGCATCCCCTACGCCATCGACTTCATGAACCCCGCCCCAGACGCCGACCTCCACTCCGTAGGCAAAGAAAGCTTCGACTGGATCGTCGACAAAGTAGCGACTCTCGCCGTCAGCAAAGCCCAGAAGCCAACCAAACCCGAACTCCGCTGGGCTTCTTTTCTCGAAGGCGGCGGCTCCAGAGCAAAGTCTCCTCACCTCGCATCAAAGACAAAACCCGCAAAGAAGACGGCCGCAAAGAAGTCGATCAAGAAAGCAGCAGGGTAGATGAGAACGTGGCGAATCCTGACGATCGTGTGTTGTCTGACAAAAGTGCCCTGCGCCTTGGCTCAGGCTAATCAGACAATTGAGTCGAAGGCGAAAGCGGGCTCATTGCAGGGCGTTGTGTATTACGGGAGTTCCGACCGGGATGAGAGCGGAGTTGAAAATGTCGTTGTAGCTGAGTGCAATGTCGGCTTCAAAGACTGCGTTCCCATCACGCATACAGATAAGAATGGCCATTTTGCGATCCAGTCCACACAGAAAGGGAATATTCACTACCTTCAATTCCTCTCGCGGGGCTGGTGTGAGGGAAGAGTTACGGTCACCCTGGTCCACGGTTCGAAACCTCTTAAAGTGAGGTTGATTATCGGGACATAGTACCTGGCGATAAGTCGAGATCCGCCTTTATCCGTCCAATCCGTTTTTATCCGTGTTAAGGTTTTGTATTCGCTAACGAGGCCAAGAATATGCGCCCCACCTTCACGCTAGGCATCGAAGAGGAATACCAGACCATCGACCCTGAAACCCGCGACCTCCGCTCGCACATCGCGACCGAGATGCTCGCCAAGGGCAAGCTCCGCCTCGAAGAGCGCGTCAAAGCCGAGATGCACCAGTCCGTCATCGAGGTCGGCACCCGCATCTGCAAGACCATCCAGGATGCCCAGGCCGACATCTTCGATCTCCGCCGCAACATGATCTCCCTCGCCGAAGAGCACGGCCTCGTCCTCGTCGCCGGCGCCACCCACCCCTTCGCCGACTGGCGCGTCCAGGAGATCTACCCCGACCCCCGTTACGCCCAGGTCGTCGAAGACCTCCAACTCGTCGCCCGCGCCAACCTCATCTTCGGCCTTCACGTTCACGTCGGCATCGAAGACCGCGAAGCAGCCATCCGCGTCATGAACTCCCTGCGTTATTTTCTTCCGCACATCCTCGCGCTCTCGACCAACTCCCCCTTCTGGCTCGGCATGGAGACCGGCTACAAGAGTTATCGCGCCAAGGTCTTCGAAAACTTCCCCCGCACCAACCTCCCCGACAGCTTCGCCAGCTATTCCGAGTTCGAAAACTACGTCAACCTCCTCATCAAGACCAACTCCATCGACAACGCCAAAAAAATCTGGTGGGACGTCCGCCCCCATCCCTTCTTCGACACCGTCGAGGTCCGCATCTGCGACATCCCTCTCCGCGCTCACGAGACCATCGCCATCGCCGCGCTCATCCAGGCCACCGCCTGCAAGCTCTGGCGCCTCCACTCCCGCAACGTCGACTACCGCCAATACTCCCGCGCCCTATTAATGGAGAACAAGTTCCGCGCCGTCCGCTACGGCCTCGACGGCAAGATGATCGACTTCGGCAAACAGATCGAGGTTCCGGCCCGTGAACTCATCCTCGAATACCTCGCCTTCGTCGACGACGTCCTCGACGAACTTGGCAGCCGCAAAGAGATTGCCTACATCCACACCATGCTCCACCAGGGTTCAGGCGCCGACCGCCAGCTCAAGGTCTTCCGCGAGACCGGCGACCTGAAAGCCGTAGTCGACTACATGGCCGCCGAAACCAAAGCCGGTCTCTAATCACCTCTTTTTACGCAGAAACAAGCTTGTCATTCTGAGCGAAGCGAAGGTCGGCGGTCTCAAGGTCCAAGTGCAACAGGGACGATTTTAGCGGAGTAGTGCTGGACGAAGTCGAAAGCCCCTTGTGGGAGGAAGAGTTCTGCGGGTGCTCTGCATCCGAGGGTTTTTCTTGGCCTGG
>Ga0185299_10007400_pt1 | contig 11271 bp, 8 predicted proteins | sample PaiPotPPA55metaG_FD_128002 | JGI IMG/M metagenome (GOLD analysis project Ga0185299, IMG submission 128002) | Iron sulfur acid spring bacterial and archeal communities from Banff, Canada, to study Microbial Dark Matter (Phase II) - Paint Pots PPA... ...
TTCTTTTTCTACAGCTATGAAGGGCGCAACGACGCCAGTCAAACTCCTGTGCTGGCGGCAAACCAAAACCCCGTTCCCTTGACAAGTCTCGGTCAGGGCAATCTCAACTTCCATCTTTGTTCGGGCAGCGCGGGAAATTACGACTGCAGTAACCCCGGCAAGATTGTGACTCTTGGTCCATCAGAATTTGCTCAAATATTCCCCGACATTCAGGGCTTGAACCAAGCTGCCTTGCAGACATTGTCAGGGGCAGCGGCAAAGTATCCGGCCAATGACAACTCCATCGGCGACGGAATGAACGTTAGCGGATTCCGATTCAACGCCAGCACGCCAGTCCGTCTGCACTCGCACTCGGCCAAGGTGGATTTCAATCTTTCCAGCAATCAGACCTTGTTTGTTCGCGCCAATGTGATTTATGACAAGTGGGGCGGGATTCCTGCATACCCCGATACCCCGGCTCCCAACGAATGGGACCATCCTTGGGGTTTTGCCGTCGGCCACACCTGGACCATTCATAACAATCTGGTGAATAACTTTCGATACGGCTACACCCGCCAGAGTTTCACGAAAGGCGGCGATCTATTTCACAACGATATCGATTTCCGCTTTGTTTACTACCCGACGAATGAGTTGTATTCATTGTCACGGGTAACCCCGGTGAACAACTGGGTGGACGATTTGAATTGGGTCCGGGGCAGTCACACCATTCAGTTCGGCGTGAATATTTCGAAGAGCAACAACATCCGCACCAGTTATGCGAATGCTTTCGATCAGGCCATCACGAATCCTTCGTATTACCTCACCAACCTGCTGCGTGCGCCGCTAAGCAACTATGTCTTAGCGAAAGACGGGATTCCAATGTTCGGCGGCGATGGATCCAGTGCCGAAAATGCAATGACGGCGATCATCGGCCGGTTTACTCAATTCACGGCTGATTACACTTATGGTCACAACCTGCAATTGACGCCTTCAGGAACGCCCACGATCCGAAACTTCGCCGGCCAGAACTATGAAGGGTACGTCCAGGACACCTGGAAGGCGAAACGGACTCTGACCCTGACCATGGGACTTCGTTACGGTCTGGCACGGCCGATTTACGAAGTCCAGGGGTTCGAGACTAAACCGGATGTTCCATTGGGAACCTACCTCAAGTTGCGGGCCCAAAATGCCAAGCAGGGTGTGGATTATACCCAGCTGATCAATGTCAACCTGTCTGGACCAGCCAATGGGCGGTCACCGATGTACAACTGGGACAAAACGAACTTCCAGCCGCGGGTTGGCGTGGCCTGGTCGCCTGATTACGCTTCAGGCCTGTTGTCGCGAATCTTCGGCAAGGAAGGCCAATCGGTCCTCCGCGGGGGCTTCGGGATTAACGGCGACTATTTCGGCCAGGCACTAGCGACCTTCTTTGACGTGCGGAACACGCTCGGCTTCGGATCGTCATTTACAACCGGTCCAAATACCTACGATGTGGGTTGCAGCCCCTACCAGGATACCGGCTCGAAATACTACGGAGCCGCCGGAAAGTGTATCAATGGCGTGAACCTCGGTCCGCTCTTTACCAGCACCAGTCAACCGATCCGTGGTGTATTGCCGGCTCCCGCGGTCGTGCAATCCATTTCATTTCCGCAGCAGCAGCCGCCAGACAATTCACTCAGAATTGAGTCTTCGCTGGATCAAAACCTCAGCACACCCAAGAGCTATTCGTGGAGCGCAACCTTTGAACGCCAGTTACAAAAGGGCACCATGCTCCAGCTTAGCTACATCGGGCGCGCTGGACGTCATCTGTTGGCACAACGCGACATCATGCAGCCGATCGATTTGGTTGATCCCCAGTCCAAAATGGATTGGTATACAGCCGGAACTATGCTCGCCAAGCAGAGGGCCCAGGGCGTTGCCACGAGCAGCATCGCGGCCATTCCCTACTTTGAAAACCTGTTCCCCGCAGCGGCGGGCCCACTTGGGTACCCGACGTCATTTTCGTCGACTCAGGCCATTTATCAACTGATTAATGACGTCGGTGGCGATTACACGACCACGCAGTCGATCATTGATTCTCTCTCCACTGTCCGCCCTAACGCCTTCTATCAACCTCAGTACGGAGCATTAACCGCGTGGGGCAGTATCGGCAACTCCAACTTTCACGGGCTCGCGGCTTCGTACAAGATCCGCTCAAACACTCTCACCGCGGATTTCAACTACACCTGGTCGCACTCGCTGGACGATTCTTCCGGTTTGCAGAATGGTGGCGGATATAACGGAGAATCTTTCATTCTAAACCCCTTCCGTCAACACGATATGTACTCCAACTCGGACTTCGACTCGCGCCATCAGATCAACGCCAACACCATCTGGCAGCTGCCTTTTGGGCATGGAAGGACGTTGTTGGGAAATGCCGGCAAAGTGACGAATGGCGTCATCGGCGGCTGGCAACTGACGGGAATCTTTCGCTGGAACACCGGCATGCCGGTCGGCTTCTATAACGGAACGACAGGCGTGTTTGACGATGCGCGTTGGGCCACTAACTGGGAAGTGCAGAGCAATGCAGTCCGTACTGCTAACTTCAACACCTGCCCAACCAAGGATCCCCTGGGGACACCGAAGCTATTCGGCTGCAATACGGTCTTCGCATTCCAACACTTCCGGAACCCCTACCCGGGTGAAACCGGCGAACGCAACGTCTTCCGAGTGCCGGGATATGTCGCTCTGGACATGGGACTTGGAAAAACATTCCATCTCAGCGGCTTGTCCGCCAGGATTCCGGAGAGTCACCTACTCCAGTTCCGGTGGGAAGTGTTTAACGTGACCAACACACAGAAGATGGGCGCGTTTGACCCGAGCCGCAGCGGCTTCGGGATTCCCTTGGACCCGAATCTGAACGAACCGGCGAGTAACTTCTCCAACTTCACAAACATTCAGGGGGCTCCGCGCGTCATGCAGATTACCGCGCGCTATTCGTTCTAGCGTTGAACGCGCTCGACTTTGGGGGCGGAGAAATCCGCCCCTTTTTTGTTTCGTAAAGCTGTGACGCAGTGGTTCAGCAGATGGCAGCAGTAGCTACGCCAGCGGCGAGTCGCTCATGCGGAATCGCGTGCGGACGTGCTCGGAAATCAATTCGATCGCGGGACGGTTCTGTACGGGGTCGACTTGGGCCAGATACTTCATGGCTTCGACCAGCAAGCGTTGCCCATCCACGTAACGAGGGTCTGAGGAGCGCTCCCGGCGCTTGTTGCCTAGCTTAGGAGGGACTGTAATCGTAAAAACCTTGGCCATGAATGAACCCAACTGAAGGTGAGGGCCAGTATAGCCCCCGAAGTGCAATTCTTAGCACACCTTCTTCTTCTTTAAATTCAATGACTTAACCCTTAGGTGAAAGCGTCTGCGTCTTGCTCGTGGTCTTTAGTTTGAATACCTCGTCGGGAATCTTTTTTTCATTGAGCTGAATCTTCGAGTATTTCGTCAGCCGATAATCCTGTTGCGGCGAAAAGAATTGCTGCTGCACCGAAATCCCCTTCTCCAGATCGATCCAAAGAAGAATTTTGTTGTAATTATTGCGAACCTTATCGGACTTGGGAATGAGTTGAAGCTCCGCCGTAGCGACACCATCTACTGTTTTCGCGCCGTTATAAGTCACGTCGAATGCCTTGACCAGATCCTGCCCACTGCCTCCGAAGCCGAGCACCACGTAGCTTTCGAAATCGACCCGGTTCTTGCCCAGGTCGTAAACCGTCACCTGGTCCGGCTTGGGCTGATACATGGAGACTTTGCCGTTGCTGAAGAGCACGTATTTCACTTCCGGTTTCAGCTTAGCCGGATCGCTTCCGGCCATCTTGACGACCGCCATCATCTCAATGTCTTTACCGTTGCGCCGGTAATAAATCGTGCCGGCCTGAATCTCGTCGATCTCTTCGATAACTTTTTCGTAGCTGTCCCACTCAAAGTCCGCCTGCACGTTTTGAAATTTGGCGGCGGCCGCGTCCATTGTTTTCAAAACTGCATCCAGGCTGCCGGAGTCGGCCGGCTTTGCCTGCGGCGCCGAAGTGAAGCGAGGGAACAAGCAGAGCAAGCAAACAAGGGCGAGGTTTAGGATCAGAGAGAGACGTATCATTGAACTTTCATTTTCCCGAATCGCTTTTTGAAATTGCTGCCCGCCGCGGCTACTCGCGCTGCGCCAAAACTTTGTAGCCTTGAACTTTGCCTTTACCGTCGAAAACTGTTTCGTAACTCATGATCGAGACCGCTCCCGAGATTGGTTCAATGATGCGCAGCAACTGATCGCGCACCGAACTGTCATCCCCCGGCGAAACCGCGCTGGCCGCGACCTGGTAGACGAGTCGGCCCTCGGCATCGGTGGTTACGACCACCTCAGTCGGATGCGGATTCCGCGCGATGGGTTTGTCATTGAAGTTAATCACGCGCGGCGAGAACAGAATAAAGATCAGAATCAGCGTGACCATAATGTCGTAGTGCAGCGTGCCGCGCTCGTACTGCCACAGAATATATCCGCGAATTGTTCGCCAGATGGCGTTCATGGGCAGGGGCGCGCTGGACGCGGTAGTCGTGAGTTCCGCTCTTTGCAAGTCTACTAGCTCCTGGCTTCTAGCTTCTAGCTGTCGTCGCCGTCCGGCTTCCGGAAGCCGGACGGCGGAAGCCGAAAGCCGAAAGCCGAAAGCCGAAAGCCCTCGATTTACTTAGAAGCTCTTCTTCTTTATCCGTTCTGCTCCCACATAATTCCGCAGCGCCTCGGGAATCAGTACGCTGCCGTCCGCCTGCTGATAGTTCTCCACAATCGCAACCCATGTCCGGCCGACGGCCAGCGCGCTGCCGTTCAGCGTATGCACAAATTCGGTCTTGTTTTTGCCTTCCGGACGATAGCGAATGTTGGCCCGCCGTGCCTGATACGACTCGAAATTCGAGCACGACGAAATCTCGCGAAACAATTGCTGCCCCGGCAGCCAGACTTCGATGTCGTATGTCTTCGCCGGAGATGCTCCCATATCGCCCGTACACAGCGTGACCACGCGATAGTGCAGTCCAAGTTTCTGCAACACTTCTTCGGCATCGTGCGTCAGTTTCTCGTGTTCCTCGTAGGAGTTCTCCGGCCGCGTGAACTTCACCAGTTCCACTTTCTGAAACTGATGCTGCCGGATAATCCCGCGTACATCTTTGCCATACGATCCCGCCTCGCTGCGAAAGCTGGGCGTATATGCAGTGAGCGAGATCGGCAGCCGCGCCGGATCGAGCACTTCGTCACGATAAAGATTCGTAACCGGAACTTCCGCGGTAGGGATCAGCCAGAGATCCTTGTCGCCATGCGGCACGCGGAAAGAATCGGCGGCAAACTTCGGCAGCTGCCCGGTGCCATACATCGATTCGGAATTCACCAGGTAAGGCGGCAGAACTTCGGTATATCCGTGCTGACGCGTGTGCAGATCGAGCATGAAGTTCGCCAGCGCCCGCTCGAGCTTCGCGCCCAGGTCCCAGTAGACCGCAAACCGCGCCCCGGTCAGCTTCACCGCGCGTTCCAGATCGAGGATGCCGAGCTCCGCACCCAAGTCCCAGTGAGCCTTGGGAGCGAAGTCAAACTTCGGCGGCGTGCCCCAGCGTCGGACTTCCACATTCTGCTCGGCACTGTGGCCGACCGGCACGCTGGCATGAGGAAGATTGGGAATGCCCGCAAGAATATCGCGCAGCCTGGCATCGAGATCGGACGCGGTCTTCTCCAGTGTCTGAATCTTCTCTCGCAGATCTTTGGTCTGCGCCACCGCGGCGCCGGCATCCTGGCCGCTCTTCTTTAACTTCGCAATTTCTTCCGACGCTTTGTTGCGCTGCGCCTTGCTGGTCTCAGCCTCGGTAATAGCCTGCCGCCGCTGCGTGTCAACTTCGCGAAAGTCCCTGAGCACGGCAGCCGGATCCATGCCGCGCTGGCGCAGCTTTTCCTCCACCAACGACAGATTCTCGCGAACAAAATTCAGGTCAAGCATGGACTAACTAATGTAAAGGAAAAGCCCAGCGGAATGCACGTCCGGGGCGTCAAGCAGACTGGCCACCACCTCGAGGGCGTCATCCTAAACGAAGCCCTTCTTCAGGCGAAGTGAAGAGCCTGCCCTGAGCGAAGTCGAAGGGATCTCGCGCGGAGACCCGGACACTCCTCGCGAGATCCCTCGCCCGGCTGAACTGCGCCGGACGTCGGGATGACGCTTCATAAAAGGCGGAAGCCCCGAGCGCCTTTGGCGTATTCTTCCCGACTGTGTAAACTACCTTCGCAATGAGGTCGTCCCCCAGATGTGTCGCCATTCTCTCATTTCTGTTGACCTGGCTGACAATTATTGTCGGAGTGTCGATCAACTGCTTCGCCTCCGCCTACGACGGCCACCCTAAGCTCATCGTAGTGATCGTGATCGACCAGTTCCGCGGCGACTACCTCGAACGCTACCGTAACCAATTCGGTGACGGCGGCTTTCGCATGTTGCTCGATCACGGCGCCTACTTCCCCAACTGCAACTACAACTACGCCAACACCCGCACCGCTCCGGGACACTCCACGCTCTTCACCGGCGCCTACAGCAGCGGCCACGGCATCGCCGCCAACGAATGGTGGGACCAGAAAAAGAAACGCATGGTAACTTCCGTCGAGGACGACGCCACGAAACTGGTCGGCGGCATCGGAGACAAAGCTGGCGCGTCCCCGCACAATCTGCTGGCCGACACTTTGGGGGATGAACTGAAGCTGGCGACGCAAGGGAAGTCCCGCGTCTTTGGAATCTCATTGAAGGACCGTGCTGCCGTTCTCCCTGCCGGCTTCGCCGGAAATGCGGCGTACTGGATTGAACCTACAACGGGCGCATGGATCACTTCCACTTACTATCGCGACGATCTGCCAAAGTGGGTTCAGGATTTCAACTCAAATCGACAGGCAAAATATTGGGATCGCGAATGGAAAGACGCGCAGGGCACCGCTCTCCGCTCGACTGCTCGTCGCAAAAGTAAAGACGGCGCCGAAGCCGGGTTCTATGAAGTAATTGGACCCACCGCATTCGGCAACGAGTACGAACTCGAATTCGCCAAAGAATTAATGGCGCACGAAAACGTCGGCCGTGGTCCGGCCACTGATCTGCTCTCCATCAGCCTTTCGCCCAACGACATTCTGGGTCACCAGGTGGGGCCGGATTCTCCTGAGATGCAGCAGATGGCGCTCGATCTCGATCACGAACTGGCCGACTTCATCAGCTACCTCGGGCATCAGATCGGGCTGGCTAATGTGTGGATCGCCCTCTCCGCCGACCACGGCGTTTCCTCCCTGCCCGACGTGGTGAAGAAGTTGCACATCCCGTCGGCAAATCTCGGAGCTGCGAAACTCGAAGAGCAAATCAATACCTCAATCACCGCAAAGTTTTCTCCCGGCCATCCCGCAGCGTATGTGAAGTTGGACTACCCGCTGGCCTGGCTCGACGAAGATGCTTTCACCGCCGCTCACGTGCGCGAGCGTGATGCGGAAGCCGCAGTGGGCGAAGCCATGAAACAAGCCGGACTCCGCGATTACTACACCAAGTCGCAACTGGCCACGGCACAAGTTCCAAATACCGCGCTGGGACGAAAATACCTGAACAGCTATTCCCCGGAAGGAAGTTGGTTCGTGATGGGCGTTCCCGACATTTACACCGTAGGAGGCAGTAAGGGCACGGATCACACCTCGCCTTACAACTACGATACGCACGTGCCTCTGGCCTTTTACGGCCTACCATTCCAGCCGGGAACGTATCGCACCAACACCGAACCCGTCGACCTCGCGGCCACACTCGCCTCGCTGCTCGGAATCAATGCGCCAACTCATTCGGTCGGTCGCGTGCTGATCGAGGCCCTCGCGCCCTCGCACTCCGGAGCCGTGGGAGAAGGCCAGCCATGAGCGCCGCTTCGGCCAATCCCCGACCGTCAACTCCGGATCTCAGCGTGAACATCGCTGGTATTCAACTCAAGAATCCAGTGATTGCCGCCAGCGGCACTTTCGGCTACGGAGTGGAATTTGAAGATGTAGTCCATCTGGGCAAACTCGGCGGCTTTGTGGTGAAAGGCTTGTCGCGGGAGCCTATGATCGGCAATCCCCCACCCCGTCTGTGGGAGACTGCCGCTGGCATGCTGAATGCCATCGGCCTGCAAAACATCGGGGCGCAGGCGTTTCTCGACGAAAAGTTGCCGCATCTGCAGACCATCAAGAACACCGTCGTGATGGCGAATATCTTCGGCTACACTCGCGAAGACTACGAACGCACCATCGAGATCCTCAACCAGGGCGAGGGAATCGCCGCGTATGAGTTAAACGTATCGTGTCCCAATACCGAGCAGGGGGGATTACAGTTTGGCACCGATCCGCGCTCGCTGGATGAAATCGTGGCGACGGCCAAGCGGGTGGCGCGGCGGCCACTGATCGTCAAACTTTCGCCGAACGTGACCAGCATCGCGCAAATGGCCTACGTAGCGCAGGAAGCGGGCGCCGACGCGCTCTCAGTCATCAACACATTCGTGGCTATGGCGATTGATCCCGAAACGCGCAAGCCGCGCATCGCCAACGTCACCGCCGGACTTTCCGGCCCGGCGATCAAGCCCATCGCCGTGCGCATGGTCTATGACGCCGCGCACGCCGTGAAAATTCCCGTGATCGGCATGGGCGGAATCTCAACCGCCGCGGACGTCGTCGAGTTCATGCTGGCTGGTGCCACCGCCGTGCAAATCGGCACCGCCAGTTACTGGGATCCGTGCGCGACAGAAAAAATCGTAGATGAGTTGGAAGAATGGTGTACCGAACACCACGTGGCAAGACTTGCCGATCTAACCGGAGGGATGCAGCTGGAATAACTTCATCGTAGAGACGTAGCTTGCCACGTCTCGCGGCCATGTCGGATGCTGCGAGTTATCGCCCCTGCGCGTACCAGATCGATCCCGGAGACTTGTAATTGCGTCCCTCGCCCCACACCACGTGCGTCATACCCTCGCCGTCGATCGTCAGGCTGAAGTAATCTCCGAAGGGAAAACGAAAGCCGCCTTGCAGAATGTAGTCGTAGCCCGGCACCAGGCTGGAAAGCGGCGTTTCGGCGTTCCAGGTCGCGCCGCCGTTGGTCGAACTGCGGTAGTAGGTATTCCACAAAGGACGATCCGGGTGGCCCGCTTCGATTGCCCTCGCATCCATCCACGCGATGCGAACGTCGCCCGGCGCGCCCGCAACCAGCGCAGGGAACGAATGCTCGACTCCGGCTGCGGCATGCGACACATTGGACCGCTCCGACCAGCTTGCTCCCCCCGTGGTCGAAGACGAAAAATAAATGCGCTCCGGCCCGCCGTTCGCGGCTCCGGCGTTCCACAGGGCGTAAAGCGCCCCCGCGGCGTCCGATGCCAACGCGATCTGCGGCCCTAGGTAACCGGCTTCGCAACTCTGCGCTTCACAGTCGGGAGGCGCGCTGGAGACATCCAGCAGCAGCGTGCTCCATGTGCGTCCCCCATCCGCCGAGCGGCTCACGAAAACGCTAACCGGCCGCGTGGGCATTTCGTGCCGGGCATATGCGGTCCAGCCGAAATAGACGTTGCCCGCGGGATCGACTGTGGCCCCGCCTGCCAGCGACGATCCCCGCGCAGCGTTGGCATTCACCTGTACCGCCGCGAAAGTCTGCCCGGCATCGTGCGAGGCCGCCACAAAGAATTTTTCTTCATGGTTGAAGCCGACGTAAATATCCGCCCCCCGAACCGTCAAGACTGGCTTGTCGGCGTCTTCTTGCCCACGCTCCGCCCACGAAAACGACCAGGTCCGGCCAAAGTCAAGAGATCGGGCAACGATAATGTCGTGTTTGTCATTCTGCATCCATGATGCATACACCGTCTGCCGATCCACGGGATCGACCACGATCTGCGGATCAAACTGGCCGGTCGAAAAGGGGAGCAGGGCGCGCGACGGTTGCCACGACAGTCCATTGTCACTAGTGACCAGCAACGCAATCGTAGGGGCCGTACAGGTCGCGCAATCGGGTACCGCCCCGTATTGCGGATAAAGAACGTAAATGTGCCCGTGACTGTCAGCGGCGATCGCAGGCTCCCATTGATCGCCGGTCTGGTATCCGAGACGTCTCTGCGGCACGAATCCGGAAACGCCCAGAGCGGCTTCAGTCGTGGCTAAAACCAGCAGAACCAGCAGCGCGGATTTCAGCACAGTTCTAGGCCCGATTTGGAAGTGGCTGGTCGAAAAAAGCACGCAACTGAACCCTTGGCAACCTCGAAGAACCCTTCTCGGACTTTATCGTGATTCCCGAGGCCGGTCAATTACTCCACGGTAATGTAGGCCGATTTTTACAAGCCTGTGACTTTTCTGGCATTTAGCCATCTAATAAGGGAAAATACAAATTGAACAGAACTGTTAGCGGGGAGCCATCGCTATGGAAAAAGCAACATTCGCAGCCGGATGTTTTTGGGGAGTCGAAGCCACCTTCCGCCAGATGCCGGGAGTCACTTCAACCCGCGTCGGATACATCGGCGGAAAGACTGAAAACCCCACCTACAAAGAAGTCTGCACCGACCGCACCGGCCATGCTGAAGCTGTGGAAGTCGAGTTCGACCCGAGCAAAGTGAAATACACCGACCTGCTCAAAGTTTTCTGGGAAAACCACGACCCCACCCAGGTAAATCGCCAGGGCCCGGACTGGGGCTCGCAATACCGCACCGCAATTTTCTTCCATTCCCCCGAGCAGCAGGCGCAAGCCCAGGCCTCGAAAGAATCCCTCGAGAAAGCGCACCGTTACTCGAAGCCCATCGCGACCCAGATCGTCCCGGCCGTGACGTTCTATCCCGCAGAAGACTACCACCAGCAGTATCTGGAAAAGCGCGGCCTGGCCAGCTGCCACATCACCACATCGTAGAGACGTTGCTTGCAACGTCTTCCTGCCGCAACGATCATGCCGCAGTCAGCAGCATCGGTGCCCCCTTGGTGATCACCAGGGTATGCTCATAATGCGCCGACGGCCGGTGATCGGCCGTGACGATTGTCCACTTATCTGCCGCCACAAATGTCCTACCCGACCCCGCTGCGATAATCGGTTCGACCGTGATCACCAAGCCTTCAGTGAGAATCTGATTCGCTCCTGGATCGGGAAAGTTGGGCACGCGAGGTTCTTCGTGGATGGTGCGCCCAATGCCGTGCCCCGCGAGGTCGCGAATCACCGAGAACCCGCTGCGTCGCACTTCGCGCTCGACGGTGCGTCCAATCTCCCAAACCCGAAAGCCCGCCCGCGC
>Ga0185299_10007401_pt1 | contig 11265 bp, 8 predicted proteins | sample PaiPotPPA55metaG_FD_128002 | JGI IMG/M metagenome (GOLD analysis project Ga0185299, IMG submission 128002) | Iron sulfur acid spring bacterial and archeal communities from Banff, Canada, to study Microbial Dark Matter (Phase II) - Paint Pots PPA... ...
AGGCGGTTGAGCGGCAAGCGAAGATCGCAGCGGCATGCTTAGGAGAATAACCCAAACTAAAAAGTGTTTCATCGTGCGGTTTTCATTGCGCCGCTTCAATTCCCTGCCGATTTCTGGCAAAGCGCCAGTATCTCCGCATCTGTAAGCACCCGCGAAGACTTTTTCGCTGCATCATAAATGCGATTTACCAGCGCTTCATCGCCACTCATCCCGCGTTTTTCCAGCCAGTAATGCACATTCGATTTTCCGCTCATGGGCCCAATCTCGATCACCTGCTCCAGCCCAAAAAGATGCGCTGGCACTCCGCTGTAAACCGCGTTGACCAGTTCCGGATCATTTTTGCGAAACGCTTTAATGATCGCCGCCGCGTGTACGCCAGTCGCCGTACGGAAAGCGTCGCGCCCCACCACCGGATAATTTACCGGAATGGTCGTATGCGTCGCCGCCGCCACCTTCTCGCAATATTCCCGGAGGCGCGAAAGATCCTGCCCAATCAATCCCATCAGCCGCAGATTGACCAGCATCAACTCCATCGCGGTATTCCCCACGCGCTCGCCCAGAGAATTCGCTGCCGCGTGCACCTGGTTCGCGCCTCCCGCGATCGCCGCCAGCGAATTGGCCACCGCCAGTCCGCGATCGTTATGCCCATGCCAATCCACGCGAATATTTTCGCCAGACGGCTTCACAATTTCATCCACTGCAAATTTCATCAGGTTGTAAGCCCCGCTCGGCGTGGCATGCCCCACCGTGTCGCACAGCACGATGGCTCGCGCGCCGTTGCGAATCGCGCAGCTGTATAGACGCTTCAGGGTAGCGGCGTCTGTGCGAATGGTATCTTCCGTCACATACATGGACGGCAGCCCGTGCTCCACCGCAAAGCGCACCGCTTTCTCCGTAGTGCGTTCCAGATGATCGACGGTCCAATCCTCGACCAGCCTGCGAATCGGACTCGACCCCAAAAATGTCGCCGCCTCAATCGCAATTCCCACTCGCTGGGATATCTCCACGATCGGCAAAATATCCGCTTCCACGGTACGCGCCGCGCAATTCGGCTTGATCTTCATCCGCTTGCTGGCGATTTCCCGCGCCAAAGCCTCGGTATCCGCAACTGCCCGCGCCCCCGCCCCGGGAAGCCCAATATTCACGGAATCAATTCCCAGCGCTTCCATCAAATGCAAAATTTCAATTTTTTCTTCAATGGGAGGATCAAAAACAGAAGGATTCTGCAGACCATCGCGCAACGTCTCATCATTCAACAAAACTCGCGTGCCCCCCGGAATCGCCAGAGGCGTAGCCAAATTCCAGTCGTAAATCAAATCATCTTTCATTCACAATTACTCTACCCGATTTCGCGCCCTTTCGTTTTTCCCGCTGAGTCTCACCCCTCGATTCGCCACGATTCATCATGCCGCACCGCCACCATCACTAACCCTTGCGCAGGAACCGTCGGCCCAGATTTAGACCGGTCCTTAATTTCAAACAGCCTCTCGATATCGTCCGGGGTCAGCTTGCCCCGCCCAATATCCAACAACGTCCCCACCATTTTGCGCACCATATAACGCAAAAACGAACGCCCGCTTACCGTAAACACCAGCTCCTCATTATCGGCGCTGCGCCCTAATTCCGAAGAAAACACTTCGCGCTCCGTAGAACGTTCCTGATCGTCATCCTCAGACCCAGTCGACGCCGCGAAGGACGCGAAGTCATGCACCCCCGCAAAGCGCGCGGCAGCATTTCCCATGGCCTCTTCATCCAGCGGAAATGGATAATGCAGCACGTAGCGCCAGATCATCGGCGGCACCACCTTGCCGCGATAAATCCGGTAACGATAAATCTTGCCGCGCGCCGACCACCGCGCATGAAACGTTGGCCCTACTTCATCGGCGCCAACAATTCGAATCGTGGGAGGAAGCAGCGCGTTCAAAGCCCGCTGAAATTCGCTGGCGGAAAGCGCCGACAAAGTCTTGAAGCTGGCCACCTGCCCCAGCGCATGAACACCCGCGTCCGTGCGCCCGGCCCCGTAAAGCGCCACGCGTTCCTGCGTCAAACGCCCCAGAATATTTGTAATCTCGCCTTGAATGGTGGGCTTGTTCGTTTGAACTTGCCATCCATGAAAATCCGTTCCGTCATACGCAATGGTCAGCTTGAAGTAGCGCATGAGGAATTAGCCGGCGGAGAAGTCTAGCAAGCGAAGTAAAATTTCAGCGGCCAACAGTTGTCCGGGCGTTCCCACTGCCGCCGGCATCCGCGCCTGCACGCACAAAGCGGCTGCCAGGCTTAACGGCCATGCTCCCGCCGGCGCACAAGGGACAATCCTTCGGCGGGTAACTCGGGATCGCCAGATCAAGTAAAGCTTTAGCCGTAACTCGAAACTCAATCGCGCCACCACTGCGATCGATCAGCGCTCCCGCGGCCATCACTCGCCCGCCCGCAGCCTCCACCACGCGGATGGCCTCGCGCGTCGATCCTCCGGTCGTCCACACATCTTCGACCACCAACACGTGCTGTCCATCGCGCAGCGAAAACCCGCGCCGCATGGTCATCGCACCACTCGCGTCGCGCTCCACAAATATTGCCGGCACACCCGCTCCCACCGGCCCATCGCCGAAGCTTTTCCCCTCCGGCAGCGCACGCGCAACTTCATGTCCAATAATCAACCCGCCCATCGCCGGGGACACCACGGCGTCCAATTCAATATCGTCAAACAAACTCGCCAGATTTTGCCCCAACTTTTCCGCAAATCGGGGATACTGCAAAACCAGCGCGCACTGCACATACATCCCGCTGTGCAACCCGCTGGATAACTCAAAATGACCGTGCCGGATGGCTCCGGCACTCTCAAACATAGCCATCAATTCTTCGCGTTTCAGCATCGCCTCGCTAACCGCATCCCGCTCTAACCGTCGAAACGTCTGCAGCCTAGCCGCCAGTCTCTGCGTTGTCAAGGATGCACGCCCCTGCTAGACTGCTTTTCGTTCGGGCACGCCGCGCGGCGGCGTTGGTTAGCCTCCTTTTTTTCATTATTTATCTAAATCGGACGAAACAAAACGCGTGCCACTAACGTTTTACAAGTGAGTCCGACATTTCCAATCTGTCCCTCACGGGACAACTTCAGAGGGGTAAGGAATACTATGAGCTTGATGCGGATGACCGCGCAGCGGTCTGCTTATCGCCTGATCAGAAAACTATCGGGACGATATGCTCGCCCATTGGTGGCGGCTTTCTTGGCTTTGCTTATCGCCACCGCGAATGTCGCGCCCGCCTTCGCCCAGAATCCCCCGCCCAAGCAGGATCCCACCAAGCAGGATCCCTCCGAGCAGAACCCACCGCCGCCCGGCACCTATGGCAACATCCCGCCCGCTTCTCAAGCCGGCCCCGAAGCCGCCGCCGGCACAGCGCCTCCCCATGCGCCCCCTATTCCCGTCTCACTGGGCTTGTCAAAGCACAGTTTTACTCGTGGCCCACAGGCATTCCCAACCTTGATTGCTCCCTACAAGCCCATTCAAATTGACGAACCCGTTCTTGTAAATTCACCCCGCGTCGACCAATTGATTCATGACGGCAAATTGCAAATAACTCTGCAGGACGCCGTCGAGTTGGCCCTTGAGAATAGCCTCGACATTGCCGTAGCACGCTACAACCCGTGGATCGCCGACACCGATATTCTCAGAACGAAAGCTGGCGGCCAGGGTCGCGGCACACCTGGCGCGGACTTTCCTACCTCTCAAGCAAACATTGACCCTTTCAATCAGTTTCCGTCCTACGATCCCATTCTCAGCGCCACCACCTCCCTTGATTCGCGCACCACGCCGGTAAACAATCCGTTCCTTTCGGGAACCGGTTTGGGAGCGAATGTGCAGGGCTTGCACTCTCATGCCTCCATTTTTGACGTCGCTTACCAGCAGAGCTTCACTCCCGGCACCACCGTAAATGTTGCCTGGAACAATACCCGCTCTTCCTCCACCTCGGCTGCCAATTTTTTCAACCCCAGCGTGCAGGGCTCGCTTAGCGTCGGCTTTTCGCAGCAGCTCTTGAATGGCTTCGGTACTTTCGTTGGCCGCCGCAACATCATGATCGCCAAAAACAATCGTAAAATTGCCGATCTCGTTTTCGTCAACCAGGCCATCATCACCGTAACCAATGCCATCAACGCGTACTGGGAGCTGGTGTACGCCCGCGAGAATGTCAAGGTCCAGCAGCAGGCTGTCGCCGTTTCTGAAAAGCTCTACAACGACAACAAAAAACAATTGGAAATCGGCACCATGGCTCCCCTCGACGTCACCCGCGCCGCTTCCGAAGTGGCCAGCGACCGCCAAAATTTGATCGTCGCGCAAACCGTTCAGCTGCAGGACGAGCAGGTCTTGAAAAACGCCATGACCAAAAATCCCTTGGCGCCAAATCTTATCAACGTAGAAATTATTCCCACGGACCTCCCCACTCCGCCTGCCGCGACAGAATCAGCTTCCTTCGAGGACGCCATTCAGGAAGCCTTCGTCAAGCGGCCCGATCTTCAAGAGCAGGCCTACAACCTGAAAAACTCTGGAATTGAGGTGCGTGCCACCAAGAACGCCCTGTTGCCTACGCTGACCCTGAGCGGACAGTACAATTCGTCCGGCCTGGCTGGAAATTCTCCGATTACCGGCACCCCGGTCATCATTGCCACGCCTGCCCCCGTCGTCGACAGCAAGGGAAACCCCATCACCATCACCGGTGCGGGCGGCGTGCAGACGCCAATCTTTCAATCAACCACCACCGCGCCCATCATAGGAACTTCTCAGCAGGGCTTTGGCACCGCGCAAAATCAAATCTTTACCAATCAATTCCCCGATTACTTCGCATCGCTGAATCTGATTCTGCCGCTGCGCAACCGCTCCGCTCAAGCCGATAACGCTCGAGCCATGCTGACTCAGCGCCAACTGGAAACTCAGTTGCAACAATTAAAAAACGCCGCGTTACTCGATGTTCGCAACACCTACATCGCGCTCGAACAAGATCGCGCCCGCGTGGATGCCGCCATCAAGGCCCGCGAACTGCAAAGACAAACCTTTGAAGCTGAGCAAAAAAAATACACCTTGGGCGCCTCAACGGTTTACAACGTGATTCTCACCCAACGCGATTACGTCACCGCGGAGGGCGTGGAGTTGCGCGCATTAGCTGACTTGAACGAAGCCAAAGCCAATTTCGAACGCGCCGTCGGCCGCACTTTGGAAGTGAATCGCGTCACCATCGCCAGCACCGGAACCAAATCCGGCCCCTCCGAGTTCGAACCAGAAACCCTAATTCCCGGCACCCTCCACGGCCAAGTCGTAGGCACCGACAAAATCTTCAACAATCCATCCACACCAACCGAAAAGTAGTTTGGTAGTTTCGCGAATGTTCCGCAGTTGTGTGCCCACTTTCGTTTTGTGAAGGTGAGGATTTTTTTCAAATCACCCAATTTGTACGACTCATCCGGACATGTTGCGGGTGCCGCACCCTCTGTGATTTTCAAAGGGTGCGGATTTTCCGTCCACTCATCCGCGTCACTGAAGCAACGCTTTGCGACTCCATTGCATGGCATGAAGCCTCCACACAGTCCTTCCCTTGCCCCTTCTGCGTCTTTCGCATAGCATTAAAGTCCGCAGAGTTTCACCGATTCGCAATGCCGTGCCAGCGGGAGCCGCGCCGAAATGACCGACAAATCAAAGGTTCAGACCGAAATCGCCACGCCCGCTGCACCTGTTTCGCCGCGCCGGCCTTCAGCCAAAGAAAAATCCTGGGAAGAAAACACTGTCAAGCCCACTCTTGAGAAAAGTCCGGAACGCCGCGCTGAATTCACAACCATTTCCGGCCATCCCATCCGCCGCTTGTATACCGAAGCTGATTTGCAGGATTGGAGCCCGGAAAAAGATTTGGGTTTACCTGGCGAGCCGCCTTACACCCGCGGCATTCACTCCACCATGCACCGCGGCCGCTTGTGGACCATGCGCCAGTTCGCGGGATTCGGCGCCGCCGAAGACACCAACGCGCGTTTCCGTTATCTTCTCGCGCAAGGCCAGACCGGCCTCTCCACGGCGTTCGATCTGCCCACGCTGATGGGCTACGACTCCGACCACGCGCTCTCCGAAGGCGAAGTCGGGAAATGCGGCGTGGCCATCTCTTCGCTCGCCGACATGGAACTGTTGTTCGACAAAATTCCGCTCGCCAACGTCACCACTTCCATGACCATTAATTCGCCCGCCGCCATAATCTGGGCGATGTATCTGGCCGTGGCCGAAAAACAGGGCGCGGACTGGAAAAAACTCTCTGGCACTTTGCAGAACGACATCCTCAAGGAATACATCGCGCAGAAGGAATACATCTACCCGCCCGAACCTTCCATGCGTTTGGTGATCGACACCTTCGAATTCGGCGTAAGAAATACTCCCAAATTTAATCCCATCTCCATCAGCGGATATCACATTCGCGAAGCCGGCTCCACCGCCATTCAGGAACTGGCCTTCACGCTGCGCGACGGCCTGGAGTATGTCGAATGGGGCATGCGTCGCGGCATGGATATCGACGCCTTCGTACCGCAGCTTTCTTTCTTCTTCAACGCTCACAACGATTTCTTTGAAGAGATCGCCAAGTATCGCGCCGCTCGCCGCATTTGGCAGAAAGCCATGGTCGAGCGCTACAAATCAAAAAATCCGCGCTCCTGGGCGCTCCGTTTCCATACTCAAACAGCCGGCTGTTCCCTCACCGCGCAGCAGCCCTACAACAACGTTGTTCGTACCGCGATTCAGGCCCTCGCTGCCGTACTCGGCGGAACTCAATCGCTGCACACCAATTCTCTGGACGAAGCCTGGGCGCTGCCCACCGAATTCGCCGCCACCCTCGCTCTGCGCACCCAACAAATCATTGCGCACGAAACCGGCGTCGCCAACACCGTCGATCCGCTCGGCGGCTCCTACTTCGTGGAAACCCTCACCAATGAAGTCGAGCGCGGCGCCTGGGATTACATCCACAAGATCGACGCCATGGGCGGCATGGTCACCGCCATCGAACGCAGCTATCCCCAACGCGAAATCGCCGAAGCCTCCTACCGCTACCAGATGGAAGTCGACCGCAAAGAAAAAATCGTCGTGGGCGTAAACGATTTCGTCACCAAAGAGAGCCCGCTCGAAATTCTGCAGATCGACGAAACTGTAGCCCACCGCCAGGCCGAACGCTTGCGCAAACTCCGCGCCGATCGCTCCCAGGCGGAAGTCGACCGCCGCCTCAACACCCTGCGCACCGCCGCTCGCGGCAAAGAAAACTTGATGCCCTTCATTTACGACACCGTGAAAGCCTATGCCACCCTGGGCGAAATCTGCGAAGCTATGCGCGATGTCTTCGGCACCTACGAAGAAGTGGCCATCACCTAACTCCCAACCCATGCCAATCAAACCATGCCCACAAAAAAAATCCGCGTCTTAATCGCCAAGCCCGGTCTCGACGGCCACGATCGCGGCGCAAAAATAATCGCCCGCGCCCTACGCGACGCAGGCATGGAAGTCATCTACACCGGCTTGCGCCAAACTCCCGAGATGATCGCCTCCGCCGCCATTCAGGAAGACGTCGACGTCATCGGCCTCTCCATCCTTTCCGGCGCGCACAACACCATCTGCCCCCAATTAATGGACCTCCTCAAAGCCAAGGGCATGGACGACGTAGTCGTCCTCGTAGGCGGCATCATCCCCGAGGCCGACATCCCCGCCATGAAAAAATCCGGCATCGCCGAAATCTTCCTCCCCGGCACCTCCACCCAGGACATCATTGAATTCATCAACAAACGCCTAGCCGTCGGCACTTAGCGGCTCTCCATTCCGCTTAGCCGATTGGAAATAGCGTTAATTGCATTAGTGGTAATAGGAATTGTGCTGTACAATCCTGTCCCTATTGCGATGGCTACGATGAAAGTTCGCCACTCATTTTTCAATTTTTTATAGGACCTTGGAGGAAAGATGAATTTTCTGCGTTATTCGGTTGTGCTCGTCGCATTCTTTTGCGTGGTCGCTTTTATTACCCCGTCGGCCCACGCGGACTCCGTAACCTACACATTTTCCGGCATTAATTCCGGCCCCTTCGGTGATGGCCTGCCAGTCGCCCTTCAGTTCACGGCCCCAGCCTTTATAACTTCTTTAACGCCGGTGATCGCGTCTCAACTGACGTCTTGCACAAATTGCCTTGCCTCAACCAGCATTCCCGCCGCGGAATTTCGTCCTCATGACACTATTGGCGATGCCATCGGATTCGTAGACCTCAACAAGGAATTCTTCTACCGCTTCCCCACCGGTGCCTTCAGTGCGTCAGGAACCCACAGCACACTATCGCAATCGTTCCCTGGCACATTGACGGTCAGCACTCCCGAAAATGGCACGCTAGCTCTTCTCGCCAGTGCGCTGCTAGGGCTGTTCGCCATCGGTCGTCGCAGGCTGCTCACCGCTTGCCACCAGTCGAGGGTTGCAGACTTTCATCCGCGCCCAATCGCGGGACTTTTCGTAGTCCCTACCGCAACCACAAGAACGTGGAGGGTGGCCCAGGGTATGAACCTGGGTCTTGAGGTTGTCTTGGGTTACTCTCCTGACGCAACTCGTCCGTCGTCGCATGATTCGGAAACGATTTTCCATCTCGCGTCTTTAAAACCGACTTCCTCGTTGGCGCCTATTCCACAAAAACTCGTATACTGGATTCTCATTTCAAACTCGCAATTGTAATTTTCGATTGGTAGTACGAGGTCCTGCGTGCCCGCTTCCGTCTTGAAAAGCACCGTCGACACCAAATCCCCAGCCGCCCAAAAAAACCACCGTCGCATCGTCGATTTACTCACCCAACTCAAAAACGAAGAAGAACAAATCTGCGTCGGCGGCGGTCCCAAGGCCGTAGACTCCCAGCACAAAAAAGGCCGCCTCACCGGCCGCGAACGCGTAAAAAAACTAGTCGATCCCGGCTCGCAATTCTTCGAACTAGGCATCTACGCCGCCTACGAAATGTACGAAGAATGGGGCGGCGCGCCAGGCGCAGGCGTAATCACCGGCCTGGCCCGCGTCTGCGGCCGTACCGTCATGCTGATCGTCAACGACGCCACCGTAAAAGCCGGCGCTTTCTTCCCCATGACCGCGAAAAAAGTAATTCGCGCGCAAAATATCGCCATCGAAAATCACATCCCCACAATTTATCTGGTCGATTCCGCCGGCATTTTTCTTCCGCTGCAGGAAGACGTCTTCCCCGACACCGACGATTTCGGCCGCGTCTTTCGCAACAACGCGGTGATGAGCGCCATGGGCATTCCGCAAATCGCCGCCATCATGGGCATGTGCGTGGCAGGCGGCGCATACCTCCCGGTAATGTGTGACCACATCTTGATGACCGAGGGCTCCGGATTATTTCTCGCTGGCCCCGCGCTGGTGCAAGCCGCCATCGGCCAGAAAACCTCCGCCGAAGAGTTGGGCGGCGCAAAAATGCATTCGCAAATCAGCGGCACCGTGGATTTCCGCGAGCCCGACGACGAATCCTGTCTTGCTCGCATCCGCTCGCTGGTCGACAAAATTGGCGCCCCCAACGCCGCACCTTTCAGCCACACTAAACCGCGCGATCCCCTATACCCCGGCGAGGAAATTTACAGCATCTTCACCGCCGACCCCGGCAAACAATATGACATGCGCGACATCATCGCCCGTATCGTCGACGCCAGCGAATTCGACGAATATCGCGCCGAGTGCGGCGAAACCTTGCTCTGCGGCTACGCGCGCATCGGCGGCTGGGCCGTCGGCATCGTGGCCAATCAAAAAAAGCATGTCCAGACTTTCGCGCGCGGTGCGGACCAAAAACGCATCGAATTCGGCGGCGTGATCTACACCGAATCCGCGGAAAAGGCCGCTCGCTTCATCCTCGATTGCAACCAGAACCGCATCCCGCTGATTTTTCTGCACGACGTGAACGGCTTCATGGTCGGCAAGGACGCCGAATGGAGCGGCATCATTCGTGCCGGCGCAAAAATGGTCAACGCCGTGGCCAACAGTGTGGTGCCCAAAATTTCCGTCATCTGCGGCGGCAGCTTCGGCGCAGGCCACTACGCCATGTGCGGCAAAGCCTACGACCCGCGCTTCATGTTCGCCTGGCCCACCGCCCGTTACGCGGTGATGAGCGGTGACGCGGCCGCCACCACACTGGCGGAAATTAAATTGAAGCAACTGGAACGCGAAGGCAAGAAAGTCGACGAAAAGAAAAAAAAAGAAGTTTACGAATCCATCCGCTCCACTTACGAACATCAAACCGACCCGCGTTACGCCGCCGCACGCTTGTGGGTCGACGCCATCATCGATCCCGCACACACCCGCGACGCGCTGATCTGGGCCCTGGAAGCCGCCGCGTTAAACTCGGAAATTCGCGAATTCAAAACCGGGGTCTTACAAACGTAATGAGGAAACGTGGACCCATTCTTATTCTGCTAGCCTTACCAGCGTGGATTTACGTTATACACGTCGAGAGCGCGTTTGGAAACGGACCGTTTGGCTCGGAATATGGTTCGATGGCAATGCAGCCTCCACCTCTTGTGACAGCGGTTAGGCTGTTGGCTATGCTGTTGACGTTGACTGGCCTCTTCCTGTCCGCGTTCGATTTGGTTCGATGGGCGAAACGAAGGGGCGCGTGACAAACCTCGTCAAAATCGTCGAGTGCCCACGAGACGCCTGGCAAGGATTGCCCGACTTCATCCCCACCGAATATAAAGTGGCCTATTTGCAAGCGCTGATCGCCGCGGGTTTCAAACATATTGACGCCGTGAGCTTCGTTTCTCCCAAGCATGTAAAACAAATGTCTGACAGCGAAGAGGTCATGCGCCAGCTGGATTCTTCAACGCCTGCAACGTCTGCGGATCACGACAAGCCGGAAATTATCGGCATCGTCGTAAACGAAAAAGGCCTCGAGCGCGCTCTCGCCACCCCTGGAGTTACTACCATCGGCTACCCCTATTCCATTTCCGCGTACTTCCGACGCGCCAACGCCAACATGACCCGCGCCGAATCGCGTTCGCTCGTCGAAAAGCTAAAAAAAGAAACCGCCGCCGCAAAGCGCGGCCTGGTGATCTACATTTCCATGGCCTTCGGCAATCCCTACGACGAACCATGGGGCCCGGAAATCGTGGCCGAAACGCTCGAGTGGTTGAAAGACATTCGCATCAACACCGTGTCGCTTGCTGACACCGTCGGAACCGCATCTCCGCAACTCGTCGGCGATCTGTATCGCGGGGTAAAAAATCACGTC
>Ga0185299_10007402_pt1 | contig 11264 bp, 10 predicted proteins | sample PaiPotPPA55metaG_FD_128002 | JGI IMG/M metagenome (GOLD analysis project Ga0185299, IMG submission 128002) | Iron sulfur acid spring bacterial and archeal communities from Banff, Canada, to study Microbial Dark Matter (Phase II) - Paint Pots PPA... ...
ATATTACACGCTGAATTATGCCAACAGCGATACCGGCTCGGGGGCTGGGAGCTTTCCATCGATCAACAACAATATCAGCCTCGATTATGGGCGCTCGGCTTTCGACATCCGTCACCGTTTCTTTTTCGGCGGAACGATCGGGTTACCATATGCATTCCGATTGAGCCCATTCATGATGGCGAGTTCCGGCACACCCTACAACGTTACGACCGGGCAAGATCTGAATGCCGATTCCATATTTAACGACCGGCCTTCATTTGCGGGCCCGACTTCGATTCCCGCAAACGTGGTGACCAACCGCTTCGGATCTTTCGATGTAGTTCCACAGCCCGGCGATCCCCGGATTCCCATCAATTACTTGACCGGGCCGGGACGGTTTTCGTTGAATGTGCGATTGAGCAAAAGTTTTGGATTCGGGAAAAAGACGGAAGCCACAAATACTCTGGGCGGTAGTCCTGGTGCTGGAGGAACATTTGGACGCGGACCCGGCGGGCCGGGCGGTCGCGGTGGCGGCGGATTTGGCGGTCGCGGCGGCGGTGGGCCAGATGCGGGGGCCACCAATCATCGCTATAACCTCACTTTTAGCGTGGCCGCGCGCAATATTTTTAACAACGTGAATCTCGCTACGCCCATCGGCAATCTGGGTTCGCCGTTATTTGGACAATCGAATGGCATAGTGACCGGATTCGGGCCTGGCGGTGGCGGACCCGGTGGCGGACCCGGCGGCGCGGCGGCCAACCGGAAAATTGATTTGCAGGTATCGTTCAACTTCTAAATTAATCTGATCAAGACTACTGCGCGACGGCCTTGTAAACTTCTCCGCCTTTCATTACAAAGGCAACTCTCTCCATTACGGTGATGTCGGAAAGCGGATCACCGTCCACAGCAACGATGTCCGCGTATTTTCCTGGTTCAATGGAGCCGATGTCTTTGGAGCGACCCATTAATTCAGCTCCATTGATGGTTGCGGCTTTCAAGGCCTCAATGGGAGTCATTCCTCCGCGAACCAGGGCGCCAAATTCTTTGGAAACAAAATCGGGATCGTCATCCAGGCCGTAGGCTATTTTTAAATGATGGTCGAGCGCGCGTTTAAACGCCGGACCTTGCTCCTTGATGATCGCGACACCTTTGGCGAAACTGGCGGGATCGCGGCCCTGTGATAACCCCGTCTCCATGTCATGTTGAAAGCAAAACAGCGTAGGGACGAGCCATGTGCCGTGTTGCTCCATGAGCTTCGCGCCTTCTTCGTCGAGCACTGTGCCGTGCTCAATGGAATCCACGCCGGCGCGAACAGCGGCTTTGATGCCTTCGGAGCCTTCCGCGTGAGCCATAACTTTTTTTCCAGCGCGGTGCGCAATCTCAACGGCCTTGGCCATTTGTTCCTGGCTCAATTCCTGCACGGTGTAATCACTGATGGGATCCATAACGCCGCCGGTGGCCATCAGCTTGATCCAGTCGGCCCCGAATTTAATGTCGCGGCGAACGGCGATGCTGACCTGGTCGACGGTGTCGGCCATGTTTGGCGCGCGCGGCAAGGATTTATCCGGCGCGAGCAAATCGGCATCGCCGTGGCCGCCGGTAAGCGAGACGAAATTGCCGGCGGAAACGATGCGTGGGCCGCGAATCAGTCCGCGGTCAATGCTGTTGCGCAGCGCCACTTGGCCATAACCGATATCGGACTCGCCCGCATCGCGCAACGCGGTAAAGCCGTGATCGAGCCAGATGGTTACGTTGTGCACGCCCCAGATGGCCGCTTGGCCGGAGGACATACGAAGTCCAGACATGGCAGATTGATCCTTGGGATTGCCGAGCAAGTGCGAGTGACAATCGATTAGGCCGGGCACGACCGTATATTTGGAGAGGTCGATGAGTTTTATGCCGGCTGGAGCGGTGGTGGCGATGCTCGCTATACGATCTTTCTCGACGACGATATACGCGTTGGTTGTTACGTGGCCAGTGCGCACGTCGATGAGGCGGCCTGCCAGGATGGCAACGGTTCGGGCAGAATTGGATTTCTCTGGCATCGATGGCGCTGGCGCCGACTGTGATTGCGCGGCAGTGGCTAGAAGCGTGGCTAAAATGAATGCGCGAACGAGGATCGAAAAGTTTAAACTGGTTTTCACTTGGGCTCCGGGATCGTAGAATCGTCCGGCAAGAGCTTACGAAGCGAAGGGCACGGAACGCAACGGTAATATGAGGTGGGCTGCAAGGCGGGGCGGATGAGAAAAACGGTCAAGAAGAAATTTGAGAAGGGGACGGAAGCTAGACGCGCGGCGAGGAAGTCGGGGATCGTTCCGGCGAATACGCGGGTGATCGAAGACAAGAGGAAACGTCCTCCGAAGCATAAGAAGAAATGGTTGGAGAAGGAAGTAGTGGAAATAATTCCTTAGTCGGTCGCTCTTACTGAAGAGGGTGCCCAGGGTTCGCAGTTGAGGTATGAACCCGGGTCTTGGTTCTTCTTCGAGCCTTTTTCTCTTCGATTTGTGTTCCCTTCGATCCGAGGGCTACAGTGATGAACTTTTATCTTGTTAGGTTCGACCGAACCTAGTTTTTGGATCCTCAACCGGGGCGATGGGCGGGCACGGATTCGCTGGGACGGAAAAGCGCTGAAAGTGGTATTTTGTGGCGCTCGGAAAGTTCCGCTGCGACGGCTTCCAAATCTTTTTTATTAAAACCCATGCTGGCAATTTTTACGGAGCCGTCAGTGTCGATCAGGAAGCTGGTGGGCACATTGGTCAAACCGTAGGCATTGGACGCGGGATAGCCTTCGGTGTCCAGCACCATTGGAAAGGTGACTCCATACTCATCGGCGAATTCCTTAGTGGCGCGCCCGTTGTCCTGGGAAATCCCGAGGAAGGTGACGTCTTTGCCGCCGTAGCGTTTGTAGAGGCGCTCCAAAAATGGAAAGGTGAATTGGCATACCGGGCAGGAAACTTTAAAGAACGATACGAAAACCGGCCCCCGTTTTAAGAGTTTTGGCAGCGAATATTCCGTTCCATCGATCGATTTCAGTGAAAAATCCGGCGCGCTCTGGCCGGCAACAGTAGTAGTCATTTTCTCGCTTGAACCCACCCAGCGCGAAAGCCGCTGCAAGATTCCCATGCGTATAGTTTATCGCAAGTCTTGTTGAGTGCGAGGCGCCGGGCTAATGGATTTGTTTGGTTTTGCGCTGCATGTAGTCCATCAGCAGATACTGGCCTAGGGTATAGGGCGTAGTAAAGTAGGCTTTGCCACGGCACATTTCAGTGATTTTTTGCACGAAGTGCACCAGGCTGTAATCGGTGGCCAGCATGAAAGTGTTGATCAGAATGCCGGCGCGTTTGCACTTATTTACTTCTTCCAGCGTTTGGCCGACTACGAAAGGATCGAGGCCGAAGGCATTTTTGTAAATGCGGCCGTCTTCGAGCGTGAGCGCCGAGGGCTTTCCATCGGTAATCATAATGATCTGGCGCATGTCTTTTTTCTGGCGGAGCAAGATGCGCTGTGCCATGCGCAGACCTTCGCGGGTGTTGGTGTAGTAAGGGCCGACCTGCACGCGGGCGAGCTCGCCGAGTGGCACTTCCTCGGCACTGTCATGGAAAAGCACCAGGCTCAGCGTGTCTCCCGGGTATTGCGTGCGAATCAAGTGTGATAACGCCATGGCCACGCGCTTGGCGGGCGTGAAGCGATCTTCGCCGTAAAGAATCATGCTGTGGCTGCAATCGAGCAGCAGCACCGTGGCGCAGGAGCTTTGATATTCGCACTGATGAACCATCAGATCCGAGTAGGTCATCTCGATGGGGACTTTGACGCCTTCGCGCCGCACCGCATTGAAGAGCGTTTCGCTGACGTCCATATTTAAAGTGTCGCCGAATTCGTAAGGGCGCGAGACGCCGCCGGATTCTACCCCGGTGGATAGATCGCGAGTGTCGTGACGGCCAAAGCTGCTGCGACCGACGGAGCCCATCAAATCCTGCAACGTTTTGAAGCCGAGAAAATCGATAGTTTTGTCGGTGATTTCGAAGCGCGCTTCGGTTTGACGCTCCTGTGGCTGACCGAGGCTGCCGCGCGCAGTATTCTGATGCGGCGGCGTGACTTGCGGAGGCTGCTGCGGGTTGATGAAACCCTCTTGCGCGAGGCGGTCCATCAATTTTTCCAGTAAATCTTTCACCGCCTGGCTGTTCTGCGCCTGGGGACTCTGCAGCATCTTGCGCAGTTCTTCGCTCATAGCGTCTTCGGGCAGCAAGTCGCCTTCCTGCAGGGCTCGCAAGATGGCTTCCTTCAGCGCTTCCATGGAGCGCTGATTGTCCATTTCCGAGACGCCGTAAAATTGGGATTCAAAGCCGCTCTGCAAAAAGAAGTCGCCCATGCGCTTTACAAGCTCGTCGAGGTCGACGGCGTCCGCCGGCTCACCAACATATTTTCCGTAGCGAATTACTTTCATAATGTTCCCCGGGTCCGGCTGACTACTTTTGCAACGCGCCCATACTAATTGAACTGGCGGCGCGGCCCACGCGACGACGGAGTTTCGCGCGGCTCCTGCGGCTTTTGTTTCTCGGCGTAGTAGCCGCGCTCTTCGCTGCGGCCGATGCGGCGATGGGCCCACAGCCCTTCCAGGATCATTTCTGAAGCGGCAGCAACCGCGCCATGATTTTTGGTGTCCGTCGCGCCGATGCGGCCGACGTGCTCGCTGAGCCCCTGGATTGTCGATAATTGCCGATAGCGTTCATCGGTGCTGGCGAGTTCTGGAAGTTTTAATTCGCCGCCCAGTTCGAACCACTGAATCACCGGTTGAAAATTTACTTCGCCAAAATACCTGGTGAAGACGCGGCCGACCGCGGTGCGAATCAATTCACGCGCGATGGAGTCGGCGCCTTTTAATTCGCCTTCGTATTCCAACTCCATCTTGCCGGTGATAGCTGGGAGCGCGGCATAAATGTCGGCGACGCTGGCGTAGCAGCTATTTTCTCCGGTGCGCGCGGCACGCTGTTCGGCGCTGCTGACCACGCTTTCGAGCGTGGTGATGGGCAGGCGCTGGCTTACTCCCGAGCGACGGTCGACGCGCTTGTCTTCACGGGCCTGGAAGGCGATTTCTTCCACGGTCTCTTGCAGGTAGGAAGGCACTTCAATGGCGCGGCCGGCGGTGCGGCGCACCCAGGCTTCCTGTGCGGTGATGACCATGCCTTCCTTGACGCTGGCAGGGTAGTGGGTGCGAATTTCCGCGCCGATACGGTCTTTTAGCGGCGTAATAATCTTTCCGCGGGCGGTGTAGTCTTCGGGATTAGCAGTGAAGACGAGGAGTACGTCGAGCGGCAAGCGCAGCGGGTAGCCTTTAATCTGAATGTCGCCTTCCTGCATGATGTTGAAGAGTCCAACCTGAATTTTTCCCGCCAAGTCGGGGAGTTCATTGATGCCAAAGATTCCGCGATTGGCGCGAGGAAGCAAACCATAGTGAATGGTCAACTCATCGGATAGATCGCGGCCACCGCGAGCGGCGCGAATGGGATCAACATCGCCGATGATGTCGGCCATGGTTACGTCAGGTGTGGCAAGCTTTTCGACATAGCGGCTATCCCTCGGCATCCACGCGATGGGGGTGTTGTCGCCCTCGGCAGCGATTTTTTCGCGGCAGGCGCGGCAGATAGGTTTCAGCGGGTCGTCGTTAATTTCGCAGCCGACGACCACCGGAATTTCCGCGTCGAGCAAATTGATCAGACCGCGCAAAATGCGGCTTTTGGCCTGGCCGCGTAATCCCAGCAAAATAAAATTGTGACGGGATAGCAGCGCGTTGACGATCTGCGGCACAACCGTGTCTTCATAGCCATGAATGCCAGGGAAGAGCGGTTCGCCGCGTTCGATCAAGCGCAGAAGGTTGCCGCGAATTTCATCTTTCACAGAGCGCGAGACGCTTCGGGCATCAAAATCGGGAATACCTTTCAATTCGCCAAGGGTACGAGGCTTCGGATGTTGCGAGTGAGACTTTAACGATGTGCTAGCGGTCATTAGATCTCCAAAAATGGATTACGTTACGATTGCGACTGCCGGATGTAAATCGATCGACTGAGGTGGGCAAAGAGTTCTCCCACCATGATTAATTCAATCCGTGTCCGTTCCCGGCCGATTGGGCGTGCACAGACCCTACTTTCTGTAGATGCGGGGCCCAGCCACGAAGGTAGCCTATCAATCGGTCCTGGCGTTCGGTTTCGGTGCGAAGCTCCAGGAGTTGCTGCTTCCACATCAAATCCATGGGCAAGGCGGCGGCGACTTGAAAAGAAAACGGTGCCGCGGAATTGCCGGCAAGATTTTTTGGGTAATCACCGAAGATCAGAGTGTGGCAAGTCTCGTAAAGTTCGATCAGCTCCGGTTTGGGAGGCTGATTGGAAAGTTCCCGGTCTTCCAGATAATCGACCTGGCCTTCGAGTAGCGGATTTTCGGTGAAAAGTTCGACGGCGCGGAAAGGCACGCGTCCCACGGAGATAATATCCATTCTGCCGTCGGGATAGCGCGACAGCACTTCCATAATCTCAGCGGTGCAACCAACGCGCGCGACACCATTGGGCATGGAAAGCAACATCCCAAATTCGGAACGCTCGCTCATGCATTTATTGACCATTTTGCGGTAACGCGGCTCGAAAATATGCAGAGGGAGTTCAGCGCCTGGGAGGAGGACGACGTTAAGCGGGAAAAGCGGGATGCGATCTGGCCGCACTAGCACCACACTTGATGATACCAGAGCGAGTCAAGCGATGCTGATGACGTGCAGACTTGTACACCTATCGGGGCTACTTCAAGGTTAATTTTCGATTGTTTAGCTGATGTCGGCCAGTAAGGCTTCCATTTCCGACACTGCGTGCTGGTCGCCTTTTTTTCCAGCGGCAGCAATGCCGGTGGCAAGGATCTGTTTGGCTTCATCAGGCCGAGACTCGCGGACCAACAGCTGACCGTACATCAAGTAGGCGGGAATATAGTCGGCGTTTTGCTTGAGCAGCAGATCGAAGTTGCGAATAGCTGCGGCGGCGTCGCCGGTACTGATGCATTCCATGGCGAGTCCGTAGCGCGAAAAGGGGTCGGTTGGGGATTTCTGCACAAATTCTTCCAGCACCTGCCTGCGGGTTTTCTTTTGGTCTGTCATGATCGCTACCGTAGTATACGAAGGGAATGCCCGGTTCCAAAATTGCGGCGTGCGGGGACGAATGAAGCGAGAGAAAAACAAGACGATAAATTTGGTACGGAGTTCGACACTGAAACCAAAGCCGGTGAGCGCCTCGCGGTCGGAAATGGCGGAAGTGGTTCTTCCCGCACAGACGAATCCGCTGGGAAAGCTTTTGGGCGGGCAAGTGATGCACCTGGTGGATATGGCGGCGGCCATGGCAGCTAGCCGCCATTCGAACAGCTACGTGGTGACGGCATCGGTGGACTACATCGATTTTCGCAACGCGGTGAACCTGGGTGAGTTGGTGATTCTGAAGTCGCAGGTGAATCGGGTATTCAACACCTCGATGGAAGTGGGCGTGGAGGTTTTCTCCGAGCAAATTCTGACCGGGCAGCGCAAGCACACCACGACCGCTTATGTGACGTTCGTAGCGATTGATGAATATACGAAGCAGCCTAAAGCCGTGCGGCCGCTGCTATTAAAAACGGCGGAAGAGAAGAAGCGCTTTCGAGAGGCAGCGGAGCGAAGAAAGACCCGTCTGCGATTGCGCTTCGGAAAATAATTCCCGCGGATGGGCTTTATCCGGATGAGCGCACGTGCAATTGCGGGTAACGCTCATGTGGCGCGTTCTCTTTTAATTGTTTCCTGGGCGATGGTCAAGGCTTGTTCGACACAAGCGCCCAAGGCAGGGCCACGAAGATAATTGCCGATTAGCCGGATAGACTGGTGCTTGTTCTGGATTTGGGTCAGCTGATTCATGTGCTTCATGTGGCCGACGTTGTATTGCGGTATGGCGCGTTGCCAGGCGTGTACATGCGAAAACGACGGCGGCTGTGAGATGCCAAGCACTGATGCGAGTTCGCGATGTACAGTGGAGACAATTTCGGATTCAGGGAGCGAGACGGCACTCGGATCGCTCGCACCGCCCACGAAACTGGTGAGCAAAACGTGGCCGTCTGGAGCGCGGTTGGGGAAGAGCGAGGAGTTCCAGACGCTGCCCAAGATTCTTAAGCCGGACGAACGCGGCACCAGGAAACCGAAACCATCTAGCGAGTGTTGGATGGCACTCTTGGGGTAGCCTAGTGAGACTACGACGACCGGTGCGTAAGCGATCGGTGATAGCGCGGACTCGAATTGCGGATCAACGTCGCGTAACAAGGCGGTGGCCTGCTGAGCTGGTGTGGCGACGATCAGGCGACTCGTGGTCAGAACTTCTTCCCGGCCGTTCGCTAGGAGTGTTACTTCGAAGGTCGGAGGGTTGCGGGATGCCGTCGTGAGACGGATGCGCTGAGCCGTAACTCCGCAACGTAGGTTGGATCCTAGATGCGCAGCCAAGGCCTGGATTAATGTTTGATTGCCTTCGCGAAAGGTTTGCAAAGTGGGTTTTTCGGCCGAGGCACCGCGCTTTTTTGCCGAGAACAATAAACCTCGAATGATGCTGCCTGCGGATTTTTCCGCTTCATATAACTGAGGGAACGCGCTTCGCACACTCAGCTTTTCTGGATCGCCGGCATAAATACCGGACACGAATGGGCCTACCAGGTTATCCAGAAGTTCACGTGAAAATTTGCGACGGGTGAAGGCAGCGACGGATTCGTCACTCTTAGGCGGTGAAGAGCGACCGAGAAGATCGCGCAGGACTCGCAGCTTGGTTACTGAGCCGAACAACGATGAAGCGATAAATGCCGACGGGTTCAGCGGAACGGGCTGCAACGTACCTTTCACGAGCACGTAGCGAGGGGCGTTCGCTGGCGCAGGAAGGAGTTTATCGTCGATGTGCAATTCGCGGCACAGGTTCAGCAGCGCGGATGTTGCGTTAAAGCTTTGCGGGCCAAATTCCAGCAAATAACCGTCTCGACGTTCGCCGCGAATCACACCGCCGGGCGTGGCGCTGGATTCGACTACTTGTGCGTCGATGCCCCCTTTGCGCAACGCGTACGCGCACACCAAGCCGGATATTCCCGCGCCGACAACCAAAGTTGGAACGTGAGCGGTCACGGGGACGATGAAAGCATGATGCTGAATGCTACAGAGTTTTTGAGAATAACGGTATGGCGTTCAAGTGCTGCTTTTCGAGATACGGATCAAAAATCATCGCCAGATTGCGGATGAAGATTCTGCCGAGCCACGTCGCCCGCACTTCTTTATTCTCCAGCAGCACCAAGCCATCTTCGCGCGGCCCTTCTAACTGGCTCAGTTCAGCGGCGAAGTATTGATCGAAGTCGACGCCAAATTCGCGAGAAATTTCATCTTTCACGATTACGGTGTGGCAAAGCAGCCGATTGATGACCGCGCGGCGCAAGCGGTCCTCGTCTGAGAGGCGGTATCCGCGCATGGTGGCGACGCCGCGATCCTGCACCGCTTTTTGCCAACTTGGAAGGTCGCGGTGATTTTGCGCATAGGCGTTCTGAAACGCGCTGATGGCGGTGACGCCCATGCCGTATAGGTCGGCTCCGGCTTTGGTGGTGTAGCCCTGAAAATTGCGGTGCAGCGTGCGTTGCTGCTGCGAAACGGCCAACTCATCGCCGGGCTTGGCGAAGTGGTCCATGCCGATGTAGAGATAGCCGGCTTCGATGAACTTCATCAGGCCGGAGCGGAAAATTTCAAATTTTTGCATGCCTTCCGGCAAATGCGTGGCGAAGGCGCCTTGCTGCTTTTTGAGCCACGGTACATGGGCGTAGCTGAATAGCGCGATGCGGTCGGGCTGCAGCTCGAGAATCTGGTCGACGGTGTGGCTGAAACGTTCCGGCGACTGATACGGCAAACCGTAAATGAGATCAACATTGATGCTATCGAACTGCAAGTCGCGCGCGGCGAACAGCAAGTCCCGCGTCAATTCGAATGGCTGGATTCTGTTGATGGCCGCCTGCACCTCGGGATGAAAATCTTGGATGCCCATGCTGAGGCGGTTAAAGCCCAAACGACGTAAGGCTTCGAGATGCTCGCGATTGGTTACCCGAGGATCGATCTCGATGCCGATTTCCGCGTCCGGCGAAAAATTAAAATGTTGCCGCGCGCATCCAAATAAATCCTCGAGTTGTTGCGGGGTGAGATATGTAGGCGTACCGCCGCCCCAATGAAATTGCACCACCGGACGATCGCGCGAAACTCCGCGAGCCACATGTTCGATTTCGCGCTTCAGAACATCGAGATACGGAATGGCGACACGCTTATCTTTCTGAATAATTACGTTACACGCGCAAAACAAACACAAGCTTTCGCAGAAGGGAAGATGCATGTACAGCGAAACAGGCGTCTGCGCGCGTTGCGCTTCGGCGTGAACAGATTCCAGATCGCCGGGGCCAAAGGCGTCATTCCAGACCGGCGCCGTTGGATAGCTGGTGTAACGAGGCCCGGGGCGATTATAGCGGGCGAGAAATTCTTCACTCACCCGCAATTCATCGCGCATGCGTTGCAGGCTTGGAGTGGTGAGCGTCACGGCATGATCCTCAGCGCGAATAGGCAGCGGAAGTCGGCTGGTTGGCTTTGCCCGCTGAGCCGACGACGGTTTGCTGGCCGGTTTCGATAAAAAGTCGCGCGTTTTCTACCGGTGTTTGTTTAAAAATACCGTGACCGAGATTAAGGATGTGGCCTATTCCGTTCAATGACGAAAGGGCGCGTCCCGTAGCTTCGCGGATTTTGCCGGTGGGCCCGAGCAAAACAGCGGGATCGACGTTGCCCTGCAGAGCGATTTTGGGGCCGAGAGTTTTTCGCAGTGCAGCGAGATCGGCGCGCCAGTCGACGCTCAGTACGTTGGCCCCGGAGCGGGCTACGGCCGGCATCAGGTGATTGGAAGCCTTGGTGTAGTAAATAACCGGAACTTTGCCAGAGATACCTGAGATGACCTGTTGAACCGCTGGCAGCGCGAAATTCTCGTAGTCTTCCAGATTAAGTTCTCCGCACCAGGTATCAAACAGCTGTACGGCGCAGGCTCCCGCGTCGATCTGCGCGCGCAAATAGGGAATGGTGGCCTGCGCGATTTTGTTCAGCAGTTGCCGGAACGGCTCGGGCTCATGGTAAAGAAAACTCTTCACCGTGGAGAAGCCTTCCCTGGTTTTTCCTTCGACCATGTAGCAGGCCAACGTCCACGGGGCAGCCGCGAAGCCCAGGACCGGCACGTCCGCGCCGGCGT
>Ga0185299_10007404_pt1 | contig 11261 bp, 10 predicted proteins | sample PaiPotPPA55metaG_FD_128002 | JGI IMG/M metagenome (GOLD analysis project Ga0185299, IMG submission 128002) | Iron sulfur acid spring bacterial and archeal communities from Banff, Canada, to study Microbial Dark Matter (Phase II) - Paint Pots PPA... ...
CATCATATAAATGGACTGCAGATCGTGTGAAATGACCACCGCCGTCGCATTGAGCTGCTGGCGCAGGCGCTTGATCGTATCCGTGAGCAGATGCGTGACGATCGGGTCCAGACCGGTCGTGGGCTCGTCGTACAAAACCAGATCCGGATTGGTGACGACCGCCCGCGCAAAACCGGCACGTTTGAGCATACCGCCCGAAAGTTCGCTCGGCATGTTGTCGTACGTGTGCGCCAGGCCCACGCTGTCGAGCGTGTGAATCACCACTTCGCGAATCTCGTCCTCGGTGAGCGAGGTGTGCTCGCGAAGCGGCAGTGCAACGTTATCGCCGACCGTCATGCTGTCGAAGAGCGCGGCAAACTGAAACGCAAACCCAATCTTCGTGCGCATCTCGATCAGCTCGCTCTCACGCATGTGGCAGATGTCCTCTCCGCGCACGTACACGTGTCCCAATTCCGGTTTGCGCAAGCCGTCGAGCAGCCGCAGGATCGTCGACTTGCCGGCGCCCGACATGCCGATGATGCATGTAATCACACCCTCGTAGATGTCCATGCTGCAATTGCGCAGCACATTGCGGTCGCCGTAGCTTAGCGAAACGCCGTCGAGTTTCGCGATGACATTCGGCATCAGCCGCCCCCGTACAGGAAATACGACATCATGAAGTTCACGATGAAGATCAAGATGATGCAGATGACCACGGCGCTGGTCGTCGACTTGCCGACGCCCGCGGCGCCCCCGGTGGTCGTGAGGCCCTGATACGCGCCGACGAGCGCGATGATGATGCCGAAAATGACTGACTTGAACAAGCCTTTCACGACATCTTCGAACCCGATGGTTTGGCGCGCCGAGGACATGAAATCGTTGTAGGCGATGTGCGCTTGCGCGTGGGCGATCCATTCGCCGCCCATCACGCCGATAACGTCCGCGAAGACGGTGAGCAGCGGCAACATGATCATTAGAGCGAGCACGCGAGGCACCACCAGGAAGCGCACCGGCGCTAAGCCCAGCGACTGCAGCGCTTCGACTTGCTCGGTGACGACCATCGAACCGAGTTCTGCGGCAATGGCCGCGCAGACGCGTCCGGCAACGACAACGGCGGTGAGCATCGGGCCCAGTTCGCGCACGTTCGTATATGAAACGATGCCGCCGACGAAGCCGCCGAAACCATATTGCACCGCCTGCACCGCCGATTCCAGCGAGAAGACCATGCCGGTGAAAAGCGAGGTGAGTAGCACGATGATCAGCGACTGGTAACCGAGCAAGTAACATTGGTTGACGGTTTCCGCAAACCGAATGCGCAGCTTGCCGATCGTTGACGCGGTCTCACCGGCGAGCGCCGTTATGCCGCCGATGTAGTCGAAGAATGAATTGACCTTGCGGCCTATCTGCGTGAGCGCGCCCAGGGAGGCGCGCTCAACGGCCTCGGCAGGGTTGGGCGTTTCAGAGTCGTTCAGCGCTTGCGACACTCTTACAGTCCTGCAGCACGGTTTGCGTTGCTTCGATGCGGCGCACCGCAACGCCGCGTTCGGCGGTCAAATTAAAATGCACTTGATTGACGTGCTCCAAACGTTTATCGACTTCGCGAAGATGCGCGCGCGCTTCACGCTCGAAGGCCGTGAAGTAACGCCGCACTGCGGCCACGTACTCATCCTTTGCTCGCTCGTCTACCCCTCCGGCGGCAAGGGCCGCTTCGATCTTCTTCTGCGCGCCTTTCATCGCTTTGTCGGTGATGTAGAACTCACCGACGCGGGAGACGAGCGTGTGAAAACCGTCCGTTTCCGTCAAGCGTTGACCGTCTCGACGATCGAACGCTGGACGGTAAGCAACTGCCGGATGCCGCCTTCGGCCAGGCCCAGAAGCGCGTCCAGTTCCGAACGGCTGAACGGCGTGGCTTCCGCGGTGCCCTGCAGCTCGGTAAACTTGGCCTGGTCGGTCATGAACACATTCATATCGACTTCGGCGCGGCTATCCTCGTCATAGGCCAAGTCCAGCATCGGAAGACCTGCCACGATTCCCACGCTCGTCGCGGCAATCTGCCCGATTAGCGGCCACTTCCGGCTGTCCTTGGGGTCGAACGAACGCCGAAGCGCCAGCGAGAGCGCGACCCATGCCCCCGTCACGGCTGCCGTGCGGGTCCCTCCATCCGCCTGGAGCACATCGCAGTCGAGCCAGATCGTGCGCTCGCCCAACTTTGCCATATCTGTGACGGCGCGCAGCGCCCGCCCGATGATCCGCTGAATCTCATGGGTCCGTCCCCCGAGGCGCCCTTTGGATGCCTCTCGCTGGGTGCGTTCCTGTGTGGCGCGGGGCAGCATCGCGTACTCCGCGGTCACCCATCCCGTGCCGCGACCCTTCATCCACGGCGGAACTTTCTCGTCGATCGTAGCCGCACACAGCACGCGCGTATGTCCGGCCGCGATCAGACAGCTGCCCTCGGCATACTTCAAATAATCGGGCTCAATGCTTACCGGCCGCAACTCGTCGGGCCGCCGTCCATCGCTACGCGTCATCGAACACGTCTTACCACATTGCGCGGTGCTCTTCCCCGTGCGCTCCGGAGTTCGCGAGCTAACCATATCTCGAAGCGGCTGCACGCACGTTTACAATAGAGTCGAATGCGCCGGGGCGTCGCGGCCGCTAGACTTTGTAAATGGAGCACCTGAACGCGGGCGATACGGCATGGGTACTCGCCAGCGCAGCGCTGGTTATGGTAATGACCCCAGCGGTGGGTTTTCTCTACGGCGGTCTCGTGCGCCGCAAGAACGTCCTCGGAACCCTCATGCACAGTTTTTTCATTCTATGTCTGATCAGCGTGCAGTGGGCTCTTTGGGGTTACACGCTCGCATTCGGGCCGGACTGGCATGGTTTGGGTATCATCGGCGATCTTTCGTGGCTCGGCCTGCGCGGCGTGGGCGCGGCGCCGAATGCAGTTTACGCTCCTACTATTCCGCATGCAGCGTTCGCGCTGTTCCAAATGATGTTCGCGGTGATCACTCCCGCGCTCATAACCGGCGGCTTTGCCGAACGTAAACGTTTTAAAGCATTTCTGCTCTTCAGTTTGCTGTGGTCTACGCTCGTGTACGATCCGGTTGCCCATTGGGTTTGGGGACATGGGGGATGGCTCGCGCGTATGGGCGCACTCGACTTCGCGGGCGGCACTGTCGTGCACGTCTCGTCCGGCGTCGCCGCGCTTGTCGCAGCGTGGTTTTTGGGCCCGCGCCTGCGAGCCGTGAACGATTCCGAGCGGCCACACGATCTTACGATGGTTTTGCTGGGCGCTGCGCTCTGCTGGTTTGGATGGTTTGGATTCAACGCCGGAAGCGCCCTTGCCGCAAACGGTGTTGCTGCGGTTGCGTTTATCAACACGAACGTCGCCGCGTCAATGGGTGCTCTGGTGTGGATGGCAGTCGCGTGGCGGCACCGCGGCGCCCCCAGCGCAAGCGGTACGATCGCCGGCGCGCTCTGCGGTCTCGTGGCTATCACGCCCGCCGCAGGATACGTCACGCCGGCGGCCGCGATCGTCATCGGCGCGATCGCATCGCTGGTGTGCTATCTCGCCGTGCTGCTGCGCGAGCGTATGCACATCGACGATGCGCTCGATGTTTTTCCCATACACGGCGTAGGCGGTGCTGCGGGTGCTATTCTCACCGGCGTATTTGCAGGCTCGGGGCTGCTGCCGCAGTTCGCTGCAGTCGGTGCGGTCGCGCTGTATTCAGGTTTTGCGACGTTCGCGATTCTCTCAATCGTCATGCGCTTCGTTCCGCTGCGCGTCTCGCACAGCGAGGAACTGACCGGACTTGACGTCACGCAGCACGCGGAGGTTGCTTATGCACATTCCTGACAAAACGGAGGTAATCGAGCGATGGATATTGGTTTGGCGCTGGGCGCATTCGCGGCGGTAATGGCGGTACTCGCCACAGCGCGCACTTCAACGACACAGGTGCCTTAAGTCCGGCCCTCTGCTTCACCACCGCTTTGCAGGCGAATGGGTCCGTATACCGTTTCGTAATACGTGTCGCGCAGGTTGCCGAGCTGCATATCGCGCGCGACCGGCTTCCCGTCACCGCGGTACACCGTGATGCCCTTAACCATTAAGCGATAGGGTTCTAAGCGCGCGTTCTTCCAATCGGAGACGTGCCAGCGCTGTGGTGCCATGACGCTCCATTCGTAAGCGGGCAGCGTGGTCTTTTTTCCGTCGAACGGTTCGAGTTCAACTCTAAAGCCCTCCCGCTGGAAGATTGCATCTTCGACTTGTTTCTTCGTGGCCATGGGTATCTGGTAGTATGCACGATTGGCGCTTATTCGCCCTCTACGCGCTCAAACGCCGCATCGCCGCGACGGACGCGGCGATGCGACGGGCAACTCGTGCCGTAGGGCGGCGCAGCCTAATACGAGATCACGATCATCTTCCCCGCATAGGATGTCACCCAAAGATTCCCGTCGGCTGCGGCCAGGATAGCCGAATTACCGCTGAGATTGTTCACCGCATATTCCGTTATCGTTCCATCGGGGGCCGCGCGGCCGATCTGACCGCCGCCCGTTTCGGTAAACCATACGGCTCCATCTTTGCCGGCCGCAATTTGCCAAGGCGTCGCAAACATCGTCGGCACGGTGAACGAACTGGCGCTGCCGCTGATGGTCATGCGACCGATGCGGTTTGAATTAGGCTGCGTAAACCACAAATTACCATCCTGGCCCGCAGCAATATATTGCGACTGACCTCCAGTTGCCGGGTACTCCGTGATGACGCCGGAAGTCGTGACCGCGCCGATGACACTCCCCTCGGTAAACCACAACCGGCCGTCCGGTCCGGGAACGATGTCGTAGGCGAAATTGCGAGCCGCTTGCGCGGCGGCGGAGCTCGGATAGTGCGTCATGACGCCGGCTGTCGAAAGCTTGACGACTTCGCTGAAACCGGTGGCGCCGCTGGTGTCTTCTTCGGTGAACCACAGATTGCCGTCGGGACCCGAGGTGATGTGAGTGGGCGCATACGGCGTGGCAAGCGAATTCAGAATCGCGCCGGTCGAACTGACGTGAACGATGCGGTGGTTCGAGTAGTCCGCAACCCAGAAATTGCCGTCGGGACCGTACGCAATCCCGTACGGTTTCGAGGACGAATACGGTACAACGTCAAGCATCGAATTCGCATCGACGCCGGTGGCACTGAGGCGTCCGACCGAATCGCTCATCCATTGCGTAAACCACACCGAGCCGGTGGGGCCGCCCGCGATGCCGAACGACGTCTCGCTTGCCGGTATCGTAAACGCGTTAAGCACCGTTAGCGACGTAACCGCCAAGGCTACGGTCACGCTTACGGATGCGCTGCCGCCTTTTTTGTCGCTCACGGCAATCGTGCAAGAACCGGCCGCTACCGGTGTGACGGTGAATGTCGCGGTTTTTACGCCCCCGCCCTGTGCGGCAGCTTGCGTTGAAGCCGGGTTCACGCTCGCGATTTGGGAATTGCTGCTACTGGCGGCCAGCGCGCCATCGCCTCGGACAGACACGGTGAATGTCTGCGCATTCGTTGGCCCAAGAGCCGTAAAACTGAGGGAATTCGCCGAAGCGCTCACAGCGGGGGCGCCGCTACCATGGCTCAGGATCGACGTGTCAGGAAGCACAGGTCCGCCGCTGCTACTGCACGCGGTGGCCTGAAGTATGATGGCCAGCGCAGCGGCCGTCTGTAGTAACCGTTTCATGGCACCTCCAAAGAAGGCAGGCACGCTGCCTGCAAAACTCCCCTGAAGGCTCGAAAATGGTGACTTCCCGCTTGCTAAGCGTTCAACCTAGCCTTCGGTTCCAAGCTCGGTAAAGCGCCGGTAAAATTTTCTACTCGACCGTAACCGTCTTCGCCAGATTGCGCGGCTGGTCGACGTCTTTGCCTTCGATGTCGGCGATGTGGTATGCAAGCAGTTGGAGCGGAATGATGTTGACGATGGGCGAGAGCAGCTCGTCGATCTTCGGCACCCAAAATACGTAATCGGCGATCGCTTTGGCATCCTCGTCGCCGTGATTGGCAACCACGATGATCGGCGCCTCGCGCGCCTTTGATTCTGCCAGATTTGAAAGAATTTTCTCCCGGATACGCCCGTCCGTCATAACGCCGATCACCGGCACGTTGGAATCGAGCAGCGCGATCGGTCCGTGCTTCATCTCCCCGGCGGCATAACCCTCAGCGTGGATGTACGAGATCTCCTTGAGTTTGAGCGCGCCTTCAAGTGCGGTCGGAAAATTCACGTAGCGACCCAAAAACAGGACCGATTTCGATTTGCGGATCTTCTTCGCGACTTTTTTGATGTCGTCCGAGGTGTTGAGAACGACGTCTACGGCTGCCGGCAGCAGCTTCGTGTTGTCCGCGGCTTCACGCAAACGTTCGATCGGCGCGCTCCCGCGCAACCGCGCAAGGTAGAGTGCGAACAGCGTCATAGCCGTTACTTGCGAGACGTAGGTTTTCGTCGCCGCTACGCCGATTTCGGGCCCGCCTCGCGTGAAGAGCATCCCGTCCGCAACGCGCGTAAGGTGCGAACCAAGCACGTTGCAGATACCCAGCACAGTCGATCCGGCGCCCTTGGCGATCCGGACCGCTTCGATCGTATCGGCCGTCTCCCCTGACTGCGACATCGCGATCGTGAGTGCTGTCGGATCGATGACCGGATCGCCATAGCGGAATTCGCTAGCGAGTTCCATCTCGACCGGCAGATGCACCAGCGAGCGCAGCAGATACATGCCGACCATTCCCGCATGGTAGGCCGTGCCGCATCCGGTAATCGCGATCTTGGATATGCTTCGCAGTTTTTCTTCGCTGATCCCGAGCCCGGCGCCGAGTTGCACGTCGTTGTTTTCATCAACGCGCCCCGCCAGCGTTTCCTTGATGACGTTCGGTTGCTCGTAGATCTCTTTGAGCATGAAATGCTTGAAGCCGCTCTTTTCAGCGGAACCAGCATCCCACGTTACTTGAATGATGTCGCGCTCGACCGGTTTGCCCTCGTAGTCGGTCAGCCGCCAGCCCTCGCGTCCGACTACGACCATTTCTCCCTCTTGCAGGATGATTTCTTTGCGCGTGTACTGCAGAATCGCCGGCGTATCGGATGCCACGAACATCTCGCCCTCGCCGATGCCGATGACCAGCGGGCTTGCGCCATTACGCGCGAAAATCAAATGTTCCGGGTCGTCTGAACTGATGATCCCCAGTGCGTATGCGCCGGTGACTTCGCGTAGCGTGCGGCGCACCGCAGCCTCGAGATCCCCGTCGTTATGCGCCTCAATGAGATGGGCCAGGACCTCGGTGTCCGTCTCGCTTTTGAAGACGTGCCCAGCCTGCATCAGGCGTGCCCGCAGGGGAGCGTAGTTCTCGATTATGCCGTTATGGACGACCGCAATCGTGCCCGTGCAGTCCATGTGCGGGTGCGCATTGGCATCCGAAGGACGCCCGTGCGTCGCCCAGCGAGTATGGCCTATGCCGACCCGGCCCGCGAGGCGCTCGCCATTGCGAAGACGCTCAGCCAGCCGCTGGAGTTTGCCCTCGGCTTTCGAGCCCGTGAGCGATCCGGACGCATCGATAACCGCGATGCCGGCGCTGTCATAGCCTCGATATTCGAGGCGAGCCAGCGAGTCCAGGATAATCGGGACGCTGTCGCGCTCACCGATATAGCCGACGATGCCGCACATAGATCAGATTCCCTATAAGAATGACAGGCTTACGCCTGCTACTTTATACCTTCCCGCGTGCGGTGATAATGAATCTTGCCGGCGGCTACTTCGTTGAATGCCGTCGAGACAGGTTTATTCGGATTGACCCGGTCCGTAAGGGCCGGAGCGCCGTTGTTTAACTGTTTGGCGCGCTTGGTCACCACATTCACCAAGCTGAATTTCGAGTCTACGTGCTCGAGCAGTCTGTCCAAATCTCCAAATACTGAGTCGCTCATTTATGAATGTTCCAGTTCCCTTATCGAGTCGTCGCTGTACCGGTGTATCCGGAACCGCTCCGCTTGTAAAATTGCATGCAGGTCGCGCACGGCTTCGTCCGAGCGAGACTCTTCGTTAATCACGATGTAGTCGAAGCCGCGCACGTATTGAAATTCTTGATGCGCGATCTCTAGACGCCGCGTTATCTCTTCAATCGTTTCCGTGCGCCGCGCGAGCAAGCGCGCGCGTAAGTGCGAGAACTTGTCGGGCGCCAAGAAGATCAGAACCGCTTCTGAAAAAGCCTTCTTGATTGCGAGCGCACCATTGACTTCCGGCTTCATTACGAGGTCGTAGCCTTCGGTCAGAGTGCGCTCAACGAAATCCCGTGGGGTCCCGTACAGGTAGCCGTTGTACTCCCGCCACTCGAGAAAGCCGCCTCCGGCAAGACGCCGCTCGAATTCTTCGCGAGTTAAGAAGAAGTAATGTTCTCCTTCGCGCTCGCCGGGCCGCGGTGGCCGGGTTGTCGCCGACACCGAGTAACGCAAGCGTGGCAAACGCACACGAAGCGCGTCCACCAACGTGTCCTTACCGGCCCCTGAGGGCCCAGACACGACGAAGAGCAGACCCGGGCCCAGCATCTCCTCCGAAACAACGACCACTACGAGGTGAAGTCAGCTATGTTCCGAGCCTGGCGTGCAGGCCCCTTTGTTAGCGAGAAGCCGGGGGTAGCGTGGGAACGCCTTCCACCGCCGTGCAGACTGCGCGCGCCAGCGCATTTGCGGCGGCCGGATCGTCAGGCGCGCTGCTGGGCCGCTCGTACGTTGCCATTACGGCAGTTCCGCTCCAATTACCGTACGCGACGCGCAGCACGTCTTTCCCCGAACTTGCGCTCACTGTGAAGGTTTGCAGGCCGGCTTCCCCAGGGCAGCCCGGAAATGGAACTGCCGCGAGCAGTTTTGCGCCTTTGCGCGAGAGCAACGTATTTATGGTAACTTTCGCTCCCAAGTCGGCAAGCGTGCCGTTCGCATTAGGCTGCGCCATGCTCGTATACTGCTGGCGGGGATCGCGCGGATCCGTCCAGAGGGCGCTCTTTGCGCTTTTTTTGATCTGCCAGCCGTCCGGATGAGCTTGCGCGCCCGTGCCTGTCTGACCCCCGCAAGCACTAAGAATCAGTGCGCATAGCGCAAGACCGATTGTCCGGTATCCTCGCATGTCTTTGTCATACCCAAGCGCGAAAGGCGCCAACGTGTATACGGATTGGCTGCTCATCCGGCGGCTGGCGTGGGAGCTGGACAAACGGTTCTCAGGCGCCCGCGTGCGTGACGTTGGCCAACTCGAGGACGGCCGGTTGGCCCTGGCGATGTGGAGCCGCGGAGAAACCTCGCTGGTTTGCATCGATGTGTTCGCACCGACGCCCGTTGTAACGATAGAGCATGGGGATCTTCCGATAGGCACCGAGCCGGGTTTCGTGCGCGCGGTTGGCGCAGCACTTCGCGGCATGACGCTGATCGGCGTGCGTTCTCGCAAAGGTGATCGGCTGCTGCGCTTCGACTTCGGATCGCGATCGCGCTTCGGCGTCGAAGACGGATACTCGCTGATTTGCGAACTCGTGCCACGGTTCGGCAACATCGTGCTCGTCAAGGGAGATACAATCGTTGCGGCTGGGAAAGAGTTTGCCGCCTCGCAGAATGCCGTGCGCTCGATTCAAGCCGGCGATTCGTACGAACCGCCGCCGCTGCGCCCCGGAAAATCCAGCCCTTTGCTAACCGAAGACGCCGCCGAGCAGCTTGCCCAGCGCGTCCCGGAGGACGATTTGCACGTGTACCGCCGCGACGGGGCACTCGTGCAGGCGCACCTTGTCGAACTTCCCCAATTCGCTGATTTGGAGCACGAGCGATCCGCCTCTCTCATCGATTTGCTCGAAGAGGCGCGCCGCTCCAACGTCCACGCGCAGCAGAGCGATCGCGCAGCCAAACGGCGGCGTTCGATCGAGCGCGCGCTCTCCGATCGCGAACGTAAGGTTCGCGCTGAAGTCGCACAGGTTCAGGCACGGCTTCGCGAAGCGGCTAACCGCGAAGCGCTTCGCCAGGAGGGCGACGCGATTTACGCGACGCTGCACGAGCTCCAACCGGATGCGCGCGACGAGGCTAAAGAACGGGCCGCTAGCCTCTTCGTTAAGTACAAGAAGGCCGCAAGCGCGCTCGATCATCTTGCGCGGCGCGCCGCTGAACTTGCCGAATCGTTGAACGACCTCACGGACCTGCGTTGGGAGCTCGAGCGCGCCGGTGACGCGGAGCTCGATGACGTAGCGCAAGCCGTCGCCGCACTTGAACCACGGCACGGCGCAGCGCGCCGCACGCCGGCGCGCAGACGCAAACCGCTGCAGTATGACACGCTAAATGGTTCGCGCATCTACGTTGGGCGCACGCCCATCGAAAACGCCGATCTCACGTTTCGTATCGCGCGACCCGACGATCTGTGGTTTCACGTACAGAACCAGCCGGGCGCGCACGTCATATTGCAGCGTGACGACAAAGCGCCGCCATCGCACGACGACATACTCGCGGCGGCCGCGCTGGCGGCGGTGCATTCGAAGGCCAAGAACAGCCCGAAGGTTACCGTCGACTACACGCAGCGCAAGCACGTGCGAAAGCGTCCGTCGGCGGCGCCGGGGCTCGTATTCTATACGCATCCGAAGTCCGTGCACGTACAGCCCAGCGAGCCCATAAACAACTAGTGAAAAGGCCCGGAGTAACGACCGGGGCCTTTCGGTTCGATTATGTGCGGCCCGCGGCGGCGAGCTCTCCGGTTTCGGTCCGCGCACGCATCAAGCGCGCTTCACAAGCGTTCCAATTGAGATTTGCGTAGAACGCCTCAATGTATTTGCCTCGCTCCGACGGCTTGTAATCTTTGATGAACGCGTGCTCCCAGCAGTCCATCACGACGATTGGAATGAATCCGGCGAGATTCCCATCTTGGTGTTCTTCGATCCAGTGATTGCTGATCTGCGCAGCCAACGGATCGTAGAACGCGATGGCCCAACCCACGCCGCGCATCTCGCCAACGGCGAAGAAGTCCTTTTTCCACGCCTCAAACTGGCCGTAACTAGCGCCGAGCAGTTCGTACAGTTGTCCGCTTTTCAGCTCTTTTGGACTCTTGGTCAAATTATCGAAATAGTATTCGTGAAGGCGCATGCCATTGAATTCGAAACCCATGCGGCGCACGAGCTCGGAAAATCGCGGGTCCTCGCCGGAGGCATTGCCGCTTTGACGTGCAGTGGTCGTGAGTTCGATCAACTCATTCGTGTTCTTCACGTACCCTTCGTAGAGGGCAAAGTGCGTCTCGAGAGTGGCATCCGAGAT
>Ga0185299_10007405_pt1 | contig 11261 bp, 13 predicted proteins | sample PaiPotPPA55metaG_FD_128002 | JGI IMG/M metagenome (GOLD analysis project Ga0185299, IMG submission 128002) | Iron sulfur acid spring bacterial and archeal communities from Banff, Canada, to study Microbial Dark Matter (Phase II) - Paint Pots PPA... ...
GACGCACCGGGAGTTGTTGTATTGTTGGACGTTTCCCGCGCGGGGTGCTTGCCCGGATGCTAATCCGCGCCTGGTTCGAACGTGACTCGCGCCAAGCCGGCCCGGCGAAAACCGAGAATGTCGGCGGCGCCAGTTGAGACATCGATGATTCGGCCGTTGATGTACGGCCCCCGGTCATTGACCACCAGCACCGCCGAGCGGTTGTTGGAAAGATTGGTCACCCGGACCTGGGTTCCAAACGGCAGCGAACGATGCGCGCAGGTCATGCGGCCGCGTCCGCGGTAGTAAGAAGCCTTGCCTGTCCAGCTTTGGGCCTGCGCGGCAGCGCAAGAGGCGAGAAACGCAAGAGCTCCTATGATAATATTCTTCAATATTCGCACTCCATGGTAGGGCATCGTTAAGCTCGGAAGTGCGAGCTGGGATGACGTTGCATGGAATATGTGATGAAAAAACGGCCATATATTTGCACGGCCAAGCTACGGAATATTCAAATGTTATAGAGTATTTGACCATATATCTATTATGTAATGCAATTTTAATCTTCTATTCATCCGCATCTCAATGGAATTGCGGCATTGTACCAAGTCTGTGAGAGGTTTGGCTCCCGCGGCGGATTCGAATCGGCTGGGGTCTGATGCAAAATGGCGAACAGCTTTTGAAAGGCTGCCATGTCGGCCCCATTTCCGCTTTCTTCCGGCTTCGATGCGGCTTTGCCGCGCAAGCTGGCGAGGAAATCGCGCGAGCTCCGGCCAGCTGGATCGCGATCGCGGCGTGAACCGAGAATATTTTCGACGCGTTGCAGAACCAAGCGGGCCGGGGCGGTTTCGTCACGCCGGACCTTGTCCGTTGCCGGCTAGCCGCGCCCCCCGCGCTTGACAAAGGAGCTTTCGCTGTGTATTAAACCGAACGGTTATTTAACCATAGGGTTATATACAGGATGTCGCCTGATCGCCTCAGCACCACCCTCGCGGCTCTCGCCGATCCGACGCGGCGCGCGATCCTCGCGCGGCTCGCCGTGGGCGAAACATCGGTGACCAAGCTGGCCGAGCCGTTCGAGATGAGCCTGCCCGCTGTCTCGAAGCACCTCAAGGTGCTGGAGCGCGCCGGTCTCATCGCGCGCGGCCGCGTGGCGCAATGGCGGCCATGCCGGATCGAGCCGGCCGCCCTCAAGCACGTCGACGACTGGCTTGAAGAGTATCGCCGCCTCTGGGACGCCCGCCTCGACCGGCTGGACAATTATCTCAAGAAACTTCAAGCCAAGGAGAAGAAGCATGGACGCAAGAAATAACCCTGGCACCGGGCAGGATGCGCGGACGATTGTCACCACCCGCGTGTTCGACGCGCCGCGTGAGCTCGTCTTTGAAGCGTGGACCAATCCAAAACATTTGACTATTATGCACTTGACATAACGAAAAAGTTAGTGCATTGTTCGTGACATAGGAGATTTCTATGTCCACGAACCTTACCGATCCGATCTTTCACGACAAAGACAAAGCCCGCGCTCATTTCGAGGCGATCCGCTGGCCAGACGGCAAGCCGATCTGTCCACATTGCGGCGTTATTGGGCAGGCGACGCTTGTTCATGGCAAATCGCATCGTTCCGGCATGTATCAGTGCAATGGTTGCCTAAAGCCGTTCACGGCCATGATCGGAACCGTCATGGAGTCAAGCCACCTTCCAATGACCAAATGGGCTCTCGCCTTCCACTTAATGGCGTCAAGCAAGAAGGGTTACTCTGCGCATCAGCTTATGCGCACGCTTGGCCTTGGTTCCTACCGCACGGCGTGGTTCATGGTGCATCGCATTCGCGAGGCCATGCGTTCAAGCGATCTTGCACCTATGGGCGGCGCTGGCAGCACCGTTGAAGCGGATGAAACATTCATCGGCCGCAAGGGCGGCTCTATTAAGCGTCGCGGCCACGGCCACAAGAATGCGGTATTGTCTCTCGTTGATCGTAACAGCAAGCAGGCTCGCTCGTTTCATGTTGAGGGAACCAGCGCGGCCGACATAATCCCTATCATCAAGGCTAATGTCGCGAAAGAAACAGCGATGATGACCGACGAAGGCGGCCACTATTTCACGCTAGGCGACCATTTTGCGAGCCATGAGAGTGTCAGCCATAAGGACGATGAATATGTCCGTGGCGACGTGACGACAAACACGGTCGAGGGGTTCTTTGGCATCTTCAAGCGCGGAATGAAAGGCGTCTATCAGCACTGCGGGGAAAACCACTTGCAGGCGTACTTGAACGAATTCGACTTCAGATATTCGAACCGCGTAGCCCTTGGCGTTAACGACACAGAACGCGCTCACCGCGCAATCAAGGGTGCGCAGGGTAAGCGATTGACCTATCAACGCCCTCGTTCAGCGCAATCGGCTCGCGCGGTTTAAGCGTAACCGTGCCAAGATCAGATTGATTTTGGATTTGATTGAACAGCTTTTTTGATTCGCCTCTTCCGCTGCGCTATCGCACGCTTGCTCTTGCCGACATACTCTTTGAGCGGCTTTGGTGGCGTGTTGAGGGCGCGGCGAATTGCTGCGTCCCGGCGTCGCGCAATTTCTTCGTCGCTAAATTGCTCATTTGGAGATTTCGTTATCCCCGCCACTCCTCTTACGAGATGAAGTTGTCCAATCGGCCTTTCACTAATGAGTCGCGCAACAAGATCATGGTGCGGTCGCTCTACAATGTGCAATCACCTTTTCGGTAAATGGCAGAACTCGAATATTATCACTGCCAAAGTTACTATGCGCCACATCGCCAACGACGGTTACGGCGCGCGTGAACAAATCATCAGATTTCACTGCATCCCAGAGAATGTCATTAATGATTTTACAGTGTGTTTCCATGTCGTTCGAGTTCATCCTCGGCAGTGATGCGGGATTTGCTAGAATGCGCGCCGCCAACAGAATTTGATATCGAGCGAGCTTATACACTGCGTCAATACGCTGGTTTCTAAAGAGATATTCCAGTTTATATAGCGCTAATGCGGCGACATAATACGGATCAAGTTTGTGTCCCTGTCCGAAAATTTCTTTACCAATTTGATCTGTTAGCCTGCCAAAATTCCTAGTTGTTGCATGGGGCTCTTGAAGATAAGTGGCCGCAAACGCTTTAATCAGATTGCTAGGAGTAACTATGCGGGTCTTCTCTATTGGGAGACTGTCATACTGGTGCGATCGCCTCTCGTAAAAAAGCCTCTTGCCATTAGTAAAGCTCTGGAAAAACAGTTCCAGTTTTTTCGCAAAATCTGTGACGGCAAAGAACTGCTCGCTTTTAACTTCGGTTTGTCGGTTGGTAGCATGAACAATCGAGCCGATCACATCTTCGTCTTGAGTGCCAATCAACCGAAGCGGTATCATCACAGAATCATCAACCTGATCTCGCGAGTCAGCTAAAACGTGGCTCGTCTGGCAGCCATTCACGATCTGGAAATCCTCAATATAGAAACGGTTCCCGGTGGGGCGCACAGTTCTGGCTACAATTGTTATGCCGTTATTCATCAACACAAACCGAGCCTTGTGCGCCGATGCGAGAGTTTCCTTAATTTCTGTATTGACCTGATTATAAGCCTGCCAATCACGCACATTATCGTAGAAAATGCTCTTGATGATATCACCATCTTCATCGCTGACAATCGACAAGAAAGTCTGGGCAGAAACGAAGCCCAAATATGCTTCGCTGACGCCATTGATCTCGGGGACTACTGCCCTGTCCGCGAAAGTGAATTCCCGTGATAACGCATTTTTAGTCTGATTATAGAGTTTTTGAATGCCGTCAGCTCCAATACAAAGAAACTCAACCTCGCGAAATAATCCTGTCGCCTGAAGATCAGCGACCGTTGCACTTCTGCGGGCTTCTAGGACCGGGTCATTTAGCCAGCGTCCCGTCGTCACATAAAAGAGACGACATGCAGGATTACCGCGCTTGAACTTGGGACTTCGCTCATAGATGGCAGACATGATATCAGCGCTTTGCTGAATGGCCTTATTCCGCGTGAGAGCTGGATGGTCCTTGAAAAAATCAAGGACGCCGAACTGGAATTGCCCAATCTTTGCGGTTTCGAATGATTGGCTTCTCCCCGCCTGAACAAATATAAACGTTACGTCCAGAGACCCAATTCGATCGGCTTGTTCAACAAACGCCTCAACGTCGGTAACGAGAGAGCCATTCACAACCACCGCGATCGCGTCAATGCCGCCATCGCCACCTGAGCCGGTCACGATATCGGCAGTATCGAAGGTCTCGGCATGCTGGCGGCGAACGGTGATATAGCTCGCGAAATGCTCAAACCGTTTGTCCTCAGGCATGGCGGACAGTTCGCGTTCTCTGGAAAACTCGCTAAGCAGAGATTCAGTGATCCGATCCACAAACCGCTCTCCTCGATGCGGATGATATAGACGGTAACGGGAATCGCTAGGGAGCGCGAGCGCCATTTCGATTTTAACGTTTCTCGACTCCCGCTCGTTAATGCCAGCGTGGCTTTCCTCATTAACCATATTTTTCCTCGTTATGTCAAATGCATAATCTGGAAACATTTGGGGCAATGGTGGGGGCCGAACGGCTTCACCACCACCATTCGCGCGATTGACGTGCGGCCCGGCGGCGTTTGGCGGTTCGTCATGCACGGCCCCGATGGCGTCGATTACGAGAACCGGATCGTCTACGAAGAGATCGTGAAACCCGAACGGCTGGTCTACCGCCATCCCGGGGATGAAGATGTCGAGCCCGTGCAGATCCACGTAACGGTGACCTTCGAGGATCACGGCGGCAAAACCAAGCTCACCATGCGGATGCTCTTCCCGTCGGCTGCGGAACGCGACCGGGTGGCCGAAAAGTATGGCGCCGTCGAGGGCGCAAAACAAACTCTGGGACGTCTCGCGGAGCATTTGGCGGCGATGGGCTAGCTGGCGATTCGCGTGCCACAACTAAAGGGGAAGAAACGTGACGAAAATCGACGCAAGAACGGGCGCCCTCGAGAACGTCGCAAAGCGCGAGGTGGTCATCACCCGCGTCTTCGATGCGCCGCGCAAGTTAGTCTTCAAGGCATGGACAGATCCCAAGCACATGGCGCGGTGGTGGGGTCCGATGGGCTTCACAAATCCGATCTGCGAGTTGGACGCGCGGGTCGGCGGCGCCTGGCGTATCGTCATGCGCTCCCCCGCCGGCATCGAATATCCTTGCGGGGGTGTGTATCGCGAGATCGTGGAGTCCGAGCGGCTCGTTTTCACCAATATTGCGACGGACAATGAGGGAAATCCTGTCCTCGACGGGCTCACAGCCGTCATCTTCGCTGAGCACGGCGGCAAGACGAAACTCACTCTGCAAACGCGCGCTGTCGCCGTGGTCGCCCATGCGGCCGCATACCTTGCAGGGATGGAGGCGGGCTGGACGCAAAGCCTGGAGCGCCTCGCCGAAGAGCTGGCGAGACCCTAAGGCGTTCGCCAACTGCGGGAAGAATTCATTAAACCGGATTCTAGCGCGACGATTGCGGACGGTGCCGCTGGAGATAAGATTATCGGTCAGCATAGAAGGAGTTGAGGTTCGCAACTGGCCGCATCGGGTTATTCCAAGTGGTTGCCGCACCGCGCTGGAATAGGATCCAAGGAGAAACCATAGATGACAACAAGCACAGTCCCACATCCGCCAATCGCTTCGCGAGAGCAGTGGCTCGACGAGCGGAAGAAACTTCTCGTGCGTGAGAAGGAGCTCACCAAGCATCGCGACAGTATAAATGCCGAACGACGGCGGCTACCGATGGTGAAGATCGAAAGGACTATGGCTTCGACGGACTGAAGGGCAAACAGAGTCTCAAAGCCTTATTCGAGGGTCGCCGACAACTTGTCGTCTATCACTTCATGTTCGACCCGGCATGGGACAAAGGCTGCCCAGGCTGCACAAGTTTATGTAAACGCCCTGGGCGATCTATCAATGCTGAACGACCGCGACACGACGTTCGTGCTCGTGTCCCGCGCCCGCTCCCCAAGCTCGAGGCCTATAAGGCGAAAAAGGGGTGGAGCGTCCCGTGGTTTACGTCATTTGGCAGCGACTTCAATTACGACTTTCACGTCACGAACGACGAGAAGGTTGCGCCGGTCGAATACAACTATCAGGACAAGGCTGAGATGGAGGCAAGGAAGGCCCCCAACGCTGTAGAAGGTGAGGAGCATGGCCTGAGCGTTTTCTTTCGCCTCGACGATGACGTTTTCCACACCTACTCGGTCTACGCGCGTCGGACGGAATCACTCACGGACGCCTACAACCTTCTCGACATGACTCCCTATGGGCGGCAGCAAGACTCTGAGGACTCGCCACCCGGTTGGCCTCAGAAGCCGACCTACGGATAGGTCGGGACAGGCCTGACGTGCCACCGACGATGATCGTCGTAGGCATACTCTAGGCGACCACGCTGTTTGCAACACTCCAACCACTGAAAAGGAGACACAATGCCAGTCCAATCCTACCTGGTCTTCGAAGGCCGCTGCGAAGAGGCGGCCGAGTTCTACCGCAAGGCGCTCGGCGCCGAGGTGACGATGCTCATGCGTTGGAAGGACAGCCCCGATCCCCAAATGTGCCAGCCCGGTGCCGAGGACAAAGTGATGCACATGAGCTTCCGCATCGGCGATGCAACCTTGTTGGCGTCCGACGGGCGGTGCACGGGACAGCCGAATTTCCAGGGCTTTTCGCTGTCGCTCACGGTGCCTAACGATTCCGAGGCCGACCGGCTGTTCGCGTCCCTGGCCAAGGGCGGGCAGGTGCAGATGCCGTTGACCAAGACCTTCTTTTCCTCGCGCTTCGGCATGGTCGCCGACCGCTTCGGCGTGCCATGGATGATCGTCGTGGCGCCTTGAGGGCCGGTGCCCTCTCCCGCTGATGCCCAACAAAGCAATCCAGCGGGCACCTTGAAACAGAAGGAGATATAACGATGCGATTCATGATGCTGATGCTCCCCAAGGGATACGAGAAGGCATCGGCGGGCGCCATGCCGGACGCCAAGGCCGTTGCTGCGATGATGAAGTATAACGAGTCCCTGCAGAAAGCCGGCGTGCTGCTCGCGCTCGATGGCCTCCACCCGCCCTCGATGGGCGCGCGCGTCTCGTTCTCCGGAGGGAAGCCCAAGGTGACCAACGGGCCCTTCACCGAGGCGAAGGAGGTAGTTGGCGGCTATTGGATGATTCAGGTGACGTCGAAGGAAGAGGCGGTCGAATGGGCGTCCCGCTGCCCGGCTTCGGACAATGAAGTGATCGAGGTTCGCCAGGTGCAGGAGTTCTCGGACTTTCCTGCCGATGTCAAGGAGGCCGCGGACAAGTTTCCCGAGCTGCAGGTGCAGTCCGGGCAGCGGAGGGGATCGTGACGCCGTAGCGGCGGCGCGCCTCGGCCTTGGCCAGGCGGACGTCTAACCCGTAGCCGTGATGGCTACCGAACCACATCGCGCGATCGACGTGGTCTGGAGGATCGCGAACAGCTGGGCCACGGACGCCATGTGGCCGGGGGACCGGCCACGGCTTGGCAGACAACCGAAAAATCCTCGCAGCTATCACACGAAAGGACGAGTCCCATGACAACAATAACTTATGCCGATGCGTCCGAAGACCTTGTCCTCGTCGTCACGCGCATATTCGATGCGCCGCGCGAGCTTATCTTCAAGATGTTTACCGATCCCAAGCATCTGGCGCGGTTTTGGGGTCCAAAGGGGTTTATAAGCACGGTCCGCGAAATGGACGCGCGGCCGGGCGGCACTTTCCGCATCGACATGCGCGGACCAGATGGTGGCATATATCCATGCAAGGGCGTCTACCGGGAGGTCGTCGAGCCCGAGCGGATCGTCTTCATCGGCAAGCCGGACGGCGGCCATGGGTGCGGCGGCGGGCTGCCTCCGCGCGCGCTCGTGACGATCATCTTTGCCGGGCACGATGGCAAGACGACGCTCACGATTGACACGCGCTTCGACGCGGCCGCGGATCGCGACGCGGCAGTTAAGATGGGGTTCAATACGGGTTGGGCCTCGAGCCTGGATCGCCTCGCGGATCTTCTCGAAAAACTCTGATCGTAAAACCCGCCGCGCTCGGCGGAGAGCCATTTCAAAGCTGGTGGTTTCCAAGAGTTTCGCAATGATCGAACGATGCCTTGGCCGATGCGGCGATATGCTCCTTTAGCTATTTTTCTGGGCTACGGCCCCGCCGTCCACCAAACGTGCCGCGGCGTTGACTTCGGCATGAATTTGCGCCGGGGCGGCGGTGAGCAGGCCATGGCGGGTATCGCGGCGATTATAGACAATCGCGCATCCGTCGAGACTTGCCAAGCGCCCGCCTGCCTCATGGAGGATGAGATCGGCCGCCGCGATGTCCCAATCATGCGCGTTTTCTGAGGCGAAGCCCGCGTCGAGCACGCCTGACGCGACATTGGCGAAACGCAACGCCAGCGACGGAATCTTGGGCTGCAACGCGAATTGGAGCCCGGCTTCGCGCAGCCGCTCGGCGAGGAACACGGGCGCCGCCACTCTGGCCGTGGCACCAAGCACAACGAGTTTCGAAACCTCGATTGCCGTGTCATTGAGCCAGGCGCCGGCGCCCCTGACCGCGACATAGGTTTCCCCGAGCGCCGGGGCATGGACGACTCCGATCAGCGGGCGCCCCTGTTCGACAAGCGCGATCGCGATCGCCCACGCCCCATCGCCTCTCATAAAGCCGCGCGTGCCGTCGATCGGATCGACCACAAGGACAATGTCCTTCGAAAGACGCGCCGATGTGTCCGCGGTTTCCTCGGAAAGCCAGCCTGCTTCCGGCACCAGGGTCTCGAGACGCTGCTTTAAAAAGCGATCGACAAGATAATCGGCTTCGGTAACCGGAGAGCCGCCCGCCTTGTGCGAAATCCCGGCGCTGGTCACCGCGCCCGGGCGAAAAAAAGCCAGCGCGAGCGTCCCGGCGCCGCGGGCGGCTTCGACAAAGGAGGCGACCAGGCCATCCCCATGCGCGATCGGAACCAATGTCGTATGCCGGAGTGAGAAAAAGGTCCCATTCGCTTATCCTGCTGCAGTGCGGGAAACAAGCGTTTCCCGTCGCCGCGACGCCGCGCCGTCCTCGCTTGCCGCCGGCTCACCCGGGAGCACCCGCAACGTCGCGTCGATCCGGCTGGTGGGGAAGAGTGATCTTCTACAATTCGAACGTTGCTGCGCTCTATAGGCGCGTAATCGCGGCGGGGTACCCGCCCGCCACAGCGCCGCGAGCAGGCAAAGCAACAGGATTTCATCGAGCGGATAAATCACCTTGCCGGGTTACCGACGATCCGGCAGGCCCTTGGTCTCATGAGTGCTGACGCTGGACACGGCAATGAATCATGTATATTTTTTTGCGACGCGTAACATTTTGTTGATGACAAAAATCATTCGAAGCATCACACTACGAACGTTTGCAAAACGCCATAGGGGGGAGGATCAAGATGAGGAAACAAAGCTTATTCCTTGCGGCACTGCTCACAGGCTTCCTCGCGCCGGTATTCCCGTCGATGAGCGATGAAATCGTCAATGTCGAGCAAGGCTGGAGCCCCGCCGACAAGACGGCATGGTATACGACAAACCAGGGATTGCGGATCTTGCCACTGAGCTGGCTGCGGGCGCTTGAGCAGCCGGATTCCGATAAACCCTTTCTGGTGCCCGAATATATGGCCGGGTTCCGCTATCTTCCCGGTCCGGGCGCCTCGGATTTACCGATCGGCTTTGTGATCGACGCTCAAGACGATTCCCAGCTGTCCGTCACCAAGCTGCGTTGGAAAGAGGGGCAATCTTCGACAGAGCCATGGGCAGGGTTGACCTGTTCCGCCTGCCATACGAACGAACTCACCTATAACGGCAAGCGGCTGCGCGTCGAGGGCGCGCCATCACTCACCGATTATCAGTCTTTCACGACGGCGGTCGACAAAGCGCTCGATCAGACAAGGCTCGACGACCAAAAGTTCGCACGCTTCGCGAAGCAAGTTCTCGGCGACGATGGCCAGGATTCGGACAAACTGCGCGGCGAATTGGCTAAGCTCGCCGACGCGCAGACGAGAGTTGCAGCGTCCAATGCGACGGCGCTGCGGTACGGGTTTGGGCGCCTCGACGCCATTGGCTATGCCTTCAATATGATAGCGACGATTGCGAAAGCGCCCGGGCAAATCTTTCATGTTCCCGACGCTCCGGTCAGTTATCCTTTCTTGTGGAACATTCATCAATTGAGCGCGGTTCAATGGGACGCATCGGTGCCCAATGGGCCGATTGTGGGCGGTGTCGACCTCGGCGCCTTGGGCCGCAATACCGGCGAAGTGCTCAGCGAGTTTACGGGGGATGTCCAGACTGAACTCTATCCCTTGGCGTTGCTTCGACCGGGATACATGTCGAGCATTAATATTGCCAATCTCGATAAGCTGGAACAGCTGGTGCGCCGGCTCAAACCGCCAACCTGGCCCAGCGTGTTTCCTGCGATAGATGAAACCAAGCGCTCGGCGGGACAACGGCTGTTCGCCGAGCGTTGTGAAAAATGCCACGTGCATCTCGATCGCGAGGACCTCACGACACATATCGATGTCGGCACGACGTTGCTGAAAGGACCCGAGCGCATCGGAACGGATCCGTGGATGGCCTGCAACGCCTATGCAGAGAGCGCGCGAACGGGATCTTTGATCGGAACGCCGAAAGGTTATTTCGCCTTGCCGCCGCTGCAAAAACTGACATTGCTCGGACCCACCGCGCCTCTGCTTGATATGCTTGCGACAGAGGTCGTAGGCTCGATGGTCGGTTACGCTGGAAAATACAAGGACCTCCTCACCGAGACACTCGCGAAGCAACTGTATGATCGTAAGTCGTCTCCGCATATCGATCTTGCGCCGCAAATTAACCTGAATAATCTTGTGCCCGAGATTGCACCCGCCACCGTTTTTCCAGATAAGATCGCGCAACTGAAGGGGTGTCTCGCTGACGACAGTCCCATCCTCGGCTACAAATTCCGCCCGCTGACCGGTATTTGGGCGACAGCGCCGTATCTGCACAATGGTTCGGTTCCAACGCTCTATGACTTGCTGCTGCCGCCGAGCGACCGTCCTAAGAGTTTTTATGTCGGGACGCGCGAATTCGATCCCGTGAAAGTTGGTTTCAAGACCGGGCAATCGGCTGAGAACAGCTTCCTGTTTCGGGTGTTCGACGATCAAGGAAATCCGATCCAGGGAAACCTCAATTCCGGTCACGATTACAACAACGCCGGCCTGTCAGCGGCCGATCGTGAAGCGCTCG
>Ga0185299_10007406_pt1 | contig 11260 bp, 13 predicted proteins | sample PaiPotPPA55metaG_FD_128002 | JGI IMG/M metagenome (GOLD analysis project Ga0185299, IMG submission 128002) | Iron sulfur acid spring bacterial and archeal communities from Banff, Canada, to study Microbial Dark Matter (Phase II) - Paint Pots PPA... ...
GCGAAGATAATGCAGCACAGAATTAGGCGAACGCCTCCCTTATCACGCTCGTAGTTGCCCCGCACACCGACCCAACAACCGACCCAACTGCCGACGGCAGCGCGCGACAAGCCGCACTGGCGGAGAGGACGATGCGCGCGCTTCAACAGGACCTGGCATGGCGTACACCTTGCTGCGGTGAGGGTGGGGTGGGGTCGTCCGGCGAATCGCGTTATGATTCGGTTTGGGCTGCAAAGACAAAGATCGCTTGTTGACCGAATACAATCAAGGCGTCCAGGAATGGTCTCAGGCGGTCCAACGACTCAGCGAACAAGACTGGGGCCGGCCACGGGACCTACATGCTCTTCTTGAGCGAGGTAGACGAAGCGCGAGCAAAAAACGCAACGGGCGGAAGCCGCCTTCGCAATGCATGTCGAAGAGCATGGCTGCTAAGGAACGCTGTTTTAAGGGAGTGGCATGGAAAACGAAGTACCGGAAGGCCTGCGGTCAGATATTCGAACTGCCGTCATGCCGATCCTGGAAGCCGCACGCAAGGCTGGATGGTCCTTCAGCTCGATTCACTGGGCGAGCAAAGGTTCGCGCACTGTTGGGTTCAACGCCAAATCACCGTCTGGCAAGTCTGTTCATGGACTCTGCGGCGAGAGTAACTTTCCCGAGCGGCTGAAGGTTTTGTTGGATTCAAAAGACTAGCCGCATCGCGAGGGCCTTCATCTTTCTGGGGCGTTAACGCACATTATTGGCAGGGATTCCCCACTGCTATTTTCAGTCACCGTGGTGCCCCGGGCAGTACAGGCCGTCGGTACATTTTCCGAGTGGGCAACTCGGCGGCGCCGAGTGGCCCTATTTGAACACGGGCCCGGCGAGTCTTTGGGAGGCAGGAGGAACCCGTCGCGACGAAATTCGGGAAAGGCTGCGTGGAATCGGGGACGATCGGAGTTGGTACGGCACTCGATGGCGGACGATCCTATTGAACGCCGAGGAAGCGTTAACGCTTCTGCCCGGAGTCGCCCTTCGGCCATGTCGGACTTGCCATTTCGATTCGCCAAATGGGGCCGCCCTCGTATAGTTGGCCTTCCGATTTGAGGAATCCAGGGGCTCTCCCGCCGACCATCCAGATGTGCGTATCAGGGGGCTGTTTCCCGATTATCGGCGCGATGACACCACTGATGCCGCCGATATCGACTTTGACAGCGTAGCGCATTGCTTTAGCAGCTGAACCACCAATTGAGAACGAATCTTCGCCTGCCGGTGATATCTCGATTTTCACAAGCCGCGGCTTAGGTGTAGCCACCAACATCGATAAGGTCGTTTTCGGCGCCTTGGAGTCAATGTCGCTCAGCAGCGTCGTAACGATACCGTTTGCGAGGTCTGCGGGCAGCTTGAGGCGATCACTGATAGTCTTTTCCTTACCCTCATCGTCTTTGTAATGAACGATGACCTGACCTGTGGAGGCGTTCAGGGACATGTCTGTTTCGCGCTTAAACACTCTCCCCTTCTGCACCAAATGATAGGTGAGAAGCTGGAACGTGCGCCGCTGCGAAAAGACGGCTGTCTCTTCATGGATGGAGCCGTCTTTGAAATGAAAACTAAGTTCGGTGGTGACACGGTTTCCATTCGATAGTTGGATCAACTCACCAGACGCGAGTATATTGTCGTCCAGGTCTCGAAGCACTAGGAATCCATGAATACGGCCTTCGATATGACGAACCGGCACTTGATCTGCCAACAGAGGAGCACCCAGTAGCAAAATAGTGGAAATGAATAAAGAAGGCGCTCTCAATGCGAGGCGTGTGTTCATCCCCTCATGATAAGCCGACGGGGCAAAGCGGGATTGCACGGCGAGGTAGGCGGTCCTATGGCATACACTTCCGATGGTGCGGAGCATGGATAGATGGTCATGCGCGGCGCCAGTCCTGGAGCCGCAGTAGACAAGAACGGGAAGGACGTTCGGCGAGAGTAGGATGGTCGAATCTCCATTTGGGTCTTCTGGCTGTCCAAACGCTCTGCGTTGTTCTTGGGTAGAGCCAAACCTCGTGAATCAGATCCCCGCCTCCTGGCTAAAATACTGGTAATCTTCTCGCCAACCGCCTTGGCCCTGGCCAATGGTTTTGTAATCTTCGATGAACTCGATTGCGCGGATGTACTTCACCATCGTGAATCCAAGTTGCGTTTCGACACGAAGTCGGAGCGGTGCTCCGTGCAAAATGGGCAGCGGCTGGCCGTTCATTTCGTAAGCAAGAATGGTCTGCGGATCTTCCGCCAACTCCATGCGAATCGCGCCGTAGAAGTATCCCGGTCCTTGCGCGTGTGCTTCCGATGTGGATTTATTGTCGAACGCGTAGAAGACGATGTAACGGGCGGCGGGAAGCGGGTGGCAAAGGCCGACAATGTGATGCAAAGAGACGCCGCCCCACTGCGCAATCCCTGACCAGCCCTGAATGCAGCAATGCTTTGTAATTTGCGTTTGTTTGGGCATTGCCCGGAGGTCAGCCAGCGTCAGGCTTAGCGGCCTTTCGACCAATCCACTGACGTCCAGGTTATAGTTTGCGAATTGCTCGCGCGCCATCGCCAAATAACTATCTTCTTTTGGCGGCCGACCGTTCACCCAGAAGTAAGGCGAAATGTCCACAGCTGAGTAGCGCTGCGCGGAGATTGCATGGCCGAAAAGCAGTATGCGCACCGGATCGGTGATTGACTGAGTGGCTTTCTGGACAAAGCGTGGGCGGCGGTGCGAACACATGGTTGTAACGTGTGCTTTCGGCAAGCCTGCGGAGATCCTTGGAATAGCCACCTTGTAGGCTGGTGGATATGGCTGGTACCACCGATCTTGTGGAGGCTTTTCTCAAATGCCCCACCAAATGTTTCCTTCGGGCTCGGGCAGAAGTCCAAACGGGAAGCGCGTATGCAGACTGGGTTCGGACAGAAAGCGATGTCTTCCGCAGCGAAGGGATCAAGCGCTTGGTGGTGGGGGTTGCGGCCGATAAATGTGCTACGGGCACGGCAGCCACAGAAAGCGTCAGGTCGGCTCAATGCGTTGGCCCTAGATTTCGTTGCACGGAGTGAAAACCTGCAATGTTCCTGTCACGCGGTGGAGCGGATTCCATCTGCCGGACGAGGCCGAGCCGCGCAGTTTGTCCCGATTCGGTTCGTTTTCAGCAACAAGCTCAGTCGGCACGATAAGCTTCTACTGGCATTTGATGCCCTCGTAATATCGAAAGTGCTCGGCCGGGAGGTAACCCTCGGCAGGATCGTCTACGGGGACGACCACGTCGCGCTGAATGTGAAGGTCTCGGCCCTAAAAAACGAGGTAGAGAAGCTGACCGATAAGATTGGCGTTTTGATTTCCAGCCCTTCGCCTCCCGACCTGATCCTGAACCGACACTGTGCCGAGTGCGAATTTCAAACCCGGTGCCGCCAAAAGGCCATCGACAAAGACGATCTCAGTTTGCTCGGCAGCATGACCGAAAGGGTAGCGCGTTTCCCAAGCCCAATTCGGGAGCAGGCACGACCATCGTAAAACTAGGCGACTGATCGCGGGTGATGATCCTCGGCACCGATCACAGACCTTTCACGAGTCGGCGGCAAACCGTCAACTTGAACGGATAAGCACTACGGCGATATACAGAATCTATTTTGCGTGGAATCTTTCGCAGTGACGTGCACAGTCGCTTCGGCCCGCCGCTCGCACCAACGTGATAAAGTTGCTTGGCAAGAGTTCTTCCTTGCTCAGGAGGCTTTGGAAAATGCTGGGGCGGACAAAGTTCATCCTCTACTTCACTCCTTCGCTCTTCGCGATTCTGACCCAGATTGCGGCTAGTTCAAACCAAAGAACTCAACCTGATCGAGTTGCCTATACCAGCTTCCAACCAGCCAGCAATTGCGATATTTATCTCTTTACGCATGTAAGCCAGGCGCCGCAGCGCCTAACTGACTATCCTGGTTTGGATTATGATCCAGTTGTGTCGCCGAACGGGCGCTGGCTGGTTTTTTGTTCGGAGCGCCGCGGTAATCCGGATCTTTTCGTTCTCGATTTGCAACGCGGAGGCGATCCTCGCCTTCTCATCGACAGCGACTTTTTGGAGGACCAGGCCGCGTTTTCGCCAGACGGAAAGTTTATCGTTTTCGTCAGCACATTCTCAGGAAATGCGGATATCTATCGATTGCCATTCCGGCCTGACAGAACCTTGTCGATGAAACAGGCGGAGAACCTGACGCATCATCCTGGAGGCGATTTCCGTCCCTCGATTTTCCCGGACGGCCGCATGTTGGCGTTCAGCTCCGATCGAGATCTGCCCGTGACGGCACACGCTCCGACTCCGATCACCAGGCCTAGATCAGGCGACATCTGGACGCTGAATCTCATCGACAGAACGCTGCGCAGGCTCACCACGGTGAAGGGCACCGGATGGAACGGCTCACCGAAGTGGTCCGGCGATGGTAAGGAAATTGTCTTTTATTCTTCCCAGTACGGCTCGGGGCCCGGTAAAAACAGTCAAGGATATGGGTTATGAACGCCGATGGATCTAGCCCACGTGCGGTGACTGCGGAGGAAACGGCAGCTCTCTCACCAGAATTCCTGCCGGGCGGGCGAATCATTTATTCGCGGAGGAACAAGCAGAACGTGGACGAGATCATTTCGGTGAATAGCGATGGCTCCGAAGCAACGATCGAAAGCGATCGCTCGAACACCAGTCATCGCGGTCCGCCCCGCGGTCCATCCCAGGGAACCTTTGTTGCTTACGGCACCGGCTCAGTCGATGGAACCGGCTGATGGTTACCACCGCACTCCGGTTGAATTGGGGATCGTTCGAGGTGGACCTGTTGTAGTGCCCGGCGCGCCTTTCAGAAGAAAGCTGCCCGACCGCCAGGTTGATCTCTATCCCATCCGTTATTTCAGCGCCGTCCTGAATCCGCGCGAGAATCTCATTCTGCATAGCGCACCAGGCGTTCCTTCCAAACCGGTAAGCCTATGGGCTTCGAGAATCGACGGCTCCCAACAGCACAAGCTGCTGGAAGTCGATCCTGGACAGCTCACTTTCACAGGTACGAGCTGGTCGAAAGATGGCCAGTGGATTGCTCTCACGCGAGGAAGCGGCCAGATCGCAGTGAAAACTGCCAGGAGTGAGGCTGACGTTTGGAAGATGCGAGCGGACGGAAGCGATTACAGAATCTGACGCCGAACACTCCTGGCTTTGACGGTTTCCCGAGTTTTTCCGGCGACGGGAAATATATCGTGTTCCGCAGTGGAAGAGACGGCAGTATTGATCTCTATCTGATGAATGCCGATGGAAGCAATGTACGGCGACTAACCAACGACGCCGCTGACGATCTGTTTCCGGTCTTTTCTCCAACAGCGAATCAAGTTGCCTTTGCATCCAACCGGGACAATCCAAAGAGTGACATTTTTGATGTTTATATTCTCGACCTCGAAGTCAATGGGGCTCCCGGAAAGGTTCGCAGGATTACTCACGACGAAGGGCAGCACGGTCACCTGCAGTACTCTTATGACGGAAAGTGGCTGATTTTCGCGTCCGAGCGGGGAGGCATCAACGATGAGGAACCCATCGCGCCCTCGCCGCAGTTGTATGGTGAGCTGTACGCGTATCGAGTCAAGGACGGAACCATGATCCGATTGACGGATAACAAATGGGAGGAGGGTGTGCCATCCGCCGCTCGCGAAGAAATAGCGGCAGGCACCAGCGGTTTGTTCGACGTGAGTCGACCGGTGTCGGGGCCCGAATGGGATTCTGCCCGAACGAAACAGTGTCAACGCCAGCGGGTCTGTACGATGATTCGATCGATCTCAGTTAGCCGCCTAGCGTCTAGGAATCCCGCACTAATGCACATGGACGACGAACGCCCAGTGCAGACATGTGGCAGGTTAACCAGTAGACCTTCCCTGACGCCCTACTTATGGACTCCCTCCCTCCCACGGCTTGAAAAGTCGGGTTCCCGTCTATTGGGGCGGTGGGTGCAGCGCTTGGCAGGATCGCCGAAGGGTAGGGCGTTTATCGGGCTGAACCCGGCCCAGGCAGGTTTGGCCATCTGTAAACACTACGTGACCAGGGCGGATCTACTGCTCAGGACGTCGGTTTCGGGACCACGGCCGGCGAAAGTCCGAGATAGCGACAAACCGTCAAAGTGGATTCGTAAACCCGTCCAACGAGTCGGGATGCATTGAAGTGTACACACACCGTTCCTGGGAACCGGCAGCAAGTTATCGATCTCCACTGGAGAAGGAATCACGCCACGATGGCGACCTGACGGACGCGAGTTGTCCCACATCTTGCCGGACGAGGCATTGATGGCAGTACCACTCCACGTCTCCGCCGATGGACGGACGCTGGATGCCGGCGCGCCCCCGTGAAACTTTTCCTCCAAGCGATCGTCGGACGCGGATCCACGGCGTCCGTCGGCACGCATTCTTCCTGTTTGCACCAGAACCCGTTCACGCAGCATCTTGCGGGACCCTGATGAGGAAGCGGCCGTCTTTGCCCACCTGCCGACCCCTCCAACCAGGAAGTCTTTTCGAGTATAGTTGTCCCTGGGCTTAACGAGCCCAAAGTGAAATCCAGACAAGGAGCATTTGCATGAAACACAAGCTGCTGTTCACTCTTTTCGTCATCGTTGCGGCGGTGCTCGTTCTGTTTGCTGTTGCGTCCGCACAGGCGCCTGTCACGACCTACCAACAAATAGCCACGATTGCCCTGCCGGGAGGCCTCACAAGCTTCGACATAAGTTGGGCCGATCCCGCCAACCAGAGGTTCTACCTCGCAGATCGCACCTCTAAGAAAGGCGGCGGCCGTATTGATGTAGTCGATACCCAAGCCAATAAACTTCTGTACACCATCCCCACCAACACGGCGGAGATCGGATTTGTGGGTAGCGTCCCGACCGTGACGCCGGGCTGTTCTATCAGCGGACCGAACGGAGTCGTCGCAATCCCCCAGTTGAACCAGCTTTATGTGGGTGACGGCGACAGCACGGTGAAGGTCGTCGATCTCAGTGCAAAAGCCATTGTGGCCGTCATTCCTACCGGCGGGAAATGCCGCGCCGACGAACTCGGGTATGACCCCTTGGACCACATCATCATGATTGCCAACCCTAACGATAACCCGCCGTTTGTGACCTTTATCTCCACAGACACTCAACAAGTAGTAGGCACGTATGTGTATCAGGGAAGGGTGGGCGGCCTTGAGCAACCGGTTTGGAACAGGTTGACAAAGAGATTCTATATGACCGTGCCGGCAACATCCTCGACCCCAGGATCAGTGGACGTTTTCAACCCGACAACGTTCCAGATGGAGCAAAGCCTTTCAACACCCGCGTGTAGCCCCGCCGGCTTGGCCCTAACCCCCAATCAGCTTTTGTTCACAAGTTGCGGCCAGGTCGTGGATGCCAAAACTGGAAATCTTCTAACGACGATCTCCGGGGTAGGCGGCGATGAGATTTGGTACAACCCCGGAGAAAACCGCGTTTACTTCGGGGCAACGGGAGGAAGCGTGGGCGTGGTCGATGCGGACACGAACCAAATCTTTGGTACGATTCCGGTCAATGGGCGCAATGTGGCAGTAGACAGCGAGACCGGCCGCGTCTTTGTGCCCGTCGCGGGTCAGGGAATATTGGTGTTTGCCGCACCGTAGGGCCGCGTTAACTTCGGGTCCGAGAAGGGGGGCCCAGCTGCGTGGTGGCCGCTAAGGGTCTCCCTTATGAATCGCTAGAGTTCATCGGATCAAGAGGCGGATAGAGAATGTATTACGCGCATCCGGTAGTTCTCCACTTGGGCAAGTAACGCGCGATGCTGATATGTGGCCGCCTACGGGATAGATCTTGCCTTCGGTCTCGGTGTGACCGGGCGCGATGGCGTTGACACGGATCTTGAGCGGCGCCAGTTCGGGCGCCAACCCCCTGGTCAATGTTTCGATGGCCCCCTTCGTGGACGCGTAAAGCAGGGCTCCCGCCACCGGATGGGAGCCGACGATGGAGCTGAGATTGATGATGCTCTCGCCCTTGGCACCGAAGCGCTTGATCGCCTCCTGCACCATGAGAATCCCCCCGAGCACGTTGATGTTGTAGTGAAGGTGGAAGCTCTCCTCGGTGATCTCCGCGAAAGCACCGAAGCGGAAGACCCCGGCGTTGTTGACCAGAACGTCGAGCCTTCCGAAGGCGGTGTCGACTTCTTTGAACAACCGCGCAACCTCTGCGGCCTTGGACACGTCGGCCCTTATCGCAATCGCTTCACCCCCGCTGTCGATGATCGCCTGAGCCACCCGCTCGGCGCCTTTCCTGTCGGAGGAGTAGTTCACCGCGACGCGCGCACCCGCAGCGGCAGGCGCCTCGGCAATTCCGCTGCCGATGCCCATGGAGGCGCCTGTCACAATCGCTACCTTGTCAGTCAGACTGCTCATGTTTCCCATTGTCCGTGATCGAAACAAAACGCGTCGTGCCGCATCGTAAAACGAATGGAGCCTGTGGAGATCCTTTCCGCGGTACTATCGTTGTCGAGATCCGCTTAAGGCGCGATCCGCGCCAGGCGGGGCCGCTGTAGAGCAGGTATACAGGAGAACACGATAATGCAGACGCTTCGAGATAACTACTTGAATGCGTACCGCAGCCTCAAGCTGACGCGGGATGCCGAAGGCGTGTTGGTCGCCCAGTTTCATACCGATGGCGGGCCATTCACTTTCACGGCGAAGGATCACACCGAATTTGTCGATGCTTTCTACCGCATTGCGCAGGATCGCGCGAACAAAATCGTGATCCTGACAGGAGCAGGCGGGGAGTTCATTCCCGGTATCGACTTTGCGTCCTTCGGCAATGTTGCCGATCCCGGCGTTTGGAGCCAGGTTCATGATGAAGGCGTTCAGATTGTGGAGAACGTTGCCAATATACGCGTACCGGTGATCGCAGCTGTTGAAGGGCGCGCTCACGTGCACTCCGAATATGCCTTGCTTGCCAGCGTGATTGTGGCGTCTGAAGGCGCAACCTTCCATGATGTGCCCCACTTCGCCGGAGGTATTGTGCCGGGCGACGGAATTTTTACGACGTGGAGCTATCGGGCTGGAGCAGGTCGAGCTGAGGCATTTCTGCTGAACCCGCAGCCGCTTACAGCCGCTGTCGCGCACCAATGGGGAGTGGTCGCCGAAGTAGTGCCAATCGGGAGGGCGCTCAGCCGGGCACAGGAATTGGCCCAGCAGTATTTGAAGGTGCCCGAGGTGACACGCCGCAATACCCGCATCCACTTCATTCAGCCTCTGAAGGAGCGGCTAGTGCGGGAAGTTGGCTACGGACTTTCACTCGAAGGAGCGTCCGCCGCCGCCCTCGTGAAATCAATGCAATCCAAAAGCTAAGCTGTCCTATCCAAAAGCAACAGGAGGTAACGTGTCATGAGTGAAATCGAACATTTCGATGTCCTTGTTTTCGGCAGCGGAGCGGGAGGTAAACTCACTGCCTGGACCAGCGCCAGTGAAGGTCTGCGGACAGCGGTCGTCGAACGCCGCCTCATCGGGGGATCATGCCCGAACATCGCCTGCCTGCCGACGAAAAACGTCATCCACAGCGCGAAGGTGGCCGACTTTGTCCGTCATGACCGCGATTTCGGCAGCGGCACTGCGCCGGCATCTCTTGAAATGGCTGAGGTGAGGGCTCGCAAGCGGCGGATGGTCGACGGCCTCGTCAGCATGCACATCGACAAGTATAAGGAAAGCGGCGCCGAGCTCGTCTTTGGCGAGGGCAGCTTCGTCGGACCGAAGACCATCCAGGTTCGACTGAGCAACGGCGGCGTGCGCACTCTGCACGGCGATCGCGTGTTTCTGAATCTAGGCACTCACGCGGCTATCCCCGACATCCCCGGCATTGGCGACGCGAAACCGCTCACGCACGTTGAGGTCCTCGAACTCGATCGTCTGCCCAGCCATTTAACCGTTCTGGGCGGCGGCTACGTCGGCCTGGAATTCGCGCAGGCATTCGTCCGTTTCGGAAGCCGTGTCACCGTTCTGGAGCGTGGACCACAGTTGCTTCCTCGCGAGGACAAAGATGTCGCCGATTCGCTTGTTGAGTTTCTCCATCTTGACGGCGTCGATGTTCGTTTGAACGTGGAGGTCGCGCGGGTGGAAGGCGCGTCCAGGGACTCCGTGCGCGTGAGTCTCACTACGTTAGCGGGAACGTCGCTGCTGGAAGGAAGCGATATTCTCGTCGCTACTGGCCGAATTCCCAATACGCGGAACATTGGTCTCGATAAAACCGGCGTAGCCCTGGACACCCTTGGATACATTCAGGTGAACGAACGCCTCGAAACGACGGCACCCGGCATCTGGGCTTTGGGCGAGTGCGCCGGCAGCCCTCAGTTCACGCATATCTCTGAGGACGACTTCCGCATCGTCCAGGCCAACCTCCACGGTGGCTCTCGAAACACGCGTGACCGCTTGATACCGTTCTGCCTGTTCACCGATCCGGAGATAGCGCGAGTCGGACTCAACGAAAACGAAGCCGTCGCAGCGGGCCGTCCATATCGCGTGGCGAAGCTGCCCATGCAGGCAGTGCTTCGCGCCCGGACACTGTCGGAAACGCGCGGCTTCATGAAAGCGCTCGTCAGCCATGAGACCGACGAAATCCTCGGCTTCACTGCAGTAGGCGCACACGCGGGCGAGACCTTGTCTGTGGTCCAGACCGCGATGATGGGGAAGCTGCCTTATACCGCGCTGCGCGATGCTGTCTTCACGCATCCCACCATGGCTGAAGGCCTTGGCCCGCTGTTCGGCGGAGTGCCGGCCGGCAAGCAGGCCAGCGCCAGTACCGATTCGGTCGCCTGAAATCAAAAAGAGTCGCGTGCAGGATAGTCAAACAACAGCTACAACGAGATCACCTAAAGACATGTCAGCGCCCACGAGTCGCGACCAAAGGTATAAAGTTTACTAACCTGCAGATCACCATTCGTGACGGGACTGAGCTCGCGGGCGGATCGTTGGCTACTCGGAAGTTGGACGAAAGAAAGCTATCGCGGGAGATCTTGAAGCGGCTGAGGAGACCGGAGCGTTATCTATCATTGCACTAACCCGCTGCGCGGGAATTCCGTTGTCACGACCGTCGTCTCAGTCCACTTCCGAGCCCTGTAGGTCAGCGATCGCCCCACTGCTGAGGAGATTTTTCGGTATTGTTGCTCGCCATGAGCAACACCACACCGGTTGACTACTCCATCCTTGCCGCCCGCAGGATTTCTCCCTTGCGTCAGCGGATGATCGACGACATGACGGTGCGCAAC